>Ga0073934_10000067_pt1 | contig 295935 bp, 251 predicted proteins | sample LarsenN4metaG_FD_76834 | JGI IMG/M metagenome (GOLD analysis project Ga0073934, IMG submission 76834) | Hot spring sediment bacterial and archeal communities from British Columbia, Canada, to study Microbial Dark Matter (Phase II) - Larsen... ...
ACAGAAGAAGTGTTTGTTGGCAAGTTCACGGCGTATCGCGATTCATCATGGAAAAACAAACCTGTAAAGGCGGGAGAGTTCAATACCGCCATGCCATGGCTACTTTTTGCTGGAATGAAAGATAATGATTTGAAAGCCATTTACCGGTACTTAAAAACGGTTCCCCCGGTTGCAAATAAAGTTGAAAAATTCACTGCGGCACAATAATCTTTATCCCAACCATTGTTGCGGCGAAGCATGTCTTTCAATAAAGAGCATGCTTCGCTTTTTTATTTAATTTTTACAATATTCATTTCCGTCGAGAATATCCACAATGAAAAAAATCCGTTACGGCATCATCGGCTTTGGCAATTTTGCAGAACGTGCAATCCTGCCGGCAATCAGAAAATCAGAAAATTCTGAACTGGTGGCGATTCAAAAACGGTCAATCGAAGCCGCTCAGCAAAAAGCGACACAGTACGACATTCCTTTCTTTTTTGATTCCGTAGAGAAACTTGTTGCTTTGCCGGATATTGATGCGGTATTCATCGTTTCATCCAACGCACAGCATCATCCCGAAACACTGGTAGCAGCACGGGCAAAGAAACACGTTGTGGTAGAAAAACCGATGGCGCTCAATGATCAACAAGGAAGAGAAATGATTGATGCGTGCAACCGCGCAGGGGTAAAGTTTATGGTCGGACACATGCTCCGATTTTCGCCTCTGTTACAAAGAATGAAAGAGATTGTGCAATCGGGAATGATTGGCGAGGTGAGTTTTGCCCGATCAGAATTTATTTATGATGGGAGTATCTCAAAACGGAGTTGGCTATGGGATAAACATGCCGCAGGCGGTGGTCCGTTGTTTGATGTTGGTATTCACTGTTTGGATTCCATTCGGTTTGTACTTAACGATACGGTGAGTGACGTTGAAAGTATGATGCGATTTCCCGAGGCAGAAAACAGTGTTGAAAAAGCAAGTCTCCTTTCACTCCGCTTTTCACGTGGAGTATTGGCAACAATCTACTCATCGTTCGAAGCGCCATACCGACAATCGTTTATTGAATTCATCGGCACCAAAGGTTCAATCTCTGCATATTACTTTACTCCAAGCAATGTGAAGACAGCAATCGAAGTAAAGATGGGGAAAACAGGAAATCTTGATGCTGTAACAAAGGAAGAGTTCGAAATTCCCGATCTCTATCAATTGGAAATTACTCATTTTTCTGAGTGTATTCTTCGCAACACTGAACCGATAATTTCTACGGAGAGTTCACTCCACAATCAACACATTCTCGACGTAGCGCTGGAGCAAGGAGAAAAAATTGTACGTTCCTGAGTACTCACCAAACAGGGCTGCTATTCTTCCACAAAACCTCCTTCCATAAAATCACTTTTAGAATTTCTCAATTTTTCTTACATTGCAGAGGCGTATTAACTACTGTTTGATAAAACAATTGAAAGAGAATGAACAACAAAAAAGTAAAACGAATTGGAATTTTAACAGGCGGCGGTGATTGCCCCGGTTTGAATGCAGTGATTCGTGGTGTGGCAAAACCGGCAATGAACGATTACGGCATTACCGTTGTTGGCATTGAAGATGGTTTTGAAGGATTTGTTGAAGGACGAATGCGTGAATTGACCCGTGATGACATTGCAGGAATTATCGGGCTTGGCGGGACGATTCTCGGAACGTCCAACAAGGGAGATCCATTCCATTATCCGGTGGAAGGATTAAACGGCATCGAAATCGTTGACGCTTCACAGCGTGTGATTAAACATTACAAAGGATGGGGGTTGGATTGCATCATTGCTATAGGCGGCGATGGAACAATGCACATCTCCAACAAACTCGGAGAGATGGGGCTCAACATCATCGGTGTTCCGAAAACAATTGATAATGATCTCGACGCCACCGATCAGACCTTTGGTTTCGATACAGCGCTTTCAATTGCTACCGAAGCAATCGATCGTCTTCACACAACGGCATCTGCTCACCATCGCGTCATGGTCATTGAAGTGATGGGACGGTACGCAGGATGGATTGCACTTCAGGCTGGACTTGCAGGTGGAGCCGATGTGATTCTTATTCCTGAAATTCCGTTTAAGTGGGATGTGATTATGCGCCGCGTGATTGAACGAAGTACACGTGGAAATCGGTACAGCATTGTGTGTGTTGCAGAAGGAGCAAAAGCGGCTGATGAAGATATTGTGATTAAAGAAACCGATATCAAACGAACCGATCCGATTCGGTTTGGTGGAATTGGTGAACACATCAGCCGACGCATTACGCAAGAAACCGGATTGGAAACACGCACCACTATTCTCGGACATCTGCAACGTGGTGGAAGTCCAACGGCGTATGACAGAGTGCTGGCAACACGCTATGGTACTAAAGCCGTAGAACTTGCCGTGAAAGGTGAATTTGGTCGTATGGTTAGCTTAAAAGGAACAAGCGTTACCAGTGTTGCGATTAAGGATGCAATTTCAAAACAACGTCTTGTTCCCGTTGATGGCGAAATCATTACTACTGCGCGGAGTGTTGGAACAAATTTTGGTGATGAGTAACAGCTACCACTTGAGAACAATGTTCGATGCCGGGTTCTTCACCTGTTGTGGATGACTCGGCATTGAATTTTTATCCATGCAGTAAAAAGTCGTGTGTCTGAGTTGTGAGAATCTTTGCCACCACATCGGACGGTACAAAGTACATTGACAGCGAATTTCTGCTGAATGCGTACTGCAATGGATATTTTCCGATGGCAGAGGGGAAAGAAGGAGAGATTCATTGGTTTTCGCCAGCAAGACGAGGCATCATTCCTCTGAACGGTTTGAAAATTTCACGTTCACTTCGTCAAACGCTGAAAAAAAATATCTTCGAAATTCGCATTAACACAGATTTCGAAGGAGTGATAGGAGCCTGTGCCGATCGGGAAGAAGTGTGGATTTCAGAAACGATTATAGAAAGTTACCTGCGGCTACACAGAAAAGGATTTGCACACTCCGTTGAAAGTTGGTGTGAAGGCAAATTAGTGGGTGGGTTGTATGGTGTTGCCATTAACGGTGCATTCTTCGGCGAATCAATGTTCAGCAGAAAGTCCGATGCATCCAAAGTAGCGTTGGTGCATTTGGTACAGCGACTGAATGCTCGCGGTTATATGTTGTTGGACACTCAATATCTCAACTCTCATTTAGCGACACTCGGATGTATTGAAATCACCAAGCAAGAGTATCTTGCATTACTTCATACCGCATTGCAACAGCAATGCACATTCGTGTAACGGCCATGAAAGTACTTACAGAAACCAATTTCACCACGCTGAAATTTCTCAAGCGGGGAAAGGTAAGAGACATTTACGACCTCGGAGAATATCTCTTATTTGTTGCCACCGATCGTCTCTCGGCGTTCGACGTTGTTATGCCGCAGGGGATTCCGTACAAAGGGAAAGTCCTTACTCAAATTTCTGCCTTTTGGTTCGAACAAACCAAGCACATTATTCCCAATCACCTCATCACTACGAATGTAGATGAATTTCCACCGGCGTGCGCGCCGTACGCAGAACAATTGCGCGGGCGTAGCATGGTAGTAAAGAAATCAAAACCGCTTTCTGTAGAGTGTATTGTGCGCGGCTATATTTCCGGTTCAGGCTGGCAGGATTATACAACAACCGGTACCATTTGTGGCATACAACTGCCGGCTGGTTTGGTCGAAAGTCAAAAACTTCCCGAGCCGATCTTTACGCCATCCACCAAAGCCGAACTTGGCGTACATGACGAAAATATTTCGTTCGATGAAATGGTGAAGAGAGAGGGAAAAGAAGTAAGCGAAAAAGTTCGAGAAGCGGCAATTGCCATTTTTACTTACGCTTCCAACATCGCCGAATCCAAAGGAATTATCATTGCCGATACAAAAATGGAATTCGGATTGATGAACGGCGAACTGATTCTTATTGACGAGTTGCTTACTCCTGATTCATCACGCTTTTGGCCAAAAGAAACATACCAGCCGGGACGAGCGCAGAATAGTTACGATAAACAATATGTTCGCGACTATCTGCTGTCCATCAACTTCAATAAAAAGCCTCCTGGACCACTGTTGCCGGAAGAGGTCATTCTCAAAACTTCTGAACTATACAAAAAAGCATTGTATCAACTAACGGGGAAAAGTGTAGAATGAGAGTGTTTCTTATTGCTATCGTGTTGATGGCGCAATCGGCAGTTTCACAGTTTGGGTTTCAATCCAATCAATTGCCGCAGGATACATTAGCGACAATCGGCTCGCATGTGATTACTGCCAAAGATTTTTTGGAACGGTTTGAGTTGATGCCGTGGCCAAAGAAAGATTTCAAGTCACGTATCGAATTTACTAAACTCGAATTTCTGTATTCACTTGTTGCCGAAAAATTACTGGCAATGGAAGCCACAGCGCTGGGAATTGGACTTGATTCCGCTTCGCTGGAGATGCAGTATAGTTTGGAACGGATGTTTGTGAGAGATGAATTATACCGCAGTTCGGTGAAACCGAAGATTCAGGTTACGCCTGCCGAAATTCAGAGCGGACTGAAAAAATTTGCATACGAATTGGAAGTAGAAGTGATCGGCATTCTGTCGAAAAGTGAAGGTGACCTTCTCTATAAAAAATTCAAACAGAGTAAAAATAAAAAGAGAACATTACTGACATTTAAGGATTCCCTCTACGTGCCTATCGATACAGTAAAAATTAATTTTGGCTCTGTTGATCCTACATTGGAAGAAGCGGCGTATGCAATCGACAGCGACAGTCTTTCAAAACCGGTAGAATCAAAATTCTTCGGTTGGGTAATGCTTCGGCTGTTGAAAAAATATACCAATCCTCAGTATGCACGTTTGTCAGGACCAGATCAGATTCACAAAGTGAAAACCATTATCAGCGACAGGAAAGAAGATTCGTTGGCGACAAAAACATTTGCTTCGGTTACTGCACCGCAACGTGCTGAAGCAAACTCAGAAATTTTTTACAAACTAGCAGATTCGGTGTATGCTATCCTCAAATCAGACTCGAACGCATTTAAAACAAAAAATGTCTTCTACTTCCCACCGACGTACTGGGATACGCTTGAGGTCCGTTTTACAGAATATCTGTTTCAACCATTCATCACCATTAGCGACAGTGTGCCGATGACGCTGAAGCAGGTGTTTATTGGTCTGAAGAATAATTACGTAGTGTTTCCGTATGTACGACTTGAATACATTCAATGGGTGTTGAATAACAACATTAAAACAGTGATTCAAAACGAATTGCTTGCCCGCGAAGGATTGCGGAAAAATCTTCAACAGTCGGAAAATGTGCGACATGATCTTTCCGTGTGGATGGATAATCGCAGAAGTCGATTGCTCATGCAGAATATTCTTGATACTGTCCGAGTAACAACTGATGAAATTGAAGCGGCGTATCAAAAAGATCCGTCGCAATACGGAGCGACGGTGTTAGTCAACGTCCGCGAGATATTAGTTGATAGCATAAACCTTGCTATGGCGTTAAGGGAAAGAATTCTTAAGGGAGAGAATTTTGAAATGCTGGCAAAGCGATATTCTAAACGAAAAGAGTGGATGAAAAATGGGGGTACCTCTGGTTTGGTTAATGTTAATCAGTTAGGCGAATTAGGAATTGTGGTATCAATGGCACCGGTTGGTGAGCTGTTTGGTCCAAGAAGATTGAAGGAAGGATATACCTTGTTTACTGTTCTCGAAAGAAAAGTAGTGGACGATTCATTGCGTGCTCATTTTTCCGAGGTGCAACGAAAAATAGAATCCAAACTTCTTGCTGAAAAGAGACAAACAACACTCGATCGGTACATAGGAACTCTTGCGAAAAAGTACGGTGTTACTATCAACGAATCTAATTTGAAGAAAACTCAAACCACAACCCACAGCATGTTTACCTGGCGGCACATCGGATTTGGCGGAAGAATTATGGCGGTGCCAACTGTGATGCGTCAATTTGATTGGATTTATGAATGGAAACGTCAGGAAAATTTGAACCAATAATTTCGTACATTATTCTAAAGAATAGAACATTAAGAAAGTACATCTATGCCCTCACTCACAACTGAAAACATTCTTAACGCTCTCAGAGCTGTAAAAGACCCAGACCTCCATCGAGACATTGTAACACTCAATTTTGTCAAAGACGTCAAACTTGACGGTAACTCTGTTTCATTGACGATTGAATTGACCACTCCTGCATGTCCGGTGAAAGACGATATGAAATTACAAGCAGAGCAGATTATCCGGGCAAATTTTCCCGATGTAAAAAATGTTAACGTAACAATGACCGCCAGTGTTACTCAACGCTCATCTGTTCAACAGACACCAATTCTCAAAGGCGTAAAAAATACCATTGCAGTTGCTAGCGGCAAAGGAGGGGTTGGTAAATCAACTGTCGCTGCAAACTTGGCTGTGGCGCTTGCTCGTGAAGGAGCGCGTGTGGGATTGGTTGATTGCGATATTTACGGACCGAGCGTGCCGTTGATGTTCAACATCAATGAAAAGCCGATGTTGCACAATCAAAAACTAGTTCCACTAGAAAAATACGGTGTGAAAGTGATGTCCATCGGTTTTTTGATTGATTCAACACAAGCGGTTATTTGGCGCGGACCGATGGCAAGCGGAGCAGTGAAACAATTTCTCACAGATGTTGAGTGGGGTGAACTCGATTATCTTGTATTCGATCTTCCTCCGGGAACAGGAGATATTCAACTGACACTGGTTCAACAAATTCCGCTTTCCGGTGCTGTGATTGTCACTACGCCGCAAGAAATGTCGCTTGCCGATGCCCGGCGTGGAATGGCAATGTTCCAAAAAGTCAATGTGCCGATTCTTGGCGTAGTAGAAAATATGAGTTACTTTGTCAGCGCCAGCGGTGAACGTGAAAACATTTTTGATAACGGCGGTGGAAAAAGAGTTGCTGAACAATTCAAAGTACCATTTCTCGGTGAAATTCCAATTTACACGAAGATTCGTATCGGTAGCGATACCGGCAGACCGATTGTCGATTCTGAACCGGAGAGCGAACCGGCAAAAATTTTTCTCACCATCGCTCGTAATCTTGCCGCGCAGGTAAGTATCAGCAATCTTTCCTCGCAAGCGGCGCCGATTGAAATTTCGATTGGGACAAACAATTGAAAGATGAATCCTGCTTTACAGCGGGCTTCATCTCAGCATTTTGTGAATACTGAACTAACACAGAAAATACAATCCTCATTAAATTCAATTCGTCATTACCTTCAGGCAGATGGCGGCGATGTGGAACTTGTACGTGTGACCGATGATGGTTTTGTGGAAGTGCGACTGACCGGAGCGTGCGTGAACTGCCCTATGTCCCGAATGACTTTGAGGGCAGGTATTGAGCGATGGTTGTTACGCGAATTTCCTGAAATAAAACGAGTTGAACAAGTAACCAACTAAGAATAGTTATCATTTCTGATTTTTTGTCCACTATAAATCCTTTTTCCTCTTGCTCTTTTTAATAGATTTTCAAAACTTTGTACAAGTCTGTTTTGGTAGGTGCGGTAAATAATGTAATCTCTTCCAAAAAAGGAGGAATACATGAAAACGCAACTCATATTTCTTCCGACATTAACCTCATCAGATTTATCCCTCTTACGTTCACAATTTTCTTTTCGTGCGAACCTTGTTCAGAATGATGTATCTGACTTTAGAGCATAGGAGCAAAAATAAGAAACTAAAATAAACAACTGTCGCAGAGGTGTGCGATGAAAACGATAAAAACTTGTCATGTGCTCAAAAGTATAATTGTTCTTGCTGTGGGAATAGCGCTAATACCCCCTTTCTTGCACGCGCAGTGGTATATGAAAAATGTTCCGACGGTGGAGAATCTTATTGATGTCGTGATGCTCGATTCGGTAACAGCAGTTGTTATCGGTGACAGAAATGCAATTCTCCGTACAACAGATGCAGGTGTTACGTGGACAAATATAACCATTGCGCACAGTGCTGATTATCATTGGAATGCTGTTTCGTTTTCAGATAAATTAAACGGCACCATCGTTGGCGATCATACACTATGGACAACGACTGACGGCGGTGCAACGTGGATTTCCAGAACAGTTCCATCTACACAAAAATGTTTTTCCGTCAAACAGCTTTCCCCAAGACTTGTTTACATCGGATGCGATTCCGGATATCTTTATCATTCATCTGATACTTGCAGAACGTGGAGTGTTGAGAAAATCAGTTCCAACGAAATTCGATCTATCTTCATTTGGACAGGTCCCATTATACCGGAAGCTGGCATTCCTATTTATGCTTTAACACCATCTTCACTCTGCATGAGCAGAATTTTCCCTTTCTTGCAATGGAAAGAAGATACATTGACCATGATGGTAGGGCTTGGTTCGGAAGCGTTGAATGGTGAATTTAGTTATGGCGGTGGTCCGGGATACATTGTTGGTGTACAGGGAGACTTACGTGCTGATCCTACTATTCTAGTGAAAAAAATATCTGATACGGTGTGGACAAAAGTTCAAACAGGCATTTTACGCGATGGAGTATTGTATGACGTTTCAGCTCCATCAGATAAATTCGCGTATGTGTGCGGCAGTGGTGGAATGATTCTTAACACAACCGATGGTGGAACTACCTGGAAGGAGATGATTGTGCCGACTGCACGCAGGTTGAAAGCCATCTCATTTTTCAATAACGAACGCGGTTTTGCTGTTGGTGATTCGGGCACTGTTCTGTTTACTTCAAACGGCGGAATAACGGATGTTACCGACAAGCACTTGCAGCTTCCTGAACGATTCGAATTATTTCAAAACTATCCCAATCCATTCAATCCGACAACAACGATTCGCTTCAGAATTTCAACTTCAGGGTTCACATCGCTGAAGGTGTTCGATGTGTTAGGGAGAGAAGTTGCAACGCTTGTCAATAAAGAACTTTCTGCCGGTGAGCACTCGGTGCAATGGAATGCCACAGAAATGCCGAGCGGGATATACTTGTACAGATTGGAGTCAGGAACTAATGTCTCTACAAGAAAATTAGTGCTGGTAAAGTAAAAATAATTTTGAAACTATCCTGAATGAATATCTTGCTGAACGAAGTTGAGGTATACCAAACAAAAGCGTTTGACTCATAAGTCTTATGTATTTTTCAGCTGTACTTCGCGCACATTCTTCTCCTTAATTTGTAAAATTCTTCCCTGCGCTTTTCGTACAAGATCGTAGTTGTGCGTTGCCATCAGTACAGCAGTTCCTTTGTGGTTAATGTCGAGCAGTAGTTTGAGAATTTCGAGCGATGTTCCCGGATCGAGATTTCCCGTCGGTTCGTCAGCGAGAATAAGAAATGGTTCATTCACTAATGCCCGCGCAATACAAACGCGTTGTTGTTCACCACCGGAAAGTTGATGCGGCATAGCATTTCGTTTGTGCGCCAGACCAACCTGTGTTAATACCGTTAACACTTTTTTTCGAATTTCATCTGACTTTGCATTGGTAACATACAATGCGAAAGCGACATTATCATACACACTACGATCTTCAAGCAATTTGAAATCCTGAAAGATGATTCCGAGCTTTCTGCGTAGATAAGGAATTTCTTTGGAGGTAATTGTCCTTGAAGAGTAGTCGCCAACATACACGGCACCGCGCGATGGTTTTAAATCCATATACAGTAAACGCAATAAACTGCTTTTTCCTGCTCCTGACTCTCCGACTAAAGAAATAAACTCACCAGCTTCAATGGAAAAATTCACACCGCTGAGAATGGTATGATGGTCATGTGCGACAGAAACATCTTCAAGATATGCAAGCATTAGTGTGCTTTCCGTCTTTTTGCAATTGATGTGGCCAGGTTAATTGCCGCAATCATGCTTCCCGGATTTGCAATGCCTTTTCCTGCAATATCGAATGCCGTTCCATGGTCGGGTGAAGTGCGGATAATTTTTAACCCTGCGGAAAAGTTAACGCCTTGATCAAAGCCGCTCATCTTCAATGGAATCAATCCCTGATCGTGATACATTGCTAAGATCGCATCGAATTCCTGATAGCGACCGGAAGCGAAAAATCCATCAGCAGAAAACGGACCGGAAACATTAATTCCCTTCTCTTGAACTTTTTTAAGTGAAGGGATAATGATTTCTTTTTCTTCCGTACCAATAGTGCCGTTTTCCCCTCCGTGTGGGTTCAGTCCGAGAACTGCAATAGAAGGAGAAGAAATTCCAAAATCATGCTTTAGTGAATGATCTACCGTCTGCAGTTTTTCGATAATGCGTTCTGGAAAAATATTTTCCGAAACTTTTTTCAATGGCAGATGTACTGTTGCCAATGCAATCCGCATAGAAGGTGAAATCAACATCATTGTTACGCGTTCAGATCGTGTGAGCATGGCAAGCATTTCGGTCTGTCCCGGAAAATTGTAGCCAGCATAATGCAACGCTTCTTTGGAAACCGGAGCAGTGACCATTGCATCTACATCATGATTCATGCACAGCTTGATGGCGCGTTCTATTGCCGCGCCGGCACAAACGCCGGCATCCGGTGCGTTGTGGCCAATTTGTAGTTGTTTTGGCGACACTTTCTGAACTTCGATAACGGGTACTGTATGATGAGTGGTGGGAATTTTTTGTGTATCTACAACGGTAAACTTAATATCGAGTTTGAACAGCGTCGCATAGTATTCAAATATGTTGACCGAGCCAATCAACACTGGCTGAATATTTTTTTTCACAGAAGGGTGAAGGATACTCTTTAATATGATTTCCGGACCGATGCCGTTAAAGTCTCCGATGGTAATTGCAATTTTTGGTTTCACGTTGGTTCTCTTACCTGCTTTCTACTAATTTATAATTTCCTTGTTTGCTGGGATCTTCAAAGACAAATGTTTTTTTCAAATTCTCGTACGTCCAGATTTCCCTTGGCGTACTGTTTGGACTCAATACTCGCTCGGTTGATGTTGGTTTGCCGTAAAGAATATAAATTTTTCCCCGATCGGTGAGCGACCCATTTGGCTCTTTTAGCGTTCTGAATGCGTTAATGGCATAATCAACCCGGCGATAAAATTCTGCCATCATTTCGTTCATTGCTGTTTCAGGGGTTGGGTCTTTCTTTTTCCAGAATTCTTCAAACTTTTGAATGCGGCTTTCGCGGGCGCCTTTGCGTAGTGAAAAATATTCTTCTTCCGTCAACAAGTATTGAAGAGGATAGATTGCGATATCAAGATCGGTTAATGACATGGGCATGTCGAGCCACCGCGTAGCAAACTGCACAGTGCCGAGCAAAGCATTCGATGCTATTATTGTCATTTCATATCGCCCCTGTCGCAGTTGTACGCCATTCACCGGAATGTAATACACATGCTGTTTGTCCTTGTTGCGAATGGAAGCAACAATATTCTGATCCTTTTTCTGGATGGTCATCATGACATCTGAAAATTTCACACAGCGGACTGTTGTATCCAAAACAATCTTCTGTTCATCATCTTCGTCCATACGCCGTTTTATGGTGTAGTGTACGGTTTCAAGAGTATCCGTCGGAGATGTAAAAAGAAATCCGAATGGTTGAGAGAAAAGCACATCCCCGCCGACATTGCATAATGTCCATTCCGTTGTTGCTCCGCTCAGTGGCTGAACAGGAACGAATGAGGAGCGTGTGAGAGGTTCAGTGTTTCGAATGATGAACTGCTTTCTGATATCAGCAGAAAATTGCTTTGCTTCGTTGTCTTCTACACGAACTAGAATGGTGTAGGCTCCTTTCGATAAGGTAAACGTCACTAATCCTTGTGTATAGTTCTTCCGAAGTTCTGCTTTTATATTTGTCGGAGAGAGTAGTTCCAGATGCTCAATTTTCCGGGCAACAGAATTTCCAACAGAATCAAGTACTTCAATAATAACATCTGCTTTTGCTGAATAGACATCAGCAATGGTGTTGAGCGGACGACTGAACACGAAATAGTCATTGCGGATACGATAGGGGATAACAACCTCAGCAGTCTCTGCAGAGAATACGACGTAGTGTGCTTCAACAAACAATATATCTCCACCGGTTCGCTCTGTGATAATTTTTTCTTGAGCGACGACCGGAATTAGCGCCATGAGCAAGAAAATGAAAGGGCTATACCACTGTATATTCAAACGTTGTTTCATCGTGAATCAAAGATAAGAAAAACGGAGAAAAGGATGAAGAGGAAATTTATCAACCCCACTATTCAAACAGTGTAATGTGCTTCCCGATTTCTGCACTATAAACTTTGGTATGCGGAAAATATTCAAGGAGGATATGTCCAAGCCAATTGATTGACTCACTTTCTCCGTGTACAAGAATGACTGTTTGGGGGGCTAATTGCTGAACAATCGACACTAAACCACTCCGTTTGCTGTGCGCAGAAAATCTAAATCGTTCGATAGCACATCGAACTGTTTGTGGTTCTGATGTATTGGTCAGTTGAATAAGATCTCCTTTGTTGGCATAACGTATGCGATGGCCTGGTGTTTCCGGATCCATGTAGCCCACGGTAAAGATAGCGCTTTTGGCGTCAGTGAGCCAACGCTGAGCAAGACGAAACGACATTGTTCCCTCAATCACCATACCGCTGGAAGCAAGCACAATACAATTCCGGCGAGAAAGTTCTTCGATCTGTTCAACATCATACAAATCCTTTTGAGGAATATCGTCGATGAGAAATTCAGGATTATTGTAGGGAACAACGTACCTGTTTTTATCATACACCCTGTTGATTTTCCTTCCAAGGCCGCCGGTGTAGATATCAACTGAAGATAGAGAGCCGGATGCCATCTGTTTCCATAGTAGGGAAATCATTTCCTGCATTTTTCCGAGAGCAAAGACCGGAATTAAAATTGAACCTCCCTGCGCTAAAATTCTGTTTGCGGAACTTACCAAGCGATTAATTTCTTCTGCCTGTGGAGGAAGAAGAGCATCCTCGGTCGCTCCGTGTGTGCACTCGATAATGAGAACATCAATATTCTCTTTCGGCAATGTTGCTCCGGGGAGAAGAGTTTGATGGTCAATATTAATGTCGCCAGTATAAAATATTGTTCTTCCATTGTGGTTAAGAAAAATACCCGCTGAACCGAGAATATGTCCGGCATCGTAGAATTGTGCAACGATAGGCACATCACTTTGGTGCCGATAGCCGTTGACGGTAAATTGTTCATTGTAGGCACGCCACTCGATGCTTTGAATAAGCAAATCAATCTCATCATGAGTATATGGACGTAAGTTTGATTGCACGCTCAATTGTTCTGCAAGAATATTTGCGGAATTATGCAGTGTTAGTTCGGCAATCGCACGAGTTTGCGGCGTCGTTACAATGCGCACATACGGATGGTGCTGAATAAGATATGGGAGAGAATCAATATGATCCTGATGGGCATGTGAAATTAATGCAACATCAACATTCCGGCTAGTGAGCAGTTCAAATTGAGGAAGAGAAGCAATGCCGATTTTCCGTGGGTGAGAACCACTGTCGAGAATAATGCCGGTTCCTTCGATGTCGAGATAAAAGCAAGAAGCACCGATTTCATTTGCACCGCCAAGAGGGAGAAAAGTAATCATAGTTCGGATTATCGCTTGTTCGTCACTTCTTCAATAGCGTGTTTGAATTCGTTGTATGAATGTTTTCCTCTCAGAAAGGCAGTTTGCTTGCCATTACTATTAAACACAAATGTTGCAGGAACTTCTCCACTCCATTCGGAGTCTAATAGTTGAAACAATTCATCCTGACTGTTGAAATCTGTGACATAGACCTTGAATGGGACATTCATCTTTTTAACAAATGGCAGAATTTTTTCTTCAATTTCATCAGGATAATCGACGCTTACCGCTATTACCTCAACGTTTTTAAGCTCTTTTGAAATACGGATGAGATCGGGAAATTCTTCTACGCACGGCTTGCACCACGTAGCCCAGATATTCAACAAAAGGATGTTGCCTTGACGTTGGTCGATCATTGTACGCAACGACTCCTTGGTAATTGTTTCAACCGTTTGAGACGATAACGTTATCGGAAGAATGATGTGGAGCGAAACAAGAACGCCGAACAGCGTTCGGCGTTGAAGGTTGTGAAAATTCATTTCACCCTCTTGATTGTACACCCAAACGCTTTGGTTTCTTTTACGGTAACAGGTTTACCTGCAAGAATTTCGTCCAATGCAGCGCGGAGATCATTCGTTTTGATGAGCGATTCGCGTTGCGAGTCATCGATGCGCCCATGGTACAAAATCTCATAGGTTGTTGGGTGAACAACAAAAATTTCCGGTGTTCGCTGTGCATCCAGTTTATCGGCGATGATGTTGTTGATGTCCTTTAAGATGGGAAATTTGAATCCATGTTCGGCGGCATGTTGTTTAATTTCTTCCACCGATTCCTGTTTGTTTGAATTGATGCCCACAAATGCTACGTTCTTTGCGCTATAGTCTTCGAACAGCTTATTGTATCGTTCGTTGTATGCGTTGGAAACCGGACATTGCGTGGCAACAAACATCAACACAATAGCTTTTGAGTCTTTGAAATCACTCAACGAAATTTTTTTGCCGTTGTAGTCGTTCAGAGTAAAATTGTCAACTTTTTCCGGCGTGCCTGCGATTAATATTGTGCAGATCGTTAAGAATATCATGAATGCTGGAAGTGCGCGGTTCATAGTGCCTCCTTATTGTTAAATGCTATATTTTTCGATGATGTCTTGTGGAATTTTTTCTGCACGTTGTGTTTGTAAATTGATCATTGTGTATTCAAAAATACCATCTACGCAGATTTTTCCGGTTGCTTTCCGTATAATGTCAAACATAACATCTACGCCATTAGTTCGCAATGTTTTAATTTGTGTTTTGACTATTGCCGTATCACCCAACATCATCGGTCGCTTAAAATGCATTGTGCATCCTGTAACCACCCAGCCAAAACCTCTGGCAATAAATTCATCCATTGACATTTTATAACACCGTGTCATTTGATCGTAGCGTGCGGCGAGCACATAATCAAAGTATCGTGAATTATGTACATGGTTGTTCATGTCAATATCGTCAGGTCGGACGACGATCTCGGTTTCGAACGCAGAATACAGGTTGTTTTCACTCATAGCTGACAATCACTCTCGTTATGATATTTGCCAGTGAGTTAAGAATTCTGTCAGAAGACGAACGCCGACACCGGAACCGCCTTTGGGAATGTATTCCTGATCTGTTTCAAGTATTGCTGTTCCTGCTATGTCCAAATGTACCCATTTGTAGTTGCCAATAAATTTTTTCAAAAACCAGCCTGCCGTTATTGATCCTGCCCAACGTCCGCCAACATTTTTCACGTCGGCAACATCACTCTTAATTAACTTTTCGTATTCATCAAACAGTGGTAATTGCCACACACGTTCGTAAGTTTTTTCGCCTGCCTCCTTTAAAGCGTCCATCAACTGTTGGTTATTGCCCATCATTCCTGTGGCAACATGTCCGAGCGCAACAACAACAGCGCCGGTGAGTGTCGCAAGATCAATGACAGCCTCCGGATTGTATTTCGATGCATAGGAAAGCGCATCGGCTAAAATTAATCTTCCCTCAGCGTCGGTATTGTCGACTTCAGAAGTTTTACCATTGTAGTGACGGATAATGTCTCCCGGCTTCAATGCGCTTCCGCTTGGCATATTTTCGACCGACGGAATAAGACCGATGACATGTCGCGGTAATTTCAAGGTAGCGATTGAGTAGAATGTTCCCGCTACTGCCGCGGCGCCACTCATATCCATTTTCATTTCCGCCATATTTGCCGCTGGTTTGATGGAAATTCCGCCGGTGTCAAATGTTACGCCTTTGCCAACGAGAACAACAGTGCCATGTTTTTTGTATTGCTTTCCATATTCCAGAATGATAAAGCGAGGTTCTTTCTCGCTTCCTTTACTCACACCGATGATACCTCCCATACCGAGTGCTTGTATTTTTCTTTTATCAAACACTGTGACAGAAAATCCGCTTTTGCGTCCAAGCGCTTGAATTGTTTTGGCGAGTGTCTCGGGGTAAATTTCATTTCCCGGTGCGTTTGCCAGATCGCGGGCGAAGATTGTTCCATGCGCTCTCGATTCTCCGATGTGTCGTCCTCGTTCAAACGCTTTTTTCTCTTTTTCATCCTGAAGGATGAACGTTACATTTCTGAGTTTTTTTCCATTATTATCGTTTGAGATATATTTGTCGAATTTATATGTGGCAAGAAGAATTGCTTCACTCATTGCACAGGCAATTTCTTCTGTTGTTAATTCTTTTGATGTAATTGCTGACAGAGCAAGTGAATGAACTTTTAGCGCTGTTGCTTTTTTTGCCGCAGCGGCAACCGCCCGACGTATTTTTTCGGGTGAAATATTTTTTTCTTCTCCCAGCCCGACAAGTAGAAGGCGTGGATTCTTCTTGTCGTTTGTGTAGAAGAGCAGTGTTTCGTTCTCTTTTGCTGAAAACTCTTTGTGCGTTGCAGTATCGAAGAAGGGGAGTGAATATGTTGACCGAAGTTTTTCTATTGTATTCTTCAATAATGAATTGTCTTGGTAACAAAATACAGCAAGCAGATCTGTTTGCCGGATTGATGTAGCAACCGAAAGTTTCATTGAGTCTCCCTATTTTTTACTGTATAAAATTTTTCACTTTGTCTAACAACAACGGAATGATTTCCGTGATGGTCGTTTCCTCGATTCGCGCTCCGGCGGCGTTTTTATGTCCGCCGCCGCCAAAGTGCTTTGCCAATTCGTTGATTGGAATATCACCTTTTGAACGAAAACTTACCTTTACTCCTTTTTCCATTTCCATGACGACCATACCAATTACCACTCCACCGATACTTAGTACGTACTGTGTTAAATTATCAACGTCCGATTCTTCAGTGTTGGTCTCTGTAAAGATGGAGCGGGGAAGGATCATCATCGCAACCTTACCTTGATGGTGCAACTGAATTGTGGACAACGCCTTTCCGAGGAGATATAATTTGTTTACCGGACCGCTTTCATAAATTTTTTGATAAATTTCGTAGGGCAAAACACCGCGACGCAGTAAATCGGCAGTAATAATGTGCGTTTCCGGGTCTGTTTGTGGAAAACGGAACGAACCAGTGTCTGTCATAATACCGGCGTAGAGCGCTTCAGCAATGGGTTTGGTAATTGCTGTTTCATCAATAGTGTGCAGGATAGTGTACAACAATTCTGAGGTTGCAGGCACATGAGTATCAATAAGATATAAATCGGCAAACGATTCATGATCGAGATGATGATCAATCACAATTTTATATGCATGGGTGTGATTGAAAGCTTCCTGCAAAGCTTTGAATCGTTGTACAGAATTTGTGTCCAACACGATAAAGCATTCGGCATCGAGAATCAATTGAGAATGCTGAGCATGTTGATAGTGCGTGATGGGAAATATCTCATTCAAAAACCAAAGGTTGTCCGGTGTTTCACTGTGGTTTAAGATATGAACGTTCTTCCCACGGTCTGAAAGGTAGCGTGCTAATGCCACTTCGCTTCCTAATGCATCAGCATCCGGATTAATGTGGGTGGTAAGGACAAATCTGGTGTTTGTTGAAAAGATATTCTTTAACTGTTCGATTTTTTCTTTCATTAAACAAATGTAAAAAAAAAAGTGTGGGCGTCCAAGGATGAAGTAGCGGTGTTTACTTTTTTCTTCGTATATTTGTACGAGGTGTTGTTATGGAAAGATACTTTGTACAGTTATTTCATGATCAAACAAATCCCACAGTGTGGGTTGTAACGCTTTATAAGCGTGGCTTTCCTTTCAGAAAGAAAATAGAATCGAAATGGTTTATCAGTGAGGAAAGCGCTAAAGCATATCTCAACAAACTGAAGTACAAATTTAATATCAAATAAAAAAGGCGTGTTGTCAAACACGCCTTTTTTGTATTCAACAATTAGCCCCTCATTGAATAACCCAGGTATCTCCGCTGTTCAGCAATTTTTCAAGAGAACCTTTTCCGCGTTTGGAAATTGCTGAGTCGATTTGTTTTTCGATCTCGTCTTCATACCGTGGACGATCGATAGCTAAGAAGATTCCAAATGGCCTTGGTAGTTCATGGTTATAGGTCATGTTGGCTAGAATGAATGCCAGTGTAGTATCTTTTTCGTTATGGACGAGAAGATCATTGACTGAGTGCGTTCCATCTTTCAATGATACGACAACGGGGGAGAAGCCATCGAGTTTTATTCCCTTATCGTTTTCTTTGCCGAAGATCAGTGGTTTTCCATGTTCAAGAAAAACAACGCTATCGGGCTTTGTCTCTTTCTCTGTAAATTGAAAGAACGCACCGTCGTTGAACACATTGCAATTCTGATACACTTCAACAAACGAAGTTCCTTTATGTTCTGCCGCGCGTTTAATAATTGCTTGCAGGTGTTTCGGATCCCGGTCCATGGAACGGGCAACAAATGTACCGCCAGAGCCAAGCGCCAGTGATGCTGGATTAAATGGCATATCTACCGAGCCGTATGGTGTTGATTTGGTAATTTTTCCAAATTCGGATGTTGGCGAATATTGCCCTTTGGTCAAACCGTAAATTTGGTTGTTGAACAAAAGAATGTTCACATCAACATTGCGGCGAAGAATATGAATCATATGGTTGCCGCCGATAGAGAGACCATCGCCATCTCCGGTTACTACCCACACGCTTAAATCTGGCCGCGCAATTTTCAATCCTGTTGCAATTGCTGTTGCACGCCCGTGGATGCCGTGAAAACCATACGTGTTCATGTAATAAGGAAAACGACTTGAACAACCGATGCCTGAAATGAAGACTATTTTTTCTTTTGGGATATTTAATTCGGGCATCACTCGCTGCACTTGTGCAAGGATCGAGTAGTCACCACAACCGGGGCACCACCGCACATCTTGGTCGGAGGCGAAATCTTTTGCAGTATATTTTACTTTTGAAACAGTTTCATGACTGACAGTTTCATACACAAGCGTATTCATTAGTTTTTCCCTCCTAAAATTTCGTCGATTTTTTGTTCGATTTCGAGTGAGCGGTACGGTAACCCTTGCACTTTATTTAATCCGATTGCAGGTACAAGAAATTTATGTCGCAAAATTTTGATGAGTTGACCTAAATTGATTTCTGGCACCAGGATATATTTGAAGTTATATAGAATTTCACCAACATTTTTTTGTAGCGGGTGAATATATTTTAAGTGGAGATGTGATACCGACTTTCCTTCTTTCCGTTTTCGTTCTACAGCAGTTTTAATGGTTCCATAGGTTCCACCCCAACCGACAACCAGTAAGTCTCCCTTTTCATCTCCTTCAACTTTTGCCAGCGGAATGTCGTTGGCAATCCGTTCAATTTTTTCTGCTCGCAGATGTATCATGCGGTCGTGATTTTCAGGTTCGTAATTCACATTTCCTGTAATGTCTTGTTTTTCAAGTCCGCCAATACGGTGTTCAAGTCCGGGTGTGCCGGGAATAGCCCATTCGCGTGAAAGTGTAATTTCATCGCGGCGATATGGCATATATCCTTCAGGATCTTTACGGAACTTTGGGGCAATATCAGGAAGGTCTTTGACGTTTGGAATCATCCACGGCTCGGAACCATTTCCCAAATATCCGTCGGTGAGCATAATAACCGGAGTCATGTATTTCAGAGCGATGCGTGATGCCTCTAATGCCGTGTAAAAACAATCGCTCGGTGTTGATGCTGCAATTACCGGCACTGGCGCTTCACCGTTTCTTCCGTACACCGCTTGCAATAAGTCTGCCTGTTCGGTTTTTGTGGGAAGACCGGTGCTTGGTCCGCCACGCTGAACATTGACAATAACCAACGGCAATTCTACCATAACAGCAAGACCAATGGCTTCAGTTTTTAACGCTACACCGGGTCCGCTTGTTGTTGTAATAGCAAGCGATCCGCCATATGATGCCCCGATGGCGCTCGTTATTCCTGCAATTTCATCTTCTGCCTGGAATGTTTTCACACCATAATTTTTATACATCGAAAGTTCATGAAGGATGTCGCTTGCAGGAGTAATGGGATATGAGCCAAGAAATAAATCGAGTTTTGCTTTTTCGGCGGCAGCAACAAATCCAAGTGCAGTGGCTTGATTGCCTGTTACGTTACGGTATTTGCCGGGAGCAAGTGGGGCAGGTTTCACTTCGTACCGTACGGCGAAGATGTCTGTTGTTTCTGCATAATTCCAACCTGCTTTCAATACGCGAGTGTTTGCTTCAATCAGTTCCGGTTTCTCACTGAACTTTTCTTTGATCCACTGAATGGTGTTATCAAGCGTTCGGTTGAACATCCAATACATCATGCCGAGTGCAAAGAAGTTTTTCGTCTTGTCAACAATTTTAGGCGATAGTTGCATATCGGCAAGTGCGAGATTTGTCAGTTTTGTAATATCGACCTGAAAGACTTGGTATTTCGATAATGAACCGTCGCTCAAAGGGCTTTGCGTATATCCCGCAAGTTTCAGATTCTTGTCACCGAAACCGTCAGTATTGACAATGATGATTCCGCCATCGATTAAGGAACGCAGATTTACTTTGAGTGATGCGGCATTCATTGCTACTAGCACATCGCAATGGTCGCCGGGAGTGTTGATTTCTGTTGCGCCGAAATGAATTTGGAATCCACTGACGCCGTAGGTGGTATCTTTTGGAGCGCGGATTTCAGCGGGGTAGTCTGGCAATGTGCTTAAATCGTTGCCCATGGCTGCGGAGGTGTTAGTAAATTGTCCTCCGGTTAATTGCATCCCATCGCCAGAGTCTCCGGCGAAACGGATTGTTACTTCATCCAATACACGTGTTTCTTTTTCCATAAAGAATTTACCTCTCTATTGTTTTTTCACTGCTGACATCGGCATTTACTGCCAGTAAGCAGTTTATATGTTATTGTTACGACAACTCGTTCAAAAACGGAAACCACTTTGCAAGATAACTTGCAATGATGGTCAAATAATTTGTTATCATCAACACCCCCACCGCAACAAGCATAATACCACCTACTACTTCTATTGTATGAAAGTGTTGTTTGACGCGGTTAAAGACAGTGAAAAATTTGTTGATACTCAACGCCGTCAAGAAAAAGGGAATGCCAAGACCGAGCGAGTACACAAACAGAAGTACAATCCCTTGATACACTGTTTCCTGTTGACTTGCTATCGCCAATATACCAGCAAGAATTGGACCGATACACGGTGTCCATCCAAATGCAAAAGCCGAGCCAACTGTAAATGAGCCCAAAATGCCGAGTTTTTTATCCTGTAGATGAAACCGTTTTTCATAATTGAGAAAGCCAATCTTGAAAATCCCAATCATGTGAAGTCCGAAGACGATGATGATTACCCCGGCAATCTTGCTGATGATGGCAAGATTATCATTCAAAAATTTACCGATGGATGTTGCCGCTGCACCCATAAGAACAAAGACAATGGTAAAACCGAGAATGAAGACTATTGTGTTGCTCAGTATTGTCCGCTTTGCCGATGCATCATCGTCCCTCATATCTTGCAATGACTTTCCTGAAATGAATGAGATGTAGCCGGGAATGATTGGCAGAACACACGGCGAAACAAACGATAACAGTCCGAAAACAAATGCAGTGAGAATGTTGACGTTTTCAGAAAGCATAAAAATCCTTCATTTTTATTAAATGTATTGATTTGTTAGACACATTTCAACGTACGTTTAATTTCGTATTACTTCATCTGCAAAGTACAACAAATGTATATTGAAATGTGTTACCCTTACATATGATGCAGAGAAAATCAAAAGGGGTGGGTATAAATACACAAAGACTGCTTGCGCTATGTATCAAGCAGTTTTTTTACTAGCAAAGAGAAGATAGTTACATCGGCAAACTAATCGTGTACGTTGTTCCTTTCCCTTCTTCGGATTTTAATGAAATTTTTCCTCCCTGCTTTTCAATGATCATCTTTGCTAAAGCGAGATCAAGACCGACTCCTCCGCTTTGAACTACTTTAACAAACGGTTCGAATATCTTTTCTTTGAACGCATCCGGAATTCCGCTGCCGTTATCACTAATGGTAAAAATAAGTATCTTGTCTTTTGTGTCGGAGGTAAGTTTAATCATTCCTCCGGGCGGTACATAATTAGCGGTATAGGAGATGATATTATCCAACGCCCGCGCAGTTCGCTCTGCATCAATCATTGCAGAAGCGTCATAATGAGGATTCACTTCAAACCGGATGATTTGTCTATCTAAATCTGGTTTTACACTCGTGGTAACACTGCGTAACAGTTTGCCGACACTGGAAAGTTTTTTATTGACATTCATAGTACCGGAAGTGAAGTCGATTAAATCCTGTGTCATGCGGTTCACACGTTGAGCGGCTTCTTTTGCTTCATCGAGCAGTTCATTTTTCTTGGCAGGATCAAGTTGCGAATTTTTAATTTCATTAATGACGTTTTCAATTTCTTTAATTGGAGCGCGAAAGTCCTGCACGAGTGAAGCGGCAACCTGTCCCACAGTTGAAATCCGCATTGCATCCTGACTTTGTTTAAGAGCGGCGCGCATGCGAACAAAAGCTTGTGCCAGTTTTCCCACTTCATCATTTCCTTCAGGAAGTTTCAACTCGCCGCTCATATTGCCTGTACCGATTTCCTGAGAGGCGAGTTCCAATTTTTTTAATGGGGATTGCACAAGAGTACGGAAGAAAACAAACCCGATAACGATGATGACTAACGCCACACCGCCGCTGATCATTGCCGAACGGAGTGAGTTTTCCTGATTTGCCTGAATGATTTTTGTGAGAGGAAATTCCAGATGAGCTACGCCAATAACATCCCCGATCTGCACATCGTGACATCGCTGACATTTCTTTTCTGCCTTGAACGGTATCATTGCCCGAAAATTATCTCCGATGCGTATCCATTTTTGTTGTCCGCTCTTCAGTACTTCGTTTCCATATGAATTATCGTAGTCATCTTTTTGCTGAGCGTAGAGCATCCGTTCGCTTAGCCGTGCAATACGTGTGCTATCCATAAAATCTTCTGCAAGGCGAAGTTGTGCGGTGTCAATTCGCATGTAGAGGTCATTTAATTCTGCCGCTTTTTTTACCCGTTCCAGAAAGTTATCATCAACGATCTGACTTTCTACCATCATGTTGACGAGCGATTCGCGAACTATGTGTGCTTTCTGGCTTGCGCTTTCGAGTGCTTGCACCTGCATTTGCTCTTCCTGATACGTATTATTGAGGTAGATACTTAAGGCAATACCGACAACAAAAATTGGCACGAAGAGCAGAAAAAGTTTTACAGCAATGCCCATATTGCGAAACATACAGAATCCTCCTTTGATGAATTGCAAGAAAATGATACATTTAACTAGAATTTGCAAACACAAAAATCACAAACGCCGTTGATGGTTTCTTTAAAGCTATACGGGAACAAAGTGAGTTTGGATTTGGTTACACACTGTAATGAATCACCGTAGAGATTCAAAGTTTTTATTTTCTTCAATGGTATGATTACGGAGGAATAATGTCTATTCGACCAGTAAAGCGAATTATTGAAGCGCAGCCGACATTAGAAGGTGCAGGAGTGCACCTCCGCCGCGCATTTGGATTTGGGAACACGGCAGATTTTGATCCATTTCTCTTGCTCGATGACTTTCGCAATGATGATCCTGAAAAATATAGAAGAGGATTTCCGTGGCATCCGCATCGCGGTATCGAAACAATTACATATGTGCTTGCCGGCGCCGTAACCCACAGCGACAGTTTGGGCAATCAAGGCGCTCTTCGCTCCGGGGATGTGCAATGGATGACAGCTGGAAGGGGAATTCTTCATCAGGAAATGCCGTTTGGCGACGCGCAGGGAAAAATGCACGGTTTTCAGTTGTGGGCAAATCTCCCTTCATCACTGAAAATGACATCACCGCGCTATCAGGATGTGAAGTCAAATGAAATTCCTGTGGTTACTGATGATGATGGAACACAAGTAAAAGTTATCTGCGGAGAGTTTTGGGGCAAGAGAGGGCCGGTTGATGGTATTGCCGCCGAACCGCAATATCTTGATGTGTATGTTCCTCCGAGGAAACGGAAAACGCTGAAGGTGGAAACAGATCGCCATGCCTTTGCGTACATTTTTGAGGGAGAAGGAAATTTTCACGCCGCCTCTGAACCGATGGATATTCGTCGTGAAGTACTGGATCCATATGGCAACGAGCGGCTCGAATGGTCTGGAAATCGATCACTCATTCTTTTTGATAATGGGGATGAAGTAACAGTGCAGGCAGGTGAACATGGTGTACGGTTCCTGCTCGTTTCAGGTGCCCCATTGCGTGAACCGATTGCCTGGGGAGGACCAATTGTAATGAACACAGAGACAGAACTTCGTCAGGCATTTGCAGAGTTAAGGAACGGCACATTTATCAAATAAAAAGCGGACGAAAGTCCGCTTTTTATTTTCATCTGTAAGTTCCGCCTTGCTTAAAAACTTTTTGGCGGGCGAATGTGGTTTACTTTTTCCTCTTCAACACCTTCTTTACTTTGGTAAACTTTTCTTTGTTTACTCGATTATATGTCTTCAGTGGTAAACAGTAAATTTTGATAAATCCTTCTGCCGCGGTATGGTCGAAGGTATCTTCTGCAGTGTAGGTTGCAAGTTTCATATCGTACAATGAATACGGAGAAGTTCGGCCGGCAATTTCAACGTTGCCTTTGTACAATTTCAGTCGTACAGTACCTGTCACATTTTTCTGCGTTTCATTGATAAATGCATCCAACGCTTTTCGCAGGGGTGAAAACCAGGTGCCGTTGTAGATAATGTCTGCGTAATCGTTTGAAAGTTTTGCTTTGTAGTGCATCACTTCTTTATCGAGCGTCAGTCGTTCCAATTCGCGATGAGCGAAGTGTAATGTGACGGCGGCAGGTGCTTCGTAGACCTCACGCGATTTTATTCCGACAAGACGATTTTCAACTAAATCGAGTCTGCCGACGCCGTTGGCGCCTGCAATTTCGTTTAATTTGTGAATCAAAGAAACACCATCCATTTTTTTGCCGTTAAGTCCCACAGGAATACCTTCTTTGAATTCAATGGTAACATACGTTGGCTTATCGGGTGCGTTTTCCGGAGCTACAGTGCGTTGATAGGCATCTTCCGGAGCTACCTGCATCGGGTCTTCAAGAATGCCGCATTCAATACTTGTTCCCCAAATATTTTCATCAATTGAATATGGACTTTCTTTTGTTGCCTTTACCGGTATGCCGTGCTTTTGGCAGTACTCAACTTCTTCTTCGCGTGACTTGAATTCCCATTCGCGTAGCGGAGCAATTACTTTCATTTCCGGCGCCAGCGCCATGACCGAAACTTCAAAACGCACCTGATCATTCCCTTTTCCCGTGCAACCATGAGCAACGTGAGTGCACTTTTCGCGCTTTGCTACTTCCACCAATGCTTTTGCCAGTAGCGGTCTGCCAAGTGACGTAGCCATTGGATAGCTATGTTCGTACAACGCACCTGCTTTGAGAGCGGGGAAGATATAGTCGTACACAAATTCTTTTTCAAGATTTTGCATGAAGACTTTCTTTGCGCCAGATTTGTACGCTTTTTCCGCAACGCCGATGAGTTCTTTTTTCTGCCCGAGATTTCCGGTAACAGTAATGACATCGGCATTGTATTTTTCCTGAAGCCATTTGACGATGACGGATGTATCAAGTCCGCCTGAATATGCGACTGCAATTTTAGGTTTTTTCACGGTGTGATTCCTTGCTATGTTGTTAAGAAAATAAGAGTTCTTTGATAAATTTTTCTACGGTGTTAATTTTTTTTGTCGATACCGGTGTGACAAACACCGTATCATCTCCGGCAACAGTTCCGAGAATCAAGGGACTATGAAGTGAATCGAGATACGATGCAACGCCCGGCGCACGTCCGGGAAGGGTTCGAATTACAACGAGTACTTCATTGTGTTCAATTGCCGTTACTTCTCGACCTATAAGCGGAGCTACTTTCGTTTCTTCTAAGTGTTCATTGATAGTGTACCGCAAACCCTGCTCTGTATGGATTCTCACTACCCCCAACTCAGCAAGATCGCGAGAAAGCGTTGCTTGTGTTACGGTGAATCCTCGTTTCTTCAGCAATGAAGCAAGTTCTTCCTGACTGGAGACAACCTGGTTGTGAAGAATTTCCTTTATTGCAAAATGCCGTTGTGGTTTATTCATATAATTTGAAATGGTGTATCACTCTTTTGTTTATCGCTGGTTGTCGTGTAGCGCCCAATGAGTTTTGCCATAATTGCTTTTTGCACATGGAGTCTGTTTTCCGCCTGGTCGTTGACGACCGATTGTTTTCCGTCCAGCGCCTCATCAGTTATTTCTTCGCCTCGGTGTGCAGGCAAACAGTGCATCACAATAACATCCTCTTTGGCTTGTCTAATCAGCGACGTGTTAACTTGGTACTCCCAGAAATCGTAAATGCGCTTTGTGCGTTCGTGTTCCTGGCCCATACTTGTCCATGTATCAGTGTACACAACATCGGCTTTGTTGACCGCGCTTTTCGGATCGCGGATGATTTCTATTTTGCTGACGCGTGCATTAAGGGCGTTCTGATAAATTGTGGTATCTGGTTCGTAACCGTACGGAATAGCAAGCGTGAGGTGCAACGGAATAATCGTTGACAGTTCAAGCCACGAATTGACAATGTTGTTTCCGTCTCCTACGTAGGCAATTTTCACATAGTCCCGTAATTTTTTGTGCTGGCGAATAGTGTACAGGTCTGCAAGAATTTGACACGGGTGCGAAAGGTCGGAAAGTGCATTAATGACCGGAATGCTTGCATGTTTTGCCAGATCGAGAAGCAGTTGATGGTCGAACACACGGGCAACAATTCCGTCATTAAAGCGGGACAACACGTGTGCAACATCTGCCGCTGATTCTCGTGTGCCAAGGCCGACTCCTTCGTCCGTTAAAAAGATAGCATGTCCGCCGAGTTGCACAATGCCGACTTCAAATGATACACGCGTACGGAGCGATGGTTTTTGAAAAATTGTTGTAACGGTTTTTCCGGCAAGCGGCTTCAATTCTTTTTGTGCTTTCAGAATATCAGCGAGTGTTAGAAGCTCAAAGAGTTCATCTTTGGTTAATTCTGCGATGGAAAGAAAATCTTTTTTCATGGGTTTGTCAGCGTCAAATAATCAGTTTTATCTGTTGTCAGGTTTCAGCTCTGTACGGCGTGCTTGAGCACGTGTTGGTTAGAGCACCAATTCTGTTCCGATTCCTTCATCTGTAAAAATTTCGAGTAAAAGCGAATGTTTTTTTCGTCCGTCAATCATATGCACTTTTTTCACTCCGGCATGGAGTGTAGAAAACGCTGATTTTATTTTCGGAATCATCCCTCCACTGATAATGCCCTCGCTGAATAATTCACGCGCATGTTGTTCGGTCAACGTGGAAACCAATTGTTTATTGGCGATAACGCCTTCCACATCACTTAGATAGACAAGTTTTTCTGCTTTCAGTGCAGCAGCAACTGCCGCGGCCGCAAGATCGGCATTCACGTTGTAAATTGTGCCATCAACCCCGACGCCAAACGGTGCAATTACCGGCATCAGTTTGTTGTTCAACAACAATTGAAGAAACGATACATTAACGTTGACAATTTTTCCGACTAAACCGATATCCTGGCCATCTTCTAGATATTTTTCTGCCTGCAGTAGCGTGTTGTCAACGCCACTTAGTCCGACTGCTTCGCCGTCGTTCAGATTGATGAGGTTAACTATTTCCTTGTTGATTTTACCGGCAAGCACCATCTGCACTACATCTACCATTTTTTTGTCGGTGAAGCGGTGTCCATTGACGAATTGTGTTTCGATACCAAGTTTATAAGCAACGTCGGTGATCTCTTTTCCGCCGCCGTGCACAATTACAATGTTGATTCCAATCTTTTTCAGAATGGTAACATCTTTGGCGAAACGTTGTTTCAATTCGGTTTCAGTTTGTGCCGCGCCGCCGTACTTCACAACAAATGTCTTGCCCTCATATTTCTGAATGTAGGGGAGGGCTTCGATTAAAATTTCTTCTTTTGTTTGAGCCATTTTACGGTTTCCTTGATCTCCCGATTATCATGAGTGTAGAAGTTAGATGGTGATCTTTTTCCACCTTTGCCTGCTGTTTAACCAGGTAAGAGTTTGGTAATACACATTGACGTTGAATCGTTACGTTGTGTATGAAATTTTCATCCTGCAGTATTCATCCATTCGATCATTACGATCGATAACTCGCATTAATTCTCACATACTCAGCAGATAAATCACATGTCCAGAACGTGGCGGAGTGTTTTCCACTATTTAAGTTGACAGTAATGGTGATTTCCTTTTTCTGCAGTACTTGTTTTGCCTTTTCCTCAGAAAAACTGATATCATATTTTTTTCCGAGAATTTTCAAATCGTCAAAAAATATTTCAGTGATGTCAGGATTGAAATCGATACCGGAATATCCGACTGCGGCGAGAATTCTTCCCCAGTTGGCATCCTCACCGTGAATAGCAGTTTTGACCAATGGCGAATTGCAAATGGTGCGACAAGCTTTTTCAGCATCGATAATGCTTTTTGCTCCGGTAACAGTGACTTCGACAAATTTTGTTGCTCCTTCACCATCTTTCACAATCAATTTTGAAAGCGTAACCATTACGTGTTCCAGCGCCGCATAAAACAATTTATAATCCTGCGTTCCTTCTCTGATTTCTCTATTTTCTGCTTTTCCGTTAGCAAGGATGAGCGCCATGTCGTTGGTGCTGGTGTCGCCATCAACGGTAATTCTGTTAAACGATCGCTCGTTTGCTTGTTTGAATGCTTTTCGGAGAAGTGAATGAGAAATCTTTGCATCAGTAGTAAGAAAGGCAAGCATCGTTGCCATGTTGGGCGCTATCATACCTGATCCTTTTGCAATACCGCCGATGCGGACTGGGATGCCGTTGATGTCAAATTCTACTGCACATTCTTTTGGGAAGGTATCGGTTGTGCAAATACCTTCGGCGGCATCGTCACTACCATCTCTGCTTAATGCTTTAGCCGCTTCGTAGATGCCCCACGTTAATTTATCCATCGGTAGAAACTGACCAATGACACCGGTGGAAGCGATGAGTACTTCCGATTCCTTTATGCTCAATGCCGATGCGACGGTGGAGATAGATTGTTTCGCGTTCATCATCCCTCGCTCGCCGGTACATGCATTGGCATTGCCGCTGTTAATGAGAATTGCACGCGCAACTTTGGATTTCTGCAGTTGTTTTTGATTTAAGGTAACACAAGCCGCAACAGTTCTGCTCTGAGTAAATACACCGGCGGCGCTGGCCGGTACTTCAGAGTAGATGAGTGCAACGTCTTTCTTCGATTTTTTGATTCCTGCCCGAACACCTGAAGCGATAAATCCTTGCGGCGCACAAACGCCGCCAAATACAGTTTTTAATTTTGGATGTTTCATAGTAAACGCGATAGGTTAGAGAAGACTTTCAGTTTCATTAAAACCAAACATGAGATTCATATTCTGCACTGCTTGTCCTGCGGCGCCTTTGACAAGATTATCAATGACAGACAAGATAATCAGCTGGTTGTTCCGTTCGTACATCTTCCATCCGATATCAATAAAGTTGGTGTATTGCACATGTTTAATTTCCGGCTCGGTGTTGCCGAGAAGCCGAACAAACGGGGCGGAAGAATAGTATTTCTGATAAGCGGCTTCCACGTCGGGTAGTTGTAGTCCCTTGTGCGGCGTGACATAGATGGCTGAATAAATGCCCCGAGTGATTGGTATAAGATGCGGAACAAACGTTACAACCACAGGTTGACCGCTGAAATCATTCAGTACAGTCTCTATCTCCGGCGTATGCTGATGCGTCCCCACTTTGTATGCCTTCACCGATTCGTTGATTTCAGTAAACGAAAAATCAACAGACGATTTTCTGCCCGCACCGGAAACACCCGACATTGAACTAATGGTAATACCCATTGGCTCTATCAAACGTTCTTTTAGCAAAGGAAGCAACGGCAGCAGAGCGCTGGTAACATAACAGCCGGGGTTGGCAATCAATTGAGCGGTAATAATGTTTTCTTTATTCCACTCCGGCAAGCCGTACACCGCTTTTGATAGATACTTTTTAGCAGTATGTTCATGTTTGTAATACTGGTGGTAAAGGGAAGTGTCGTGAAGGCGAAAATCTCCGCCAAGATCAATCACTTTTTTTCCGGCGTCGATTAGCGCAGGAACGTAATTCATTGCTTCGCCGGAAGGAAGTGCGATGAAAATAAGGTCATCCTCTACAACTTTATCTACCGAATATTCTTCAAAGATATGTCGCCCTACTTCCGACGAACGAAATTTTGGATAAAGTTCATCAACGCGCTTACCTGCCGACGAATTGGCAAATACCTTCGATACGGTAATATGAGGGTGCCGTGATAAAAGAGAAAGCAATTCTGCGCCCGAATATCCCGACGCTCCAATAATAGAGACAGTGTTTTTCATGGCTGAATAAATATACAGGGAAATGCATAATTATGCAATATATTTTTTCTACAAAATTCATCCGTAGGAAATAGCTGTATGAAAGAACTAACTTTGATTTCCTCTTAACTTCTATGGCTGTAATTTTTTTTTTCGAAAAAAGAGAGTATGCAACGCCATCGTTTTGGAACACCTCAGTTTTTTCCGTATCTTTACCTCAGAAATCACACCAACGATAGTGTGGAATATAACAATGAATATTGGTACTTCTTTCTATGGGCTTTAACTGTGGTATTGTCGGACTTCCGAATGTCGGAAAATCTACTCTCTTTAATGCAATCACTGCGGCAGGCGCAGAAGCAGCAAATTATCCGTTTTGCACTATTGAACCGAATGTCGGTGTTGTTATTGTGCAAGATGAACGAGTTGATAAACTTGTCAAGATCTATAATTCGCAAAAAACAGTTCCTTCATCTATCGAATTTGTTGATATTGCCGGATTAGTCAAAGGTGCAAGTAAAGGAGAGGGGCTTGGCAACCAATTTTTGTCTCACATCCGTGATGTTGATGCCATCGTGCATGTGGTAAGGTGTTTTGACGATCCGAATGTCGTACATGTGGATGGTAGTGTCAATCCCAAGCGCGACATTGAGGTGATCGAAACAGAATTAATTCTCAAAGACCTCGAAACAATCGAAAAGAAAATTCACGATGCCGAACGACGTGCGAAAAGCGACAAGAAATTCAAACCGGAAGCGGATTTTTATATTCGGGTAAAAGATCATCTTTCTACAGGACGGCTTGCGCGGTATGTTGCCGTTCATAACGACGAAGAAAAAATCTGGCTTCGCGACATGCATCTGCTGACCAACAAACCGGTCATGTATGTATGCAATGTGCACGAAAAGGACATTACTACCGGCAACAAGTACGTTGAACAGGTCAAAGAAATTGCCGCAAAAGAAAGCGCCAAAGTGCTCGTGGTCAGCGCCGCTGTTGAAGCTGAAATTGCAGAACTGCCGCCGGAGGAACGAAGAGCTTTTCTAGAAGGATTAGGATTGAGAGAATCAGGTTTGCAGCAAGTAGTACGCGAAGGAATGGATTTACTTGGTCTCATTACCTTTTTTACTGCCGGTCCAAAAGAAACTCACGCCTGGACGGTTCGAAAAGGAGCGCTTGCGCCGGAAGCCGCCGGAGTTATTCATTCTGACTTTGAAAAAGGGTTCATCCGTGCTGAAATTATGAAATGTGAAGATTTATTCCGACTCGGAGACGAACAAAAAGTGAAAGAAGCCGGATTGCTTCATGTTGAAGGGCGGGAATATGTCATTCAGGATGGAGATATCTGTCACTTTAGATTTAATGTATAACCACAACCTTTAGGTTGCGCCAACAGAAGGTGGCGGCAATCCAAGAGAACGATGCAATTTTGTCCAAACTGTAAAACCGAATACACCGACGAAGCGACACTCTGCGCGGAGTGTGGAATTCCTCTCGTCGAAAAACTTTCTTCTCCTCAACCGATGGATGTTTGCGACGAATGTGGAGCGGATATCGGATTGGATTCCGACTTTTGCCCTTTCTGTGGAACATTGTATGCTGAAGATCAGTACTCTTGTACGAATCATCCCCTTGCCGTGGCGGTTGGCGTATGCATTATTTGTCAGCAATTGTTTTGTAACGACTGTCTAAAGAAGAGCAAGGGAAAATTTCTTTGCACAGAGCACCAGCACATCGAAGTTTCGGAAGGGTGGGCGGTTGTTTTCACCACTGGTGATCATCTTGAAGCAGACATTATTCGCGGAAAGTTGGAAAGTGCCGGCATCACTACCAATCCAAGAAATACTACCACTATTAGTATGATGGCAGATGGCTTTATCGATAATGCGCTCGGTAGAACGATCTTCAAATATCCCATCAAAATTTTTGTTCCTACAGAACAATACTTCGACGCACTTGCAGTGATAGCAGATACCAATACGGACAATGTGGAAGAACAACATTAAACTTGGAACCGACGGCTGGCGTGCACGTGTCGGAGAAGTTTTCAATGAAGAAAATGTGCTCCGCATCGCTGAGGCGTTTGCAAGATATTTCAAAGAACTACAACAGCCGCGCTGTCTTGTTGCCATTGGATTTGACGGCAGAAAAGATTCGCAACACTGCGCTGAACTTGTTGCCCGTGTGCTTTCGGCGCATGGTATTTCCGTTCTTCTTTCTCAATCAATCATTCCAACGCCGGTACTTTCTTACACTACAAAACTTCACGCCTGTTCTGCCGGTATTATGATTACCGCAAGTCATAATCCGGCAACTTACAATGGAATGAAATTCAAAGCATCGTACGGCGGACCTTTTACCGGAGAAGACACTAAACGCATTTCGCAATTTCTTTCCGAACAGATTGAAGGGAAGCAGAATGATAGTTTCATCGAGCGCAAAGATTTTCTTCCAGAGTACATAGCGCATCTCAAGAATGTTATCGATTGTAATGCGCTTCAAGTATTCGCGGCAAATCCAAAACATACAGCCAGTGTGATGGTTGATTCGATGGGAGGGGCAGGACAGACAATAGTAGAAGATATTCTTGTTTCATTGGGGTGGCGTGCGCAGACGTTGTTTGGAAGTCCCGAACCAAATTTTTACGACCGGAATCCTGAACCCATCGAGCGAAACATTGAGCCGCTGAAGTACAACGTTAGTGTTACCGACAGCATTATCGGCATTGCAACTGATGGCGATGCAGACCGCTGTGCCATCGTTTTTCCGGATGGGAAGTGGATGTCGGTGCAACAAACAATTTTGATGCTTCAGTGGCATCTGTATTATTACAGAAAAATGCGGGGAGCAGTCATTAAATCTGTTCCGGTGACCGATAAAGTGCGCCTTCTTGCAGAGCGATGGCATTTACCATTTTATGATGTGAACGTTGGATATAAAAATATTACCGACGTTATGTTGAAGACCAACTATCTTTTTGGCGTTGAAGAGAGCGGAGGATTCGGTATTCAAACACACTTGCCGGAACGAGATGGCATTGTTTCGGGATTGTTATTCTGTGAACTGCTGGCAATGAGTGAAAAATCATTATATGCCATTTGGGATGAGATTAAATCCGTTGTTGGTGATCTCTTCTACCAAAGAATAGATATTGATGCACAGGATATTGACCGCGAAAGAGTTCTTCATCAATTGGAACACTACCATCCATCAAAAATCCTGGAAGAATTCTACGTTCAAAAAGTTCGAAAAGTGTACGATGACGGTGTGTTGACCGGCATTAAATTTTGGTTTGGTGACTCGCGCTGGCTTCTCATTCGATCATCTCACACTGAACCGATGATACGAATCTATGCAGAAGGACAAAGTGAAAGTGAAGTTGAACGATTGCTGGAAGAGGGGAAAAGCATTATAGCAAATTTTAGTAGGTGAGGGTTCTCTTAATGAGAGAAGACCCTTATGCCGATAGAGACCCCATATTCTTCGAGTCCGCTTTGTTTATCCCTTCCCAATCTTCCGTTCAGATAAAGAAATTGTTCCTCTTGTATTGGGAATTCCAATTGCAGTGAAATTCCGGGGGTGTTGTAGAGAAAGACGTTTGTCCCGATCCAATATCGTGAAAATGGCGAGGGTAAATCGCCGCCGATTCCTGCGCGAAACGCTCCTTTGCCTGAAAGAAAAGGCGGACTGTCAAGCCATTTTCCTTCAAGGTAACCACTTCGGCTACCAAGTCTTACGCCAGTGGTTCCGATGGAGAAATATTTCCAATCGAACGCAAGATCGGGAAATAGAAAGAACAGTGTTCCTCTTTCACCAGCGCTCCATCCTCCGACAGAAATTCCGAGACGATAAGGCCCTTCGTACTTTCTTCCTGTGTAGATACCAAGATCGGCGAAATGTTGTGTATGTGCACCTGAGCAATCGTGATACACATATTGACCGCCGCCGGCTCCGAAAGAAGTTTCTGTATATGAGGTAGATGTTGAGTCTTGGTTTGAAAAACCAACAATGTAGGGAGAGAGTAGTAGGAAAACAAAAAGCGGCGTTGTGTTACGCCGCTTTTGATCTCGGAATAATTTTTTTGATGTCATACAGCGTTCCCCGCTGTGCCGCATCGAAGCCCGATTCGTGAATGAGCGAAATGCACTCCTCGGTATTCGTCTTATTGACAAAGTTTGCTGCGGCATGAACATTTTCTTCCAACAACGTTCCGCCGAAATCGTCTGCACCGAAGTGCAATGCTATTTGTCCGGTCTTTTTCCCTTCGCTGAACCATGATGCCTGGATATGGTCGAAATTGTCAAGATAGATTCGGGAGAAGGCGATAATTTCGAGATACCGTTTTGGAGTTGCATAGGTAGGAATAATTTTTTCAAGCGGTGTGTTACCCGGCTTGAAACTCCACGGAATAAATGCTGTGAATCCTCGATATTCATCTTGCAACTGCCGTATCACTTCCAAATGTTCAACAATATCTTCGTCTTTTTCAAGATGTCCATACATCATGGTGGCGGTAGTTTTGTAGCCAATTTTGTGCGCCTCACGCATCACGTTTAACCAATCAGCAGATGTTCCTTTCTTGTTGCTGATTTTTTTCTTTACACGGTCAGACAAAATTTCTGCGCCTCCGCCGGGAATAGTACGTAAACCGGCATTCCACAATTGTTGTAGCACTTCGGTGAGCGACAAACCAGAAACACGTGCCATTTCAAGAATTTCCGATGTCGAAAAGAAATGAGGATGAACTTCCGGCACTTCTTTTACTGTCCGAGAGACCATCTCAAGGTAGTACTCAAACGGCAGGGTAGGATTCACTCCACCTTGCAGAAGAATTGTCGTAATTCCTTTGGCAGCAGACTCTTTAAATTTTCTGATCATCTCGTCAACAGAATACGTGTATTCACCTTCCTCGCCAGGATGCCGGTAAAAGGCGCAGAAGATGCAATCGATGTTGCAGACATTGGTGTAGTTCGGATTGGAGTCGAGAACGAACGTTACTCTTGGTTCAGGATTTTTTTTGAACCGAATTTCATTTGCCAGATCGCCGAGATCGAGCAGTTGTGCATTGCGAAGAACAAACAATCCTTCGTCACGGTTTATTCGTTGGCCAGCGCGTATTTTAGAATAGATTTCAGAGAGTGTCATAACAGAAAAAAACCCTGCGAAGGTGTGCACCTTCCGCAAGGTTGTTATTTGTGAACGATTAAATTGTTACTGTATAGCCTGCGGCTTTCAAATCTTTAATTAAACCAAAACTGATTTCTTCCAATTTCACAACAATTTCTTTGTAAATGATTCCCGGAATTCCTTTCGGCGGCGCATCGTCTTTTTTATGAATGCAACACACTCTTTTAGCGCCTATTTTGCCGACTAAGTACCCGAGTTCAAACATAGCGTTGTTAATGTCTTGGGGATTGTACAAATAGAAAGCGTACTTCACGGTAGGATGTTTTTCCAAAAAGCCGACAATGGCATCTGACGATGTTCCTCGCTGAAACATTATTCCCTCGATACCCATTTCCTTCAACAAATTTGTCAGTTGAGTCTGCAATTCCGTTTCAGATGATGAAAGCACCAGCACCTGTTTGCTTGAAGTCGCTGGCTGAGCAGAAGTTGCGGGTGAAGTTGGTGCGCTCTGTTGTTGCCCAGATTTTGGCACTTCAGCTTTTGGTGTTGAAGCGGTTGGTTGTGCTGATGACTTTGCCGCAGGAGCCGATGCAGGTTTTGGTGGTGAAGAAGGAACTGAGTTCTTCACTACGGCAGCTTCGGCGATGGGAACAGACTGCTTCAGCGAATCAAGAATTAACTGCGCTGAATTTTGATAGAAATACGCTCCGTTTTCGTCTTTGGTGATTTTTTCCCGAAATGGAGCAGCTTTCTCGCCAATCTTTGCCAGCACATCAAGGCAATTCTTACGCCAGAGCAGATATTGACTCTGCATTTTTGCGTTGTAGCCTGAAAATTCTAATCCACCTTCTGGAACTAACTTTTCGCCTTGTTGAATGAGTTCGTGAAGTTTTGAAACGGTTTGTTGGTCCATTGGCTGTGTTGTGTACGATAAAGTGTATTCAATTTACAAAGATACTTCCACTTCTTCAATAAGTTTTTTGAATACCTGTATCGCTTCCCTTTCCCGTTCACCCAAACGATAATTGAAACCACGGAGAAAGTCGCTGGTTTCTTCCGCCGTTAAATGAATAGAGGCGCCATGCACTGCTCCTATAGTATCTAATTCCATTTCACCACGTTCAAGCGCCTGTTGGATTAAAAGAGTTAGTTCTTGTTTTCGATCCGGTGGAAGAGATTTCTTATGAGCCCATACGGCAAAGACAAACGGCATCTTTTGCCATTCGTACCACTCTTTGGCAAGATCGTAAGCTAAATCGAAGCCGTTCAAGCCGGTTTTGTTTGCTTTCAATGCTTCATCGCCGATAAGCAACACTGCATTGAATTGAGAATAATCATTCACCCCCGCATGCATTCTCACAAATTCTGCTTTGATGTCGTATTTCTTTTCGAGCAACACTTGCAAGAGATACACGGAGGTTGCTGTGTCATCTATAATGCCGATGCGTTTACCGTTCAATCCTTGCCATCCTTCTTTTGAAAAGAGAATGACGCTCTTCACTTGGTCGCGCGAGGCAATGCAATAGTCCATCATGTCAAGCGTATCTTCCTGCTTGAGATAGTCGCGCAGAGAGAATAGGCCGGCATCAATTTGTCCTTTCTGCGAGAGGATCCCCATTCGTCGCGGCGCAATGGGGAGCATCTTGAATTGTCGCTGTTCAAAGTATGTGTAGAAGGGAACAGAGTTGAGGTACGGAATTTTTCCGATGACATTGGTGGTATGAACATTCAACGCATTGTAGTACACATCTCGTTCAACAGGTATTTTGCCGGCGTCGTTAATAATTTTAATCAGTTTCTCTTTTGCCAATGCCATTGGACTGATAGCCCCTGCATCGTGCGCAATTTTTTCACCGCCAACTGTGCCGTCCATATCATCTGCGCCAAAGTTAAGCGCAACCGATGCCACTTCTTCAGTCAGCATTACCCAGTACGCCTTGATGTGCGGAAAGTTATCAAGCATCAAACGTGAAATGGCAATTGTTTTCAGATCTTCGATAGCGGAGGTAAATTCATTTTTTGGTTTTATTCCCGTATCGCCCGGTTGAAAAGCGAGTGGAATGAAAGAAAGAAAGCCGCCTGTTTCATCCTGCGCTTCGCGTAGTTTTAACATGTGAATAACACGTTCTTCGTACGTTTCAATATGTCCGTAGAGCAGAGTGGAGTTTGAAGGAATGCCGAGTTTGTGAGCGGTCTTATGTACTTCAAACCATGTCTTTGCGCCTATTTTTTGGTTGAAGAGAAGTTTACGGACGCGCTCGGAAAATACTTCAGCGCCACCACCGGGCATGGTACGAAGTCCGGCATCGTAAAGTTGACGAAGCACTTCTTCAATCGGCATTTTGAATTTTTTGTGGAAGAAATCAATCTCTACCGCCGTAAATGCTTTAACATCTATTTGCGGAAATGCCTTTTTAATTTCGCGCACCATTCTTACATAATATTCCCAAGGCCAATCGGGATGCAAACCGCCGGTGATGTGTACTTCGTGAACATCGGAGTTGAGTTTCGACAGAATTTCCTCAATGGTCATTTCGTACGCGTCGGGCGAGTGTTGTTTGACTGCAAAGTCACAGAACTTGCAGGAAAGAACGCAAATGTTTGTCGGTTCAATTTTTTGATTAACAACGTAGTACACTGCATCGCCGCTCTTTGCTTGCTGAACAGCATGCGCCATTTTACCGATGGATATAACATCATTTGAATGGAAGAGCGTTACGCCATCTTCCAGCGAAAGACGTTTGCCGCGTTGAATTTTATCCCAAATCGGGATGAGTTGTTTGTCTCTGAAATGTATTGTCGTGGTAATCATGTTTTTACTGTTGTAATCTATCTCCAATAACTATCCCACCGCTCATCAACTTTTTTGATGATGTCGTCGTCCATTGTGAGTGGATTGGGATAACCGGTTTTCCATGTGGCATCAATGCCCAGCATACCTTTGTAAATGGGAGAGATGCCAATTAATTGTTGTTCTGTGAAAGTAATGTCTCTCTCACAATCAAATCTGGTGAAAACACCCCAAAGATAACTTTCTTGCTCGTTAATATCTACATCGAAACTAACAGTAGCCGCCATCTTTATACCATCAAGTTCTGGATGACGTACAATTCTTTTGATTACCGCATTTCCATCTTTTTTTACTTTTATAAGAAGAAACGCTCCTTCAATTAATCGCGCGTCAATAATGCGTCGGTCGAAGGAAGTGAGTGATTTTATCACGTCGTTCATTTTTTTTACATTCACTTTATGTTTTGGGCGTTTCTTGTCTGTTGCGTCAATAATCATTTTACTGCCAAGATTCATTGTGAATGAAGTAAAGTCGAGCGTGTCGAGCGGCACTTTGGGAATTAGGACAAAATCGAAATGCGGGTCAAAATTTTCACGCACAGCTTTCATCACTTCATTAAAATTACGAACATCGACATGTTCTGAAACAGTAATCAAGCATTTTGTTAGCGAGAGTTGGCCGGTTCCCATCAATCCAAGCGCCGCTTTCATCGCTTCTTTCTGATAGCGTTCATCAACAGCAACCACCAGTAAGTTATGAAACCCTGCTTCGTAATACGCCCACACATTTGTAATTTCATGGTGAATCATACGCACCAATGGACCAAGAATTTGCTGCGTTGCGTCGCCGAGAAATTTATCTTCCATCGGAGGAATGCCGACAATAGTTGCCGGGTAAATCGGATCTTTCCGACGCGTCATTGTGTGAATGTGAAAGACCGGAAATTCTGCCGCATTGGAATAATGACCAAAGTGATCGCCGAAAGGTCCTTCAATTCTTCGCTCGCGCGGTTTCACGATGCCTTCAAAAATAAATTCCGCATTTGCCGGAACCTGGATATTGAGGGAACGGGCATTGGTAAATTCTGTTGGTTTGCCTCTCAAAAAACCAGCAAACAACGCTTCGTCAATTCCTTCGGGTAGCGCTGCAACAGTTGCCAATAGCAGAGCAGGGTCGGTACCGACCACAAGCGCAACCTCCAGCGGTTGATTTATCTTTTCCGCAACGTGGTAATGAAATCCTCCCCCCTTGCCAATTTGCCAATGCATCCCTGTTGTTTGGTCATCGAATTTCTGAATGCGGTACATTCCGATGTTTCGTTTACCGGTGATCGGATCATACGTAATTACTTGCGGAAGTGTGATGAACCGTCCGCCATCTTCAGGCCAGGTTTTAAGAATAGGCAACGAGGAGAGGTTTGGTTTTTCAATGACTGCCTGCGAACGCGCAATAGCAACATATTTCGGACGTGCGGCAATGAGTCGTTTAACCATTGCCGATTCCTGAAAAAGAATTTTTGGTGATGGCGGCATGAGTTTCTCGATGAAACCAATCAGCTCTTCTCCAATTTCATCGGGATGTTTACCGAGTGCGAGTTCGATGCGCCGTTCGCTTGCCAGCATGTTGATGACCAGTGGAAAATCTGCCCCTTTGACATTTTCGAATAATAACGCTGGCTTACCAAGTTTTAATGCGCGTGTTGCAATTTCGGTAATTTCCAGTTCAGGATCGACTTCAACAGTGACGCGATGAAGTTCACCGCTTTTTTCGAGATGTTTTACGAAGTCTTGTAAATTATCGAACATAAATTATTTTGATTTCCACTCTTCAATTGTTATTCCAATTCCTCTGCTCTCCATCCTCTGCTTCTTTTTTCACCAAGAACGCCCAGCAATTTATCTGTAAAAGCGCCGATGTATTCATCGACAGTTTGAGGAACAAAATACATTGGCGGCGAGATGGGCATGACAATGGCGCCGTAACTCGATACTTTTGCCGCTTGCTCCAGTGCAAGTGTTGACATAGGCGTCTCACGAATACAGAGAATTAGTTTATAACGTTCTTTTAATGCAACCTGCGCCGTTCGTGTAATAAGTGTATCGCCGATACCAGAGGCAATTTTTCCGAGCGTAGAAGTTGAACAGGGGAGAATTACATACGCGTCAAAGTGATTTGACCCGGAGGCAATCGGTGCAGTTAAATCTTTATCATCAAATTGTTTTTTGACGAAGGGAAGTAAATCCGTATCGTTCATTCCCAATTCGTCTTTCAGCAACACTTTTCCCCATTTACTCACAACGAGAAATTTCTCTGATTGAGATTTTTTGAGAAAGTCTAGTGCGTAAATTGCGCCGGAACTACCGGTAACGCCAACAATAATTTTCATTTTGCCAACCAATAAATCGAAAAGTCATAAACTAACACTGATTTAGTATTTTTGTAATTAAAGACTCACCAGAATCATCGCCAAAATGCTAAACCCAACGACGATGTTAATTTTGAAAAATGCCAATTCTACATCTTCCGCTTTGTGCTGTTCAAGCCACAGGAGAAAACCGCTGAGGAACAAAAATGGTAGTGCAATTAACGCATTCAACGAAAAATACACGAGGGCCATTAAGGTAATGAATGCAAGAATGTGAAGCGCGGCTGAAATGCGTAATGCTTTTTTCTTTCCAAAACGGGATGGAAAAGAATACAAACCGGCTTTTTTGTCAAACTCTTCGTCGAGCGTTGAGTAAATAATATCAAACCCTGTTGCCCAAAAGAGGTTGAATAATGGTAACAGTAACGCTTCTCCGATTCTTTCGAATGAGCCGGTAACTGCAAAAAAACCGCCTAGTGGTCCCATTGCCAACCCCAAACCTACACCAAAGTGTGCCAGCGGAGTGAATCGTTTTAAGTAAGGATAGACTATAAAAATGATGAGTGGAATTGGCGAGAGATAAAAACAAAAATCAGAAATCAGTTTTGCAGAAACTAGATACAGCGCCAAGCCGAAAAATAGTACGCCATATCCTTCCGCTAAATTCATTTTACCGCTTGGTAATTCGCGCCCGAGTGTTCGCGGATTGTGCTTGTCAATTTCGCGGTCAATGATGCGGTTGAGTGTCATCGCTACAAGCCGTGCGCCTACTGCCGCCGTTAATACTAACAGTAGTAACCACACCGAGGGCGCTTCTTTAGAAGCAAGGAACACACCGCTGTAAATCATTGGTAACGAGAACAGCGTGTGTTCAATTTTGATGAAGTTAAGATATTTTTTCAATCCGAGTATATCGTCTGTTTATCAATTGAACAAAGGTACCGAAAATTTACCGTTTAACAAAATTGATTTTAGCGAGTTCTTTGGTTCATCGAGCAAGTTTTCGTATATTAGAAAAAAAATGAAGGAGTTTGATGTACACAGTTACCCTTATCCCCGGTGATGGAATCGGTCCCAGCATTGTAGAAGCGGCTGTTCGCGTTATAGAAGCAACCGGCGTTGATATTCGTTGGGATGAACAATATGCAGGAATGGCTGGCGTTGAAAAATACAAAGACCCCCTTCCCGAACAAACAATTGAATCCATTCAAAAAGGCAGAGTGGCATTAAAGGGTCCCTTGACCACGCAACTGGGAAAGGGATACAGAAGCGTCAATGTTGCTTTGCGGAAGGAGTTTGATCTTTACATCAATCTCCGTCCTGCAAAATCATTTGAAGGAGTGCCGTCCCACTACAGCAATGTTGATTTGGTGATGTTTCGTGAAAATATTGAAGAATTTTATTCTGGCATTGAACATTACATCGATGCGCAAAAAAGCGCCGCCGAAACCATCGGCATCGTTACGCGGTATGGTTCGGAACGAATAGTGCGGGCTGCCTTTGAGTATGCACGAAAACATCATCGTAAAAAAGTCACTATTGTTCACAAAGCAAATATTCTGAAATATACCGGCGGTTTATTTCTTGAAGTAGGAAAGCAAGTGGCAAGTGAGTTTCCGGATATTCAGTGCAACGACGTTATTATTGATAACATGGCTATGCAATTGGTGCTTAATCCGAATCAGTTCGATGTTATCGTCACGACCAATTTGTTTGGAGATATTCTTTCTGATTTGTGTTCAGGGTTGGTGGGGGGACTTGGCGTTGCACCGGGAGCAAACATCGGAACGAACGCCGCAATTTTTGAAGCCGTGCACGGTAGCGCGCCCGATATAGCAGGAAAGGATATTGCTAATCCGTCTGCTATTATACTGGCATCTGCCATGATGCTCGATTATTTAGGAGAAACGGAAGCCGCCAACAAAATTCACAAAGCCATCAGCGATACGCTGAAGAATCCGAATGAAGTAACCAGAGACTTGAATCCGAATTCAAAAATTGGAACAAAGCAGTTTGCTGAGTTTATTGTGCAGCATATAAAATCAAACTAAAAAATTTCGCCCGACGTTGTTAAGACGTAATAAATGTTCTCGTGTTTGTTCCTTCGGGTGAGAAATTATGATGAAAATCGGGAAGATAGAAATAGATAAGCCCATCATTCTTGCACCAATGGAAGATGTTACTGACCAGCCGTTTCGGTTGATGTGTAAACGGCTTGGTGCCGACATCATGTATACAGAATTTGTTAATTCCGATGGACTGATCCGCAATTCTGAAAAGACATTCAAGAAAATGTTGTTCTCAGAGGAAGAGCGTCCATTTGGGATTCAATTGTATGGCGGTGACGAAAATTCAATGGAAGGGGCCGCGCGAATGGCAGATTCGCTTAATCCAGATTTCATAGACATTAACTGTGGATGTTGGGTAAAAAATGTTGCCGGGCGCGGAGCAGGCGCTGGATTGCTGAAAGATCCTCCGCGAATGAAAAGAATTGTTGCTAATGTCATCAAAGCAACAAAATTGCCTGTGACTGTTAAAACCCGACTCGGATGGGATGAGTCTTCTATCAATATTATTGACATTGCGAAGATGCTCGAAGACATTGGAGTGTCTGCGCTCACTATTCACTGTCGCACTCGCTCGCAGGGGCACAGCGGCGATCCGGATTATACATGGATTCCGAAAGTAAAACAGGCAGTGAGCATTCCGATTATAGTTAATGGTGGATTAAAAGAACCACAACAGATAAAAGAAGTGTTTGACGATACCGGCTGTGATGGTGTGATGATAGGTCGTGGCGCCATTGATAATCCATGGATTTTTTCAGACGTGAAATACTATTTCACCACAGGAGAACTTGCTCCGCCTCGTTCATTAGCAGAGCGGATTGATATTTGTATTGAGTTGCTTCGGTCATCGGCAGACTTCAAGGGGGAGAGGAGAGGTGTGATTGAGATGCGAAAATTTTATTCCGGATATCTGCGAGAAATTCCCAATGCGTCCAAATTGCGAAACTACTTAATGCAATTTGTGGAAGTCGCGCCGATTGTGGATACACTGTTGTCGGTAAAAGAGCGCGGGTATATTGCTGCAGAAATGTTTCAGGAAGAAATTGCAGTTGAGTGATGTGGATGTTTGTCCTTTACGAACAAAAAAATCTTGCACTTTCCTACAATCTTCTGTATCTACTGTTGTTTGTTTCACTAACCAGACGTTGAAATGATCGCCTTCGTTGTCGGATTTGTCATTGGCTATCTTACCACCATTCCTGTTGGTCCTATCAATCTTGCTGTCATTATGAAGGCATTGCATAACCGTACTGGTCAGGCAATGATGATTGGTACCGGTTCTGCGCTGATGGATATTATTTATTGCGGCGCGGCGTTGTTCGGTATCTCTACAATTATTGAAAATCCGACGTTGGAGTTGCTGTTCCGTATTCTGCCGTTTGTCATTTTTTTCTACTATGGCATTAGAACTTCTTTCTTCAAACTTCCTGAACCACATTTAACACAAAACGCAGAAGATGCACCAGGATTCAAACGATTTTTTCTGTTAGGAATGGCAATGTATTTTTCAAATCCTTCGTTCATTGCCTACTGGGTAACCATCGGTGGAATTGTGCACGGTTATCACCTTATTGAGCGAACGATGTACGACAGTGCAATGTTTGCGGTTGGCACCGGCGCCGGCGTTACCTTATGGTTTGCTACACTGGTTGCACTGATTGAAAAACACAAAATGCGCTTCGAACCGAAAACTCTTCAACATACGACACGGTTTTTTGGCTACTTGATGCTGGTAATCAGTCTAGTATTAGGGTGGAATTTGTTTTCGGATTTATGGCTGAAGTAGTGCCTCACTACTTCTGGAAAATTTCTTTCATATGTTTTCTTGCAATTTTCTTCCTGCGTTGCTATTTTCTTCGTGAGGAATAAACATCCATCCTATCACCAAATTACGAGTCATCCATGTCAACATCCGAAATGCACAGTGCGGGTATTGAATCCGTACTGAAAGAGAAACGTGTCTTTAAACCTTCTACCGCATTTTCGTCGCAGGCGTATATCAAATCTTTTTCGCAGTATAAAAGAATGTACGCCGACTCCGTGAAGAATCCGGAAAAATTTTTTGCGAAGATGGCAGAGCAAGAATTGGTATGGTTTAAGAAATGGAATACCGTGCTGAAGTGGAAACTACCGTTTGCTCAATGGTTTGTGGGTGGAAAAATAAACATTTCGTACAACTGTCTCGATCGTCACTTAACTTCCTGGCGGCGAAACAAAGCGGCAATTATTTGGGAAGGCGAACCGGGCGATAAGCGCACATTAACATATGGTGAATTACATCGCCAAGTGTGCAAATTTGCCAATGTGTTGAAAAAATTAGGTGTGCAAAAAGGAGATCGGGTAGCTATTTATATGCCGATGATTCCGGAATTGCCGATTGCAATGCTTGCCTGCGCACGCATTGGCGCAATTCACAGTATTATTTTTGGTGGATTTAGCGCTGAAGCACTGAAAGACCGCATCAACGATTGTCAGGCGAAATTGGTAGTTACTGCCGATGGCGGATATCGTCGCGGAAACGTTGTTCCGCTAAAAGAAAATGTTGACACAGCTCTGCAACATACTCCCTCGGTTGAAAGCGTTATTGTTGTGAAACGTACCAACACTGAAGTACATATGGTTCCGGGTCGTGATTATTGGTGGCATGGTTTAACCGAATCAGAATCCGCATTGTGTGAGGCAGAAAAACTCGATTCTGAACATCCACTATTTATTCTCTACACCAGCGGCACGACCGGAAAACCCAAAGGGGTGCTTCACACTACAGGTGGATATTTACTGGGTGTTCACTTAACGACAAAGTATGTCTTTGATATTAAAGATGAAGATACGTATTGGTGTACTGCCGATATCGGATGGGTGACTGGCCACAGTTACATTGTTTATGGTCCACTGTCAAACGGTGCCAGTGTTGTGATGTATGAAGGCGCGCCCAATTGGCCAGAGCCGGATCGCTTCTGGCGTATCATTGAAAAATATCGCGTCTCTATTTTTTATACAGCGCCAACAGCAATTCGCGCTTTTATTAAGTGGGGTGAACAGTGGCCTCTGAAACATGATCTCAGTTCTCTGCGCCTGCTGGGAACTGTTGGAGAGCCAATCAATCCTGAAGCGTGGATGTGGTATCACAAAATTATCGGCAAAGAAAAATGTCCGATAGTGGATACCTGGTGGCAAACAGAAACCGGCTCAATTATGATTACACCACTTCCCGGTGCAACACCGACAAAACCTGGGACGGCAACATTGCCCTTCTTCGGTATTCAACCGGATGTTGTGACGAAAGATGGAAAATCAGTGAAAGCAAATCAGGGGGGCTATCTTGTTATTCGCAAACCGTGGCCTTCCATGATGCGCGGCGTGTATGGAGATCCGGAGAGATTCAAAAAAACGTATTGGAGTGACATCAAAGGAATGTATTTTACCGGAGATGGTGCGCGTCGCGATGATGATGGATACTTCTGGATTATGGGACGTGTTGATGATGTGATTAACGTTTCTGGTCATCGACTTGGTACTATGGAAGTCGAAAGCGCGCTCGTTTCTCATCCTGCAGTTGCGGAAGCGGCGGTAGTTGGCAAACCGGATGAGATTAAAGGTTCTGCAATTTGTGCCTTCGTAACGTTGGAAGGAAAAAGAAAACCTACGCCGGAGTTAAAAGAAGAACTGCGTCAACATGTGGCAAAAGAAATTGGTGCAATGGCAAAGCCGGATGATATTCGTTTTACCGACGCGCTTCCTAAAACACGCAGTGGAAAAATTATGCGCCGGTTGTTGCGCGAAGTTGCCGCAGGTTCTACGACAATCGGCGATACAACGACACTGGAAGATTTTTCTGTGCTGGAAAAATTGCGTCAGAATGATGAAGAGTGAGGGTGATGAGTAAGTACTGGATTACAAGATTATAAGATTATCAAGATTAACTACAATGCCGCACAACTCAACCAAGTGTGCGGCGTTTTTGTTACAGAGAAAATTCCCTGAATCTTTAATTCGAAAAATCTTGTACTTATGATTTTTTAGATTCTCCCTTTTTAGATGTTGCTGGTTTGCTATCTGTTCCACATTCGTCACCGCAACAGTCGCCATCGCAATCATCCCCTTCTGCTTTTTTCTTTTTTACGTCTGTCTGAGGGGTTGCTTTTCCTTCGCTGGCGGTAAAGCCTGCATCATCCACCGCTTTGATGAGTGAAGCGATTGTTGTTTTGGCGCTTGCTACGACGACGGTGGCTTTCTTTTCAGCAAGATTCACTTTTGCTTCTTTCACGCCACCAACTTTCTTCAATGCTTTTTCTACTGTAGTTGCGCATGATTGGCACGTCATGCCAGAGATATTCAACGTTATGGTTTTGTCTTTATCTGCCGCTACTGCTGTCAACGAAAAAGCAAGCATTAGGATTAACATCAGGTGTTTCATCGTTTACTCCTTTGTATTGTGTAGTGGAAAAATAACAGTATTGCGTCCAAAATTCAATTGGTAAATCTTTTAAGATTACTTAAATTTTTGCAATGAAATTTATCGTCACGAACATGATGGAGCAAGTAATAATTTTTCGGACACTCATTTTTGTTGCGTCTCTCATTACATTTTCTTGCAATCAGTTTCATCAGCGCTCTTCAACTCTACAACATACAACGACCGCTTGTTTTTGATACAAATCTTTTTGCAGGAACCATCGGTGGCGGCATTTTTCGCACTACCAAAAATGGTACAAGTTGGACTGCTGCAAATTCAGGTTTGAGTAATAAATACGTTCTCACTCTCTTTAAGTATGGTGATACTTTATTTGCCTGTACTGAAGCAGGAGCTTATCGTTCTACGCATAATGGCTCAAGCTGGCCTCGAACACTACCCGGCTTGCAAAGTAATATAGTTTATCACTCATTAGCATTGATTCTAATCTTATTGCCGCCACTGAAGACAGCGGTATCTTCAGCTCCACTAATTACGGCAAAAACAGGACATCGCCTAATACCGGTTTGACAAGTAGAACAGTTAATTCGCTTTTACTTTTGGGTTCGGAGCTTTATGTGGGAACAAATAGTGGCGTTTGGAGAAGACCACTATCGGAATTAATTACATCGATTAAACAAACTTCTTCTGATTTGCCTGATAATTCTACTTTACATCAAAACTACCCCAATCCCTTCAACCCAAGTACAACTATACGTTTTGTTGTAAATGAAAAAGGATTTACATCTCTGAAAGTGTACGATATCCTCGGTAGGGAGATTGCAACTCTTGTAGAACAACAACTTTCGGCAGGGACATACGAAGTTACTTTTAATGCATCATCACTTTCCAGCGGTGTGTACATCTATCGTTTACAAAGCGGGCAGAAGAGCATGGGCAAACGCATGGTAATAACCAAATAATTTCAGACAGCGCTCTCTTTCAGTGGGGGAAAGAGACGCTATGTCTGCATGAAGAAACTGCTCCGTGTATTCTGTCTGGGGAGGTGGAATCGCGGGGATAGTTTCACTTCAAACAGCGGGGTGTTGAAGGCGCACCCCGCTATTTTGTTTTAAAATAGTTCTTGATAGCAACAAGTATCTTTTCTATATTTTCACCCCGCTACGTTTATTCAAACAAGAAAGCAGAATGCCAAAAGTCTACTGCACATCATTTGATTCAAAAATCGGGATGATCTACGTTGCATCAACCGATAACGGTGTATGTAAGATTTGCATTCCCAAAGAGACCAAGCGAGATTTCTTTCAGTGGTTGAGCGCGAACTTTAACGAAGATGATGTTGTAGAGAACAAGAGCCGGAATAAGGAAGTCATTGATCAACTCACACGGTACTTCAACGGCAAATTGGCAAAGTTCACTGTTCCGGTCGATCTCATTGGTACGCCGTTTCAACTTCGCGTCTGGAAGGAATTAAAAAATATTCCCTACGGTACTACCATTTCCTACAAACAACTTGCGCGTCGTGTTGGTGTGCCGCGCGGATTTCAGGCGGTCGGCAAAGCCAACAGTTGCAATCCTGTTCCGATTATTATTCCGTGTCATCGTGTTATCGGCACCGATGGTTCGCTGACTGGTTACGCCGCCGGAATTAAAACGAAAGAGTTTCTTCTCCGCGCCGAAGGTGCCTTGTTGGTGTAGCAACCTGTTCTGCGTTATTTCATACTTCAGGTTTTACGTTGAAGTAACATTCCGACCAGATCAAAAGCCAAACGTTAAAACTTTCTTCTTCACATTGCTTCCACTTTCTAAATTGCGTATTTTGTTTCAGTAGTTTTTTGATAATTCTTCTTCTCACTAGCGTAAAAATTCACTTGGCATTACTCGATCAATTAAATCCTGTTCAACGTCAGGCGGCATCAGTCATTGAAGGACCGGTGATGATTGTTGCCGGCGCCGGCAGTGGAAAGACGCGTGTGCTTACGTATCGCATTGCACATCTGCTCGAATCCGGCATTCCGCCACACGAAATTCTTGCGCTTACCTTTACCAACAAAGCGGCGAACGAAATGAAGGGACGCATTGAACGTCTCATCGGGCAACAGGCGCGCTACGTGTGGGCAGGAACATTTCATTCAATCTTTGCGCGTTTGTTGCGCCAGGAAGCGGAATCGCTCGGGTACTCCCGTTCATTTACTATTTACGATACTGACGATTCGTTAAACGTCATCAAAAATATCATGACGTCGTTGAATATCTCGCAGCAGCAGATACATCCACGTACTGTGCAGTCGCGTATCAGCGGCGCGAAGAATCAGATGATGACGCCGAAACAGTACGATGAAATTGCTAACGACTTTCTTGAACAGCAGGTTGCCACAATCTTTGCAGAATATCAGCAAAAACTGCATGCCAGCAATGCAATGGATTTTGACGACTTGCTGTTGAAGCCGATTGAACTCTTCACGAAATATCCCGGCACGTTGGAAAAATACCAGTATCGGTTTAAATATCTTCTGGTGGATGAGTATCAGGATACCAATCGCGCACAGTACGTGTTGATTAATCTTCTGGCAAAAAAATTTAAAAACATCTGTATTGTTGGCGATGATGCGCAAAGTATTTATGCCTTTCGCGGCGCCGATATCAAAAATATTCTCGACTTTGAACGGGATTATCCCAATGCAAAAGTCTTTCGGCTTGAACAGAATTACCGCTCCACAAAAAACATTCTGGCGGCGGCAGATTCTGTTATCAAGAACAATCGACATCAAATTCCCAAAACATTGTGGACGAATAATCCGACCGGCGAGAAAGTAAAAGTCATTGAAGCCGATGATGACAAGATGGAAGGGTGGTTGATTGCTCAGAAAATTGAAGAGCATATCAACAAAGAAAAACTCAACCTGAAAGATTTTGCAATTCTTTATCGCACCAATGCGCAATCACGTTCCATTGAAGATGCACTGCGCCGTGCTGGCATTCCCTACGTTATTGTCGGCGGTATTGAATTTTATAAGCGGAAAGAAATTAAAGATGTGCTTGCCTATCTTCGTCTCATAGTCAATCCGAAAGATGAAGAGAGTTTGTTGCGCGTTATCAACTACCCGCCGCGCGGCATCGGTGAAACAACCATCAATAAAGTCATTGAACAAGCCACAAAAACTCATGCATCGCTCTTCGATGTTATTTCAAACGTCGATGCTCTCACCTCAATTTCGGAGAGAACGAAAACGATAATGAGGCAATTTGTAGGCTTGCTTAAAAAATATATCGAGTTAAAGTCCTCCATGTCTGCCAGTGAAGTTGCGCGTGCATTGGTTGATGAACTTGGTATTTTGCGAATGTATAAAGAAGAGCAGACGCCAGAGTCGTTGGCGCGGTGGGAAAATATTCAGGAACTGCTTTCTGCCATTACTGAGTTTGTCGATCAACATAAAGAAAAGGGAACGCTCGAAAATTTTCTCGAAGAAGTATCGCTTGTTTCTGCCGTTGACCAAATGCCCGATCAACGCAACTCGGTAACGATGATGACGTTGCATTCGGCGAAAGGGTTGGAGTTTCCGGTTGTGTTTATTACTGGCATGGAGGAAGGGCTGTTTCCGTTGTACCAGATGTCGCTCGATACGAATGAGTTGGAGGAAGAGCGCCGCTTATGCTATGTGGGAATGACACGTGCGATGAAACAATTGTATCTCACTTTTACACGTGTTCGCTACCGATTCGGCGATGTTACGTACCCCGTACAATCACGATTTCTCTCAGAGATTCATGAATCATTATTAGAGAAGGAAACGCCACGTAAGCCGCTCTATGCCTCAGAGTCAATTTCCACCTTGTCGGCCGCTCGTCAACGCTATCAACACGCCATAAAGACAAAGAAAAAAATACGCAGCGACGGGTTTAGTCCTGATGAAGACATTGACTACGAAAATCATACTCAGGAAGAAATTCCGTTGCAGGTTGGCGTCTACGTAGAACACGAGGTGTTCGGAAAAGGGAAAGTCACACAGTTAAGCGGCAAAGGCGACTCTGCAAAAGCGGTTGTTCACTTTAATACCGTGGGTCCAAAAAATCTGATGATCAAATTTGCTCGTCTTAAAGTGTTGGGCGTTGAATGAATTCCACCGCATCGTCACCAGTTGTGCAAAACATCGTAACACTGTTGGGTGTTATTCTGTTCTGTTATCTGGTGAACATCTACTCGCACATTACACTTATTGCACACTATATTCCTGTCTCTTCCTTGTTGCTGGCGCAGACATTTGAACGCCACTTTTGGCAGTTTGTGTTTGGGTTTACTGCTATTGTGATGTTGTCACGCGGTCATCTGTGGAGTTTCGGTATCAATTCAAAAAATCTGAAACAGTCAATGAAGTGGTTGGCGTGGTTGTACGTAGCGATGGCAAGTGTAACGTTTCTGTTGAGAATAATAGATGTTGATATGCTGCCGGTAACGAAAGAAAAATTCCCTACCGACATTGGGAACATAATTCTACTGATGTTGATGTATTGGATGTCATCGCCTGTTGCTAACCAAATTCTGTTTTTTGGCGTTGGGCAAACCTTGCTGATAAAGCGATTCGGAGAGAACGGAAAAATAGCAGGCGTTCCACTGGCGGTGTACGTTGCCGCTGTTCTTTTTTCGTTATTTGGAACCGATTCATCATTTGCTATAGGAAATTTTTCATACCTGACCACGTTTGCCGTTGGAATGTTCTGCGGAATTGTTTTTTGGAAAACCGGAAGTCTCATTACGCCCATGCTTGGTCACGCGTTTGTGTTTGGGTTTCCATTGGTCATTGAACTTCTTTCTTCACGAATTTTGTAATGAAAAAATTTCTTTCAGCATTTCCATTCATTGTATCATCATTGTTTTCGCAATCCTACGGACAGTCTCATCTGTCGTTAGACGAGACGCCGATTGCTGCTGTGGGGAACATCGTCATCACACAGAAAGAATTTCTATCGCGGTATGAACTGACGCCTGGTCTCTACCGGCAAAAAACAAATCTTGAAACAAACAAAACCGAGTTTTTGCTTTCTCTGATTGCCGAAAAATTACTTGTGCTGAAGGCTCAGCAAGTAGGAGTGGACAATGATTCAACGCTTACTAACGCTGTGAAGGAAGTTGAACGCCCATTGGTGCGCGACGAATTGTACCGACGGGAAATTAGTCAGAAAATTTCTCTCACAGAACAGGAAATTCAATCGGCGTTGAAACGTGCAATGGTTGATATGAAAGTATATTTTCTCTATGCAAAGACGAAAGAAGGTGCAGATTTTCTCTACGCTCGCCTGCAACAAGGGAAACCGCTGGAATCATTTTCGTTTGCCAATGATACAACAGGCGAATTTGAAGGACCAGATTCCGCTGTTGCCCGATGGGGAGATGTTGACGAAAGAATGGAACACGTCGTGTATTCATTAAAACTAAACCAAACATCCAAACCAATCCACTTAGATGACGGTTGGTACATCGTTAAATTGATGGGGAAGACAGTAACCATTGTTGAAGGAGAGAAAGAAAAGAAAGCATTGCGCGAACGAGTGGAACAAACATTGCGCAGACGGAAAGAACTTGCGCGAATGACGGAGTATATGAATACAGAATTGCGAGAAACACGAACCGAAGTACATGCGCGTTTACTGAAAAGCATTGTTGTTCATCTGTGGAATTATGTTCAGAAGCGATTCCCGCAACGGTCGGATTCTACATTGTTCTTTGTTGATCAGGCGGCAGTAGAAAGCGTACGAATTGAACTCGGCGATTCAATAAAGATGACCTTTGTAACATTTCCCCACGCAACATGGACGACGGAAGAAACACTTGATAAAATCCGCATCACCAATTTGGCTATTCGAAATCCGACGTTGAGAAAAATTCGCACAGACATTGAACAACGATTAAAAGATATCATCGATCAAGAATACATTACAGAACTTGGCTACAAAAAGGGGCTTCACCACTCAACTGCCGTACACAACGATTTGAAACTGTGGCGAGAGGCATACACGGCACAGCATCTCCGCAATATTGTGGGTGATACGATTTCTGTGGAGCCGTGGGAGATAGAGGAGATTCGAAAAATTTTTCGCTCCGATACCTCTCTTGTTAATAACACTGCAACTGCGGCGGCAAAGATGAAGGAAATTAAAATGGCGGAATCGCTTAACAAACTGGTTGGCGCTACTGCTAATTCGGTTGCCATTACCTTTTACAAAAAAAATTTTGATGCGATGAAAGTTACCGCTATTCCATCAATGGTTTTCAGATTTCTTGGGTTTGGCGGTAGGATGTTTGCTGTGCCATTTGTTGTGCCGCAAACAGGATGGATTCAGTACTGGAATGATAGAAAGTTAATCTTACCATAAGGGACGAACGCCCGTTTGTCCCCCAAGATGATGCAAACACCCGTTCGTCCCAAGATGATGCAAACGCCCGTTCGACCAGCAGCATGCACGGACGGGCGTCCGTGCGTACAGTAGCCACTTCTGTAATATCCGTCACCTTCACAATTTCTTTTCTTGACACGTGGCAAACCTTTTTTTATCATCATCTCCAGACACATCGCAATACCTAAAGATTTTGTTCATCCGAAGGATACATGCGTATGCGCTACACACACACACACACACACACACACACACACACAATCAAACGTTTTGGATACTTTTTGTTTCAGCAGTAATTTTCCTTCACACGCCGGCAATAGTTGCTCAAGTTGAAAATCCTTTTCCGAAGGATGTTTCGCATGGGATTGTAATTAAGGATACGGTGGCGATAAAGCCGAAGACCATTAAAAAAACACCATCGTTGTTCAATACCGCAAGTTCTGGACCATTATATCGCTTCTACGTTAGCCTACCCTGCGTGTGGTTAACGGAAGCGGGAATATGGAAATCTCGAATAACAGTAATCGTTGGAAACGACACCGGCATCGTTAAAGAAGCCTGTGCAAATTGTTTTCCTTGTGGTGGCACGGTTCAATATTTTCATCCGGAGGTAATACCGAAAACACTGCCATTTCAAGTCTATGTTGATGGAACTACCGCCACGCTTCAATCACAAAACCCAACAACCAATGAGACCTTTGATATTGTCTACAACGGAAAAGTGATTGGACAGGTGTCATTACTTTCGGTGGGACCGTTAACCATTACAGTGTATCCCAAAGGAGCGACGATCTACGTTGATCCTCGCGTAAGGCCGCAACCTCCCTTGTATGTCATAGAGACACACTCACTTTCAGAGTGGCATCCGGTGATTCAATGGTATCCATCAAATGTGATTGATGTAGAGGCATTGATGCCTCGGATAACAGAGGAAGGGATAGTGGTAAAAGCGCGTGCGACAGCAACGTTAAAATATGCTTTTGCAGAAGATTCGACAAGCATTCGTTTTGTAAAAATCGCTCCAACCTCACTGGTGGTGTATTCAACAGGTGTCTATCGGAAACAACCGGTATATTTGTATGCCGAGGCGTATGATCAACGGGGTGAATACTATGAACTGGCAATGGATGAACCAATGCGAATCACAATAGACAGTGCGCAGTATGGAAATCTTTACAGTATCAGCGGACAGTCGGGTTCATCCATCGTGGTGCCGTATCAAGAGCTGTATGACTTCAATGTGTGGTTTCAAGTTGAAGGACAGCCGATAGTTCGTCCGACACCCATTACTGCTACGATACAGATGGCAAACAAGCCTGCTGTAAGAGGAACAACAACTTTTACGTATGAACCGGAAATTCATCATCTTGTCGTGCGCAGTGTGCCGAATGCAATCGTCCACCATGGGCGGTCAACACTATTTGTGCAGGCACAGGATGTTGACAGCAATGATGTAGAATTTCCGTGGCCTGAAACGCCGGTACGACTGTTTTACACAGATACAACGTATGGAAGATTACGACTGGATGAAGTTGTTTCAGCAACTGCAGTACGTTCGGTGCCAGCGCCATCAGAGCCGAACATTCAACAAAAGAGTGTTGAAGCAGTGCTGCGTGATGAGGTGATGAAGCGACTCACGCAACGACATCCCGAATTACAGAAACGAATGGTAAGCAAATCAAATAAACAGGGATTCAGCCAGAAGGTATCTCTGATGCACACTGTTGGTCCTTTATTTTTAGAAACAACGTACGCCGATGCCAACGTAGGCAAGATCATCTATGAAGCATCGGGAGAAGCGCCAACGGCAGACCAGATGATTGCTCTGACGGCAATCCAATACTTCACCGGTTTTATTGGAGGCGTGCCGCAGTATTTTGAAGGATATTCGGGAACGGGAAATGTTGTGGTGAAGGGGGAAGAGCAACAACTCTGTCCGGTTGTCACAATCACTCCTTCAACTATAAAAGCAGGAGAAACTGCAACCATTACGGTGAAACAAAAAAATGCTGATGGGAAGCTGATTGACTATCCAGCCGGAACGTTGTTTGATATTTATATGCAAGATGCAGATGCTCAGTTTGGCGATATAAAAGATAATGAAGGAAGAATGGGCAGTTCGTTAAAGAATGTAACCGTACCAGTAACTTTTATTGCAAGTGGAGATATTTTTAACAAAGTTACCATTTCAATCACTGGACAACCAAGTGAAGGTGTGGCTGGTAGTTGTGGAATTCCATCGGCAAACCTTGTTATTGAAGATGGCTGCAATTCAGTTTCGCCATCGGCTCCAAGATGTTCCGGAGTTGCAAATGATCCGGCAATTACTGTTGCGGGACAGTCGAATGGTTTTGGGGGAGTTACAAGTGATGTGTGCAAGGATGGCTATACCAAAGGATTTTTTGTTCCCATGCCGGCAACCAATACGAATGCAATGAATATTCCAACAATAGACGTTTGCTACGATGAGAGTGTGCGCAAATGGAAAGTTTCTGTTCCTTCAATTACCATTAACACAATTCTTGATTTGTGCGATAATAATGTTACAGGTTTTGGTAAAACATTGGTTTGGGACTTAGCATCTCTGCCGAAAGATGAGATTTGTGATAATGCAAAATTAGAAAAAGATCTCCTTGGACATTATTCGTATCCGATAGCGAATGATCTTCGATATTATTTTGGCTCAGTGCTTATGCTGCATGAAGATTATCATAAACAAAAATATGATATAGATTTGAAAATGAAATTTGGAAGTGCACTGAATAAGAAATTAAACGATATAAAGATTTCTTGCCGCAATGCCCAATCAGTGGAAGATGCCAGAAAAGCTGCCGCAAAACTGGCATCTGGAGAGGTTGCGAACATACTTGTAGAAATGACAGAATACTGGAATACTCTTAATGGATACAGCAAAGACGGTAAAACATTGATAGATAAAACGACAAATGAAGCAATGGAACAAGCAAATCATCAAAAAACCCACTTCTTTATCGATTATTTGAAGGAACAATTAAAGAGTCTCAAAGCAAAATACGGATGCCAATAGTTATCATGGAGATAAAAATATGAAAATATCGTATACAAAAACATTTTTTCTATTCTACATATTAATGGTCTATCCTGTATATACGCAGGTCACCGATGAACAAAAGCAAAAATGGATTCAGGATTTATACAGCGATGACGAAGACACTGTACAACACGCGTTGTTATCAATTAGTGAAAACGATGTACCCGAAGCACTCCCTGCAATTGAAACAAATTATTACAAAGTAATAAGCGTTAGTTTGAAACAATTATTTTTAAGTCGGATTGCTTCATATAATTCGCCCAATGCACCTAGAATGATTAATAATTTTATTGATTCTGTTAAATATTTCATGATTAAAGAAAACCGCTCTGGAAGAGGCATATATTATGATGATTTTTCTGATACAATATATTACCAAATTCATACCGCTCAATATTTGCTCGACATTGGTGATTACTCACGCGTTCAATTAATAGTTGATGACATACAAACACCCAAACCACATTCATTCCCACTGTACTGGGTGCAAATTTATAATGAGCGACCAGAGTATGCCAACATTCTAAAGCCCAAGATAATACAGTATATAAATGACAGCACAACAGGTACCCTTGAACGAAGCAGATTGTTGTACGATTTAAGAAAAAAACAAGGCTCTGCTTTTTTCCCCGACCTGCTTGACTTCACTCGCACCAGTCCTGATCCATGGATTAGGCACATAGTTTTATTTCAATTGGTGGAGATGAATTACCCGAATGTGCTAGCATTGCTCGAAGAAAGATTTTTACAGGACTCATACTCAACCATGAAACGTGAAATTGCTGAAACCCTGCTTACAAGATATGGTTCAATTAATGAATATGCTTTTTTAAAAAATAATATTGGTGCTGTATCGCGTCCGATAGTTGCAGAGATGATTCAAGACAGGCTCAAAGAATTTATTCCGCCCAAACCATCTGCTATGATTTCTGTATTTGTTTTACTTGATTCGCTGAAATCTTATATCGTTCAATCTCAAAATTATAACTGGCTCGGCAACTCCTACTTCGTCACCGAACTCACAAAAAAATTAGACGAAGCCAAAAAACATCTCACCAAGAAACACGCCGATGTAAAAGACTCAATCAAATGCGCAAAAGAGGTGAGAAAATTTCAGAAGAAAGTGAATGAGGTCTATGAAGAAACTCTCGAAAAAGGAAAGAAACATGAGCATCACAAAGAGAAATTTGTAACAGTCGAAGGATGGAAATTTCTCTACTACAACGCACAGTATATTTTAGACCGCCTGCCTGCACTGAAGAAAGAACAAGAGGAGGAAGATTAACATGAAATCAATTCGAGCGCTCACTGTTATCTTTTTCATTTTTAATTTTATATTTGCCCAACACACCATTCCTTTTGCTTCTCAGAATAATACCATTGAACTTTCCATTGTTAACACATCAACCGTTACCGCCAGCAATGTTGTAGTTGAAGTAACATCAGTGCCGCAATGGATACGCATGAGCAATAGCAAATATAAAATTGAAAATATAAAAAATGGGGAGGTTTTGACTGCAAGTTTTACCTTCTCTGTTGACAAATCCGCTCCTGTCAATAAACCGGAACAAGTAACATTCACGATCTCAAATTCAAATGGGGAAACATGGACAAAGACGCTTTCGCTTCAAGTTTCTCCGCCGGAGAAGTTTGAGTTGTTTCAAAATTATCCGAATCCGTTCAACCCAACGACAACGATCAGCTACCAATTACCAACAGCCGGCAACATCTCATTGAAAATATTTGATGCAATTGGAAGAGAAGTAGCAACATTGGACGAAGGAGTGAAAGAAGCGGGGTACCACCAGAAAGAATGGAATGCCAGGAACGCATCAAGCGGAATGTATATTTATCAACTTGCATGGAGGAATGAGAAGGGAGAGCAGAAGTTTTTTAGGAAGAAATTATTGGTGATGAAGTAGAATTCAATCCACTCTTGGCGAATTCAAGACTTTTGCATAATACTGCTCATACTCATCCACAACTTTATCAATGTTGAACAGTTCTACCGCACGTTTTCGGCTTTCTTTGGCAAACAGTAATCGTTTGTTTTCGTTTGTGAGAAGTTCAATAACGTATTTTGCCATTCGTTCTACATCTCCGAATTCAGCAACATATCCGGTTTGGTTGTGTGCAACTAACTCCGGCAATCCACCAACACTGGAGGCAACGACGGGAACTTCACATGCCATTGCTTCAAGAGCTGAAAGACCAAAACTTTCCTGCTGGCTGGGCATTAGGAAGACATCCGCCGCTGAGTGAATTTCAACAAGATCGGATTGCTTTCCCATAAAATGAATGAGTTCGTGTATACCCAATTCTCGCGCCAGTAATTCACAATTCGACCGATCAGGTCCGTCTCCAACCAATACCAATCGCGACGGGATTTTTTTTCTGACAATATCAAAAATCCGAATAACATCGGTAACCCGTTTGACTGCACGAAAGTTTGAAGTATGAACAAGCACCCGTTCGTTGTTTGGTGAGAAGCGACTTTTCAGACACGATTCGGTTTTTCGTTTGTATATTTCGGTATCAACAAAATTGCTGATGACCTGAATTTCTTTGTCGATGTTGTAATTAATCTGTGTTTTTTCCCGGAGATGCCGCGATACCGCAGTGACGCCGTCACTCTTTTCAATGCTTAATTTCATTACGGGAAGAAAACTCGGTTCAAGTCCGACTAATGTAATATCAGTCCCGTGGAGTGTGGTGATAACTCTGAAGTTCGGATTGGTAATCACCTTTTTTGCAATATATGCGCTTGTAGCGTGCGGAATGGCATAGTGAACATGGAGCAAATCCAGTTTTTCGAATTGCGCTACTTCAATCATTTTACTTGCCAAAGCCGGTGTGTACAGGGGAAACTCAAACACCGGATATGTTGTCATCTCTACTTCATGATAGAAAATATTATTGACAAATCCATTTAACCTCATTGGCATGGCGTAACTAATAAAGTGGATTTGGTGTCCACGTTTTGCCAATGCTTTGCCCAGTTCTGTGGCAACAACCCCGCTACCACCATAGGTTGGATAACACGTAATTCCAATGTTCATAAAAAATCCCTTACAAAACTCGTGATAACTTACTACTATTCAGTTGAAGAAACAAACTGAATAAATAGTTGCTTGCAAATATAAAAAAAGTTACTTTTTTGAAAGTTTCCTCACAATTGAAAGGATTCGCCATGAAAAAAAGTTCCTCCTTTGTTCTTCTGATAACGTTGTTTTCGTTTGTCCTTGCGCAACAACGTCCAGCGCAACAACAAAAACCTGCCGAACAGCCGCGCTCGTGGGGAAAATGGTCTGGTGTTGTGTTTAGTGATTTGATGTACGTTGTTCAAGAACCGCAGCCCGCACCTTTGGCTAACAAAGGTACTGCGGGAAGAAATTCATTTGACCTTACGCGTGTTCAACTCGGTTATGAATATTTTTTCAACAACGAATTTTCAACACGAGTGTTGTATGATCCTCGTGCTGGGGTCGGCATTCAAGAAGCAAACCTTACGTGGACGAATGTGTTGCCGATGCATGCGCTTTCGTTTGGTATGATGCGCACAACAGCAGAGCAGACAGCAGAAAAAGTTTTTGGATATCGTTCGTTGGGCCCAATGTTGTTTAACCGAAATGCCTATGCACCGGAATATGATGCTGGACTAACATTATTTGGTAAATTCGATCCGCAAGGGATGATGAACTATTCGTTTAGTATTGCGAACGGTTCAGGAACATTTCCTGACAATGACAAAATTAAAAAATTTGCGTTGACATTCGGTTTTGCGCCGGATAGAGCAAGTATCATAGAAGTATATGTTGACTATGAAAATCGTTCGTTGGGGCGAAGTATCATCAATACAAAATTAATGTATGGTATTACTTCAAAACTGTTTTTACTCGGCGTTGAAGGATTCTATCGGATGGAGAGAAAATTTGCCGGAACAAAGGACATAGTTCCTGCTGGTGGATCGCTTTTTTCGTGGTTTGAATTTTCAAAAGGAATGCGTGCCGTTGTACGAGCAGATGTTGTGGATAACGATCTCAACTCATCAAACGCTGGCTATCGCGAAGCATATGTCAACGTTGGTCTAGATTATACTCCAATTCCCGAAGTTCATTTCATTCCCAATATTGTGTACATTAAGCAACTGAAAAAAGGGAATTCGCCGGCGATAGCAGATGAAATGGTTGCTCGATTGACCGCCGCCGTGTATTTTAAGTAATGGATGAATCGTATTTGTCTGTTCGCACACCGGTTGAATCGGAAATAAAGATTGAAGGTTCAACATTTATCGCCAATCTTTTTCCGGTGTGTGAAGAAAAAGAAGCTCAATCGCATCTTACCAACACAAGAAAAAAGTTTTTTGACGCAACCCACCATTGTTATGCATATGTCATCGGCGCCGGACGCTCTCTTGTCCGGCATTCCGATGACGGTGAACCTTCCGGCACTGCAGGGGTAAAAATTCTTTCTGCTATTCAGTCAAAAAAGCTTTCTGATGTTCTGTTAATCGTCACTCGGTATTTCGGCGGAACAAAACTGGGAATTGGTGGGTTGGGACGTGCGTATTATGAATCCGCTCGGAAAGCAGTTGATGCCGCAGAGATTGTGACAAAAATGCTGATGCATGTTGTTCAAATACAGTTTGGATTTGACCAGACAAATGCCGTCTTACATGTGATACACACTTCCGGTATGAAAATACTTAATACTGAATACACGAGTGATGGTTCAACAGTACGTGTACTCATTCCTCCATCGAAGTACGAGTACTGTTCGTTAGCTCTTTCAAACGCCACTCGCGGACAGGTTCACTGTTCCATTGTTGATCAAACAACTGTTGTGCTATGAATGAACTATTTCTGTTTCTCATAGGTATCGGCGTTGGTATGTTTGGTACGATTATTGGCGTTGGTGGTGGCTTTATCGTGGTGCCGCTGTTATCGATAGTCTATCATTACACCCCACAATATGCGGTGGGTACATCGATGATGATTGTGGCATTGAATGCCATTTCGGGAACGACATCGTACATCCGTCAACGAAGAATTGATTACCGCACCGGATTGTTGTTTGCCTCAGCAACACTTCCTGGTTCATTTCTTGGCGCTTATTTGCTTCAAATGATTTCCCGACCTGTCTTTGATGTTAGTTTTGGTATTCTTCTGATGAGTATCGCAATCTATATGGCGTTACGGAAAGAAATCCCTGCAACGAATATTGACATGACGTCTTACCAACGACCGGAATATAATGTACCGCTCGGTATGTTCATCAGCTTGTTAGTCGGATTTGTAGCGAGTATGGCTGGTATTGGTGGCGGTGTGGTACATGTGCCGGCGATGATTTATCTTTTTCACTTTGCGCCGTTCATTGCAATTCCCACATCGCATTTCATCCTTGCTATTTCGGCTACCTTTGCAGCGGCAAGTCATGCATACATTGGCGAAGTTGCGTGGAATTTCGTTCCGTATCTTGGAGTAGGCGCTATTATCGGGGCGCAAGTTGGCGGTACGTTGTCCCACAAAATTCACAGCCGTTGGATCGTTCGTGGATTGCTGGCGGTGATGTTTCTTGTTGCGCTTCGATTGATTGGAAGAAATTTGTAAATAGGGTTTTGTGAAACGGTTTTGTTTATCTGCTTCTTTACTCACATCATAATTTTTGTATATTTCAGCATACAAGAGTGCAATACAAAGGACACTGAATGGAATTTTCTTTTTCTCCCGAACACAACATGCTTCGGGAAATGGTCCGCGATTTCACCAACACCGAAATTCGACCCCTTGCTTCACACATTGATAAACAAGAAGAGATACCAAAAAGTCTATTGCAAAAGATTGCCAATGTCGGATTATTCGGTACATCAATTCCCGAAGAATATGGTGGAGGAGGATTTGGCAAAGTTGGTTTTTGTATTGCTCAGGAAGAAGTTTCGCGAGCGTGTGGTTCAACAGCGGCAACAATCGGAGCGCACCAATCAATTGGGGCAAATGCCATCCTCATCGGGGGAAGTGATACGTTGAAGAAAAAGTACCTGCCAAAACTAGCTACCGGTGAAATGATTGCCGCTTTTGCGCTCACCGAAGCCGAAGCAGGATCCGATTCATTCAATCTCAAAACTCGCGCCGAGAAAAAAGGAGATCGATGGATCATCAACGGTTCAAAGGTATGGATCACCAACGGCGCTATTGCCGATGTGTTTTCTGTGTTTGCCAGAACCGAAAAAGGAATCACAGGATTTGTCGTTGAGAAAAAATTCCCCGGCGTTTCTGTGGGACCGAATGAAAAAAAACTTGGTATTAAAGGTAGCGTTACAAATGCGCTGATGTTTGAAGAAGTTGAAGTACCGGCAGAAAACATCATCGGAGAAGATGGAAGAGGATTTTTGATTGCCATGGAAACGCTGAATTCCGGCCGTATTGGTTTGGGCGCATGCTGTCTTGGTGCGGCAAAAGAGTTGTTGGAAATTTCAACTCTCTACTCAAAACAACGCAAGCAATTTGATGAACCGATTGCAAAATTTCAGGCTGTGCAATTCATGCTTGCCGATATTGCTACTGCAATATACGCAATGCAGGATATGGTATATCGTGCCGCCGTTAAGTGCGATAATAACGAAGATGTTACTCTTGATGCGGCAATTGTGAAATTGTTTTGTTCCGAAACAGTTGCCGATGTAGCGGATAAGGCGTTGCAGATTCACGGCGGCATGGGTTTTTCTGCTGAACTACCGCTGGAACGATTTTATCGCGATGCACGCATCCTGAAAATTTTTGAAGGAACGAATGAAATTCAAAAATTAATTATCAGCAGGCAGGTGCTCAAACAAAACGGCAGGTGGGTTTCATAAAACTAAATGAGAATTTTATATTTTTTTTGTCAAATCCATAAAACCTTAAACTTGGAATAAACAACGCTTTTGCAATCTCTTGAATCAATAGCAGAAAAAACATGATACGATATTACACCGCAGGTGAATCTCATGGACAAGCACTCGTTGGTATTGTAGAAGGTGTTCCAGCGGGGCTTCCTATTTCTTCAGACTATATCAATTACCAATTGTGGCGCAGACAGCAAGGATATGGACGCGGCGGACGAATGAGAATTGAAGCAGACAAGGTGGAAATTCTTTCCGGTGTTCGGTTCGGCAAAACACTTGGCTCACCGATTGCCTTGTTGGTGCGGAACAAAGATTGGCAAAACTGGACAGAGAAAATGTCCGTTGAAGGAAGCGGAAAGGGGATAGAAAAAATTACACTACCGCGTCCCGGTCACGCTGATTATGTTGGAGTGGTGAAATACGGATTTGACGACATTCGCAACGTTATTGATAGGGCAAGTGCAAGAGAAACGGCAATGCGCGTTGCCTGCTGTGCAATTACAAAACGGTTGTTGGAAGAATTTGGAATCCATATTGGCAGTCATGTTCTTTCCATTGGTTCTGCCGAAACGAAAAACCGAAACGCTATTGATAGATTGGTCAAAAAATATTCCAATGAAATTTCAAAAATTTCTGCGCTTGCAGATAATTCCGAAGTAAGAATTCTCGATTCAACAGTTGAAGCAAAAGCTATTGCGGAAATCAAATCGTGTAAAAAGAAAGGAGATACACTCGGCGGAATTTTTGAAGTGCTGGTATCAGGTCTTCCTATTGGACTCGGTAGTTACGTCCACTACGATAGAAAACTCGACGGACAACTTGCGCAAGCCATTATGTCAATTCATGCAGTGAAAGGGGTAGAAATTGGTGACGGATTTGAAAATGCGCGAAAATTTGGTTCTCAGGTCCACGATGAAATTATTTCGAAGAATGGAAAAATCATTCGTCCGACAAACCGCGCAGGCGGTTTGGAAGGGGGCGTAACAAATGGTGAACTATTAGTAATTCGCGGTGCCATGAAACCAATTTCCACATTAGCAAATCCTTTACGAACAGTTGATCTTAAAACAAAGAAGACAACCCAATCACGATATGAACGTTCTGACGTATGTGCGGTGCCGGCCTGTTCGGTAATAGGTGAAGCTGTTGTAGCACCCGTACTTGCAAATGCTTTATTGGAGAAATTTGGCGGTGATTCAATACAGGAAATAAAAAAACGCTATAAATGATGAGAATCTATAGACTAACAGGGACATCTCAAACTACAATTGTCTGAAATCTGCAATTGATATTCACTCTCCACATTGTTATATTTCCTCTGTAAATCAACTTTCAAGGCACAGCATCAAAAGTAGTTCTCGAAGGTAAAGGGCAAAGATATTCAGTTCATTGAAGTTCATTCAGAGGGAAAGCCCTTTCATTAAAAAAACATAACGGCAGAAGGAGGTTGTACGTCTTCAGTTCTCTCTTTCAGTCAAAAAGCATTCATGGCAGGCTCAACAGCAAAGTTTTGGTGTTGAATCAAAACTACGAGCCGTTAAGCGTATGCAACGTTAAGAAAGCCATTATTTTGCTCTTTTTGGGGAAGGCAGAATTGGTAGAAACAAGCAACGGAAAGGTAATTCGCTCTGTCTCGATGACGATGCCATTTCCGAGCGTGGTACGCTTGTCTGTTTTTGTTCGGGTGCCGTACAAAAAAATTATTCTCTCCCGCAAAAATATTTTACGTAGAGATGGGCATCGCTGTCAGTATTGCGGCCGGGGGGATATTCCGCTGACAGTTGATCACGTCATGCCAAAATCGCGCGGGGGCGAAGATACGTGGGAAAATCTTGTGGCGGCATGCGTAAAGTGTAACAACAAAAAGGGTGACCACACACCGGAAGAAGCGGACATGCCATTGTTGCGCAAACCGATGAAACCGAATCATGTAACATTCCTCCGACACTTCGTCGGCAATATGGACGAGCGATGGAAACCGTATTTGTTTTTGCATTAGCGTGTGTCGTTATCACTTAACGGTAATCTTGTTACTTCTTTAAAATTGAAAATAATACACGATTTTATAACGAGAGTGATTATTGAAAAATAGCAAAAAACGAATTCTCTCCGGCATGCGCCCCACGGGCAAGTTGCACATCGGACATCTGGTGGGTGCGCTGGAAAATTGGGTTTCACTTCAACACGAATACGACAATTTTCATCTTATTGCGGACTATCACGCACTGACAACAAATCTCGACACGAACGATTTGTATCAGAACTCCATCGATATGGTCATTGATTGGCTTGCAGCAGGTATCGATCCGGTGAAGAGTCCAATCTTTCGCCAGTCGCAAATTAAAGAGCACACAGAACTTCATCTTATCTTTTCCATGCTCATCACCACCTCTCGCTTAGAGCGCAATCCTACATTAAAAGAACAGGCGCGTGATTTGAATATGGAGACGATGGTGTATGGTCATCTTGGGTACCCTGTGCTGCAAGCAGCGGATATTCTATTGTACAAAGGTGAAGTTGTTCCTGTCGGTGAAGATCAGGTTCCGCATATCGAAATCACTCGAGAAATTGCCAGACGTTTCAACAATCAGTGGGGCAACGTTTTTCCCGAACCGGAACCGAAGTTGACAAAATTTGCGCGTCTTGCCGGTCTCGACGGTAATCAGAAGATGAGTAAATCGCTTGGCAATACTATTTTGCTCTCTGATTCGCCTGAAGAAATTCAGAAAAAAATGCGCACGGCAGTCACTGATCCGCAAAAAGTACGTCGCGGCGATCCCGGTAGACCGGATATTTGCGTTGTCTTTTCATACCATCAGAAATTCAATCCGGCAGAAGTTCCGGAGATTCGGAAAGGTTGTGAATCCGGTGCGCTCGGCTGTGTAGAGTGTAAAAAGAATTGTGCAACAAAGATTGCTGATGTTCTTGCGCCATTGAGAGAAAAACGCGCGAAGTACGAAAACGATTTGAACTCTGTGAAAGATATTCTTGCTGATGGTGAAAAGCGCGCGCGTGCAGAAGCACAATTAACAATGACTCAAGTTAGACATGTGATGAATCTCGGGGAGCTTGAGGATTATCCCTATGTTTACAAAAATATTCCATCCAAAGAATAATCGTTCGATTAAATGTATCGCGTTAAACTGACGGATTTTGAAGGACCGCTCGACCTTCTTCTCTTTTTTATCAAGAGAGATGAGTTGGATATTTACGATATTCCGATTGCGAAGATTACGAAGGAGTTTCTCGAGTACCTTCAATATCTGCAGGAACTCGATCTCGACATTGCAGGCGAATTCATCGTCACTGCGGCAGAATTGATGCAGATAAAAGCTCAGATGTTGTTGCCGCGTCCGGAAGGAGAAGAGGAAGAAGAGTTTGATCCCCGTGCCGAACTTGTGCGTCGCTTGCTCGAATACAAACGCTGGAAAGAAATGGCGGAAGAACTCGAGCGGATGCAGAACCACCAGCGAATGTTGGCATACAGGGGAAATTTTGAACACGATCCGAAAACGTATGAATCGAATGGAGAAGATGACTTTATCCGTGATGTCACATTGTTCGATTTAATTGCCGCATTTCAGTTTGCCGTCAATAAAATGCCGCGCAAGTTTGTGCATGAGATTGAGAAGCTGAATGTGACAGTAGATGAACAAATAGAATTCTTGTTGAACCTCTTCAAGGAAAAAGATGAAGTTTCCTTTTACGACATTGCTCTTGCGATGACCGAAAAAATTCGTGTCGTTGTGACATTCCTTGCCTTGTTGGAATTAATGAAATCGAAAGTTGTTGCTATCAGTCAGTTTGAGCCGTACGGCGATATCACCATTGTAAAACTACCAACGGAGGAAGTCGCATGAGTGACACACAGGTTGTTGTTGGTGTAGCAGAGACTGATGTTTCAGTCGAAGTGAAGAACATCATCGAGGCGCTCATCTTTGCTTCAGATGAACCGCTGACTGTAAAAATGATACGTGCCATCGTTGACGAAGCGAATAAAGAGCGGCTTCCGAATGAACAGATTGCAGTAACGGCCGAAATTGTTCGTAAAGCTGTTGCCGATTTGAATCGTGGGTACGGCAGACTGGGTAGTGGATTTCGCATTATCGAAATTGCCGGCGGTTTTGTTTATGCAACTCAAGAGCAATTTGCCGCATGGGTGGGAAAGTTAGCCAAAGAAAAAGCCCGTCGTCGTCTCTCTTCTACCGCAGTGGAAACACTTGCGATTATTGCCTACAAACAGCCCATTACAAAATCCGAAGTGGAATTTATCCGCGGCGTGAATGTTGATTACATCATCAATGCGTTGTTGGAAAAAGATTTGATTCAAATTGTTGGAAGACAAAATTCTCCCGGTAGGCCGCTGTTGTACGGTACAACGAAAAAATTTTTAGAGCATTTCGGTCTCAACGAACTTTCCGATTTGCCGAAGCCGCGTGAAATTGCAGAACTCATCAACGAAACAGAAGCAGAAGTTGACCGCAGGCTTCTTGCCGAACAGCAGGAACTTGAGTTTAAAGAGAGTTTGGAAGGAAAAATTGAAGGTCACGAAGGTGCGGTGAAGAAAGAAAAGAAACCACGACAGCCGAAACTGTCACTGCAAACCAAAAGCGTTGACCAGCCAACGGAAAAGATTGCAACTGAGCCAAAAGTTTCTGAGAATCAACAGTTATCGGAACGTGAGCAACAGCAGGAACATGATAAGCAATCATCAGTAGCCGCTGAAGAAAACTCAGAAATCCAAATTCCGGAGTCAACAGTAAGTGTAGCCAGCGATGTCGTTGAAGTTCTGGATGAGAGCATTGCTGACGAACGTGAGCAATCAGTTACTGAGCCAGCGGTTAAAGTCTCGGAGGCAGAACAGGATTTACTGAAGTTTGAGAAATCAAGTGAAGAGGAAAAATCACACATTGTAAAAGTTTTTGGCGAAGAAGGAGAAACAGTATCAACACAACGTGGAAGCATAATAGAAGAAACAGAACGTCCGCCGCTCGAAGCAAGCCAACCGTACGCGAGCGAGAGCGGATGGAGCAAGTGGAAAAGCAAGGTCAAATCGTTCTTCAAGAAGTTGTTCGGCTAAACAGATATCTGGCAATGGCAGGTGTAGCTTCGCGCCGTGCCGCTGAAGAACTCATTCTTGCCGGCGATGTGAAAGTTAACGGCAAGGTTGTTACCGACCTTGCAACCAAAGTCCATCCACGCAACGACACAGTTACCGTTGGTGGCAAACGTGTGTCAATTGGAGGCAATCTCGTCTACATCCTTCTGCACAAACCCAAAGATTACATTACCACCGTTAGTGATGAGCGGGGAAGACGCACGGTGATGGACTTGGTAAATATTCGCGAGCGCGTGTATCCGGTTGGAAGATTGGATCGCAACACATCCGGTGTTTTACTGTTAACAAATGACGGCGATCTTGCTAATAAATTGATGCATCCCTCAAGCGAAGTGGTGAAATCGTATCACGTGTCGTTAAACAAATCGCTTGATGAAGCCCACGCAAAAAAAATTGTCAGTGGTGTGTATCTTGAGGATGGAAAAACTGCTCCGTGTGAATTGGATATTATTCCCGGAACAAAGAGCAAGGAAGTAGTGATTCACATTCACGAGGGGAAAAACCGACAGGTGCGCAGAATGTTCGAATCGCTTGGCTATGAAATTGAAAAGTTGCATCGTATTGCCTATGCCGGACTTACATTGAGTGGTCTCAGTAGAGGCAAGTGGAGATTTTTAACAGAAAAGGAAGTGAGGGGATTGAAAAATTTAGTGGGGTTACCAACGCATTAACAACTACAGCTTACTCGACACTACTATGAAATTTCATCGAGCTTCCGGAATTTTACTTCATCCGACTTCTCTCCCCGGTCCCTTTGGCTGTGGAGATCTTGGCGCTTCCGCCTATCACTTTGTTGATTGGCTTGTTGTTGCCGGACAACAAGTATGGCAAATTCTTCCGCTGGGTCCTGTTGGTATGGGGGACTCGCCATATATGTCTCTTTCTGCTTTTGCCGGTGAGCCGCTGTTGATCGATTTGCAGGAATTAGTTGAACGCGGCTGGCTTCCGCAGAATGAATTACAGCAGATTCCACAGTTTTCTGACTCCAAAGTTCAGTACAGTGAAGTGCGGAAATTTCGAATGTCAAAATTACGCATTGCTGCCAATCATTTCTTTGCAAAGAACAACGCCAAGGAGCTTGAAGATTTTCATTCTTTCTGTAAAGAGAAAAAAACATGGCTTGAAGATTATGCGCTCTTCATGGCGCTTATCGAAAAGAACAATGGCGCTGAATGGAGTACGTGGGATGAAGAGTTAGTAAAGCGAAAACCCGCCGCATTAAAAAAAGCGCGCACCGATCTGATGCAAGAAGTCAGGTTTTGGGAATTTACGCAGTGGTGTTTCTTTCGCCAATGGCATGCGCTGAAAAAATATGCTAATGAACGCAATGTAAAAATCGTCGGTGATATTCCGATTTTTGTCGCTTACCAAAGTTCCGATACATGGGCACATCCTCACCTGTTTCATCTTGACAAAAATCTGAAGCCAAAAGTAGTAGCCGGCGTTCCGCCTGATTATTTTAGTGCCACCGGTCAGCGATGGGGTAACCCACTCTACAACTGGAAGGCAATGCACGAAGAACAGTATTCATGGTGGATCGATCGGATTAAAACCACGTTGGAATTGGTTGACATGGTACGCATCGATCATTTCCGCGGGTTTGCAGGATACTGGGAAATTCCTGCAGAAGAAAAAACCGCGGTGAAAGGGCGATGGGTGAAGGGACCTGGCTCGAAATTATTTGATGCCATTGAAAAAAAACTCGGCAAACTGCCAATTATTGCAGAAGACCTCGGCGAAATTACGCCTGATGTTATTGATCTGCGCGACCGCTATCAATTTCCCGGTATGAGAATTTTGCAATTTGCATTTGCGGGTGATGCAAAAAATACTTTTCTTCCTCACAATTACATTTCCAATACTGTTGTCTATTCCGGCACGCATGATAATGATACAACCCTCGGTTGGTTTGCCACGGCGACAGAACGCGAACGCGAATTCGCAAAAAAATATCTTGGAACTGATGGGAAGGAAATTCATTGGGACTTTATTCGTCTTGCCTCACAATCGGTGGCGGATATGGCAGTGTTTCCATTTCAAGATGTTCTCGGGCTCGGCACTGAAGCGCGTATGAATTTTCCTGGAAAACCGCTGGGAAATTGGGCGTGGAGATTTTCATGGAATCAGGTACAGCCGTGGCATGCGATGCGTTTATATGAAATTTCCGCACTGACCAATCGTGCAACAGGAGACAGAGTCCAGTTACCTGCATACCCATCTGGAAAAGTGCAGCCAAACAACAACTAACAAAGATGTCGGGATTATGAAATTTCTCAATGTTGTATTTTTCTCATCGCTTCTTATTGGCTGTTCATCGTTGCAAGTGGTGAAAGAACCGGCAACACCGTTGGAGCAATTACGCAATGCTCTTGATCAGAAATTTGGCGACCCTCAATTTGAAAATGCTCATTGGGGTGTGCTGATTAAATCGTTAAAGACAGGCGAAGTGGTGTATGCTCGCAACGAAAAGAAAATGTTTATGCCTGCTTCAAACATGAAATTAGTTACATCCTCTGCGGCGTTGAAGGTGCTGGGGCCTGATTATCGCTACAACACCAAACTTGTTACCAATGGTAACATTAAAGATAGTGTCTTATATGGTGATGTTATTCTTGTCGGCAGCGGCGACCCGACAATTTCTGGTAGATACAATAATGGCTATGTGACGGAAACATTTGAACAGTGGGCAGATAGTCTCAAACTACTCGGCATCAAAGAAATCCGCGGTAACATTATCGGTGATGATAATTGTTTCGATGAAGAATTTTACGGCGCCGGTTGGTCTGCTGATTATGAAACTGATTATTACGCCGCGCAAATAAGTGGCATTTCGTTCAATGACAATTGTGTTGATTTTAGAATCGTTCCATCCGCAAAAGTCGCCGATGTTTGCTCCGTGTTTGTAACCCCAAACACGAAATATGTTACTGTCGTAAATCAAACTACTACGGCGGCGGTGGAGGATTCAGCAAATGAAATTTCTTTTTACCGTAAGCGCGGAACAAATACGATTTATGTCCGCGGAACCATCTCGCAGGGAAAGCCGCCGTGGATCGAATCTGTTACCATAGATAACCCGACGCTGTACACTGTTACTGTTCTCAAAGAAATTTTTGAAATGAAAGGAATACGTGTCAGCGGGTCCGCAATTGATGTGGATGATCAACAAGATACACTGAAGTACGATACTGCAAAACAACTTGCTTCATTCACTTCTATTCCGTATTCCGTCATTATCCGAACAATCAACAAACCGAGTCAGAATTTTTATGCTGAGCAGGTGTTCCGAACGATGGGGAAAGAACAAGGTGGCGTTGGCTCTGCTCAAACGGGAAGAACTGCGGCAGTACCCGTTCTTGCCGCATGGGGAGTTGATACGGTGCGATTGCGATACATCGATGGATCGGGATTATCGAGGTTGAATTTGGTAACTCCGTCCGATCTTGTCGCTATTCTTGAAGGAATAGCAAAAGAACCATATTTCCTTCCATTTTACGAATCGTTACCGATTGCCGGCGTTGATGGAACAATTCGCAACAGAATGAAAGGAACAAAAGCAGAAGGTAATGTTCATGCCAAAACGGGATTTATTGGCTATGTTCGTTCACTTTCCGGTTATGTCACCAGCGCTGACGGAGAGATGTTTGTATTTTCGATGGTAGCAAATCATTACACCGTGCCGACCCGTCTTGCGGAAACCATACAAAATGATGTATGTGTAATGTTGGCGGAATTTACGCGAGGAAATCAGCAATCACAACTCTCGCGTAAGTAACACAATGCACAGTAGTATCAGCAAACCGAAGAATTAATCAAGAAATACATGAACCAGCACGAAGCATACCAAGAAGAATTAAATGAACTGATGAAGCGTCGCCGTGAAGAATTGGAGCAATTAAAAGCGGCGGGCATCAATCCATATCCCTATACGTTTGAACGAAACGCAACGGCGAAAGAGATTCTCGACAATTACAAAGACGATATGCCGCAGTGGATTGTTTCCGTTGCAGGCAGAATCATGTCTTTGCGTCGAATGGGAAAAGCATCGTTCTGTCATGTTCAGGATATGACAGGAAAGATTCAAATATATTTGAAGAGAGATGATTTGGGAGAAGCGTATGATCATTTCAAATTATTAGATATTGGTGATATCATCGGCGTTGAAGGATTCGTCTTTAGGACGAAAACCGGCGAAGTATCTATACACGCTCAGCGATATGTATTGCTTGCAAAATCGCTTCGGCCGTTGCCGGTGGTGAAAGAAAAAGTTGATGAGCAAGGGAACAAAATTACCTTCGATCCTTTTTCTGATAAAGAGTTGCGTTATCGTCAGCGGTATGTTGATCTTGTGGTTAATCCCGACGTGCGTCAAACATTCATCAAACGGTCGTTGATTATTCGGCAGATGCGAAAATTTTTGGATGAAAAAAATTTTCTCGAAGTCGAAACGCCGGCGTTACAGCCGCTCTACGGTGGAGCAAGCGCGCGTCCGTTTGTCACACACCACAATGCGCTTGATATTCCCCTCTACCTTCGCATTGCCGATGAGTTATATCTGAAACGGCTTATCGTTGGCGGATTTGACGGAGTCTACGAAATCGCAAAAGATTTTCGAAACGAAGGAATGGATCGCACGCACAATCCGGAATTTACTATGATGGAGTTGTACGTTGCGTACAAGGATTACCTGTGGATGATGGAACTGGTGGAGCAGATGATTCATTCCATTGCCGTGGCATTGAATGGAAGCGCGTCAGTGAAACTGGGAGAGCACATAATTGATTTCACACCACCATGGCGACGAATAACGATGTTTGGAGCGATTGAAGAATATACCGGCAAACAGTTGCGTGGCAAAAGTGAGACTGAACTTCGCTCCATTGCTAAAGAACTTCACATTGAACTCGATGCTACCATAGGTCCGGGAAAAATTATCGATGAAATTTTTAGCGCAAAAGTTCAGCCACATCTTATTCAACCCACATTTATTATGGATTATCCGGTCGAACTTTCGCCGTTGGCAAAAAAACACCGCAGCGAAGAAGGACTTGTTGAGCGATTTGAAGGTTTTATCAATGGTCAGGAGATTTGCAACGCATTTTCCGAATTGAATGACCCGATTGACCAACGCACGCGTTTTGAAGAACAAGTGCGATTGCGCGAACGCGGCGACGAGGAAGCGCAAACTCTTGATGAAGATTTTCTTCGTGCGTTGGAATACGGTATGCCTCCTACCGCAGGACTCGGAATCGGCATCGATCGATTGGTGATGGTGTTGACACAACAAGACCACATCCGCGATGTTATTTTCTTTCCACAGATGAGGCCGGAAAAGTAAAAGAACTCTCTGCATTCAGCGTCATAAATGCTGCCATTGGCGAAGGCTTGCATTTCGTGGTATTTTCTCGTTACTTTCTTGTGTAATCAAATTTTTACTAAACCATTATTACCATATTCAACAATGAGAGAAGATTTTAGGAGCGTGCTTATGAAGAAGCGTTTTTCGATTCCGCTTGTTGTCATCGTTTTTGTAGTGGCATTTATCGGCGGAACCCAGGTGAACTATCTGATTTCCGGGGACAATATTTACGAGCAGTTGAAAAAATTCAGTGATGTACTCAGTCTGACAGAAAAATATTACGTAGAGGAAGTCGATTCAAAAAAATTAACGGAAAACGCTATTAATGGTCTCTTGAATGATCTTGATCCACACTCGGTGTATATTAAACCGTCGCAAATGCAGCGAGTGACGGAAGATTTTCAGGGAAAGTTTGAAGGAATAGGAATAGAATTCTCGATTGTCAACGATACTATTACAGTGGTGCAGCCGATTGGAGGGGGACCAAGTGCAATGCTTGGCATAATGGCGAATGACAAAATTGTAAAGATCAATGGACAGAGCGCTATTGGGTTCAACAACGAACAGGTGATGAAAAATCTCAAAGGTCCGAAAGGAACGAAAGTATCGGTTACCATTTTTCGTCCCGGCGTGAAAGAGTTGTTGGAATTTGAAATTATCCGAGATGTTATTCCGCTTTATAGCGTCGATGTTTCAATGATGCTGGATGATAAGGTTGGCTACATTAACGTCACACGTTTTGCAGAAACTACAAACAAAGAGATGATTGCCGCCTTACAAAAGTTGAAAGAACAGGGAATGAAACGCCTTGTGCTCGACCTGCGCCAAAATCCCGGCGGCTATCTCGATCAGGCAGTGAAAATGGCCGATTTATTTCTTGATGCAGAAAAGAACGGCAATCCGCGCAAAATTGTCTATACACAGGGACGCCGTACAGAATTCAATGAAGAGTATTTTGCCAGTAGCAACAGCGAGTTTGAGAAAACTCCGCTCATTGTGTTACTTTCCAATGGCTCTGCTTCAGCTAGTGAAATTGTTGCCGGTGCTGTGCAAGATTGGGATCGGGGGCTTATAGTCGGGGAAACCAGTTTTGGCAAAGGATTAGTACAACGCCAATTTCCGCTTTCTGACGGTTCAGCGCTGCGATTGACTATTGCCCGTTATTATACACCAAGTGGACGTCTTATTCAGCGTTCGTACGAAAATGGTAAAGACAAGTATCAGTTAGAAGCATTTCAACGTGAAGAAGAAGAAGGTGAAAATATTGAACATAAGGAATCACTTGCCGATACCGCTCGTCCAAAATTTAAAACATCGAAAGGAAGAATTATACTTGGCGGCGGCGGTATTACCCCAGACTTTATTGTGAAACCAGGAACGCTGACAAAGTATGGTGTCGCGCTCGCTCGTCGGAATATGTTCTATGAATATGTTGCCCAGTACCTCACCTTACATGGCGAGGAAATTAAATCAAAATACAAAACACTTGATGCCTTTGATAAAGGATTTGTTGTGACTGATGAGATGTTGAATAGCTTTACAGACTTTGCAAAAGGGAAAAAGGTTGAATTTGTTCAAGAAGACTTCAATAAAGATAAAGATTTCATCCAAAGTCGTTTGAAAGCGTACATTGCCCGCAACTATTGGGGCAATGAAGGCTTTTTCCGAGCAAGTCTTCCGATTGATTCACAATTAAAGAGAGCATTAGCACTTTTTCCCGAAGCCGAAAAAATTGCAAGTCTGAAATAATGTTTTTCAGAAAGACAGGGAACTTTGAACAACATTTTTGTCTTCACCAAACTTGCCGCTGCAAGCGCCGCGCTGGTGTTGGCAGCGGTTCTTTTTTCGCCGACGATGTTTCATTCAATTGCCGATGCAGAGGAACAACGTTCATTTAACTTTACTGTCCAAACATCCCCTGGGCAGGACGTCTTGAAAGTGGGCGAAGAACTGATATATAACGTAAGTTACGCCTTTTTTGATCTTGGCTCGGTAAGGATTCAAGTTCTTGATACAATGACGAAAGGCGGGGTAAAAGTGTATAAAGCAAAAGCGTTTATAGATTCATATAGTGGCGTGCCTTTTGTTAATCTACACTATGTGTTCTACAGTGAAATAACAACAAATTTTTATACCATGCTTTTTACCTCTCACGACACTGCTGATCCTGAAAGGATAAATTTTGTCCACTACCTGTTTGATTATAAGAACAAGAAAGTTCACTACAAGGTAGGAATTAACCCGAAGAACGAAATTGTCAAAGAGGGATCAGAGTCGATTACTGATGTTCAGCAAGATGGATTGTCCTTATTCTTTTTTGCAAGAAACAATGTGCGAGAAAAGAAAAAGATGAAAACACCGGTTTTCATGAATGAAAAAACGTTTTATACTGATTTTAATTTCTTGAATAATATTGTTTCACAAGAGATTGATGCCGTAGATTATCCAATTGAAACAGTCGAATTTGAGGGGAACGCCAATTTCACCGGTATTTATGGTTTAACAGGTTACTTTCGCGGATACTTCAGCAACGACGAGGCTGCAGTTCCGATTGTTGCCAAGATGAAAGTGTTACTTGGAAGCATTAATATAGAACTGATGAAGTGGAATCGTCCGGGCTGGACACCGCCCCCCGCCAAAGAGTAAATATGGGAATCATTACATATCAAGGAATTACGCCGAAAATTCATCCTTCCGTCTTTATTGCCGAGGGAGCGCACATCATCGGTGATGTGGAAATCGGCAAAGATTCGAGCGTGTGGTTTAACACCGTGATTCGTGGAGATGTCCATTATATTCGTATTGGTGAACGAACGAATATACAGGATAACAGTGTTGTTCACGTAACAAATAAAAAGTATCCAACCCATATCGGTTCAAATGTGACAATAGGTCACAATGCAGTTGTTCATGCTTGCACTATTTATGATTATTGTTTAATTGGTATGGGAGCTATTATTCTGGACGATGCGAAAATCGGGCCGTACTCTCTTATAGCTGCTGGTGCCTTAGTAACAATGGGGAGCGTTATTCCCGAAGGTGTACTTGCCGCAGGCATTCCGGCAAAAGTGATACGTTCTCTGACAGAAGATGAGAAGCACACACTCATACAGTCTGCACAAAATTATGTCGACTACGTTGCAACGTACAGATAACAATTCGAAAGGTTGCTTCCAATGAAACTCAAGTTTTGGGGAGTGCGGGGTTCAATTCCGACACCGGGAAAGAATACCGTAAAGTACGGCGGCAATACCCCATCTCTCGAACTCCGATTAGATGATGATGAATTGATTATTTTTGATGCAGGCACCGGTATTCGCAACCTTGGCGATTATCTCATTGCCAAAGGCGAATCGCTCCGAACGTACATTTTAATCACCCATCCCCACTGGGATCACATACAAGGTTTTCCATTCTTCAAGCCGGCATTTATTTCCGGAAACGAAATTACAGTTATCGGTACCGATCGGGAAGAGATCGATCTGCAACATATTATTGCAGATCAAATGAAGCGCATCTATTTCCCAATTCAACTAAATGAATTGAAAGCGACAATTCACTTCCGCAGCATTGGAGAAGAAGAATTCACCATCCACACAGCAAAAGTAAAAACAATCTACGTTAATCATCCAGGCTTCACGGTTGGATATCGCATTGAATACAAAGGAAAATCACTTGTTTATATCAGCGATAACGAACCATTCGATCGTGAATCCGCAGCACGTGTTACCAACTTTGAGCAAGTAGTGCAAAAAAAATTTTTATCACTCGATGGCGATCCTAACCAGCGCATTGTTGCGTTTGCTAAAGATGCCGATGTATTCATTCACGACACAACATATACACCCGAAGAGTACGTTGATAAAGTGGGATGGGGACACTCACATTACCTGTTTACCCTGCAATTGGCGGCACAGGCGAACGTAAAACACGTGGTGCTGTTTCACCATGAACCTAATCGCACCGATGAACAAGTTGATAAAATCTTTGAAAAGTGTAAGAACGAAATCAAACTCCACTCATACAAATTCGATTGTACCGCAGCGTATGAAGGACTTGTTATTTCGTGGTAAAAGAGAAGTCTTGACTTCAATACCGACCTCTCTCTATATTAAGAAAGAACGAGATGCTCATGTGAAAACCATGACACAACATACGGCGTGAGTCATCAAACCCCGGCGGCAGTGCAGCGGGGTTTTTCTGTTTGAATGACAGAGCACAGGTACATTTATGAAATCGACATTTGGCAAGTCAGACATTCGAACCATTGAACAAGTACTAGGTGTAAAAGGAAAGTTGAAGGGGAACAATATCCGTTTTGAACTGTCTAATACCAAAGACCATCGTCAGTTGGCGCTGGAAATCTACCCGTCTATTTCCATTGGAAAGAAAAAGGGAAACTTGATTTCGGCGTACACACACAATACACATTTTCAATTACATTTTTGCAACGGATTTGTGGTGAGCAAAGATGTGGGCGAAGTAACGTTCATCAGTGAAACCAGCGATAAAGTATCGGCAATTGTTATTGAACGGGAAGGAGCGTGTACTTTTTATTCGAACGTTGATCGCTCCATCCTTTCCGGTGATTACCGTATGCTTGCTATCGACGTGATGCTGGCCGGTATTGCCCTTTCCCTAACGCGAGGCGCCGAAAAACCAGCAAGAAGATGAGTAAGCAAACAATTACTGTCAGTGTCTTTCAGAACAGTACTACTGAGCAACCGCTAAAAAAAACAGATATTCGTCGTATTATATCGTATATCTGCACGCAGGAAAGAGTTGGCACAGCAGAACTTTCGGTTGTTCTGGTTGACGATAAGACCATACGAGCAATGAACAAACACTTTCTTCGTCATGATTATGTTACCGATGTGATCACCTTTCCACTGGAGGAAGATCGAATCAACGCGGAAATGTATATCAATGTGCAACAGGCAAAACGTCAGGCAAAAGAACACAGAGTATCCGTGCAGAATGAAATGACCCGACTTATTGTTCATGGAACGCTTCATGCCCTTGGGTATGATGATACCACACCGACTCAAAGAAAAAAGATGCATGCCGTTCAGGAACGATATGTTTCTGATTTGAGTTAGCAACTATAGGATAGTGAGGAGAAAAATATGCAGGAAAAAATTGTAGAAATTTTAATTTATTTAATCAGTGAATTGCGAAAAAATGTTCCGATGTCAGATATCGATTTAACCGTGCTTTCTCAGCGTGGCTATTCAACAACCGAAATCAGCACCGCATTCAATTGGTTGTTCGAAAAAATTTCTGATGGCGGCACTTTGATTACGGAAACTGCCCAGAGTTCGCCGCATTCACATCGTGTTCTCCATGATGCGGAACGAATGATTATCACCGCTGATGCGTACGGCTATTTGATACAACTACGCCAGTTAGGATTAATTAGTGATATGGATATCGAAGTCATCATTGACAGAATAATGATGAGCGGTTATATTTCTGTTGATAGCAATGAAATGAAAAGCATCGCTGCAACCTATTTGGCTGAATCGGATGATTCATTCAACAGCGGCAGCAGAACGATGCTGAACAGCAAAGATACAATTAACTGACAAATAACCACCAGTCGGCAGGAAAAGTTCTTGCCAAAGAATTATTGTTACGTGAACATTACAGCAGTGCATGAGCAAATCGTTAATTATAGTTGAATCTCCCTCGAAAGCAAAAACTATCAATAAATATCTCGGCAAAGATTATATTGTCGAAGCATCGGTGGGACACATTAAAAATCTTCCAAAGAGCAAACTTGGTGTCGATGTCGATAACCATTACCAATCGACGTACGAGCTAATTGCCGGGAAAGAAGAAGTAGTTGAAAAGTTAAAGAAAGCCGCCTCTGCGGCAAAAAATGTCTATGTTGCAACAGATCCTGACCGTGAAGGAGAAGCCATCGCATTCGACATCGCCGAAGAACTCTCTTCAGCCAACAAAAATATTTATCGTGTACTCTTTCACGAAATTACTCCTAGTGGTGTTGAAGATGGGATGAAAAATCCGCGCAAGATTGACAAGCATTTGGTTGATTCACAACGAGCGAGACGTGCGATGGACCGGCTTGTAGGGTACAAAGTTAGTCCGTTTTTATGGAAAACAGTGTATTACGGGCTTTCAGCAGGTCGGGTGCAATCTGTGGCGTTGCGTTTAATTTGTGAGCGGGAAGAAGAAATTCAGGCATTTATTCCTGAAGAGTACTGGTCGATAACCGGAGAGTTTAAAACAGAAAATGCCGATCCATTTTATGCAAAACTAGCAAAGATCTCCGGAAAAGATCCGGCAATAAAAAATGAAATCGAATCGTCACGCATTGTTGATGACATCAAACAGCAGAACTTTACTATTTCCGATGTACAGAAGAAACTTGTTAAACGGAATCCTAATCCGCCGTTTATTACAAGCACATTGCAACAAGAAGCCGCCAGCCGATTGCGCCTTTCCGCCAAACGAACAATGATGCTTGCCCAAAAGTTGTATGAAGGAGTTGATTTAGGAGACGACGGAACGGTCGGTTTGATTACGTACATGCGTACAGATTCAACACGATTAAGCGACGAGGCGGTTGCATCCGTTCGCGAGTACATTTACTCGCACTACGGTGCAGAGTATTTGCCAAAAGAACCTCGCGTATATAAAAAGGGAAAATCGTCACAAGATGCCCACGAAGCTATTCGTCCGACGTCGATAAAATTCTCTCCAAAGTATGTGAAGAAGCATCTCGACAAAGAACTGTACGCGTTGTATGAATTGATTTGGAATCGGTTTGTTGCCTCGCAGATGTCTTCAGCTACGTTTGATCAAATTTCTGTCGAACTCAGCGGTGGAGTCTATACGTTCAGAGCCTCTGGGTCGGCGCCCGTCTTTAGAGGTTTCTTACAGGTGTACGATGATGTGCAAGAACAGAACGGTGTTGATGATGATGCAGATCCGACATCAAAGATTCCGCAAAATCTTTCTGTCAATCAGCCAGCGCGTCTTCAAACAATCGTGCCGCGTCAACATTTCACGAAACCGCCGGCACGATATACAGAAGCTAGTTTGGTAAAGAAACTTGAAGAATTAGGCATCGGTCGTCCCAGCACCTATGCGCAAATCGTTTCGACCATACTTGACCGTAAGTACGTTGACCAACAAGACCGCAAACTTGTTGCAACGCCCCTCGGGATGACTGTGGTGAAAATATTGAAACAATCTTTTCCGGATATTATGAATTACCGCTTCACCGCACAAATGGAAGACGAACTAGAAACTATTGCCAGCGGTGAAAACACATACATGAAGGTACTTGACGATTTCTATAAGCCCTTTAGTCATTCACTTGAGCACTTGAATGATCAAGCCGGAAAAATCAAGAAATCATTGCAGCAAGATGCTGGTGAAGCATGCGATCTTTGCGGTAAACCGATGATTATCAAATGGGGACGGTACGGTCAATTTAAAGCATGTTCAGGATATCCGACATGTAAAAACAGAAAGCCGCTTCACGACGAAACAGAAAAATATCAGCATATGGCTGGTATGAAATGCAAAGTTTGCGGCGGCGATATGGTGGTGAAGGGGGGACCGTTCGGCGCATTTTTAGGATGCTCAAACTATCCGACCTGTACTAACACACAACCGATTACGACCGGAGTGAAATGCCCAAAGTGCAAAGATGGCGATATTATTGAAAGTAAAACGCGCCGCAAAAGAGTGTACTATCGTTGCTCAAACGCCTCTGGCGAAAATAAAACGTGCGATTTCATTTCGTGGGAAATGCCGGTGATGCAAACATGCAAGCAGTGCGGTAACAATTATCTCTTAAAGAAATCATCGAAACGCAAGGGCGACTACTTGCTTTGTCCAAGCTGCAAAGAAGAGTACTATTTAGAAGAGCAGGAAGCTCACGCTATTGCAGTGTAGAGCAACAGTATGCAAGAACTCATTCAATCATATCTCTTGTACCTTGAACGAGAGAGAAATTATTCGCTGCATACCATCACATCTTATGCGAATGATCTCATACAATTTGCCTCTTTTCTTGAAAACGAATTCCCTCATCTTGTGAAAGATCATTCAACCGTTCATCCGAATGTCATTCGTTCCTTTCTTGGAATGATGGTAGAAAATGGCGTATCGAAAAAAAGTATTGTCAGAAAACTTTCGTCACTCCGTTCGTTTTACAAATATTTGGTACGAAACAAGATCGTTACCTGCAATCCGGCGTTGAATATTATCACTCCGAAAGTAGATAAAAAGTTACCGCAATTTGTTGATCAGAAAACTATGGAAAAAGTACTGGCAGCGCCGGATACTTCTACTGTTGAAGGAGCTCGTGATTCAGCGATACTTGAACTGTTCTACGGTAGCGGTATTCGCCGCTCTGAACTTCTGAATCTTACGATGAAGGATATTGACGATCGTAATAGAACAATTAAAGTAACAGGAAAAGGAAATAAGCAACGCATACTTCCGATGACGTCGAAAGCACATGAAGCGCTTGAGCGATACTTAAAACTACGAAAGGAGAAACTACCACACACACTCTCGAACAACAAACCGGTGTTTTGTGATGAACGGGGGAACAAACTCACGCCGCAGCGAGTATATGCACTTGTACATTCGTATTTGAAAGATGTAGCAGAAATTCAGCAGAAAAGTCCGCACGTGCTTCGCCATTCATTTGCTACGCACCTGCTCGATAACGGGGCTGATATCCTTGCGGTAAAAGAGCTGCTTGGACACGAACGATTATCGACGACACAAATTTACACGCACGTAACGGTTGACAGGTTGAAAAAAGTTTATCAACAGGCACATCCAAAAGCATCTTCGTGAAAGGAACCGGTTATGGACATTCATATTACAGCCCGGCATTTCAAAGCCCACGAATCGTTGCGACAATATGCATTCGATTCCTTAAAGAAACTTGAGCGTTACTACAACGGCATCGTAAGCGCCAATATGGTGTTAAGTTATGAGAAAGCTGTTAATAGCGTTAAAATTGCCGAATTGCATGTTACAGTGTACGGCACAGTGCTGAAAGCTTTGGAAAAATCCAACGATTTTGTAAAGTCTATTGATGCAGCGGTAGAAAAAGTAGAGCGACAAATTCAAAAATATAAATCGAGACTGAGAGAGAAAAAGAAAGCAGAAATTCGCAAGACGAGAGCAAAAGTATAAAAGGAACCTATGCCTATTCCTATCGGCAAAGAATATCGAAAACAGTACATCACCACAGGCTTTCTTTTTGAAAACAATAAAAGCCGTGTAAAGTGGGAGCCAATTGTGAATGTGGGAATGGAGAATAAGATAGTGGACAAAAATCTCCATCGTCCGGGATTGGCGTTAGCGGGGTATGTGGAGTTGTTTACTTACAATAGAGTACAGGTCTTTGGCAATACCGAAGTTCGCTATCTGATGAGTATGCCGTTAGAGAAACGAATTCAGGCATTCAATACGTTGTTCAAATTCAATCTTCCGTGCATAGTGGTAACCAATAACAATCAACTTGATCCTGAATTGTTGAAAATTGCTGAAGACCACAACGTTCCAGTGTTTCGTACTCCATTGGAAACAACAAAGGCAGCATACCTTCTCAGCGATTTTCTCGATGATCAGTTTTCTCCTCAGACAACTGTACATGGTTCATTTGTTGATGTGTACGGTATTGGTCTGTTATTTGTTGGTCGTTCTGGAATCGGCAAGAGTGAAATTGCACTCGATTTAGTTGAACGAGGTCATCGTCTGGTGTCGGATGATGTGGTGACAATAACACGGAAGGGTGAAAGTATCCTCATTGGCACTGGTACCGATTTAGTGAAACACTTCATGGAGATCCGTGGATTAGGATTGATTGATGTGCAGAGTATTTTTGGGATTCGAGCAATCCGGTTTCAAAAACGTATTGAGGTTGTTGTTGAATTGATGGAATGGCAACCGAACGGTGATTTTACTCGCACAGGACTTGACCAAAACACAACCACAATTCTTGATGTCGAAATTCCTCACATTAAACTTCCAATATTTCCTGGCAAGAACGTTACTGTTATTGCAGAAGTAATTGCTTTAAACTACCTGCTGAAGCATTACGGGTATGACGCGGCACAGGAATTTTCCAAAAAACTCGATAAAGTCATTCAACAAAAATCGAAAGGTACCGGCAAACGTAATATTGACTATTTTGAGCATGATTTTGAGTGATTTTATAGTTGTTAGTGCAAATTCTTGACAAACCATTATTATTTTTATATTTTCGATAAGGTTTTAAAAAACGAGGTCAATGGTGTTCAAAAAGCGTAAACTTTTCTATTATTCCGAAGAACACGTATCCTATGTTGAAGCAAAAGGGGTGCGAATGCGCTTCATTGCAGGGGGTATCGTGTTCACCATTGTGCTCTTTTCTGCGTTGGGAATGATCAATAACTACTATGGAGATATTTTTGGAATTGGTTTTAAGACCTCTGGTGCTTTAGTAGAAGAAAATTCGCTACTCAAAGAGCAGGTGCGCACGCTGAATTCACGTCTTGTCGAGTTGTCGGATATGCTTCAGCAGTTAGCGCAGAGTGATAACCAACTTCGCACTGCAGTAAATCTTCCCAAAATAGATCTCGATGTACGTGCAATGGGTACAGGTGGCGCTGCGCTGGAAAAGTTGGATGGATTGGTTTCAAAAGACGCTAATGAACTACTCTCTTCTTCTGCACTGCTTCTTGATAAGATTGAAAAGGAGATAGCGTTTCAAAAACAAAGTTATCATCAGATTTATAGCAAGCACGAAGAGAACAAAAGTCTATTTGCAAGTCTTCCTGCCATTAAACCGATGGTTGGTACTTATTCCTACCATGGTTTCGGTATGCGGCGCGATCCTTTTCTTGGTGTGATGCGTATGCATGAAGGTGTCGATATTCATAATGACATTGGAACTCCGGTATACGCAACAGGTGACGGCGTAGTAGAATTTTCCGGGGCAACTGGCAGTTCATATGGTATTGCGTTGGAAATTAACCACGGCTTTGGATACAAAACCTGGTATGCACACCTTTCTCGCTGTGTAGCACGAACAGGTCAGCGGGTGAAGCGTGGGCAACTGATTGCCTATTCTGGAAATACGGGACGCTCAACCGGACCTCATTTGCACTATGAAGTTCGCCGGAACGGAATTCAACAAAATCCTGTTGAATATTTTGTCGATGATGTCGACTACGAAAAAATTAAATCTCAATTAGCCAGTAATTCAGTAAAATAATTTTTTTGAGGTGGTAGAATCATGATTTGGACAATGGAACTTGCATCCTATCTTGAAGATGCGCCATGGCCCGCTACAAAAGAAGAACTAATCGATTATGCTATTCGCTCCGGCTCTCCTCCGGAGGTAATTGAAAATCTCAATGAGTTGGAAGACGCCGATGAGCCGTATGAAAGCATAGAAGATATTTGGCCGGATTATCCGACCGATGATGATTTTTTTTACGAGGACGAAAACGAGTACTAAAGTTTTCATTCTCTTGTCCTACTATGTATACTCTAAAAACCCAGCGTGTCAGATGCTGGGTTTTTTGTTGAGCTTTCTGAACTTGTGAGCATAGCCGCTGTGATATATTTGCGTCGTACATTCACTATCGTGTTATTGGTTGGCGTATTGCGTTCTGTTGTAGAAATTGCCAATGCACAATCTACCGAACCGCCGTATAGTCGTCCAGAAATAACAAATCTTTCCATCTCTGTGGATGGGGATTTTTCGCCGGACGATGTTCGGAATGAAATGATTACTGCCGAAACACCGTGGGCAGGATGGATTTTTTTGAACGAACATATCACACAAAATCTTGGCACACCTCGTTCGTACTACGACCCATTGATTTTTTATAACGATATCATTCACCTGTATGAGTACTTTGCGGATAGAGGCTATTTTAATGTAAAGATAGACACTGTTGTGACTTTCAGTGAACAATCTCGTTACGTCGATATTTCGTTACGAGTTGTTACGAATAGACGTTCGTTTATTGATACAGTACAGCTCCTGGGTTTGGAAGAGATTGATAATCAACTCTGGGAACAGATTCAGCAGGGAAGTTTGCTCAAAAAGGGAGATCCGTATTTCAAGCAAAACATTATAGATGAGCAAAACAGGATACTCAAGTTGCTTCAGTCTAACGGATATCCACTCGCAAAGTTGGAAGGGGGATCGCAACGACGTTATGCTTCAACCAACAACATCACCGTTGTGTTGCGCTTTGCTCCTGGAAAGAAATTTGTTTTTGGCGCAGTTCACATCAATGAACATGATACTTCAATTGATTCAGAAATTATCATGCAACAACTCGATTTTGCGCCGGGACAGATCTACAGTGAAGCGAAGCGCACAGCCAGTGAACAAAATTTGAATCGTCTTGGTATTTTCGAAACGGTGAATATCAAACCGCTGATTAGTGAAGACTCAACGGAAAATACAACAATACCTCTTGTCATTCAGTATCGCACGTTAGAAATGCAGGAAATTACACCTGAGTTTCTCGTCCTCAGTGAAAATAACGAACTTTTTTCCACTGGTCTTGGTCTGGGGTACAAACATCGTAACTTTTTAGGGGGAGCGAGAAATTTTTCGATTAATGCCCGTGCACGCATAAACCGCTTAGAACAGTTGGATTTTCAGGGAGCATTTGATAAAGGATTGAGCGAACCGACTTTATTTTCGAAAGCGGATATTCAATCGCAGTTAGTATTCCCCTATTTCTACAGCAATAAAACATCTGCCGGAATCACGTTGACTGCTGAAGCAGAGAAACAACCCGACTATACACTGAACACATTGCGGGCAAAGATTTCGTTTAACACAAAATTTGCGGCATACACTAGTGGCATAACAGAATTCAATATCGAGCGTGTTGACCCGAAATTCAAAAACGCTCAGCAACTGCGTGTTGAAGATACAACCAAACAATTCAACTTTATTGAAGCTTTCACATTACAACGGGATAAAACGAATAACATTTTTTCGCCTACGTCGGGATTTTTTCATTCCGCTACTATTGAAGAAGCTGGTGTGTTGTCGAAAATTGCGAACGGTTTTAACTTGCCGTATTCTGAATACTACAAGGTTTCTTTTCTTGCAAAGCATTTTTTCAGTTCGGAAGAAAATAGATCGCAAGTATTTGCGGTGAAACTGCAAGGCGGATTTGCTCAACTCTACAACTCGTCAAACACAACACCGGTGCCATTACCCCGCAGATTTTTTGTCGGTGGTAGTGGTAGCGTTCGTGCATGGAAAGACAAACAACTGTTTGCATTCGGTGATACGTTAAAGGGTGGCAATGTTGCCTTTGAAGGCAGTATCGAAAGCAGAACACAACTGATGCCGAACGGAGGTAAATTTTTGGTGCTTAACCTTGAAAATCTTTGGTCGGTATTCTTTATTGATTTTGGCAATACTTGGAACAAACCCGTAGACGTCAATGTGAAACAGGTGGCGTTGGCAGTAGGTTTTGGTTTACGATATGAAACATTTGTCGGTCCATTCCGATTTGACGTTGCATGGAGATTATACGATCCCAAAAGGCGTGAAGGGGAGCAGTGGCTCTACGAACAGGCATTTTTCAGAAACTCTTTTTCATTGGTGCACTTTGGAATTGGTCACGCATTCTAATTGGAATACCGTCATCGGGCAAGGGCGCGTGAAGAGTGTTTTACGCGCTGCCATTCAACATCGTCGTTTGGCGCATGCCTATTTGTTTTGGGGAAATGAAGGGGTTGGCACTGATGCACTTGCCATTGAATTTGCACGAACATTACTTTGCATTCGCCAACAATCAGAAGCTTGTGGAGAATGCTCCAGTTGTAAAAAGGTCGATGCACTGCATCATCCGAATTTAAAGTTAATTTTTCCATTACCGGGAGGAGATAGTGACAGCAATGGCGATGAATCTCCTGAAGCAGATCTTGTTGAAGAGATTCGTCGTCAGACAACAGAAAAAGCCCGCAATCCATACTTCCACATCGAAATTCCTAAAGCAAAATTCATTCGTATTAAATCCATTCGCGAAATAAAAAGAGAAGCATCACTCAGCAGTACAGAAGCAGGAAAGAAAATTTTCATCATTTTTGACGCCGATGCAATGAACGATGCCGCGGCAAATTCACTGCTAAAAATACTCGAAGAGCCATTGGAGGATGTCCACTTTCTTTTGACGTCGTCACGGAAAGATGCCATCAAGCCAACAATCATTTCGCGCTGTCAACTGATTCAGTGTTCACTATTGACAAAAGAAGATATTGCCAATGCTTTAATTACTCGTGAAAGAGTAGATACTTCCCGCGCAACGTTGATTGCCAATCTTGCCGGAGGGAGTTACACGCAGGCGCTTGAATTGCTCAATAACGATCTTCAAACCTATCGCGATACTGTAGTATCATTTCTCAGGGCGGCATTAAGTGCATATCCATCAAAAATTTTTGATGACCATGACGAATACATTTCGGGCAACAGAAGAGCAGAAGCGGAACAGTTGTTGCGAATGCTCCATATATGGATGCGTGACGCCATGGTGTTGCGGGAAGGTTCTGCGTTGGTGTTTAATATTGACCAGGAGCAAGATTTGACAAGTTTTGTTGGAAAGTTCAGCCAAAAAAATCTTGAAGCTTGTATTGCGGCAGTTGAACATGCACTCGAACTTCTCCGAAGAAATGTGTATCTTCCTTTAGTCATGCTCTCATTAACGGTTCAGCTGAGAAGAATTTTAAATGGAAAATAAGTTTAAAAGAATTTTAGTTACTGCTGCGTTGCCATACGCTAATGGTGTCATTCATCTGGGGCATTTAGCAGGATGTTATCTACCTGCTGATATCTATGTTCGCTACCAACGCTTGCAACATCGTGATGTCCTGTTCATCTGTGGCTCAGATGAGCATGGTGTCGCCATTACGATTTCTGCAGAAAAAGAACAATCTACCCCGCAGGAAATTATTGATAAGTTTCATGCGCTCAACAAAGAAGCTTTCGAGCGATTTGGAATGAGTTTCGACAATTATTCACGCACTTCGCTGCCGATCCATCATGAGACATCGAAAGAATTTTTTCTTGACTTGCTGAAGAAAGGATTTTTGACGACAAAAGAGGAGGAGCAATTTTTTGATCCGGAGGCAAATATGTTCCTGCCGGATCGATACGTGGAAGGTGAATGCCCTAATTGCGGGTACGACAAAGCGCGCGGTGACCAATGTGACAATTGCGGTAAATACTACAATCAATTGGATCTAAAGAATCCACGAAGTCTTATCAGCGGAAAAACGCCTACAGTGAAAAAGACGAAACATTGGTATTTCAGGCTCGGTGCTTTTCAACAGCAATTAGAGGCGTACGTTGCTCAACATGAGCATGATTGGAAAGACAATGTACTTCAGCAAACGCGCAGTTGGTTAAAAGAAGGTCTGCAAGATCGTGCTGTTACCCGTGACTTACATTGGGGTATTCCTGTGCCGCTGGATGAAGCAAAAGGAAAAGTTATTTACGTTTGGCTTGAAGCGGTTCTTGGCTATATTTCTGCCACAAAGGAGTGGGCACAGAAAATTAACCAACCGGAAAAGTGGAAAGACTACTGGCGCGATGAAGGAACACGCTACATTGCTTTCCTCGGAAAAGATAACATTGTCTTTCACACTATCGTTTTTCCTGCGGAGTTGATGGCGGCTGGGGGATACATTTTACCGGATAACGTGCCGGCAAACGAATTCTACAATCTTGAAGGTGAAAAATTTTCAAAAAGTCGCGGGCATACGATAGATTTGCTTGATGTTCTTAAACGTTATCCTGCAGATTTGTTTCGTTACACTATTGCATCAAACTTGCCGGAAAATAAGGACACTGATTTTTACTGGAAGGATTTTCAGGCACGAACAAACAACGAGCTCGCCGATATTTTCGGCAATTTTATCAATCGTACGCTCTCCTTTGTTGCGAAAAATTTTGGAAATACAGTTCCCAAACGCGGTACGCTATCTCGTCTTGACAAAGAGATGATTGACTACATTGAACAATCGCCTGCCGCTATAGCTGATTTGATTGAACGATTTAAGTTTCGCGATGCAACAATGGAAATGATGAACGTAGCACGCACCGCAAATAAATATTTCAACGACAGCCAGCCGTGGAAAACACTCAAAAGCAATCCTGAACAATGCGCTACAACATTGAACATTTGTGTTAACATAGTTCGGTCTCTTGCTATTCTGTTTTCACCGGTGCTCCCTCACACGTCAGAAAAAGTGTGGAGATTTTTGAACATCCAGACCCCCTTAAAGAATGAACATTGGACGAGTGCCGGCAAATTATTGCTCACGGAAGGACATCAATTGGAACAATCGGAAATTCTCTTTACGAAACTGGAAGACAGTATTATTGAACAAGAACTGGCAAAACTACGTCAGGCAACGGCAACGCAAACAGCACCTTCTACATCTATAAATCACTCGCCGTTAAAGCCGCAAATTACATATGATGATTTTGCGAAGATTGATTTCCGCACAGCGAAAGTTCTTTCGGCGGAGCGAGTGCCGAAGTCAAAAAAATTACTGAAACTACAGATCGACCTCGGATTTGAACAACGACAGATTGTTGCAGGAATTGCTGAAAAGGTAACCCCCGATGAGCTTATTGGAAAGACAATTATTGTTGTTGCCAATCTTGCTCCTGCAAAACTCATGGGTATTGAATCAAACGGTATGTTGCTTGCTACAGCCGCAGACGGAGAGAATTTTGCTTTATTGACCACATCATCAACAGTTGAATCGGGAATAGGAATAAAATGATAGTCGTAACCGGAGGCGCGGGATTTATTGGCAGCGCCATGATAGCAAAATTAAACGAGAAGAACGTCAACGATATTCTCGTCGTTGACGAACTAGGAACGTCAACAAAATGGAAAAATCTTGTCGGGAAACAGTATACCGACTACCTCCACAAAGATCATTTTCTCGATGCGTTGCTTGGCGAACGCCTTCCAAAGATTGAGGCAATAATCCATATGGGGGCAAACTCTTCCACCATGGAAAAGGATGTTGAGCATTTAATGGAGAATAATTATCGCTACACACGCGTGCTTGCTGAGTGGGCGATGAGAAAAAAAGCCCGTTTCATCTATGCTAGTAGTGGTGCAACCTATGGGGATGGTTCGTTGGGATTCAGCGATGATGACGAAACGACAAAAAAATTAAGACCGCTAAACGCGTACGGTTATTCCAAACACATCTTTGATTTATGGGCGTTGCAGAACCACCATCACCACAAAATTGTTGGCATCAAGTTTTTCAATGTCTTCGGTCCTAACGAATACCACAAAGGTGAAATGAAAAGTTTGGTCTGCAAGGCATACTACCAAATTCAGGAAACAGGAAAAATAAAACTGTTCAAATCATACAAACCGGAATACAAACACGGCGAGCAGGTGCGTGACTTTGTGTATGTTAAAGATTGTACCGAAGTGCTGTGGTGGCTGTTGAATACACCGAAAATCAACGGCATCTTCAATCTTGGAACAGGTAAAGCGCGGACATGGAACGATCTTGCCAAAGCAATTTTTGCCGCATTGGATCAATCGCCAAGTATTGAATATGTTGAAATGCCGGAAGAGATTCGGTCCGCATATCAATATCACACAGAAGCGGAGACGAAGAAATTATTTTCCGCCGGCTGTCCGGTGCAATTTCGTTCGTTGGAAGAGTCGGTAAAAGATTATGTGCAGAATTACCTCCATCCCGAACTACGGTACCTGTAAACGCAACACGTTGTTGATGCTTTGAATCGCCCGAAAAATTTTGTACATTTGTTACATGAGGAACAATTCAGTCATACTAAAACTTCTTGAGACGATTTACATATCGTCCTTCATCCTTTCCGACGGACATGTCTGATACCGACCGCTGTGTGGCGTGTCGGTGCCATTCACTTTTTTGAATTACCATTCAGAACACGACTTTCACATGTGAGTTGCTTATTCTCAACTGCTCATAGCGTGTAGGTATTCACAGTGAACAACATTTGTTACTATTCAACAATCATAAAGGAGCGAAAACAATGAAGAAGAAGGATCTCTTAAGACAAGTTATTAAGCATGTAGATGGTACGAAATTCGATGCGACACCAATCATCAATGCTATGCGCGATATGTCATTCAGTTCTCGTGATACTGCACGGGCGGCTGATATTTTTAAACGGATGATTGAAGATAAAGAATGCACTACTGCGTTAGTTCTTGCCGGTAGCACGAGCGCGGGTGGCTGTATGAACATTTACGCCGATATGGTGAAGTACAATATGATCGACATGGTTGTTGCCACCGGTGCATCAATCGTGGATATGGATTTTTTTGAGGCGCTCGGTTTTAAGCATTACAAAGGGACGCCTTTCATCGACGATTCGATGCTTCGTAAAAATTACATCGATCGCATCTACGACACCTTTATAGACGAAGAGCAACTTCAGCAGTGCGATAATACGATTTATCAAATTGCTGAGACTTTGGAACCACGTCCATACTCATCACGCGAATTTATTTATGAAATGGGGAAATGGTGTGTAAAGCATGCAAAAAAGAAAAATTCGTTAGTACAACTTGCATACGAACACAATGTGCCAATTTTCTGTCCGGCATTTTCGGATTCTTCTGCCGGATTTGGTTTGGTAAAGCATCAGCATGAACGAATAAAAGCCGGCAAACCGTATTTGTCTATTGATTCGGTAAAAGATTTCTACGAGCTGACACAAATTAAAATGGCGGCAAAAACATCCGGCTTGTTTATGATTGGTGGTGGTGTTCCGAAGAATTTCATTCAAGACACAGTTGTGTGTGCTGAAGTTCTTGGTGTGGAAGTACCGATGCATCAATATGCCGTTCAAATTACTGTTGCCGATGTGCGTGATGGGGCGTGCTCATCATCGACGTTGAAAGAGGCAAGTTCGTGGGGAAAGGTTGATACAGTGTTTGAGCAAATGGTGTATGCTGAAGCCACAACCGTTGTTCCGCTTATCTTCAGTTACGTATACCACAATGCAAACTGGAAAAAACGAAAACGATATGAATGGGCTAAGATGTTTCAAAAATAGCATGATACCCCTCTGATGACTTCAGAGGATTTTCCAGTGAAAAATAAAACTTGACAAGTCTTTAAGTCTTGTCAAGTTTTTTTGTTTTTAGAGAAGGTTATCGTTGAAAGAGATTTTTTGTTTTTGCATTTCGGAGAAGTCATCAGTATATTTTTCGCATAAAATTTTTGAAAGGACTTATTCAATGGAAAATGTCTTACGTTTTATTGAATCAAACCGCGATAGATATCTTGCTGAACTGAAGGAGTTCTTGGCAATTCCCAGTGTTAGCTCACAATCTTCCCATGCTAACGATATGCAGCGCTGTGCTCAATGGGTGGCGGATCATATGCGTTCCATTGGAATGAATAATGTGCAGATTATGCCAACGCCGGGGCACCCTGTTGTGTATAGTGAATGGCTTGGTGCGGGGGGGGCGCCAACGGTTCTTTTCTACGGACATTACGATGTACAACCGGTTGATCCTTTGAATTTATGGAACACACTGCCGTTCGAAATGTCCATTCGTGATGGAAAAATTTTTGCCCGCGGTTCTGCCGATGATAAAGGGCAGGTCTTTATTCACTTCAAAGGTATTGAAGCATTAATGAAACAACAGGGCTCTCTGCCGGTGAATATTAAAATGTTGATTGAAGGAGAAGAAGAAGTCGGTAGTGCAAACCTCGATAATTTTGTTAAAGAGCATAAAGAATTGTTAAAAGCAGACCTTGTGTTGATTTCTGATTCATCAATGTTTGCTCATGGCGTTCCGTCAATTTGTTATGCGCTACGTGGTTTGTCGTATCTTGAAATTGAAGTGACCGGTCCGAATCGGGATTTGCATTCAGGTTCGTTTGGGGGTTCGGTGCATAATCCCATTCAAGCATTAGCGGAAATGATTGCTTCGTTGCATGATAAAAACGGACGCATCACCATTCCTGGATTTTATGATGATGTTCGTCCTTTGTCAAAAGAAGAGCGACGAGCATTTGCCAAACTTCCGTTCAGCGAAAAGAAGTATGCAAAAGAACTTGGCGTGAAGCAACTCTATGGTGAAAAAGGGTATTCTTCGCTTGAACGTGTATGGGCGCGGCCGACTTTGGAATGTAACGGCATTTGGGGCGGGTATACAGGTGAAGGCGCAAAAACAGTTCTTCCCTCCAAAGCATTTGCAAAAATTTCGTGTCGGTTAGTGCCAGACCAAACCTCCGCAAAAATTGCCAAGTTAGTTGAGCGACATTTGAAGAAGATTGCCCCTAAAACAGTTGAAGTACAAGTGCGCAATCTGCATGGCGGTGAAGCGGCAATTACCCCTATTGATAGCCCTGGTGTAAAAGCGGCTGTGGTTGCATTAGAAAAAGGATTTGGGAAGAAACCGCTCTATCAACGTGAGGGAGGGTCTATTCCGATTGTTGTCCAATTCAAAAAATTGCTCGGCTTAGATACAGTGTTATTGGGATTTGGAGTTCCCGATGAGAATGCCCACTCGCCAAATGAGTTTCTGTTAGTTGACAATTTCTTTGGCGGCATCAAAACGTCGGTACATTTTTTCACTGAGCTTCCTCATTATTGGACAAAAAAATCCGAAAAGGAGGGTAAAAACAAGAAGCGATGAATAATTCATCGCTTTTTTTGTTTACAATGAATTAATTTTAAGTTAAACTTGAGCCGATTTTTTATTGGTACTTTTCGTACCTGAATTCACTAATCTACTAACCAACTAATGGAGGTGTTATATGAAAAAAGCGATAAGCCTTCTATCGCTACTGGTAATAACAACCGTACCAATTTTTGGTCAATATACAATTAAAGGTGTAATTACTGATAGTGAATCTGGGCAACCGATTCCTTCGGTAAATATTCTTTTAAGCGGAACAAAACTTGGAGCGACAACCAATAGTGACGGTAATTATGTGATTGAAAATGTGCCAAGTGGTGTTTATCAGGTTAAAGCGTCAATACTTGGTTATGTGCCACAAACAAAATCAGTTACTGTAGCTGGTGCCGACGTAGAATTAAATTTTTCGCTTCGACAATCGAGCGTTCAAGTCGGAGAGGTTATTGTAGAGGTAAACCGTGCGCGTGAAAGAGAAACTCCAGTGGCATTTTCAAATATCGGAAAAGAACAAATTAATGAAAGAATTCATGGGCAAGATGCGCCCTTACTGCTAAAAGGAACTCCCGGCCTTTACGCATTTTCGACTGATGGAGTTGGAAATGGTGAGGCAAAACTTTTTGTTCGCGGTTTTAATCAGAATTATGTTCAAGTACTCATTAACGGTATACCCACGAACGATCCGGAGTCTAATGCTGTGTATTGGTCGAATTGGGGATCAGTCTCTGCGGCGGCGGCATCAGTACAAGTTCAGCGTGGAGCGGGTTCATCTTTATATGGAGCAGGTTCTTTTGGAGGATCATTTAATATTGTTACAGGTGAAGCAAGTCCACAACCTCACTATGGAGTGAATTTATCATTTGGCGATCCGGTCAACACAATGTATGGCGTTGACTTGAACACAGGACTTATTGATAATAAATATGCAGTTTCATTCCGGTTTGATCGTAAAGTGGGAGAGGGAAATAGATTAGGTGCTCGCTATGAAGGATACAATTACTACTTTTCTGGTTCATGGTTTATCAATGAACAGCAATCATTAAAAGCGGTATTACATGGCGCCCCGCAAGAGCACGGTTATTCATTCTCTAATGATATTTCATATTTCAAGTACTTCAACTTTAAGGCAAACTCAGCCCCCTGGTTGCCGATGAGTGTCATCAACGCTTTACCGACTAATCCAAATGATGGTAAAGCTCATTATGGGTTGGATGATGGACGAAGAGAATTGGTGACTGATGACTACGCTACACTGGCACACAATCACTTCCATAAACCTCAGGCAGAATTACATTACAATTACGATTTTGATAAGCAGACTTCATTACGAGCAACGTTTTTTTATTCAATGGGACGTGGTGGCGGTTCAAGTCTAAATGCTCTTGGTTCCGGTTCTCTAAGTAATTTTGTCGCGAATAATTTACGTGCGCCTGATGGTTCAATAACCAATGCATTGGTTGCCGATACGTTGTACTTAAAGAATTCTTATCAGCGTGATAGTTATTCTCTCCATCAACAATGGGGCATTCTCACAAATTATGAATTTCAACCACTGGATCAACTTCGGGTTACTGCTGGGTTAGAATACCGTTCATGGACTGCTGACCATCCAGGACATTTCACAAATTTATATGGTAAAACGAACTTATCTGTTCAACAATACGGTTTTAAGGATAGTACCGGAGGGACTGCTTCAGCAAGCGCTTCATTCCGTCGGCGAACATATCAAGGCGATCTCTCACAAGAAAGCGATATAGCGCTTTTTGGGTGGGAATTAGCAACAAATGATCCTACATATAGAACACAGTATAGAAATTACTTGGGTGAGACGCCTCAGTACACAATTTTTGCTAGCGCTACATATCATGTTTTATCAAATCTTTCTCTCTCTGGTACACTTCAGTACGTCTGGTATCAATATCACTTGAAGGAAAATATGCCGAGTGAAAACGCCATCGGCCGTCGTCTGACCTATGCGGAAAAAGTTGCTCGTGGCTTAGGACAAGATCCTTCAAAAGAAGGACCGACTGGTAATGGAAAATTCCTCATGGCAGAGTATCAGAGTTCTACAAGCAGTACTATCATCAACTGGTATGAATTTGATTTGGTTGATGCGACACGGTCACGAGGATTTTTCCAGCCTAAGTTGGGTGCAAACTACAATGTGAACGATAATATTAACGTCTTCGGTAATTTTTCACATGTCGAACGTTTTGTAGACCTTGGCGTGTATTACAATCAAGGAAGATTGAATCCTAATGCAGAAGACGAAATTTCAAACCAATACGAAGTGGGTATTGGTTGGACGTCAGAAGAAGTTACGGCAAAGTTAAACACTTATTTGATGACATGGGATAATAAGTCTGCGAGAATACAAGACCAAAGTCAAGCGGGGCAACCCGGCTATGATCGTAATGGTAATAAATCCATACTTGTCGGTACTGCTGAATATAAAGGAGTTGAGTTCGAATTTACTTCGAAACTGGGCAATATCATCGACGTCCTTTCCGGTTTTGAAGCGCGTGGTTCGTTGACACTTTCAAACAATGTCTGGACAAAAGTTCTTGATGATGCTAAAATTGTTGGTGGCAAAAGGGCGGTATTCAATTCAAATGCTCGAAATGCTGCTGGCAACATTGATACGTTATTTGTCGATGAGTTACAGGGAACACATGTCGGCGGTCCGCCACAAACAATGGCATCATTCGGGTTAACATACCGATGGAATGATTTCTTCGCTGGCTTTGATGTAAATTACTATGATGATCACTATGGACTTGATGGAGATACGTATATTCGGGTTGATGGTTCGTGGAATGCTACCAAAACGACGTTTACGTATAAGCTTGATCAAAAACTTCCATCAAGAACTATTGTCGATCTTCAAGCTGGTTATCGCGTCAATGTTTCTGGAATCAAGGGGGTTGTTTCCGGACAAGTACTCAACTTATTTGATAAAGAGTATTTAGCCGATGTGGATAATTTTGGCGTGATACCCGGCGGATTGCGGTCGTACAGATTAAACATTGGGATCTTTTTATAAAAATTTTCTCTAATAAACAATTACAGCCCCGCGATTGTGTGCGGGGCTTTTTTGTTTTTGGAGATACGGGAAAGAACTTGTACCTTTATGTTATCAGATGAAAATTTACACCAAAACAGGCGATACAGGAACGACATCGCTGTTCGGCGGCAAACGGGTGCCGAAAGATGATCTTCGCATTGAAGCATACGGTACCGTTGATGAATTAAATTCAATGCTGGGCGTTGTTCGTTCGTTGAAGCCAAAGAAAAAAATTGACAAGATTGTTACATTAATACAGAATCACTTGTTTCAGGTTGGGGCCGATTTGGCAACGCCGTACGGAAGCAATGATTCATACATTCCAAGAATTGATGCAACACACGCCGCTGAATTAGAAGAAATCATTGATGAGTTGCAGGAAAAACTAAAACCATTGAAGGTCTTTATACTTCCGGGTGGTTCTGTTATTGCAGCACATCTTCATCTGGCGAGAACTGTTTGTCGCCGCGCTGAAAGAGCGGTAGTTCGCCTTGCACGAAATGAGGAAATAGGAAGTCATATCATTGTCTATCTTAACCGACTTTCCGATTTGCTCTTCGTGCTGGCGCGTTTTGCCAACACCGTAGAGCGATGCAAAGAGGTTGCTTGGAACAATCAGAAAAGAACATTGAAGAAATAACCATTTGTTATACAAGTTAATCCGTAGGAAGGATACGTGACGAGATGTTAAAATTTTTCAGCAAACTTTTTGGAAGTAAAAAAGAACGAGATATTGAACAATTGCTTCCGATTGTTCAGGAAATCAATACAATTTGTGCAACATTGCAAAGATTAACGGATGATGAATTGCGGGCAAAAACCGGTGAATTCAAAGCGAGGATTGCGAACGCTATAAAGGATGTGCGTGAGCAAATCACATCGCGCCAGTCACAATTGTCATCCGAAACCGATCCGCAAAAGCGTGAAGAACTATTTAACGACATCGAATCTCTTGAACAGCAGGAATATGAGATCATCCAGGAAACGCTGGATGAAATCCTCCCCGAAGCATTTGCAGTGGTAAAAGAAACCTGTCGTCGTTTGGTCGGTCAGGAATGGGATGTTGTCGGACACAAAATCAAGTGGGATATGGTACCGTATGATGTTCAGTTGATGGGTGGAATTGTTCTGCATCAGGGAAAAATTGCTGAGATGGCCACCGGTGAAGGGAAAACACTTGTTGCTGTGGCGCCAATGTACCTGAACGCGCTTGCCGGACGTGGCGTTCATCTTGTTACTGTTAATGATTACCTTGCGCGTCGCGATAGCGAGTGGATGGGGAAAATTTTCCAATTTCACGGAATGACCGTTGGTTGTATCGTACAGAATCAGAATCCCTTTGTGCGTCGTGAACAATACAATTGCGATATCACTTATGGCACGAACAATGAATTTGGTTTTGATTACCTTCGCGACAACATGGTGCACACGGCAGAAGAGATGGTACAACGTGGACATTATTATGCGATTGTGGACGAAGTGGACTCTGTCTTGATTGATGAGGCGCGCACACCACTCATTATCAGCGGACCGGTGGAAGTGAACGATCATAAGTTCAATGAAATGAAACCGCGCGTTGAACGACTGGTGAATACGCAAAAAAGTTTTGTTGCGCGAATTGTTGCTGAAGCGGAAAAACTCTTGGCGGAAGGAAAAGAAAAAGAAGCAGGTATTTTGTTGCTACGTGCGCATCGTGGTGATCCAAAAAATAAAAAACTGGCAAAACTCTTCGCCGAAGGTACGCCAAAAAAGTTAATGCTTCAGACCGAAGCCGAATACATGGCGGAACAAAACAAGCGGATGCACGAAATTGACGACGAGTTGTATTATTCCATCGACGAAAAAAGTCACTCGATAGATTTAACGGAGAAAGGGCGCGAATTTCTCGCCAGCGGAATGGATAAAGACATGTTCGTTCTGCCGGATATTGCTACAGAAATGAGCGCAGTAGAAGGTGATACGTCCTTAACTTTCGAACAAAAGCAACAAAAGAAAGACGAACTGAACAAAATCTACGCCGAACGGAGCGACAGAATACATACAGTACGGCAGTTACTTCGCGCATACTCGTTGTACGAAAAAGATGTCGAGTACGTCGTTACTGAAGATGGCAAAGTGCAAATTGTTGATGAATTTACCGGACGCATTTTGCATGGCCGGCGTTATTCCGACGGTTTGCATCAAGCAATTGAAGCAAAAGAAGGGGTGCAGGTAGAACGCGATACGCAAACCCTGGCAACTATTACCCTCCAAAACTACTTCCGTCTCTACAAAAAATTAGCCGGCATGACCGGCACGGCTGAAACAGAAGCCGCAGAGTTTTTCGATATCTATAAACTGGATGTTGTTGTTATTCCAACCAATAAACCTGTTATTCGGCAGGATTTGAATGACCTTGTCTACCGGACAAAACGGGAAAAATATAATGCCGTTATTGCAGAGATCAAAAGACTGCGTGAAAAGAAACAACCGGTACTTGTTGGCACCACGAGTGTTGAAGTTTCTGAAACTATCAGCAGAATGTTGAGCCGTGAAAAAATTCCTCATAATGTGTTAAATGCAAAACAGCATCAACGCGAAGCGGAAATTGTTGCAAATGCCGGATTAGCAGGTGCAGTAACCATTGCAACCAACATGGCAGGTCGTGGTACCGATATTAAACTTGGTCCTGGTGTGAAAGAAGTTGGCGGTCTTGCCATCATTGGTACGGAACGCCACGAAGCGCGTCGTATCGACCGCCAGTTGCGTGGACGTGCGGGTCGGCAGGGCGATCCCGGTATGTCGAAATTCTATCTGTCTCTTGAAGATGACCTGATGCGTTTGTTTGGCAGCGACCGTGTTGCCAACATTATGACAAAACTTGGTGCGGAAGAAGGTGAGGTCATCGAACATCCGATGATTACACGGATGATTGAGCGAGCGCAGAAGAAGGTAGAAGAAAACAACTTCGGCATTCGCAAGCGTCTGCTGGAATACGACAATGTTATGAATCAGCAACGCGAAGTGATCTATGCAAAACGCCGGCATGCGTTGCTTGGTGAGCATCTTGATGATGATATTTATCAAATGCTTGATGATTACATCACCGATGTCGTCGAGCGTCATTACGAAGCAGGCACCATTGACGAAATGAAAGACGAACTGCGGGCGAATTTGTTAATTGACGTGCAAATGACACCGAGTGAATTCCAATCGCTGGGTGCAGAAGGTGTGAAGGAGAAAATTATGGAAGCCGCCCGAGAGTTTTTAATGCGGAAACGGGAAACTATCGGTGATGAAGCGATGAAATTCATCCAGAAGATCTCACTCTTGCAGGTTATCGATTCCAGATGGAAAGAGCATTTGAGAGAAATGGATGATCTTAAAGAGGGTATTTATCTGCGGGCATACGGTCAAAAAGATCCTATTCTTGAATATAAATCTGAAGCATACAGAATGTTTGTTGAATTGATTGGTTTAATCAACAAAGAAGCGCTCAATCTTGTTTTCAAACTCTTTCCGGAAAACCAGCAACAGTTGGAAGCGCAACGTCAACGACGCAGGTTGCAACAAGAAAAAATGCGATTAACGCATGCTTCTACGACCGGCATGGGAATTCAAGGAACAATAGACGGAGAAGATGGAGAACCACAAAGACGGCAAGCCCCTGTTGTTCAGCAACTTGTTGCCGGTGAGAAAGTAGGACGAAATGATCCCTGTCCGTGTGGCAGTGGGAAAAAATACAAACATTGTCACGGCAAAAATGCATGAACACTGCGCAGAACAACGGTGTATCGATTCGTGGTCGGGTGTCAACGCTCGACCACTTCTTTTTTATTATCATAGGAACTATCATTTTTATCGGATGCACACCGGAAATGACTCATCAGACAGTGTGTGGCGATAAGTTGTCACCGCGTGTGCAACATGTGCTTGCTCAGGTAGAAAACGACACAACACGAATTTCGGTTGTGATAACATTGCAGGATAGTGTCGGCATTTCTACGGAATTTCCGTTTATCACTGTCCAGACAGCACGTGTTGCGCTTGGTCATTTGACACCAGAAGAAATTTCGATACTATGCAAACACACGAATGTTCAGTATATTGATACGCCTAAGATGAGATTTCCCACCCAATAAACACTGAGGAGGTCATATGATGGTACGGTTCATCGGCATTCTGTTGATAAGTGTTGCTTGTATGTTCGCGCAAGCATTGAACAAAGCAAAAGTTGACGTTCGATTGTGGGATGCTATTGAACAGACGCAACAGAGAGGTAAAACTTCAGAACGGCTGAATTTGTTCAAATCACATACGTCATCGTCACTTATTGATGTTATCGTTTTTTCAACATCACCTACTGAAGCGCAGTCATTGGGCATTACACCGATAACGACATATAGTAAATTTTTTACGGCTCGTGTGACGGTAGAGCAACTTGTTGCCTTGAGTAATCTTCCATCTACTACATATCTTCAAGCGCCCAACATACGATATCCGAAATTGGATAAGAGTATTGTTGAAATGAAAGTTGACAAACTCCACACTGGCACCGGCGTGGATAAAGTGTACAAAGGCACAGGAGTTATTGTGGGAGTGATTGATTCAGGAATTGATTGGAAGCATCAAGATTTTCGTTTGGATAGTGATACGACAAAATCACGTATTCTCTTTCTGTACGATGTAACTACCGGCAAAGAATTTTCACAGGCACAAATCAACAATGAAATTGATGGTACGCCTGCAAATGTTGTTGATGAACAGGATTATTCCGGCCATGGAACGCACGTTGCCAGTATTGCAGCGGGCGATGGCTCAGCATCGAATGGCAAATATGTTGGCGTTGCACCGGAAGCAGATCTCATTATTGTGAAAGCTGGTGATGATGGATTTCCAACCACTAACATTATTAGCGGAATAGAGTACATTCGTCGTAAAGCAGATTCGTTGGGAAAGCCATTTGTTATCAATATGAGTCTTGGGGGGCATCTCGGCGCGCACGATGGAACCTCTGAAGAAGAATTGGCAGTTGAAGACGAGTTAAACGGCAAACAGGGAAGACAAATTGTTATTGCGGCTGGTAATGAGGGTGCAGATCGAATTCATACCGATGGAACTGTAACACAATCCGGCACAAAACAAATTAACTTCACTATTCCAAGTTATACTCCGAATTCTGGAACCGTGAATGATTACGTTATCTTCAGTATGTGGTACAAAGCAGGTGATAATCTGACGGTCACAATAACAACACCGAATAACACAACTGTTACTGCAACATCCGGGCAAACAAAACAGCAATCGACAACGCAAGGTCAGGTTAATATTTTTAACGCACCAACAGGAGCAAATCCCGTCAACAATGCGAAGGAATGTTACATTGAGATTTATGATGCGACAGCCAACGTTCCGGCCAGCGGAGTCTGGACTTTAACCGTCACTGGTGCGAATGTAACGCAAGGTGGAGCCTTCGATATTTGGTTGGCTGTTTCTTCAATGGGAGCAGAGATTACCACTGGCGCCACTTTCACAAAATTAGTTGGCATGCCCGGAACAGCGGAGAATAGCATTACTGTTGGTTCGTATGTAACAAAATGGAGTTGGACATCGCTTGCAGGAAATGTAGGATATAGTGGTTCTGATCGAACAAATAATTTCTCAACATTTTCAAGTATGGGACCTACACGCGATGCTCGCCAAAAACCGGATGTCTCGGCTCCGGGGCAAGCAATAGCAGCCGCGATGTCAAGGTCAACAACACCCACGCCGTCAAATCAGTTACAAGTATCACCAGCGGGAAAATACGTAATTGAGCAAGGAACAAGTATGGCAGCGCCACATGTTGCCGGACTTGTGGCATTAATGCTTCAGGCAAAACCTACGCTGACGCCCTCACAAATTCGCACAGCAATTCGGAATTCCTCTCGGTCGGACACTTTAACCGGTTCGGTTCCCAATGCTCAATGGGGATACGGAAAAGTGGATGCACAAGCAGCACTTCAAAATATTTTATCAGTTCGTTTAGAATCAGATGCAATTCCAAATTCATTTATACTACATCAAAATTATCCGAATCCGTTCAACCCGTCAACGAAAATTACGTTTGCAATTCCGGAGCGAAAGCATGTAACGTTGAAAGTGTTTTCCGTTCTTGGTGAAGAAATTGCAACTTTAGTGAATGAAGAAGTTGCCGCTGGTGAATATTCAGTGCAGTTTGACGCTTCACAACTAGCTAGTGGAATTTATTTTTATACTCTTTCAGTTGGAAATTTTTCACAAACAAAAAAGATGCTCATTGTCAGATAAATTAGTATGAAAACTAACCTTTACCATTACAAAGCTGTCATTACCAGCGTGTATGACGGCGATACGTGTACTGCGGATATCGATCTTGGTTTTGGTATCTGGATTCGCGGAGAAAAATTACGACTTCACCGTATCAATGCACCGGAGATCACTGGCGCATCAAAGTCCAAAGGTGTTGCTTCGAAAAAATTCCTCTCCTCCTGTATCGAAAAAAAAGAAGTAACCCTTGAGACAATCAAAGATAGAAAAGAGAAATACGGTCGCTATCTTGCAGAGATTTGGGTAGCCGATAAAAACGGAAATCGAGTGAACGTAAACGATTTAATGGTTGAACAAGGGCACGCTGAGTATAAGCAATATTAGTGTTGCTGGTACCATCAAAGCAACCTCACACTGAATCTATTGAATGATCGCACTTCCTGTATCTTCGCACGTAGGGTCAACAACGAGCAGACAAGAAGCAGTCTTGCTCGGTTTGGCATTTGCTGGAAGTCTTGTGATTCACACACCAGTTTCATTGCTTCAACCACTTCTTCCACATCTCTTTCAGAACTTAACACCACTACACATTTCAGTAATGAATTCATTAAGAGCAGTGGTGTTTTTGTGTGTAACACTGGCATTGCTGGTTATCATCGGCAAACCGCTTATTGACTTCTTCAGACAGCAAAGCGGACGGATACCTTTTGTGAAACTCTGGCAACGTACAGTAATAGTCATGGCGATTGTTGCAGTACTTATTGTACCTTCACAATTAGGTATTATGGGAGTAGGGTATGCGGCATTTAGCGTTGAACCGTTTAGTTCAACAGACCATAGTTATCAACTATACCAGCGATTGATGATGCCGGCTCTGGCGTACTTTCTGCAATTCAAAGATGCGGTGATGTTTCACCTCTTCAGTCTTGTGATCACCGGTGTATGTATTTTTGGGATACAACTTTTTTTCGAAACGCGGAAATCTCCATTATCGCTATTGGAGATTGTCTCGTTGTCCACAGTTTGTGTTGTGGCTACACAATTACAATCGCCGGGATATCCTGAATCATTAGTGATTGTATCGGCGTTAGTGGTGGTAACAATACCATTAAATTCGTTTGCACGAATAGCAGTGGCGATTTTTGCACTGTTTGTCCACGAATCGAGCGTATTACTGTTTGGTGCAATTGCGCTGTTGTATTTCACAAAGGAAGAAAAACAATTATATGTGGCGGCAGTTTTTTTGTATGCGCTCTGTTGGATTACCAGTTTCGGTTTTGATATTGAACAGTTAGTTGCGGTACGAAATGTCGGTGGAATGGGCGGAATTGAGTGGTTGCTTGCGCATCCGTTAAGAGAAGTTCTTGGTATTGTGATTTCCTATAAAGTACTATGGATTATTCTGATTATTGTAATAAAACATTTCCCTGCAGAATTAAAGAGTTTTTTAGTCTTGCTGCTACCGGGAATTATTGCTACCGCCATTGCCGTTGACACCACTCGTTTACTGGCATTGAGTTTTCTTCCTTTTCTTTTCGCAATGGAGTACTCCAAACGATATAATTTACTCTCATCGTCACGTTGTGTTCTGCTTCATATTTTAAACATTATTATACCTTCTGTATATGTTGGATTGAACAGCGGCATTGTGTTTTTCGACGGTGTATATCAACTGCTCTATCAGGGTTTTTTCTTCAAGTAAAATGGCTATCGCGATAACACGCATTCGTCGCTCCTATATCATACCGGCAATTATTCTTGTATTGTCGCTGTGCATCTTTCTGCCAACAGTTCAGTTTGAATTTACAACGTGGGATGATGATATTCACGTTACAAACAATCCGCATGTTCAGAATTTTACGCTCCGTTCTGTAGCATATCATTTTGCATCCACCGCCAACTACATGTATCATCCCATTACGATGCTTTCGTATATGGTTGATTGGCGTCTTTCCGGCGGAAAACCGTGGTTATTTCATTTGACGAATGTCATTATACATATAATGAACATTGTTCTTCTCTTTTTTCTTTTGCAGACGTTACGGGTTGAAAAGAAAATATCAACATTCATTCTTATTGTCTTTGCGTTGCATCCGCTTCAAGTTGAAGCGGTGGCCTGGATTTCCGGCCGTAAAGAATTGCTGTATGCTTTCTTTTTTCTGATTTCATTGCTTCTCTACGTCCGATATTGTGAAATCAAGCAACGCATCGTTCTGTTGTATTCGCTGATTGCATTTGTGTTCTCATTGCTCTCGAAGCCATCGGCAATCATGCTACCGGGTGTGCTTTTTATGCTGGAGTATGTGCGACAGAAAAGAATTTCAATTGAAGTGTTGAAAATACCGGCGTTATTTTTACTAGTGGCAATAGTGTACGGCGTCTTGTTTCTTCAAACTCAACAGTCAACATCACTTCGTCCAATTGAATATTTTTCTTTAGGACAACGGGTAGTATTATTTGTGTATGAACTTTCATTTTATGTTTGGAAATTTCTACTACCAGTGAATCTTTCTGCCTGTTATGCTTATCCTGACATTGATGCGATTTCCCCAAGTTACTTTGTTGTTCTGGCAATGATTTTAGTTCTAGTTGTTTTGGTAATTATCTTTACTCGGCAACGCCCTGCTGTAGTTTTTGGAATATTGTTGTATTTGGTCACTATTTTTCCTGTTATGCAGGTGATTCCGTTTCACAATGCTTCACTAGTTGCAGATCGTTACGCCTACTTACCGATTGTTGGGATTGCGATGTTTTTTGGTTACGGCATTCGAATGAAAAGTGAGGAAATCGATAGCATCTCATCGACAATGTACAACTTTTTGATGGTATTTTTGGTAATTTCTATTTCTGCAACGACACTCAATCGCATTTTCGTATGGAAGGACAGTATAACTTTATTCAGTGACATGATTGAGAAAAATCCAAAACTTGCTATTGCTTATGGTAACAGAGCATACGCAAAGATTTTGACAGGTGATTTTACCGGCGCGATAGAGGACTGTAACATTGTACTGCGTATGAATCCGTTTGATGGTAAAGCATATTACAATAAAGGCAATGCTTACAGTCAGCTCAATAAGTTTGATTCTGCATTGATTTGTTATACCAGTGCAGTGCAGAATGGATTTGCGACGGCGAATGTGTATTACAACCGTGGAAATGCATACTACAAATTGGGGAATAGTGACAGCACTATTGCAGATTACAATCGTGCGTTATTGTCTTCACCACAGAGATTGGATATATACTTTAACATGGGTTATGTGTACCTAACGAGCAAAAAAGATTATCAAAAAGCGATTGCATATTTTGATTCTGTACTTTTGCACAAACCAGATTCATTTGAAGCATACTTTTTTCGGGCAGAATGCTACTACCAGCTACGACAACTTAAAAGCGCTTTGGACGATATTACGACTGCTGTTGCTTTCAACAAAGAAATTTCACGTACGCAATTATACTTTAGCATTGACTCTGCCTTTAAGGCCATAAATACTGTCATTGATTCTTTAACAAGATTTGTAGGAGAACAACCGGTGAGGACTGATTTGTTAAAAAAACGCGCTGAGTTATACTTTCAAATTCAGGATTCCGCCAGTGGAATGGAAGATTTGCGCAAAACTTCGATTTTTAGCAAAAAAAGCCAATAATTCTTAAAGTTACTCTATCAAGTATGAGAATATTCTAATTACAAGATATTGCTTTGAGTTTTAAGGAATTATATATTTACAATGTACGGTAGTGAATAACTAGTTAAATTCGTTTTTCTTTCCTTTGTATGAAGTAATAATTTCCAGCTAGAGGTAAAAAATACCTGACTGCTAAATTAAAATAAAAAATTGGTTTAATTTCATAGGTTGGTCTTTGGCATAGATTGTGCGTGATAGATGTTAGGTTAAGCAACCTATTAGTCACACATCCATTCACTAAATTAAAGGAGACATATTATGGGACAACAACAATTGCTGCTCATCATTCTTGGTGTAATTATCGTAGGTATCGCCGTAGCGGTCGGTATTACGATGTTCCAAGACAATGCAGTTAGCGCAAATCGTGACGCAGTGACAAACGATTTGGTACAGCTTGCTGCAAAAGCACAACAGTTTTACCGTAAACCAGCCGCATTGGGTGGTGGTGGAAACTCATTTGCGAGTTTGACGGCTAATGCAGCTGGCATGGCATTGCTAGTTTCTACGGCGTTTTCAAACAATGATAATGGAACTTACACGATTAAGACCGATGGAAATGGCACAAAGGTAGTGTTCCAAGGAGTCGGTAAGACTGCGTTAAGCGATGGAACGTATCCGACTTACGAATGCGAGGTAACTGCGGCGGGATACAATATTACAAAAGTTAACTAAAGACATCCAAAGAGGGCGGTAAACGCCCTCTTTGTTTTTACTACAATAAAGGAAAGCAACAATGGGACAGCAGCAGTTATTATTGATAATACTTGGCGTCATTATCGTCGGTATCGCTGTTGCCGTTGGAATTACGCTTTTTCAAGATAATGCTGTCAGTTCAAACCGCGATGCTATGACAAACGACTTGATGCACTTAGCGGCAAAAGCGCGTCATTACTATTCGCGTCCCACATCAATGGGTGGTGGTGGGCATTCGTTTACAGGACTGACTGCAGATGCTGCTGGTATGCTGAAACTTGTTACTTCAAGTTTTTCTGATAATTCAAACGGCACGTATACAATAACTGCAGGCGACAACAACCAGGTTGTTTTTCAAGGTGTTGGTAAAACAGCTCTTTCGGATGGTTCATATCCAACAATAAGGGTTACAGTAACACGTTCTGGACATACGTTTACCATAGTGAACTAAGTCGAATTACCATTGAAAAGATGAAGCAGGGGCACTGTTGAGGCCGTACCCCTGCTTTTTGTTTTTTTTGGTATACTATTAGTTGTTATTGATTTTATAGAAGTTCGGTAGTATCTTTCGAACAAGACTCTCCATACAATAATCTTATCTCTTTATGGCTGAATTTCGAATAGATGGTGTTTCGCTGAGTGGTAAACCAGTTCAAGGCATTATTAATGCCGAGAACATGAAACAAGCCAAAGAAAAAGCTGCTCAAATGGCACGCGAGCGGAAATTCAAAGTTTCTGCCATCCACGCGCGCTCTACATTTCTTTACCGTGTTAAAAAGGGAAACGAGAAACCTATCGACGGTGAGCAAAAAGCATTTACCAAACAGGAAGTTGTTGATGCGCTCACTAAAATGGGGTATAACGTTGTCTATGTCAGGAAAAAATTATTCGAAGGAAAAGGCGGAAAGGTTCCGGATATTGAAGTAGTGTCGTTTGTTCGGGTGAGTTCAGATTTAATTCGGCAAAAATTGCCATTTAACGATATGATGGCAATGCTGATTAATGATATTCAAAATAAAACATTGCGTGAAGCCATCCGTGAAATTAACCAGGATTTAAAACAAGGCAAGGATAGCGAAAAAGCATTTCAAAAACATGAGAAGGCTCTTGGAAAATTTGCGGCTCACATGCTTGGCCTTGCCTCGAAGAGTGGTAACATGGGGGAAATATTTGAAAGTACCGCAAAATTTCTTGAACGAAATGCTCAATTCAAAAAAGATTTGAAAAGTGCGTTAATTATGCCGGTTGTAACACTGGTTATTCTTTTTGTTGCTGTCGGATACTATGTTGCCTACATCTTTCCTGAAACGGCAAACCTTTTTCAAAAATTTAAAATCGAATTACCTCCGATGACGGCGGCAACATTGAAGTTGAGCGACTTTATCACTTCAAACATTGTGTGGATTTTGTTGATGATTGCCATTCCCATTGCCATATTTGCTAGATTTGCCACAACAGAACGTGGCCGATATTACATCGACAAATATATATGGAAAATTCCTGCCATTGGCGATCTACTGCATAAAACCAGTATTGAAATTTTCTGCCGTGTTTTTTATGCACTGTATTCTGGTTCCGGAGAAAATATTGAAGTCATTAAAATGGCAGCTGAAGCATGTGGAAATAAATACATGGAAACGCAAATTAAAACTGTTGCGTTGCCGCTAATGATTGAAAAGGGCGCAGGTATTACAGAAGCATTTGAAGCGACCGGTGTGTTTACCAAAACCGCAATATCACGATTTCACTCTGGTGCAGAAACCGGGACGGTGAAAAATACCGCAATGCAGTTGGCTGAGTACTATGAGAAAGAAACGTCGTATCGTATGCGGAACGCTATTGATATGATTCAACTTGTTATTTCTATGATTATCATGGTTGTTCTGACCGCCTTAACGCTCGTATCGTCTGAAACAGCGACCATTAAACCCAAAGCACCCGGTGGCGGTTGGCTGCAGTTCTTTCTCACGAATTTTTAATTCTACAGAAGGAATGTACGAATGGCTGATATAGACATCACTGATAAAATTGGATACACACTTCTTAAAAAAGGTATTATCGATTACGAAACGCTAGAGAAATCTCTCAGAATCAAAGAATCGGAAGCGGCGAAGAAAGAGAGAAGAAATCTTGGACAGATTCTCGTTTCGGAATTCAACGCCGATCACGATGCGGTATTTCGTGAAGTGGCAAACCTCTATGCATTTCGTGAAATTTATCTGGCTGATGAAAATCTCGATAAACCGAGAATTGATTTCATCAGAAAAATGATCGACGCGCTGCCGGAAGGCAATCGCGACTTGCTGATCCAAACGAAAATGCTACCGTTGAAGTTCGACGAAAAGCAACCAGATAAACTAATTATTATTTGCGCTGATCCTACCGACAGAAATATCCCGCTCATTGCTCGTAATTTTAATGTTAAAAAATATGAAATCACCTACTGCCGGCTAAAAGACTTGCAGAATTTACTGGAACAGGTGATACCTCCGCAGAATGAATTCTTGAAGTTGTTGGAAGAAAATCAAATCAGCGTTGAAACGCCGGACGATGAAGCACAATTAGACGAAGATGCGCTCAATGCTGAAATTAATAAAAGTGCGCTTGCAAATTTGTTTGAAGGATGTTTGGTGGAAGCGGTCCGGCAGGGAGTCAGCGACGTTCACATTGTTGCGGCAGAAGGGAACAAGACGAATTTTCTTTTCCGTGTTGACGGCAATTTGAAGTTATGGCACTGTCAAGAAAACACAATGCCCGAAGCGGTGATGGCAGTGATTAAAGATAGAACAAAAGGTGTCGACCGGTTTGAGCGGGAAATGTCGCAAGACGGTTTCATCCAGCGTGTCATAGATGGTCATCAGCTGCGTTTTCGTGTCTCAATTATGCCAATTGTGACGACGGAATTCAAACATAAATTTGAGAGTGTTGTTATTCGCGTACTGGACGACCGCAAAGTAATTACCGATTTAAACAAACTTGGATTGCAAGGTCCTGCCAAGAACTTCTTCTACAAAGCAATTCAAAAACCCCAAGGCATTGTTATTCTTACCGGTCCAACAGGTTCAGGGAAATCGACGACCTTAATTGCCGCACTGTATCAAGTCATCGATCCGACAGTCAATGTCTTGACTATTGAGGAGCCGGTTGAATATATCATTAAGGGCGCGCGACAGTTGAAGATCGGTCCGAAAATGTCGTTCGAGCAATCCATTCGCGGTATTCTTCGTCACGACCCTGATATAGTGCTTGTCGGTGAAATGCGCGATAAGGTTACTGCTGAAACTGCTATTAAACTTGCAAACACCGGTCACCTTGTTTTTTCAACACTTCACACTAACGATGCTCCAAGTGCTGTTGCCCGGTTGTATAAGATGGGAATAGAGCCGTTCTTGATTGCCTACGCAATCAATATTATTGTTGCACAGCGCCTGATACGAACTTTGTGCAAAATCTGTAAACAACCAATTGATGAATCAGAAAAAGAAGATTTGTTGAAGTTCGGTTTTACTGAAGAAGACTTAGCCAACCATACATTTTACAAAGCAGTTGGGTGCGATAAATGCAATGGGGGGTACAAGGGGCGCGCTGCAATTCACGAAGCTCTCTATTTTACTAAAGCGATAAAAAATATTGTCTTGAATGCCGGAGAGAAAGTGGATGAGAATGCTATTAGAGAACAAGCTTCAAAAGACGGAATGTGGACATTGCGACGCTCTGGAATGGAACGAATGAAGGAAGGGGTGACCACTCTCGAGGAAGTTATTGCAAGCACAGTGGAGGATGAATAACCGTTTAAAAAGATTCCAATTCATCCTACAATCCGTCCCTGCTTTTCTTCTTCCGTTCCCCTCATTCAAAGAAGTGGTTTCACGTGCTTTCCGCCACAGCATTGCACGAACAAAAAATGTAGTTTGCAATAGAGTAATTTAATAACACAATGGGTTTAGGACAAACTTTACTGACAATTATGGCATTGATGTTGATGGGCAGACTCATCCTCAGTGTAAATACTACTACGCTTGATGCTGGCTTTACTAAAGATATGGCAGAATACCGTATCACAGCAACATCGTTAGGAACATCATTGTTAGAATACGCTCATGGTCTTGCATTTGATGAAGCAACTGTTGATACATTCTTGCTTCCTACTCAAATATCGTCACTTACTTCTGCTGCCAATTTTGGTCCCGACGCTGGTGAAACAGGTATAACTACCTTTGACGATATCGACGACTATCATAACTTTGTTCGTATAGATACCATTCCGAATTCTGGAATATTCAAATCATGGGGTGAGGTAAATTATTTGGATATTTCTGGTAATACGTTAAGCGTTACTACGTCCAAACGTTTTACAAAACAAATTACCGTTTACGTTACAAGCGATTTTTTAATTGACTATTCGGTCGACCCACCAAGACCAGATACGCTGAAGTTTAAAACGTTGTTCAGTTACTGGTATTTCCGGTAGGAGGTAACGAAATGGGTTCGCAAACCATATTAGATTTGATAGCCTCATCAATGGTCTTTGGCAGTTTGATGCTTATTGCGCTTCGTCTCAATGGCTCGACGATGGAGTATATGCAGACCTACCGAGAAGATCTGCTGGTGCAACAAAATCTTGTGGAAATTGCAAAACTGCTGGAACATGATTTCCGGAAAATTGCTTATTGTGCTGATTTCAATAAAATTACTACTCCGACACTTGCCATTCGCTATGCGGATACAAGTAGAATTATGTTTTGGACTGATTTTTCCACCACATCGTATCCGAGTGGCGATGGGCAATTAGATTCCTTAACGTACTACGTCGGTCCGACAAGCGAACTGGCAGATACTCCCAACCCGAATGACAAACTTTTGTATCGTGTTGAGAATGATGATACGCCGGTGGGGGTAAATTTAGGTGTAACGATTTTCAATATTCAATATTTCGATGCATTGCGAAATAGATTAGCAACCCCTGTTTCGGATCCGAGACAGATACGATATTTGCAGATTACGGTACAAACCGAACACCCGATCAAATGGACGAAGTACTACAACACCGCAACGTATGATACAGTGTATCAAAGCGCGTTCTGGCGACAAGTACGGTTGGTGGCAAAAAATTTAAACAATAGATGAGAGGATTTAGCGATGGGACGAACTGCTATTTATATGATCATTGGTATGTCGGTTATTTTTCTTTTCTTCGGCAGAACAATGACCAGTGTTGCAACAGATTCTATAGATAATGCCATCACGTATTACGAAAATACTCAACGATACAACATTGCAGTTGCCGGGGCTAACCTTGCGTGCAATCAAATTTTTCTTGATCGAACATGGCGATCAGGGTTTACTGACGTTGAGTTCAACGGAGGACTCTTTAGCGTGTCTGTCTATGATTCTGCCTCTGGACGCGTTTTGATTACTTCTACAGGTACATATCAATCTCAAACTCATACGGTAAAAGTTTTGCTCAGTCCGAGTTCATTTTCAAAGTTTGCCATGTACAGTGGTAATGTTTCGGCGGCAGCAAAATTACGTTCTGGCGATACAATTGATGGGGCAATTCATTTTAACAATAAATTGGTTACACAAGGAGACCCGGTCTTCTTCGGCAAGGCGACTATGGGTTCATTACAAACGACATCTGGTACGCCGGTTTTTTTGGGCGGGTATGAATCTGGTGTGAATATTCCTTTTCCAGACTTTACTAGCAATGCTAATGCAGTCAAAGCGCAAGCAAGTAGCGGTGGGTTTTATCAAAACGGAGGGCAATTGTGGCTTAAGTTTCATTCAGACGGAACTGTACAGTACAAAACAAGTTCAAGTGACCCTTGGAGTGCGTCAGTAAATCTGACAACGTTTGCCCCCAATGGTCAAATTTGCATTGACAATGGTGAACTTCATGTTGAAGGGACTTTGAATGGAAGTGTTACTATTGCTTCTGTGGTTACAGGTATGACTCCCTCTTCTTCGGTCGGGTCTACTTATATCGAAAACAATCTGCGTTACGCAACAGATCCACTTACCAATCCTTCATCTACTGATATGCTTGGCATTATTAGCGCTGGAGATTTAACTTTTCAGAGGATTCCCATACGGGTTGACGGGGCATTGTTTACCGATCAAAATGCGAGATTAAATAGTAGTTATAGGAACAATACTCCGTTGGAGAAAATTACAATTGTTGGCTCGTTTATTTCACGAGAGATCAATTCTACCGATTTTGGAACAGGTTCCAGTAAAGGTGCCAATTTTTATATGAAATACGATACAAGAATGGAGGATAATCCACCAGCAAACTTTCCTTTTCCATCGACAGATTCATTTGAAATTCTTTCTTGGTTTGAATAATAAAAGCGGAATTTTTGTTGACAATCACTATGCCTTTCAATATATTCTCACCAGCAATTCATGTAACACTTGAAAAATGGCCATAAACTTATTGAATTAAAAATGTTACATGTATTACAGAAGAATTGCGGAATAATATGAGCACTCAAACAGCCACAGCGGCATCAACAACTACGACTGCATCATTAATGATACCTGCCGAAATACAGCAGAATGCTCATGTTATTCTCAATCAGGTCATTTCACAAATTCCTCAATCCACACAAGGTCTGGAGCGGCAAATTTTTATTGGCGATGTGGTTGAAAAACTCCCCCTCGAAAATAAAATGGCATTGAAGGCATTTGTTGATGCATTGTTGATGCGGATGTTTGTTCTCAATGCATCAGACATTGATTTAGGTGGGTACGGTGGACAGGGAAAGGTATGGTATAGAATTTTCGGTTCAAAAAAGCCGGATCCTACGCTTGAGCCTCTTTCAACAGACAACACTAATGTATTGATACAATCGCTTCTCACGGCGCGTCAACGACAGTTTCTCTACGAACAGAAAAATCTTGATTTTTCGTACATGATTATGGATGGCGAAACGATGAGACGCTTCCGCGCCGATGCATACATGGACCTTGACCATTTGGCGTTGAATATGCGCGCCATTAACGCTACTGTTCGTCCGTACAAAACTCTTGAATTACATCCGAACGTTACGAAGATTGTTAGTCTTGCTCATACAAAAGAAGGATTGATTTTAATCACCGGTATTACTGGTTCCGGAAAAAGCACCACGCTTGATGCAATGATTGATCTGAACAATCACACCGTTGATGGACATATTGTTATTATCGCGGCGCCGATTGAGTATGTTCATAAATCAGATCGGTGTATTGTTCGACACCGGGAAGTAGGACGTGATGTTCTCTCCTTTAAGGATGGAGCAATTCAAGCATTGCGTCAAGATCCAGACATTATTATGATTGGTGAAATGCGAGATCCTGAAACAATTTTTACTGCATTAGAAATTACCGATTCTGGTCATAAAGTTTTTTCAACATTGCATACAGCATCCGCCGTGGAAAGTATTGATCGTATTATTGGCGAAGTGCCCCCAGTAGAGCAAGACCGGGTTCGCAACCGATTTGCCGATGTGTGTAAACTTGTGATTTCGCAAAAATTGATTCCCAGTCTCGATGGAAAACGTGTAGCTGCACGCGAAATACTAATTATGAATGCTTCCGTGCGTGCGGCAATTAAGAATGGCAATACAGGTGAAATATATCAGATGATTCAAGAGTCCAACGACATTGGAATGCAAACAATGGAGCAGGATTTGAAGCGGTTGTACCAGCAGAAAAAAATCTCGCTTGAAAATGCGATGAATTATGCAAATAATAAAAAGCGAATGCAACAAATCATGAGTGCCACTACTATGTAATGAGCGGACACACGCATGTCATACACTAAAGGTGAAGGAAAAACAGTTCTAGGAATTTTTGTTGATGGTCTTGAAGTCAAGCTCGCGCATGTTGCGTTGAAGAATAAACGCATCGCGCTGCACGATGTAAAAACAGTAAACCTCGTCAAGCGTTTGGAAGAGCGTACAACTGCTGTTGAAGGAGGGATGGGCGAAAGTATTGATCTGGTTGATACAATTGAAACCGGAGAAATTAAAGATGAGTTTGCTGAAGGTGGTGGCCAGAGCAACAGCGAAGTAATTATCGGTTTGCTTTCCGAATATCCTACTAGCGCCTACCGACTAGTCTATTCTATTTCAGAACCGAGCGTTTATTATCAACAATTTGAAGATAATTTCGGCCTTGCCGGTACGAAATTAAAACGGCGTCTGATCGATGAACTATCGGCAACCCGTTCGGTTCGTCCGACAATGGATTCGCTGGCATATGTGGATGCAGCGGAAGGACAAATTCTTGCGATGATTCGTGAAGACGGTCTCAGTCTATTGGACTTGATTGAGAGCGTTAAAGACTTCCTTGGTAAACGCGTTCCGCGTGTTGAGTTTATTGAAACTTCCGACATCTCGTTGATGAATATGGTGCGGAACAATTATGAGCTAGGCGAATCAGAAATTTCTATTATTGTATATGTCGGTAGCGAGTTTAGCCGTTTAATCTTCATGAAGGGTGAGCATTTCTTCCATTTCGCCCCCGTAATTAGTGAAGGTAGATTAACACCAAATATTGAAAATACTATTTACTCACGTATTTTGCTGGAGCAGGATAGTGCCGGGATCCTCCGCATTGATCGAATTTTTCTTGCCGGTGAAGCACATAAAATCGATCTGAAACAATTTCTCTCGCCGCAGTTTGCCGAAGCACCAATCGAATATCTCACCTCGCCAATGTTGGATGTCTCAGAGTTTCAGGATAACCCTGAAGCCATTGTATCCGAGTATGCTATACCAATTGCGGCTGCAATGAGAGCGTTGGAGCCGAAGAATCCTCGCTATTACCACATTGACTTGCTGCCGACAAGTTTTCGTGAAGGACAAAAAATTTTCAAGTTGGCGTGGCACGGGTACGTTGCCCTAGCGCTCATTTTCTTGACGACATTTTACTTTACTTCCCGATATGCAGAGCAAAATGAAGAGGTGCGAAAATCTCGTGCTGAACTACAAAAGAAACAGGAACAATTAGCAGAAAATCAACGCTTGCAAAGTATCATTGATAGTCTGTCGACTCAGACTGCACAATTCGAATCAGCGCTGGCAGTGTACGATTCGTTAGTGCCAAATTACAATCGTTGGAGCAAAGTCTTCACACATCTCACCAACAGTGTTGAATTAGTAAATTCAACATGGGTGAAAGATTTGGTTGTTAGAGCTGATTCGGCAATCGAGTTGACTGGGTACTCTTTGTATAGGCAGAGAATTCCCCGCATTACAAATATGTTTGCCGATGCTACATTGCAGAGTGTTGAGGTGGAAAACATACGCGGAAAAGATGTTTACAAATTTATTCTTCTCATCAGAAAAGTCGATGAAGATCAATAATTAACGCATGTCATACAAACTTCGAAATACCATTGCTCTGAGTGTTATTGTTCTGCTGGTGTCTGTTATCGGCGGATACGTGACAATCTTTTATCAACCGAAGCAGATTGAATCAAACGTAAAAGAGGCGCAAAAAATTAGCGCACAATTACTCGATACCGAAGAGCAAATGGCAGCTATTGCACAGATGCAGGAGAAGCTTCGCGAAACGCTTCATCGGTGGAACAACCGCATAAAAGAAATTTCGGAATCCGACGTCTCGGCGCAGACGTACGGTTATCTGAGCGATATCATCAATGAAAGTGGTGCGCAGCAGTTAAAAATGAATTTGGTACTTGTTGGTACAAAAGATGCCGGAACGATCGGGTACAACACGTACAAAATTAATGGTGTTTCAGAATTTCCGAATATTCTTCGCTTCCTTTGGCTGTTGGAAAACGGAAGAAAACTCTATAAAATTACCAATGTTACCATACGCAGTGATGAAGTGGGTGCAGATTCGCTTGAATATCCAACGATCGCACTGCAATACGAAATGGAAATTAGAGCGTATTTTACTCGCGAAAAAAATCTTGCGATGCCGGTAATGCGTCCGGATTCAACTCCACAACCGATTACTTCTAATCCGTTCCAGCCGAGTATCTTAAAGAAAACACCTGCCAATGTGCGAAATTTGATTGATGTTGATAAAATTGCTGTTAAAGCAACAGCTAACGGCAAGGCGCTGGTGATGAGAGATGACGGTAAATTAATAACACTTCAGGTCGGCGACGAAGTATATCTGGGGAAAGTAACAGGCATCTTTCCTCAGGAAGGAGCAGTTGAGTTTACGCTCAACGACGGAGGAATTGTTATCACAAAGCGCAAGCAAATTCAATTTGAAAAAAATAAGGAAGTCGAGCCATGAAAAGGTTGATGATGATTGTTGCCGGTGTTCTTCTCTTGCACCAATTCACCAATGGGCAAACCAACCGAGAGCGCCGGTTAATTCTTAACGACTATGTTGCGCCGGAAGAGCTTGTGTCAATGTCAAAAACGTTGCCGTTCGACAAGGCCCTCTCTCTGTTTGGAGACTTCAGCAAAAAATATCTGAACAAAATTATTGTTGATGCAACCAACAACAAGCAGCCGATCGGTATCGATATTGAAAACAAGTATTGGCTTCAGGCATTTGAAGACGTTCTTCGTGCTAATAAATTGTGGTACGATGAACGCGAAGAATTTTTCTACGTCTATATGCCAGTGGATTCTACAAAATTACAGGGACCTGTAGCGGCAGCTGCGGCGGCAATTGATTCGACCAGTAAAGTGCTTTTTAAACAGCGTGATATTCTTATCTCCTCAGTCTTTTTTACTGTGGATGTCGTCAAATCGTTGGATGCAGGAATCAATTGGAGATTTTTCTATACTGGTGATACGACAAGACCAGGCGTTCGTCCGTCTCAATTCGGCGGTGAATTTTACAGCGGTTTACGAGATCCTCAACAACAACAATCGGGAACCGGAGGAACATCCGGAGGACAAACGACTACTACTGGTTTTTTTGCACGAGCGATGCCAGCAATAAGTTTTAGCAATGTTTCAGCCCTCATTTCATTTTTCCAAAACAATCAATTAGGTGATGTACTTTCGGGCCCCTCCATTGTTGTTTCGTCAGGAAAGAAGGGGCGAATTCAAGTGGGACAAGATATTTTTATTACTACGAAAGATTTCGCCGGAAATACCATTCAACAGCCCGTCTCATCCGGTATTATCATTGATGTTCAGCCGACTGTGTATGAAGAGAATGGTATCAGATTTATCAATCTGGACATTAAGGCAGAGAGAAGTACAGTGAGTGCTGGTCCCATCATCAACAAATCAACGGCGCAAACATTTTCTGTACTTTACGATGGCGAAGAGATGATCTTAGGCGGATTGTACACGAACGTTGAAACAACAACCAGAGGCGGTGTGCCATTTCTCAAAGATCTTCCCTGGTGGTTTTTTGGACTACGATACATTTTTGGATTCGAACAAACCACCACTTCGACTCAAGAACTGATTATTTTATTAAAAGCTGAAGTTGTGCCGACGCTTGAGGAACGTGTTGCCGCAGCAGCGCAGAAAAAAGGAATCAACCTTATTGAGCAGCAGCGCTCTCAGCATCAAAGCGAAATCGATAAGTACAAGAAGAAGTAACAGGTACTTCTGCTGCCGCAGCATAAAGAGCAGGTAAAAGTTTATTCACCCTTTCAACAGGTATTGTTATGAAGACGATAAAAAAAATATCCGTCTGGGCGGCATCAGTGTTGCTGCTTGGAATTTTTTCCTGCGAAGAAACAACCACTCCGACAGCCGATTACACGGTGACCATTACTGGCACAGTAACCCGGATTAATAATTCTCCGCTAGACAGCGTTGTAGTGGTGCTGAAAAATCCATTTAAAACCGATACTACAGGTACCGACGGAAAATTCGAAATATCGTTTACATCCAATGAAAGCAACACTATAACCACACAACTGACTTTCAATCGTTTAGGATTCTTTTCTGACACCGTAGATGTTGAATATGGCGCTACTAAACAATCAGTGTCTGTTGGCCAAGTCTCGTTGAAGGGGGTAACCAGCGCTCAAGATAGTGTTGTTACTGGACGACCTTCGGCACGACCGGGTGTGATAGTGTTTTTACGAGCAACAAGTCAACTCATTGCTATACGAGGTGCTGGTTCGAACGATGCAACAAACCTTACGTTTGAAGTAAGGGATTCGCTCGGTGTGCCGGTAGATGAAACCAATAAAGCAACAGTCTTCTTTAAGCTTGTCACTAAGCCCGATAGTTTAACAGAGTTGAACAAAACTTCGGCAGTGACGAATTCAGTAGGGCAGGTGGTGGTGCAACTGACAGCCGGACAAAAGTCTGGAATAGCGCAGGTGCAGGCGTATGCTGCTGTGAGACGAGCAAGCGATACAACCAAAACAGACACCATTAAATCGTCAATTGTTTCTATTACTATTGCTGGTGGTTTGCCGGTAGCAAGTAGATTTACGATTGGTTCGCAACGAGTAAATGTTCCCGGACTTGTCAAATTCAATTTACGAAATACCATTACCGCCGTGGTTGGCGACACCTTCGGTAATCCTGTGCAAAAAGGAACGGTAGTGTACTTCCGTACCAATGGAGGAATTATTCAGCCGGCGGCACAAACGACAGAGGATGGAACAGTTGCTGTTGATCTCATTACCGGCAATCCTGTCCCTCCCAATGGAATTGCGACGATTACTGCCGAAGTTGGCACAACAGGAGGAGGTAGTGGAATTGCAGAACCGGGTAGTGTCGCTAAATCGAAAAATGTAGATGAGAAAATTATCATCAAGAATATTCGTTCGCAAAGACAGAAGTTGAATTCCAAGGGAATTGCAGTTGATGAGGTTTCAAAACTGCGTAGTGCGGCAACAACAACAGTGTTTACAAAAACATTAAATGTTCTCTTTTCCGGAGCACCTCGCATTACTTCAAACGATTCAGTATTTGTTGTTCCGACACTTGGTTCCAAGCAAATTAATTTTACCGTAGCTGATGAAAACGGAAATCCACTTTCTCAAGGAACTACGATTAAAGTAACAGGAATTGGAACCGACACCAGCGGAGCTGTTCTCACCGGAGATCTGGATAAAACATTGCCTGATACGTATGACCGCTCATTCACTCAATTTTCTATCAACGTTTCGGATAAACGGACAAAAAATTTAAGTGCAACAGTGCCGATAACGATTTCCATTGAAGTGTCCGGAGATAACGGAAATTTGAAGAAGACGTTTAGTGGTGTTCTTTCGTCCGGAGTTTCGGATAGTGGAAAAGTCGGTAGTATACAAATTGTCAATACTGCCACCGACACAATAGTTGTTTCTGGCGCCGGAACGCCAAATTCAGCAGTCATTACTGCAAAAGTTTTGAATGCAACTGGTCAACCATCATCGAACATTCCTGTTACATTTACTATCACGCGCTCTGTCGATGGCGGTGAATATCTTTCAAATGTTATTTCTGTAACTGATGCCAATGGACTTGCAACGACGACATTGTTCAGTGGTGTGAAAGCAGGGTTAGTACAGGTGCAGGCAACAGTACGGCGAGATACATTATCGATTGGTACAGATCCCAAGAGTATTTATATCAAGACAGGAAAATTGTCGTCACTGGCTGTCATTAGCATTTCAAATACAACGCTTTCGGTGAAAGGTGGTGGTGGTGATGAAAATGCCACGTTGGTGTATGAAGGAAGAGATTCATTGGGTAACCCGATAGACGTATCGAATCAAAGCGTAGTAACATTTACGATGGTTGGAGATACCAATGGAGCAAAGATTTCTCCTTCATCGGTAAAAACAGACCCTCACACAGGAAGAGTAACGGCGGCTTTTTCTGCTGGTACAAAATCTGGGTTAGTACAAATTCGCGCAAAAAGCGGAGCCATAGAATCCCCACCGGCAACCATTGCAATTTCAGGAGGCTTTGCAGTTGATTCGTTGTTCAACCTTACAGGATTGAAGAAAAATTATTCAATTTATGAAACAACGCCGGTTTCGATTGGTGTTCTTGCAGGCGATCAATACGGCAATCCGGTTAAACAAAGCACACCAATATCATTTACTACCGATGCAGGAGTTATTACTGCAACATCGTTTACCGATGGTAGTGGTCGAGCAACTGCCGCATTGCAAATTGTTAATGACAAAAAACTGCTTGGGCAGAGATTTGTTTCTGCCAAGACAATTGGAGCTAACGGTACCGAAGTAAAGAAGACAAAGACTTTTATCCTTTCCGGTTCACCAATAATTACAGTAACCAATGTTGTTGTTGATACTGTGACCATTTTTGATGGTACTTCAGCAACATTCAATTTTACTATAACAGATTCTCTTGGAAATCCTATTTCCGCGAATCATAACTATAAGGTGTATCTTGAAGGCTCCGTTGCTAATCAACTGATTGTTACTGGTGATAATAATGGTGTAACTGCGGATACCGACGATAAAATTAACGATACCAAGTATAGTGTAGTTGTAAGTGATTTGTTGGAGAATGGAGGTACAGGCGGGATATTTAAAATTAAATTTGAAGTCAACGGGGTTACAGGTACAACAACCAAAACGCTGATAGGTAAATTACTCGCACCAGCGAATATCATTATTCCGCCATCGGCGCGTGTGCCGGCCTCTATAGCCCTTATTAGTTCTTCCTCAACTGATATTTCAATTGCAGGGGTTGGTGGAACTGAAAATGCTACTTTGACCTTTGAAGTACGTGATTCTGTTGGCGCACCCATTAATACAGAAAACAGAACAAATGTATATTTTAATGCCAATTTCTTCCCCAATACGTTTGTACCGGGAGGAACTGCACCTGTATTGCTGCCATCACTTGATAGTACCGATGAGAACGGACGTGTTAGGGTTGTTGTTACATCGGGTACACAAGCAGGGGTTGTTCAAATTGAAGCTGTTGTCTATCTCTCTAATCCTACTCGAGTCATTAAATCGCAGCCTGTAAGGATCTCTGTTAATTCTGGCTTTGCAGACCAGGGGCACTTTACGATTGGTCCAAGTAAATATAATTTCCCCGGGCTTGAGGTGATGGGTAATGCAACCACTTTGAGTGTTACGGTGCTTGTAGGGGATAAGTACAGTAATCCAGTCAAGGAAGGAACCGTGGTGTACTTCAATTCAGCACATGGTGTTATTCAAACAGCACAAGGATTAACCGATAAGAATGGATTTGTTAATATGACATTGCTCCCGGGTAATCCCTATCCTCTTGCACCAAATTTGTTACCCAGTTTGACAGCAGGTTTTTCTAGGATTTATGCTCGCACAATCGGAAAAGATAGTACATTTGTTACTGATTCAATCGAAATTTTATGGACAGGTAAACCTGTAATTACAAAAACAGATACGATAAATACCTTTACAATAGCAAATGGTGGCAGTGCCGGTGTGTTTACCTTTACGGTAACAGATTTTCTCAATCATCCATTATCTCAAGGGACATCAATTACAGTTGATGCACCAGGTTTGACTGTTAATGGAGATGCAAATACCACGTTACCGGATACGAAAGTCGGTGGTTCAGGGATAACGTCGTTTTCATTTACAGTGAAAGATGCCAACTTAACCGATAGTGATCCGCCTGCTCCGACATTGATTACCGTTATTGTTACTCATCCGGTGTACGGTACTTATAAGAAGGTAATTGCCTCTGGTACTGTTGACTAAGTTAATCTTGTGGATCTGTCAATCTTTATTACCGCCGCGGTGTTCGCGGCGGTTCTGTTTTTAAAAGCATCTTTTTTGCTTGTCGGAACACTTCATCAAACATCGGCTCTGTCAGCGTACCGGTGAATGTGTTTTGTTGGCTTGGATGGTAACTTCCGATCAATGTCAATGAGGGGCTTAGGTTGATGATTGTTCCGTGAGCGAATTTTGGTCGATGTGCTATTGTTGTCCATCCAAGTTCTCGTACACAATCAAATGCGGTATCAAAACCTATCTTACCAAGTCCAATAATGACTCGAAGATTTTTGAGCAGTCTAAATTCCTGAAGGATGAAAGGTCTGCAATTGTTAATTTCCTGAGGTAAGGGTTTGTTTTTGGGAGGTGCGCAGCGGCAGGTGGCGGTAATGTAACAATTTGTCAGTTTCAGCCCATCATTTCGCGAAATTGATTCCGATTGATTAGCAAAGCCCGCTTTGTGAAGAGCGCGGTACAACCAATTTCCACTCTCATCGCCGGTGAACATTCTTCCCGTCCTATTTCCCCCGTGTGCGGCTGGTGCAAGTCCGACTAACAACAGCTGTGCCGCAGAATCGCCAAACCCCGGTACCGGTTTTCCCCAATACGTCCAATCAGTAAAACGTTTTGTTTTTGTTGCTGCAACGCTTTCACGCCACGCAACAAGACGTGGGCAAGCCCGACAGGCGATGATTTTTTTGTTAAGAAGAGATGAAAGGTTGTCTGTCATTGGTGGGGAAATCTACATCCCCGAAATCTTAAAGAATTCGGGGATGTGAAAAGCGCATTACTTAATTTTTGTTACGAATTCGATGAGATGTTTATTGAATTCTTCCGGATTCTCCATATTGCTGATGTGTCCCGCGTTTGGAATAATATGCAACTCTGAGTTTGGAATTTTTTCGTGCATTGACTGTGAAGCAGATGGGGGAGTGAGTTGATCTTTTTCTCCGACCATAATAAGCGTAGGGCACTTAATGTTTGGCAACGAAGCCGTGGTGTCTGTTCGTGCGGCAAGTGCGAGTAACGTCCCATAGATGGAAAGTGGCGCCGTTCGTTCGATGATACTTTGAATCAACTTTACCGCTTCCGGTTTTTTTTCAAATGATTCTGGCGCAAAAAGTATTTTTACTGAATCTGCCGCATATGCTTTCATACCATTTATCTGAACATTTTTCATCGCTGCAGACCGTTTAATTTTTCCTTCATTGCTGTCTGCTTCACTACGTGTATCACACAGGACTAATCCCAGAACGCGCTCTGGGTGTCGTTCAACAAACCGAAGCGCAATGTAACCTCCCATAGAAAGTCCGCAGAGAATTGCCTTATGAATTGCGAGATGATCCATCAATGCAATCAGGTCATCGACAAAAAACTCAATGGTGTAGTGGCCACTACCGACTTCGCTTTCACCATGTCCCCGGACATCGTAGGCAATTACGCGGTTTGTGCCAGAAAGTGCTTCGGTCTGACCGCCGGGGAATGTCCACATCTTATGACTGAAGGGAAAACCATGAATAAAAATAACCGGCGTAGCATTGGGAATGCCGATATCGATGTAGCGATGAAGAATGTTGTTGACAACGACTTTCATAATCATTCCTTTCCAGAAAAAAAAGCCTCGTAAGTTTACTACGAGGCGGGGTGTGTCTTTTACGGTCGTTTATCGATTGGAACATAGTCGCGAACGCCGCTACCAAGATAAATTTGCCGCGGGCGCGCAATTTTCTGTTCCGGATCGAGCAGCATTTCCTGCCAATGCGATATCCATCCCGATGTGCGGGGAATAGCAAACAAGACAGGGAAAAATTCCATCGGAAATCCCATTGCCTGATAGATAAGGCCTGAATAGAAATCAACATTCGGATACAGTTTTCGCTTTACAAAGTATTCATCTTCTAACGCAATGCGTTCAAGTTCTAACGCAATATCCAACTTTGGATTGGTGCCGGTAACAGCAAAGACATCATACGCGAGTTTTTTAATCACTTTTGCACGTGGGTCGTAATTTTTATAGATGCGGTGACCGAAGCCCATCAATCGTCCCTCACCTTTTTTTACTTTTTCAATGAATGCCGGAACGTTGTTGATGTGTCCGATCTGGTCGAGCATACGCAACACCGCTTCATTGGCGCCGCCATGAAGTGGTCCATACAATGCTGCTGCAGCCGCTGCTGTGGCTGAATATGGATCAACGTGTGAACTGCCGACATTCCGCATTGCGCTGGTACTGCAGTTTTGTTCGTGGTCGGCATGCAGAATGAATAAAATGTTCAACGCTTTTTCAAAAATAGCGGGAACTTCGTACCGTGGCGAACCGATGGAATACATCATGTTCAAAAAATTTTGAATGAAGGTCAGATCGTTGTTGGGGTATACATAGGGCATACCTTTAATGTGACGATATGAAAAAGCGGCGATCGTTGGGACTTTACCAATAATCCGTAGAATTTGTTTCTTTCGAATCTCAGCATCGAAGATATTATTTGCTTCAGGATAAAAAGTGGAAAGCGCCGCAACGGTGCTGATAAACATTCCCATTGGGTGAGCGTCGTAGCGAAATCCCTCCATCAATTTTTTAATGTTTTCATGAATGTAGGTGTGTTGAAGGACGCTTGCCTCCCATTCGGCGAGTTGTTTTTTATTCGGCAGTTCACCATGTAGTAATAAATAAGCGACTTCCAGATAGGTGCTTTTTTCAGCGAGTTGTTCAATTGGGTATCCTCGATAGCGGAGAATACCTTTATCACCATCAATAAAGGTAATGGTGCTTTTACATGATGCCGTGTTCATAAATGCCGGGTCGTACGTCATCATGCCGAAGTCATCATCAGATACTTTAATTTGGCGTAAATCTGTTGCGTGGATTGTGCCGTAAGTAATCGGAATCTCGTATGTTTTACCAGTCCGATTGTCTATAACAGTAAGAGTATCTTTTGCCATGCGGTAGCTCCAGAATTAAGAAATTAGAAAACAGGTGTTGATAATTTTGAGAGTTCATTGCCGGATAGTTGTTCAATATCAGCATGAAGACTGTTTCCATGAGCATCCATGGTAACGATGGCAGGGAAATTCTTCACGCGAATGTGCCACATCGCTTCAGGAATTCCGAATTCCAATAAATCAACTCCTTCTACCGCTTCGATACATTGTGCATAATACTGTGCGGCACCGCCAATGGCGTTGAGGTACACAGCACCATGCTCTTTTAACGCCGCAAGTGTTTTAGCGCCCATTCCGCCTTTGCCCATAACTGCACGGACACCAAACTTTTTAATAATATCTGCCTGATACGGTTCTTCGCGACTGCTGGTAGTCGGACCGGCGGCGGTAATTTTCCATCTGTTTCCTTCTTGCAAAGCAACGGGACCGCAGTGGTAAATAACCTGCCCTCGCAGGTCAACCGGTGAGTCATGATCCATCAAATATGAATGCATTGCATCGCGTCCAGTAAAAATTTTTCCGTTGAGCAGAACAACGTCTCCAACTTTCAGCGAACGGATTGTTTCTTCGCTGATTGGGGTGTTCAATACAATCTCTTTTCCGCTCAAGGCAAGACCGCCTTTCTCCGACATCTTAATTGAAGGGGCATCCTCTTTGTAGAGCCATCGTTTAATCGCCCCGGTTGTTGCATCGAGGATGACACCTTGACGACGAAATGCCCAGCAATCATACGCCACTGAAACAAAGAAACTTGCCGGTAATCTGTTTAATACGCCAATCTTGCAACCAATTAAGGTTGAATTGCCGCCGAAACCCATTGTACCAATTTTTAATTTATCGGCATTTTCAAGAATGTATTGTTCAAGTTCTGCTAATTTTGGTTCGGGATTGACATCATCGAGTGTGCGGAAGAGTTGCATCTTAGCGAAATCATAGCCGCTGGTTCTATCTCCGCCGATGCATACACCGACAACACCAATTGAACAGCCGTGTCCTTGCGCTTGCCAGACAGCGTGCAAAATACATTTGCGGATACCTTCCAAATTTCTGCCCGCTTTTCCTAAATGCTCCAGCTCTGTCGGTAATGAGTATTGAATATTCTTGTTCTCGCATCCTCCTCCTTTGAGGATTAACTTCACTTCAATCTCGTCATTGTTTTCCCATTGTTCCCAATGAATAATGGGAGTGCCGGGACCCAAATTATCACTGCTGTTCTTTCCGGTGAGGGAATCAACAGAGTTGGTGCGGAGTTTGCCAAGTTTTGTTGCTTCTGCAATGGCTTCACGAATCCATTTCTTCATTTCAATTTGATTTGCACCGACCGGAGTGTGGACGTAAAACGTCGGCATACCGGTATCTTGACAAATCGGTCCTACATTGTCGCAGGCCATATCAATGTTTGTAGCAATTGTTTCGAGCGCTAATGCAGAACGTGTTCCCTTTGTTTCTTTTTGCTGGGCTGCTTTAATTGCCCGTCGAACATCGGGTGGTAGGTTTGTGGAAGTATCAGTGATAAGTTCGAGAATACTTTGTTTGAACTGTAGCATAGTGACCTTTCTGAATATCAGCGAAATTCTTCACTCCAATAGGTAAAGTTTTCTCCCTGATCCATTAGTGAGAGTTTTACGGGGACAATCATTAAAACAATTTGATTGTCTGCTTCGTTCACCGTTACAGAAAAGGAAAACCACAGTTTGAAATACATCGCATGCTCTTTGTTCTTTGCTGCTTGAGCTGTTTGTTTATTGACAAACCAAGAGAATGGTGGCTCGGTATTCAATCGTAAGTGCGCGCGGCGGTAGCCACCTCTATTCATTTCGGTGATGGTAACGTATTTATTCGGTTCGCAGAGTGTGATAATGTCGGTTTTTTTGGGTTGGACGAGAATTTCTGTAGGGGATTTGACACTGTAGATTTGATTATCAGCGTCATACTTTACCAGCTCGGCTTTTAGCCACACAGAATATACTTTTTCTTTCAATTTATTATCTGTTGCAAACGCGTTAACACGATTGATGAACTGGTCTTTTGCTTTACGTACTCGTTCGTTGTATTCGGCGGTCGATTCAAATTCTCCTTTTGCAGTAACCTCCATTGAATACTGCTCGGAAATTTTTTTCAGTCCGTCCCATACTGTTTTAAGCAAATCGTAACACTGCTCGGATGAGAGTGTGACATTTGGGTCATGCGTTTCGAGAATTGTTTGGGAGTAGAGCGATGAAGCAAGCAATACTAAAGTGATGATGCGTATGATGTGTTTCATTGCAGACTCCAGATGTTGTTCATTCTTGGCAAAATATACAAACATTTTTCGTGATTTTGTAAAAAAATCTACACAAATTCAGTTGTTATGAGAAAAGAAGTTCTTCTTTCAATTGTTATTTTATTGAGTATTTTTTCCGCTTGCGATCAATCGGGCTTGAATCCAAACGAATATCAGGATCCGGGGTTTTCGGGTAGCATTATGGTTGTCGGTTCAATTCCTCCTCGCGATAGTGTGAGAGACCTACGCGTTGTTGCCGTTCCCTACTACCCGGTGGATACTACTGTTGCCGACCTGATTGATAAAATTCTGAATAAGCAGGTTATTCCGTTTAGCGAAAGTTTATCGAACAATGTCGCTCCGAACACGACACTTCAGTACCAAATGTTTGTTAAGCCGAAAACATATTACTATGTGGCGGTGGCGCAATTGTACGGAATCAATGTATTCCAAGATTGGCGGGTAGTAGGAATTTATGGCTATTCACCGTCCACTCCAGCGCCTTCTCCGGTTGTTGTTGTGGATGGACAAATGACAAAAAATGTTGATATCACGATCGATTTTTATAATCTGCCTCCACAGCCGTTTAAGAAATGAAAGCGCTCTTATTAAATACCATTGTTGTTTCAATGCTGATGGGACAGCAGCCGTTCACTATCAGTGGCAGAATTTTGTCTGCTGAAGATGAATCGTCAATTGCCGGTGCGTCGATTCTTGTCGTCAATACAACACTCGGCACCTCGTCTGATGCAGAGGGAAAATTCGTGCTAAAAAACATTCCGCCGCAACGCAAGCAGGTGCAGATTTCTGCTGTTGGGTATAAAACAATAACGGTGAACATCTCGGATTTTCAATTGGATGATGTGGTGATTTTTTTACATCCTTCGCCAATTTTAACTCAAGCCGTTGTTGTTACGGCAAACAAACGTCCGCAATCGTTGGAAGAAATCCCCGTGAGCATGAGTATTATGGATGCACAAGCATTCGAACAACGAAACACTGTTGCGCTCGATGATGCACTGCGGTACGTGCCGGGAGTAAATTTTCAACAATGGCAAATCAACATTCGGGCGTCGAGTGGCTATAGCAGAGGAGTTGGCAGCAGAGTATCGATGTTAGTGGATGGAGTGCCGCTTCTTGCTGGCGATACTGGTGAAATTTCGTTCGAAGCCGTGCCTGTATTCCAAATTGATCGTGTGGAAGTGTTGAAAGGCGCCGGTTCAACCTTGTATGGTTCTGGCGCATTGGGTGGAGTGGTCAATGTGTTGACAAAAGAAGCCGAAGAAACTCCGACTGTGTACTGGCGCCTGTTTTCCGGAGTGTATTCGAAGCCGGCATTTGACCAATGGAAGTGGACGGATTCATACCGCTTCTTCGATGGACAGTTTGTCGGATTCTCCTCACGCTATAACTCACTTGGTGTTGCCTTTTCTGTCAACAGATTGTCCGATGACGGCTATCGCCAAAGTGATTGGCGGAAAAAGTATAATGGATTTCTGAAATTGAAATATGACCTCTCGCCGTATCAATCCATTACCTTCAGTTCAAATTTCTTTTCACAATATCGCGCAGAATTTTTGTGGTGGAAAAATTTCCAAAATGCACTTCGTCCGGCTGATAGTTCAGGTATTACAGTAACGTCGCTACGGTTCAATAATTCGCTCGTGTACAAGCATTTCGTTAGCGATGCATTTTACTATGATGTAAAAGCAGTTCACTTCCGCAGTAACTGGTACAGAGACGCACCACGCGATGTACGGCTCGATCAATCTATTTCCGATGCATTAGTGGTGGATGCACAAGCCAATTGGACTCTTGACGAACGTAATATTCTTACCTTCGGTGTTACTGGAAATTATAACCGCGTTCGTGCAAATATTTTCGGAATACACGATGGGCGAGGAACGGCGTTCTGCCTGCAGAATGAATTTCGTTTCTCATCACCTTTCACGGCAATTGCCGGCATTCGTCATGACATCCAGGAAGTAATAGGATCGTACACTGTACAGCAAACAAATCCGAAACTTGCCGTTCGTTACGCGGTTGATGAGAACAATACCGTGCGTCTTTCTGTCGGCAGAGGATTTCGTTCGCCTTCCATTGGTGAATTGTTTACTTCAACAGCAAACACCGGTAGCGCGGCAATTGTAGTACCAAGCGTTAATCTGAAACCGGAACACAGTTGGACCTATGAACTGAGTAGTACACACGTACTATCTGAACACCTTCAACTCGATGTGGCTCTTTTCCATAATGATTTTTATGATTTGATTGAACCACATGTTTTTTCAGATTCGCTTGTGAAAATCAATTTCAAGAATATTACTCAGGCAAAAATTGAAGGATTCGAAGTCAGTATCAGAACGAAGATGTTCGAACATCTGCTGTCGTGCGATGTTCACTACAACTACAATTGGGCGACAGATAGAAACACAGGAACATTTCTTCGCTTTCGTCCGCGCCATATTGCCAGTGTGAATGCATCAATGACGTTGCCGGTGGTTACTGTCGGCGCTGACTATAGATTTATTAGTCGCATCGAGCAAATTGATGAACAACTTGTCGATCTTGCACCGATTGCCAACGGTCATCAGCGAGTGGATATTCATGTGGTTGATGCGCGAATTATTACCGATGTTGCAGATATCGGTTTTCCTTTGCGCGCATCGTTGAATGTGAACAATCTACTGGGATACAACTATAACGAACTGATTGGCAATGTATCACCGCCACGTCACTTTGTGTTGAGTGTAGAGGGTGTAGTGCGATGAACATTGTGCAAGTGCTTTCACAATTTGAAGTCACCGGCGCTGAAACATTTGCCGCCGCACTTGCCGATGAACAAATTGCACAAGGACACAACGTTTTCATTATTTCCGACAATTTTTTCACTCCCACCAAAGCAACAATCATTCAGCATCCGATTGGGAAACGCGACATCGCCCAACGCTTAAAAAATGTTTTATTCCTTCGAAAGTTCATCCGCGACCACAAGATTGATGTTGTGCATGCCCATTCACGTGCGGCAAGTTGGGTCTGTTTTTTCGCCACGCGTGGAGGAACCGTACCGCTGGTATCAAGTATTCACTACCGCCAGCATCTGCACTTTTCTTCGAAATTATTTTCTGTGTACGGCGAAAAACGTGTGGCAGTGTGCAAATCAATCTACACGCATCTCAACCATGAACTCCAGTATCCGATGGATACCTTGGCGCTTGTTCACAATGGCATAAATCTGAAAAAGTGGGAATTCAGACCACGGCAAGTACCCAAACGAGATAAAAAAATTGTTTCGTACGTCGGACGGTTGACAGGGTTCAAGGGTGATACATTGTTGATATTGATCGAACAGGTGTTTCCGCGCGTTTTTGACCGGATTAAGAATGTTGAATTTCATATCTATGGTTTCTCCACTCCTGACAATCCCGTGGTTAAGGCAATAGAAAAAGTAAACCAACGGTATGGACGCGACTTTATTGTCGTCAAAGGGTTTAGCAATGATGTTGAAACCGTCTATCGTACATCCGACCTCATCATTGGTTCAGGTAGAGTAGCGATGGAAGCGTTGGCGTGCGGTTCGCCGGTTGTTTCTATCGGTGAATCGAACGCTATCGGTATTATTTCAGAACAGACAAAAGATGAAGCGTTACGAACAAACTTTGGCGATCTGGACAAGCGTCAACCGATTGATATCGAGAATTCTGTTTCTTCCATCATTAGCGGTTTGGAATCGCCGGAAAAAATTTCGGCGGAGTGGGGCAGGGCGTTTGTTGAAGAGCATTTCGACATCACTACTGTAGCACGACAGATAGCCGCCGTATATACGGAAGCTGCAGCAAAGAAAAAAAAGATTAATGAAATCCCAATTCTTTTCTACAACGGCGTTACGGCAAACGAAGGGAATGAGAAAACTATTACGATTTCCGAATTTGAGCAACAGATGGAATTTTTGAACAAGAAAAAATTCACTCCACTCAACTTTACCGATCTGCATGCTATTGCCTCATTCAGGCAGCATCTACCCCAAAAGCCCGTGATACTGACATTCATCGGAAACGAGGAGAATATCACGTCCACTATTCCATTGCTGAAGCGCTATGGATTTACCGGTGTATTCTTTGTGCAGTCAAATGCGCTTCCATCAGAACAGTTCATGCAACAAGTCATTGCTACCGGATGTGAAATTGGTTCATCATCTGTTACGGGAAGAAAAATGAACCTTCTTTCCGATGAGGAATTGCGTCGTGAAATTGTCGAATCGAAACAAGTCATCGAACAAAGCATCGGGAGAAGCATTATTTCCTTTGCATACCCTCATGATTATGTAAATGAAAAAGTAAAAAAAATGGTCGCTGATGCTGGTTATCTGTTTGGAGTATGTGTTGATGAAGGACGGCGAAATATTTGGATTGATCTGCTAAAAATCAGACGAATTCAGATATTTCATGGCGCGTCACAATTCTCGTTTTGGAAAAAAACATCCGGCCGGTATTTGTGGTATAAAAGTGTATATTGAACACGCCAACACAACATTAATTCCGATGCGGAGAATGCTATCTCATGTTTATTGATTCTCATTGCCATCTTTTCTATCCAGATTTTCATAGTGATCTCTCAGAGGTTATTGCACGGGCACAACAGGCAGGGGTGCACTATTTTGTTGTTCCGGCAACAAATCATCACACAGCAGAAGAAGCAATTCGTCTTGCTGAACAATATCCGTCAATCTTTGTTGCTGTTGGTTTTCATCCGCTCGATTTGAAAGAATATTCTGAAGAACGGCTCAAGGCAATCGATGCATTAGCGTCGCATCCGCGGGTTGTCGCCATCGGCGAAATTGGTATTGATTACTTTTATGATACCTCTCCCCGAGAGTATCAAAAAGAAATTTTTGCGCGGCAGATTGAACTTGCAGTCCGGAAGAATCTTCCGATCATCGTTCACACACGTGAATCGGTGCAGGATGCAATTGATATAGTGATTGCGTGTGCAGAAAAATTTCCAGAGTGGAGAGACGATGGAAAACGGGGGGTGTTTCACTGCTTCACTGGCGATGCACAACAAGCACAAACATTGTTTGAGCATGGTTTTTTGGTTTCTTTTCCCGGGCCGATAACATTCAAAAAATCAACAATGCCGGAGGTGTTAAAAGAAATCGGAATCTCGAATATTATGGTTGAGACAGATTCGCCATTTCTTGCTCCCGTGCCTCATCGTGGCAAGAGGAACGAACCCTCGTACATTCCATTGATTGCACAAAAGATTGCGGAGACGTTGAATATTTCAGTTGATGAAGTGGCTGAGGCGACTACAGCTAATGCCATTGAGTTATTTCGTTTGCCTCTGCAGACTACATAGCGCCAACATTTTTTTATGTTGTTTATGAACAAACTTTTCTTTGCGGTACTTCCCCTTGTTCTTCTGGCGCAAACTCCGTCCCATATTTCTATTCGATTGTTACAAGATCAACGAGTGATAAATTCACCCGAATTATTGAGGTATTTGAATTCAGCCGAAGCGCGCGAAAGAGAATTGGCGTTGCTGGCAATTGCAAATATTCAAGATACTTCGGCATTCCACCACGTCGTGTTACGTCTGAATGATTCATCGTCTGCAGTACGAAAGATGGCGGCATTTGCTCTTGGTATGCTTAGCAGGCGGGAAGGGGCATCTGCGCTGTTTCAGCGCTTAGCCATCGAAAAAGATGAGTTGTGTAAAGCTGAAATGCTCAATGCTATTGGAATGTGTGGTTCTGCAGATGACCTCGATGCGTTGATATTACGAACACAGAGAGAACTATATGCCGCTCGTTTTCATGTTTTGAACGCTATCAGGCGATTTGCTGTTCGTCGTATTAAAACTGAATCGGTGTACTCCTTTTTGGTTACAGCGCTAAAAGATAGTGAGATGGTCGAAGCAGCAATCTATTCGCTGATGCGTTACAATGACTCTGTGATTGTCAAATTATATAGCGGAGAGATTCTTCCGCTCTTGCATCATCAATCACCATTTGTAAGGATGTGGAGCGTGTCCATTTTCTCCAACAGTTTGGATGAAAAGATACATCGTGCGCTGTTAAAGGTTGCGAGTGCAGATTCCGACTGGCGGGTACGAGTTAATGCTCTTAGGGCATTGCGTACTATCCAATCTGATGATATCAATGAGAGCATGTTCTCACTACTTCGCGATAAGAATGAACATGTTGCTCTCACTGCGCTATCGACTATTGAAGCAATCATTACGCGCAATGCTCATTTTGCTGATAGTGCGAAATGTCTTGCAATAGTCAATTCACAGGAATACTCGCCGGCAATAAAGGAGGAAATGAAAAAAATCATTGCTGTAAAAATGAAAGATCGGGCGCTTTCCTTTATCGGCAGTTGGACATCTGATAATCCATATATTACTGCGCAGAGAATCCGTGCTGTTGGCGAGACAAAATCGCTGACAGTGATGACCGCACTTAAACAGGAATTGAGTCAGACAAAACACTCTGTGGTAGCAATAGCAGCAATTGAAGCGTTGCGGACAATAGTGTACAACAGTACTGATTCGTTAAAGAGTGAATTTCTTCAGACTATACTAGAGCAATTTTCGCGGAAAGATCCAGGCGTTGCTTACACTATTGCTGGTGTGTTTCAGGATACCGTGTTTAGCAAGGAGATGCGTCGTCGTTATCTTCCCTTGCTTGTTTCTGAATACCTTTCGATGAATGTGAGACACGATCTTGAACCGATGATTGAATTGCTAAATGTTTTTGCAGAGTTAGCAGATTCCTCTGCGTTACCTGCAGTGGAAAAAACATTAACGGAACGTGAAAAAGGTATTCGTTCTGCGGCCGAAAAAGCGTACACAGTAATTACCGGCAAAAATGTACCGTATCGCTCTATCAAAACAACAGATATTGACAAGCCATTTTACACGTTCGAGGATCTGAAACTTTTGAGTCAGTATTCCGGTGCCGATGTTATTACAACAAAAGGAACAATCCGGATCATGTTTGCAAAAGAAGCCGCGCCGTTGACTGTGTTGAATTTTATTCTCCTTGCACAGAAAAAATTCTACGATGGACTTTCCTTTCATCGCGTTGTCAGCAATTTTGTAATTCAAGGTGGAGACCCGTTTGGCAACGGAAGTGGAGGGCCAAATTACACCATCCGCACAGAAGTTCATCCGAATGCTACGTACAGCGCCGGTGCGGTAGGAATGGCGAGTGCAGGCAAAGATACTGAAGGATCGCAGTGGTTTGTTACCCACTGTCCAACACCGCATCTAGATTTCAGGTACACGGTTTTTGGATATACAAAAGATAACGATGTTGTTAGTAGAATTATGGTGGGGGACAGGATTACGGAAGTAGTGTTATTTTAATTTTGATGCTGATTTACTGATCAGATCAAAGCAAAAGAGGCGACCAATATGGTCGCCTCGTAGTACTTTTTGTTGCAAGGTACATACTGCAACGTTATTTGAAACTTTCCACCGCCGCTTTCACGCTGTCGTGTAATTCTATCACATTATTCACTTTTGTTATTTTGAACACTTGAGAAACTTTCTCGTTGGCTCCGGCAATTTTCAAATCGCCGTTAGCATTACGCATCGTTGTTACGCCGCCGATGAGCATACCCAGACCAGAACTGTTCATTAACGTCACCTCGCTCAGATCAACGACAATTTTTTTCTTCTTTGCGTCAATAAGTTTGTGGAGCGCATTGTTGAGTTCCGATGCTTCGGGGCCACCAAGCATGCTTCCTTCCATCTTGATAACCGTAACACCGTGCAACTCTTTTGTTGAAAATTTCATAACCGCCTCGTTTGGGTTACTGTTGTTTTTTGCTCTTGCGCAGATTGTAATCCAGTACCAACGCACTGGCAATGTAGATAGACGAATATGTACCAAAAATTGTGCCGATGAAGAACGTGAATGCAAATCCTCTATTCACTTCACCACCAAAAATGACAAGTACCAGCAGCACGGCAAAGACTGTTCCGTTGGTGATGATTGTTCGGCTCAGGGTTTCATTCACCGAGCGGTTCATGATGGTGTAAAGATTTTCTGCTTTATGCACTTTTATATTTTCGCGGATACGATCGAACACAACGACGGTGTCGTTGATTGAAAAACCGACAAGAGTTAAAAACGCCGCCATAATGTTTTGATCGATTTCAAGATTTAGATGTGGGGAAAGCCCGTTGACAAGTATAATAACGCCAAACGTTGCCAGCACATCGTGAAATAGTGCCACCACACCAGCAAATCCGTAAATGAATTGAAACCGGAAGCCGACGTAAATCATGATAATGAGCAGAGCAGAAATGATCGCGTATACGGCATTCTTCCGTAATTCTGCTCCGATTTTCGGTCCGATTTTATCTTCCTTTAAAATTTTGAACGGATTATTCGGGAATTGCTTTGTTAGGTTTTCGCGAATAACATCGAGCACAGTTGCTCCTTGCCCTTGTTCGGGCGTTCGTATCAGGATATCATTCGGATTGCCGAACGATTTGATTTCACTGCTGGTAAAACCGGCATTTTGCATAGCCGCACGCACATCGCTGATGGCAGGGGGATTGTCAAATCGTACCAGCACTTCAGAGCCGCCGAGAAAATCGATACCGAAAGAAACACCCCGCACGAAGACAGCAATGAGACCTGTAAGAATAACGACACCGGAAATGGAATACCAGATTTTCCGAGTGCCCATAAAATCAATGTTAGTATGTTGAAGAATTCTCATGGGTGAACAAACTCCTAGTTCTTATCCAAAATTAATTTCAGTGGCGCCGCGTTCAATCATATAATCGAAAATGACGCGGGTAATGACAATGGCGGTGAAGAGATTTGCCGAAACACCCATCATCAGTGTTAGTGCAAACCCTTGAACAGGTCCGGTACCGAATTGGTACAACACAATACCCGAGAACAAGGTGGTAATATTCGAATCGAAAATTGCGCTGAATGCCTTTGAATAACCGGCATCAATTGAAGCGCGTAGTGTTTTATGCGTTGCCAGTTCTTCTCTGATGCGTTCAAAGATGAGCACATTTGCATCTACTGCCATTCCAATAGTGAGAACAATGCCTGCAATACCAGGAAGCGTCAGCGTTCCTTGAAATGCGGCGAGTATGGCAAAAATAAATAACGTGTTGATGAAGAGAGCCACGTTTGCCACAATGCCTCCCGTGCGGTAGTAGATGGTCATGAACCCGACAATAAGCACAAGCGCAATGATGAAAGAATTGATACCCGCGGCAATTGAGTCTTCACCCAATGAGGGACCCACGCTTCGCTGTTCAATAATATCAACCGGAGCGGGAAGGGCGCCTGCTTTGAGAATAATCTCGAGTAAGCGCGCTTCTTCGATGCTTTCCAAACCTTCTATTTGAGAGCGTCCGCCGGTTATTTTTCCACGAATCACCGGAGCAGAAAACACGGCATTATCCAACACAATTGCCATGCGTTTATTCACGTTTGCCCCTGTAATGCGTGCCCATTCGATGGAACCTTGATTGTCCATTTCCATCGTTACTATTGGTTGATTGAAGTTTGGATCTATTGTTGCCCGGGCATCAACAAGCACACTTCCGGTCAACTCTGCAGTTTTACGAAGGCCATACAGTGTGTAATACTTCACACCGTCGCTGATGAATGCGTGTTTAGATGAAAAGTAAAATCCCATATCAGCCGGAATTAAATTCTGCACATCCTTCCTGGCAAGTATGCGTTCAACTTTGTCTTTATCGTTTTCAGAAACGTACGCTTCACCATTTCCTTGTTGGTTTGGACGGACGAGGAATAAAAAGGGATGTTCTTTTGCAATTTGTTCAGGGGTTTGATTTCCGCCCGGAAGTGTTTGCGTACTTGTATCTGTTCCGGTCAGTGCAGAGAGAGAACTTTTGGCGGTACTTTTTTTCGTTGTGTCAACCGATGCAGTGGTTGTATCAGAGATTCCTTTGCCAGCAAGATACTTGTCGATTGCTTCCATCGTTTTATAGATGATCTCAGGATCTTTCATCAATTTGAACTCCAGTAACGCCGTTCCTTGTAGTAACTGACGAACCTCGTCTTCTTTTGAGACGCCGGGCAGTTCAACGATGATTCTTCGTCCACCTTGTTTTTGAATTGCCGGTTCGGAAACACCGTATTGGTCAACGCGGTTGCGGACAATTTCCATTGCCCGATCGACAGCTTTGTCGGCTTCGTCTTGCAGTCGTTTCACAATTTGCTCGTTGTCTTCACGTAAACTACCGAAGTACCGGCTTAGGCGTATTTGCCGTTGTTCAAAGTTCCGTTGAAAAATGGCTATGATGTTTTCATCACTGGTTTGTGCTTCGCGCACAACATTTGCCATAATTTCGTTGAATTGATCATCCTTGTTTTTAGCGATCTGCTCCAGCATCTTCGCAAGATCAACTTCCAATACCACCCGCATTCCGCCCTGCAGATCAAGACCCAATTTGATGCGCTTGGCGCGTGCTTCGCGTATCTCGGCTTCATGTTCGTTGAGATATTGCAGACTGTCATCACCGGTACGGGATGCCAGCTCTTTTTCAAATGAACTTGATTGGTAAGTGGGGTAAAGGAAGTATAGTGCGAGACCAAGGGAAAGAACGATCGCCACTATCTTGCCGCGATTTTTTTTCACGTAAAAACCTCCGAATAAATCTATACAATGTTCTACTGTAGTACAATCAGGTTGAAAATATAACGGAAAGAGGCAGGAAAATCAATGAAAATCTCAGCCTCATGCAGCAAGCATAGTCCTGATATTTGGTTTGTTTCTGCGTCGTTTATTCTCTATTTTTCTTCTTGTAACCGAATGGAATGAAACGGCGAACATGTAACTTTCATTTCGGAAATCCGAACAATACTTAGCATCTCTATGGTTCAATTCTCACTGTTCAATGCGCGTACGTAAATTGTTGCTCCTCAGTGGAGCGATCATATCTTCCGTGGTAGTGTTTATTATCAACACCGCGTCAAAAAATGTTGACCTTGGTGATATGATGATGCTCTATCTTCGTACTGCGTTAGTAATTGTTTCGTTTCTTTTTATCTACTTTTATCTCCAAATCTACAAACGCGAACATCCCAGAAATGTAGTACAGAATATCGCTAGTGTTGCATTCATAGCAGGAATTTTTTTGGCAGTTTATCTCATCATTAGTTTGTTGCCGCACAAGGGGTTTGAAATTCGCCAGCTGAAACTCTTTCCGCTTGATTACCTTACAATTTTCTTTTCGTCAATTCTTAGTGTTGCGGCAGGAATATTCGCTATTGCAACAGTTCTGTTTATCAAAGATTTAATTTTGTATAAGCGTAAAAAAACGAGTGCACGCAACTATTGGATACTTATTGGTTGCTTCATCTTGGCGTCTCTTGCTACTATAACGCGGCGCCCCCTGGAAGATACAGTGTGGAGTGCAGTGTTTTCCGGATTGGCAGTAGTAATGATTATTGTCAACTCATTTCGCCTGTCGTGGATTGCCTATCTTCCGCGGAAGCAGAAAATTTATGCGTTGCTGTATTCTCTGCTCGCGTTTTTTGGCTTTTTGGTGATTCTGGTAATTCTTTCTATTCAAGACGCGCAAACGCAAAAGGGTATACAGTTCTACAGTTCATCGCTCTTTACATTTGTGAAATTGAGTTCAACGTTTGGCGCTGTATATTTTGGAATGTCGTTCATTAGTACGTTGTTTCATTTACCTACGGCAGAAGCGTTCGACAGGAAACAAACGGAAATTAGTTCTCTTCACAACTTAAGCCGCTTAATTACTCAAGTGTTTGCGCTCAACGACCTTGCTGATACGGCAACAAAAATGGTTATGGAAGTCGTGCAAGCATCTAGTGCGTGGCTTGAAATCATTCCAGCTGATGGTGTGGAGCAACAGCATGGTATTGTATCAGCACGACAGATATCAGACGATCAACTTCGGCATTTTCTTGGTTCCGGTGGAACTGAGTTGCGCGCGGCTGTGATGCAATCGAAAAAAGTGGTCATGATTGATGATATAGAATCGGATAGGAAAACTAAACATCTTCCAAAGCTGAAACAGATTGGTTCGATGCTTATCATTCCACTTCTTTCACACAACAATGTTATTGGAATTTTGTATGCGACAAAAGAAATTAGTTTCGGATTCGATCAGGACGATGTGGATATTCTCACCGGGTTTGCCGATCAGGTGGCAATTGCCATTGAGAATGCACGATTAATAGAAAAGTCTTTGGAAAAAGAGCGCTTACAGCGAGAATTGTTGCTTGCTCAAGAAATGCAGAAGCGCTTGTTGCCGCAACGTCTGCCAACATTTCCAACAGTCGAGATGCGAGCGGTTTCATCTCCAGCGCTGGAAGTTGGTGGTGATTACTACGATGTGGTGCAAATTGATCGCAACCGGATTGGTATCGTGATAGGAGATGTATCCGGTAAGGGGGTTGGTGCAGCGTTCTACATGGCAGAAGTGAAAGGAATCTTTCAGTCACTCGCAAAAATTTATAGTTCTCCGAAAGAGTTTCTTATTAAAGCCAACGAAGCATTGGTTTCCAGTATTGACAAGCGGTCATTTATTAGTTTAATTTATGCAACACTGCACACAACAACCGGCGAATTCATTGTTGCACGGGCGGGACACTGCCCACTGTTATATGTGTCGGCCAACCATCATCAGTTTATCAAACCGGTCGGTCTTGGCTTGGGAATAAAAGCGGGAAACATTTTCAATGATACCATTGAAGAACAACGAATCATGATGCATCCCGGAGACGTGTGTGTGTTCTATACCGACGGTGTGACCGAATCGCGCTCTGCCTCCGGCGAAGAATTTGGCTATGAGCGGTTGAAAGATGTTGTACTTGCCACACAGCATCATTCTGCTGAAGATATCAAAGAAGCGATTATTCAGAAGGTGTGGCAGTACACCGACACGCAAGGATACCACGACGATTTGACAATTTTCGTTATTAAATGGCTCGGCAATCACAACGTGGAACAAATGTAAGAGAACAACGTTTATTCTATTAGGAGTTCGTATGAGCGATTTCAAAGTAAACATTCGTGAACGCGACGGCAGTATTCACGTGCTGGAGTTGAAAGGGTATCTCGATGCCCATACAACGCCAATTCTCGAAGACTCATTTCAGCGGTTGTTGAATGAGAAGAAATACAAGATTATCGTGAACTGCAAAGAACTTACGTACATCTCCAGCGCCGGTCTTGGCGTGTTTATGGCATTTATTGAAGATGTTCGCGCCAACAACGGCGATATTAAAATGTCCGACATGAATCAGAAAGTATACAACATTTTCGATCTTCTTGGATTTCCGATGTTGTACGATATTGTACAAACAGAAGACGAGGCGGCGCAAAAGTTTACCAGCGCCAATTAATGATTGCTGGAAAGTGTAATGGCAACCACTCAGTCATATCGCATCACCATTCCAAGCCGGACCGATCATTTGTTCCGTGTACGGAATTTTGTTTCCGAATTGGCACGTACACACGGCTTTGGTGATGACGATATCAACAAAATTTCGATTGCTGTTGACGAAGCCTGCACAAACATTATTAAGCATGGATACAATTTCTCACCCGACTACGAAATTGAAATTGAAGTGCGCCGAAACGGCCGGTTATTCGAAATACTGATTTCCGACAGCGGCAAGCAGTTTGATCCTAATACAGTTGAAACCCCGAATATGAAAGAATACTTAACCCACTACCGCCGGGGTGGGCTTGGATTGTATTTGATGAAGCGAATTATGGATAAAGTCGAATTTCATTTCAGCAACGATCGCAACACTCTTCACATGGTAAAATCTTTGTAAGCGCCGCCGTGAAACACCATCATTCTCCATCATCTTTCGATTCACATCTTGTTCCGTTACTCGAATTCAGTAAAGTCGTTAACTCATCGCTCGATCTTTCCTTCATTCTCGGCACGTTGCTTTTAACGCTGATGGGTAAGTTGCTCATCACGCGTGGCGTTGTATTGTTAAAAATCAAACCGAAAACTTATGTGGTGAAATACGGCAAAGGCATCCCCAAAGAAGTATTAGAAACAACCATAACACTTTCTCGCGACAGTGCAAAAGGATTTACGGTAACAGCCACCAATACAAAGGGATGCGACGTGTTGGTGCAGAAAGGAATCAATAGGTTTTTTCCCATTATTGCGCATGACGCAGTCATCGGTTACGTCGGTGTGGCGGAACATCCGAAACGGCCGGTAGTGAAAGAGGATATGCAGTTTGTCGATACAATTCTCAACATCTCCGCTGCTGCCATTGAAAAAAGTTTGGCATTTGACGAATTGCGCAATGTAAACCGCACGCTCGATGGAAAAGTTCAACAACTCAAAACATTGTTCGAACTAGGAAAAGAGTTCAGCGGCATTTTGGATCGTGAACAACTGTTGAAACTCTTTTCACTCACATTTATGGGACAAGTCGGCACAAACCGATTTGCCATTTGCTTAAAGGAAGGAGGAAGTGTGTACTCGCGTATCAATCCCGAATTCCTTGAAAAAGATCGAAATGTGTTGTGTTCATTGGTCACAACGCCGTTATTTGTTTCGGATATACCGAATAGAAAGAAATATTCTGAACTGAAAACACACGCCATAAAAGAAAAAATTGCCGCTTTTATTCCGCTACAACTGCAAAATGAAGTCAAAGGAGTGCTGTGTCTTGGCGAACGATTGCGTGGTGGAAAGTATACGCCAAATGATCTGGAGTATGTTTTTTCGTTAGCAAACCTTGCATTCGTATCGCTTGAAAACTCGCGTCTGTTCAATGAAACAATTGAAAAACAAAAATTAGAAAATGAACTTCTCATTGCGCGCGAAATTCAGCAGGGCTTGCTTCCCCGAACACTGCCCGAAATACACGGTTTCGAAATTGCAGGTATCAACATATCGTCGAAGCAGGTTGGCGGCGATTATTACGATGTCATTCCCGCCAGTAATGGAACATATATTATCACCATAGCGGATGTATCAGGCAAAGGAACTCCCGCCTCACTGCTGATGGCAAACGTGCAGGCAACAGTGCATGCACTTGTTCCGTTCAATCTTGACTTACCTGTGGCAACGGCTCGAATTAACGATGTGATTCATCGGAATACGAGTTCAGATAAGTTCATCACATTCTTTTGGGGATCGCTTGATCCGGTCTCAAAAATTTTTCGTTATGTCAATGCCGGACACAATCCACCGTTTGTTGTTCGGGCTAATGGAGCTGTAGAACGATTGACGGAAGGGGGAATGATTCTCGGTATCATGAAAACAATGATGCCGTATCAGGAGGGGATGGTTGAATTGCACGGCGGCGATGTTGTCATCCTTTTTACCGATGGTGTGAGTGAGGCGATGGATGTGAACGGAAACGACTACACCGAAGAACGGTTGGAGCGGTTTGTGCAGACACTTGGTGGATTGTCAGCACAAAAAATTCTTACTGCAATTAAAAATGAAATTCAGTTGTATACTGCAGGCGCGCCGCAATCGGATGACATTACATTGGTAGTGTTTAAAGCAACGTGAGTATTGTTTTTCCATAGCAGGGGACCTCCATTCCCACTGCCGCACTTTTGCATCTCCTTTCATCCTTTCGTACCTTTCTCCATTCGAAAGACACTTTGTATGCGAAATTTTCTGGAATACATACTGCTTCTACCTCTGCGATGGATAGCCCTTGCTCTTCCGTTCAGGCTTGTTCAGTTGTTCGGGAAATGGTTTGGAACATTTGTGTATTATGTCGTTCCGGTCAGAAAAGCGTTGGTAATATCCAACCTTTGTCACGCCTTTCCGGATAAAAGTCAGGAAGAAATTCAGCACATTGCATTGAAAAATTATCAGAATATTTTTCAGACTTTTTTCGAGACGTTGTGGATTCAACGAATATCGGAACATCAGATACGAAACATCGTGAACATTCCGCAACTTCCATTGCTTGACGAAATGGTTAGCAGAGGCAAGGGGCTGATTATGCTCAGCGGCCATCTCTGCAACTGGGAACTGATTGCTCTTGCTGTTGGAATGCTGAGCGGTCATCCGTTGCAAATTATTGTCAAAAAACAACACAATCCGTTTGCCGACAGATTGATGAATCGACTACGTACGAAATTCAACAATACGGTGGTAGATATGGATAGGGCACCGCGGGAGACTCTCAAACGTTTGCGTGAAGGAGGCGTTGTTGCGATGTTGGCAGACCAAAGCGGACCGGCTGAAGGATTATTTGTTGACTATTTTGGAAGGCCGGCGTCAACGCATATTGGACCAGCTGTATTCTTTCTGCGCACCAATGCGCCGATTATTATGACGTACGGCATACGTAATAGCGACGGTACATTTGATGTTTCATTTGAAGAAGTTCCTACAAGCGATGTAAGCGGTACTGATGACCAAAAGATTCGAACGATTACCGAACGTCATGTGAAGATGCTCGAACAGTTTGTCCGCAAGCATCCTGACCAATGGCTGTGGATGCACAAACGGTGGAAACATACCGAACGCTATTTGTACCAACAGCGGGAGGGCATGACTCAGTGATGACTCCCCGGCGGATACTTGTCTTTCAAACTGCATTTCTCGGCGATGTGATACTGACGTTGCCGATGATTCAGGTATTGAAACGTAATTTTCCCGAAGCAGAAATTGATGTTGTTACAACACCTGTTGCTTCTACACTTCTCAACAATCATCCTGCAATTACACATGTCATTCAGTATGACAAGCGAAAAACACAACGAGGATTAAGCGGCATTGTTTCGTTAGCGCGGAAACTTCGTCTGCTGCAGTACGATGTTGCCATTGCGCCGCATCGTTCTTTCAGAACTGCAACAGTGCTTGCGCTCAGTGGAATTCCCGAGCGTATCGGATTTTCTAACACTTCGGGGAAGATTTTTTACAATCACATTGTTGAATACGTCCATTCCCGACATGAAATTGAACGCAACTATGCCTTGCTTATTCCGTTGGGAATACAAGTCAAACAAAAAGAATTTCCGTCGCTCTATCCGTCATTGAACGACATTAACACAGTTAATAAGTTTCTTTTTGAAAGGGAAATTGTTCATCAGGACAGAATGATTGCTATTGCTCCCGGCTCTGTATGGAATACAAAACGCTGGCTCATTGAACGCTACGCACAACTGGCATTACTGTTGGCACATGATGGACATGAAATTCTTATTATTGGCGGAAAAGAAGACGCAGAGCTTGGCTCCGCAATTGTTGAAGCGACGAAGCACAAACAAATTCATAATGCAACAGGGAGACTTACACTACTGCAATCTGCCGAACTAATTGGGCGTTGCAAAGTACTGGTAACCAACGACAGCGCTCCGTTACACATTGGCGTAGCGATGCGTACGCCGGTGGTGGCAATCTTTGGCGCTACAGTACCAGAATTTGGATTTGGGCCTTACGGCGCCAATGATGTTGTGGTAGAAACAAAAGGATTATCTTGCCGACCGTGTGCAATTCATGGAGGAAAGAAATGCCCGATTGGGACGTTTGAGTGTATGAAAAAGATTGAAGTAGAGACAGTGTATGAGAAGGTGAAGGCTACATTAAGCAAGGGGAAATGAAGGATTAAGGAATTATGTTATACTGATTTTTTTATGTATTGTATCAGTCAAACTAATTTATTTGAGGTCAATGATTTTTGAGTGTTTTTTTTCCTCTTTATTGAAATCAATGTTTGATTGATATTCAAACTTTTCAATTCTTTTTTCAGCTAAACGTTTATACTTGATATCTACCTCATAGCCTACATATTTACGGTTTGATTTTAATGCAGCAATTGCAGTTGTTCCGCTTCCAATGAATGGATCAAGTACAATGTCCTCCTTAAATGAATACAATTGTATTAGTCTATATGGTAATTCCTCAGGAAATGGTGCAGGATGACCCACCTTTCGGGCTGATTCTGCATTCATATTCCAAATTGATTTAGTCCATTCCATAAATTGTGATTTTGTTATAGTATTTTCTTTATTTTGACTTATTCGAGTAAATGAACCCTTTGAAAAGACCAAAATATATTCATGAATATCGCGCAAAATAGGATTTGAAGCAGATTGCCAACTGCCCCACGCTGTCGACGGGCTTGCGCTGGCAGCTTTGTTCCAAATGATCTCACCTCTCATATTAAAACCAATGTCTATCATCATTTTTGATACATAATCTGTTAATGGTATATAAGGTTTTCTTCCAAGATTTGCTAAATTTACGCAAGCCCTGCCACCGTTTACCAACACTCGATATGTTTCCTTAAAGACTTTGTATAACATATCAAGATATTCTTGCAAAGTTAAGTTTTCATCATACTCTTTAGTAACATTATAAGGTGGTGACGTAATCATTAAATGTATACTATTATCGGGTAATTCAGACATGCTTTCGGAGGAGCCAAGAATTATTTTATTGACAACCTTTGGAGGTAGGGTGTTCTCATTATAGTCTTTTAATTCTACTAATTTCACGGAATCATACAAACGTGTCGAATAAAACTTCGAAGAGTCATGATTAATTCTCCCGCTAGTTCCGAAGGAACTTGTGGCTGTCCCTTTTCTCCTTTTATTGTTTATTGTTGCCATAGCTCAATCCATCTTGTGTATGGTTGGTAATTAATTGGTTGCCTTTCCCATTTTATTTCGATTTTCCAAGTGTTCTGGTGAGATAAAAGTTTTTTCAACGCAGACGAGTATAATTCAACCCCTCGATTGTTTGTCCCTTTAGTAAGTAGCTTAATATAATTTTCTCTTCCCACCTCCTCAAAAATTTCTTTTTGACAACTTAAAGGAATATAATAAAAGCCGCCAATTTTATCCCACTGTATATGTGTAAAAATTATTCCGCAAGAAGGTACGTAATTATTTCTAAATAATGTAGCTTGCTCGCTATCTCCTGACCATATCAATTTCAATCCATTTAATCCTTTATCAGACAATGTTTTTATGGAATAAGGAATTTCAAATACTCTAACATCAACCTCGGGTTTGTTTATAGGAATATTAAAATCAACGTTCGATTCGCCAAACGTATCTATCAGCAAGGCAGTTATAATATTTTCCCGGGTTGTGCCTACCTGCATTCCTATTTTTCCACCCTTTTGGTTTTCAATTTCAGCAATTTGGAAAAGTTTAGGAAGTTTGTTTTTAATTTTTGATTTTACTTCCAAATCGGTAAACAATTTTACTATTTGATCAGGCATAAAACTTCCTATTTCTAAAACTCTGAATTTCCTCCACCAGTGGAAACTGAATCGGCGCTGACATGCAGATCGCATTTCGGTGGTAGATATTTTGAGTTGAATACATCAATTCTTTTTGTGGGACAAAACTCTGTTGCCAGTTTATTGGTAACAACGCACACCGAATCTTTTTCCACACCGTTTGGCATTTTGAAAAATGGTTGCGTAATGGGAATGGATTTATCTTCGTACACATATTTCATAAATCGTCCCCACAATGGTGCAGCAGCACGTCCACCTTGTCCATCTGCACTGTTGAATGTTATTGCCTGATCATCAAACCCGACCCACACCCCTGCGGCAAGCTGTGGTGTAAATCCGACAAACCACGCATCGGCATACTCTTGAGTTGTTCCTGTTTTTCCTGCCGCCGGATAGTGAAAGAAATTTCTGATGCGCGTGCCGGAACCGCGATTCACCACATCTTCCATCATATTCGTCATAATATACGCTGTTTCTTTGCTCAAAACTTCCTTTCGTTCTGGAATATTTTCTTCGATGATGTTTCCGTCTTTGTCTTCAATTTTCAAAATTGCATTCGGTTCAACATATACTCCTTCATTGGCGAACACGCTAAAGGCAGCCGTCATTTCCAACGGTGATACCTGTGCTGTACCAAGCGCAATCGATTCGTACGGAGGAATGGGAGATTTAATGCCCATCATTTTTGCATATTCAACAACACGCTCTTTTGGTGCCAAATCAAGGATGACTCGGACTGCGACGAGATTCAGCGATTGCGCCAGCGCTTCGCGAAGTGTGTACTTCCCGCCAACATCTCCTTCAAAATTTCCGGGAGCCCATCGCGTTCCATCTGCCATGTTGACGATGATCGGTTGGTTAAGCATTTCATAGGTGGGAGGATAACCGTTGTCGATAGCGACGGTGTACACAAACGGTTTGAATGCCGAACCTGCCTGCCGACGAATTTGCGTGACGTGATTTAACCCATACCTGAATGTGCGGAAATTTCGTCCGCCAACCATAGCGCGAATGCCACCAGTCTTTGGATCAATCGCTACAAAGCCAACTTCAATACTCTGCCACACTTTTTTAACTGAATCAATAAATGCCTTGGTTTTCTTCAGTGAGTCTAACACTAGCGATTTATTTCCTGCCCGAGCATATACTTGAGTTTGCCGTGCGGCTTTTTCAAGCGCACGCTGGAGAAGTTCTGGTTTATTATTCCAATTCCAGAGTTCGTCAAACTTTTTCTGTTGTTCTGCAAGGTGTTCTTCTACCGCCCGATTAGCATAGCGTTGCATGCGGCTGTCTAATGTGGTGTACACTGAGATACCGTCTTTATACAAATTGAAACCATACTGCTCAGCTTTTTCCCGCATGATTTGGCGGATGTATTCAACAAAATGGGGAGCAAGTCCGAGTGGTCCTTCAACTTCGTTGGTGGAAAAGGTCAGCGGCGTATTTTTTATTTGCTCTGCTTGTTCTTCGGTAATGCGTCCATCTTTCACCATTTGGTTGATGACCAGATGCCAGCGTTGTGTTGCTCGTTCGGGATGGCGGATAGGATCGTAGTATGCCGGACCATTGAGAATAGCAACCAACATTGCAGACTCGCCAGGTGTCAATTCCTCAACCGATTTGTTGAAAAAAACGCCAGCGGCAACAGAAATGCCATACGCGCCGCGGCCAAAGTAAATGGTGTTCAGATACATTTCGAGAATTTCTTTTTTAGTGAAATTCTGTTCTATTTGAACGGCGGTAATAAACTCGCGAATTTTTCTTGTCGCTTTATCGAAAGTGCTTTCACTTTCACGTTGCAAACCGTACAAATTGCGCGACAGTTGCTGTGTAATTGTGCTGGCGCCCTCGCGAAGACGGAAGAAAATAAGATTTTTTACCAGTGCGCGTAAAAAGCGCCATGGTGTCACCCCCCAATGTTCGTAAAAATCTTTGTCTTCCGTTGAAATGAGCGCTGCAAACACATGCGGTGGAATTTGATCATAGGTTACATACGAACGATTTTTTGTTTGGAAGAATGTGCCGAGCACTTCGCCGTCTATAGAATAGACTTTTGTAGCCAATTCCGGTTTTGGATTTTCAAGTTCCTCTAGTGAAGGGAGTCCTTCCAGTACATAGTTAATGTACATTCCTACCATTACCAGAATGATAACTACCAACGTTGCAATGTAGTACCAATGCCTTCGAATAAAACTTTTGCCGCGCCGCAGCAAGTCTTGACGGTACTTCGGATCGTTAAAGTATCGCTTCATTTCTTCAGAACTATAGCGGGATTTCTTCTGTGAATCGTTTGCCATGGATTACTGCCACTGTTTTAGTTCAATTGTAGCGCCGTCAAATTCAGCGTAGGTGTTGAATGATATCCAATCGCCGAGATTGATGTACAAACCGTTGTTGATTTGCTGTTTGAGCGGTTGGTGACGGTGTCCCATCAGCACCACATCAAATCCTTCATGAATTTTTTTTGTTGCAAAAAGCATCATGCCGTCGGTTTCGCCGTAATCTTTGTTGCCGGTGTATGCTCTGCTGGTACGGGAAGAGCCGCGGGCAATGGGAGCGGTAATATCCGGATGTACGAGTGAAAAAAGAAAAATACTGAGCGGATGGCGGAGAATTTTTTTTAATATGCGATAGCCGGTGTCATTCAACGCCAGTCCGTCGCCGTGATGGAGGTAAAATTTTTTTCCATTCAGTTCTGTGGCAAACGGCTCCTTATACACCGGTATTCCAAGCTCTTTCGGAAAGAAATCCTTCAGCCAAAAATCATGATTGCCAGCCAGGTAGTGAACCTTTACGCCGCTTTCTACCAGCATTCCTAATGCGGAGAGGACGTGGTGATAACCGCGTGGTATCACATACTTGTATTCAAACCAATAGTCAAATAGATCTCCGAGAATAAACAACTGGCTCGCATTCGTCTGCACATGGTTGAGAAAAGAAAGAAGCCGCTGTTCTTTTTCCTGTTCGCGCTGACGATCGTGAAGCCCAAGGTGAACATCAGAGAAGAAGAAAATGTTTTTCATCGTGTAACTGTAATGGTAAGATCAACGGGCTGAGAAAACCGATTGCACCATCCCTCTTGATCTGAACAGTAAAAATAATACAATGTTGCTTTGAGTGTATATGTACCGGCCTGAACACCATTTTTTACTTTCACGGTGTATTCAATCGGTTTGGTGATGTCGAGATATCCTTTTTCATTTTTTGAAAAATTTGGGTTGCCGGTAAGTTCAAAGTTCGATGACTTATCCAATTTTAGTTCAAACATCGGTTCGGTGTTGATGTGGATACCGTCGTTCGGCGTAAGGAAGAATTTGAGAGCGCCGTTTTTGGTCAATGGAAGATGAGCCGGCGCATCCATTTCAACCTTCACATGACTGTTTGCTGTGAAAGTTTTCTTCTCCGATGCACTCAGCAAGGTAGCGAAGGAAAGAAAATACAGAACTAGCAATCGTGCCAGTGTATGGGTGTTAAGTCGAACAAAGCCGAAATAAGACAGTTGTCTGGATAGTGTTAAAATTTTTTGTGTCGTGAACATCGTACGTTCCTCACGTCATGTGGTTATTGATTCGCGGGCAGATTGTTTATCGTCAACGCGTTGTAATAAGATAAATCCGATGGCAAAGAATAATCCCACGCTCAACACGGCAAGTCGTTGGTCACCTGTAATATACGAAATCAGTCCGAACAAAAAAGTACCAACAACAGCGGATGCTTTTCCACACAATCCATCGTAGAAACCGAAAAATTCTGCTTCGTGATGTTTTGGTGTTAATTGTGCCATTAAACTGCGGCTCGATGCCTGTGAAGCTCCCATAGAACTTCCTGCAATTGAAGCAATAATGTAAAACATTTCTTTCGTTTCAACGAAGTAAGCCGCGGCAACGACAACCATCCACAGAATCAAGTTAATGGCAATGGTTCTTTTAGGTCCAATCTTATCCGAAATAACGCCGAAGATAATGGAGCCGATAATTGCCGATGCCTGAACAACCGCAAAAAGAACCAGCACTTCTTGTAGAGTAAACTTCAGTGTCTGTGTAGCAAAGAGGGATGCAAATGAGATGACGGTCAGAATTCCGTCGTTGTAAATAAAGAAGGCGAGAAGAAATCGTGCAACGTTTTTATAGTTCTTCAAGTGCGTAACGGTATCTTTTACACGTTCAATACCTGCGCGAATATATGAAGGCTTTTGTTCGAAATGGATTTTATGATCGCGCAAAAAAAGAAACAGAGGAACTGAAAAAATAAAAAACACCCCTGCCGCAATAAGAAAACTATACCGTACATTCAAAAGATTTGCCTCTTCAAATCCGCCGGCGTAGAGCGGCATTGCAACTAATAACGTGGTGAGAGAGCCGATATATCCCATGGCAAATCCGTATCCAGATACGCGACCGTAACTTCTCTCAGTAGTGATATTGGGGAGGAACGCATCGTAGAATACCAAGCCTCCCTCAAAGCCGATGTTGGCGATGATGAACAAGATCATTCCCCACAGAACATCATGAGCTTCAACAAAAAAGAGTAACGCTGTGCAAATAATGCTGGCAAGAGTAAATCCGAAAAGAAATCTTTTTCTTCGGCTGGAAAAATCTGCTGCAGCGCCAAGCACCGGTGCAATAATGGCGGTGAGTAGCATGGAGATGCTGACGGCAAGTCCCCACAAAAAATCTCCGCGACCACTGCCGCCGGCGACTATTTCTTTGAAGTACAAAGAGTAACCGACTGCGACGATCATGACCGAGAACGATGTGTTGGCAAAGTCGAAAAGAGTCCAAACAAAAATTTGAAACCGGTTTGAATGAGTACGTAACGGAGACATGTATTATGCAGTTCGTGCTTTGTATGAGTCGGTAGGTTTCGCGGAGATTGCTGAATCGACCAAACCGCGTCCCGATTTTTTCAACGCGCCTTCCTTTTTCATGTCGCTGAGGATTGCATCGAGCACTCCATTGATGAATGTGCCGCTACCATCGGTAGAAAATTCTTTGGCGATCTCAATTGCTTCGTTGATGCTGACTTTCGGTGGAATATCGGCGAAGTATAACAACTCGCAGACTGCCATCCGCAACAGTAGTTTATCGATAAGCGCAATGCGGTGAAATTCCCAATGCTCCGTTCTTGTTTTTATCCGTTTATCGATATCGCTTTGGTGTGTAATTGTTTTGAGAAACAGCGACTGTGCAAAATCGAAATCTGCGTTGCGCTCTTTTAACTCTCCCAAAATCGTATCAATCACATGTTGCGGAGGATCTTTTGCAATTTCATGCGCATACAATGCTTGCATGACTATTTCGCGTATTCTTCGTCGTTTGGGAGTTTTTTTATCAGCCATGGTACAAAGATAAGGAAAATGTAGCGTGAAACAAAGAGAAGAGAGTTACAGGTTTCTATGTTCTAAAATCAATTTTTTGTATGTTTGTGCGTATGCTAGAAAAAATTCTTCCGACTCCGAACGACTATTCGCCTGGTCAGGTTTCCATTCTCCGGAAAAATCTTATCATGCATGTTTTCGACGGCTCGATGTACGTTCTTGGAATGAGTTTTGTTGCGATTCCCACAATCTATCCAATTTTTATTAAAGAGTTGGGAGGAAGTCCGTTAGCTGTCGGCTCAGTGTACGTTTTGTGGACACTAGGAGCAAATATCTGTGCCGCTTTTATCGCACAACGGCTGCGGCGAACATCGTTGTTCAAACCGCAGATGGTGATATGGGGATTTGTTCATCGTTTGATGTTATTTATTGCAGGTATCATTACGGCGCTATTTATTGAAGGGGTATCGCCAAATGTTACCGTACCGCTGTTTCTTCTTCTGTTGTTTCTCACCGCGCTATTTGGAAACATGTCTGGCTTGCCATGGTTTTTGGTTTATACGAAAACCGTTCCGGTAAAACTACGCGGCAGGTTGATGGGTATTCGGCAGTTAATCGGCTCCGGTACAGCCGCTGTTGGCGGATACCTTGTTGTCCTAATTATTAATACGTTTGCGTTTCCCATCAACTTTTCCATTCTGTTTGGTCTCGGATTTCTGTTTACGATGATCTCATTTTATTTTCTTACTCAGATTGAAGAACCGCCGACTGTGCACAGTGAGTCGAATGTTCCGTTCACGTCAAACATTCTTGCCGAAGCGAAACGATTACTGCAAACAAACCGCAATTACCGTCATTATCTTGTTGCCGATGCACTAATTTTAATGTCGATGTCATCAGTGTCGCTCTATTCAATTTTTGCGTTGGAAAAATTTTCGCTTTCGCCTTCGTCTGCCGGAACATTTTCCGCAATTGTCATGGCTACCAATATGGTGTCGAATATTGTATTTGGAATAATTGCCGATTACTATGGACACAAAGTGAATGTTATTTCTACTGCGGTTTGCTTTGGTCTTGCCGCTCTTTGTGCTATTCTATCGCCAAATGTTGTTATGTATGCGTTTGTGTTCGTCTTTATTGCTATTGCTATTCAGGTGCATTTAATTTCGCGCATGCCGTTTGTAGCGGAATTGAGCACCGAGCAAGAGCGCCCATTGTATGTCGGAATTACAAACACCGTTACGGCGCCGGCAATGTTGGTCGGAATTTTGTTTGGGTTTTTCGTACCGTACGTAGGGTATGAAATTATTTTCCTTGTCACGGCGGCGCTTGCTGCTGCAGCTGTGTATGTTTTGTCGGCAAAAGTGATTGAGCCGCGAGTGCAAAAGAATCTGTAGTGGACTCTTTTTATGTTTATTCTCTTTTTGTACATTCCTACGAACTATGAAACCACTCTCGATCAAACAGACCGATAAAGAAACAATTACCATTACGTGGGACGACCATCTTGTTTCAACGTTTTCGTTGCAACAGTTGCGGGATGAATGCCCGTGTGCCGAATGTAAAGGCGAACAAGTGTTGATGCAACAAATCCTTCCTGTGCTTAAACCGAAACTTCCAGGGCATTACGAGTTGAAGTCTATTGTTCCGGTTGGTAGTTATGCCATTCAGATTACGTGGGGAGATGGCCATGCGACAGGGTTGTATTCTTGGGAATATCTGCGATCCTTACATTTTACCAAACAACAGAAGAGCGGCGCATGAACAAAACCACTCGTGCAGAATTGATACGACGTGCTATTCTTGCAAAAGAGACTTCCTACTCACCCTATTCACAGTTCAGAGTTGGCGCGGCAGTGCTGACGGATGATGACGAAATTTTTTCCGGATGCAACGTAGAAAATGCTTCGTATGGTTTGGCAATATGCGCTGAACGGAATGCTATTTTTCAAATGGTGTTTGCCGGTAAAAGAAAAATTAAGGTCGTTGCGGTTTCCACAGATGAACCAACGTTTGTTACCCCCTGCGGCGCTTGCAGACAGGTTATTGCCGAATTTGCCGATAGCAATACACAAGTGCTGTTCATTGCAAAAAATGGAAAAACGAAAACCGTAAAGTTCAGTGCCATATTCCCCACGCCGCCGACACTAGACAAGCTGAAGAAGAAACGTTGATGATTATTCGGATTGCCAGCACTCGCACACCAAAAGTGAACGGTGTGAAAAAAGCGTTTGAAAAAGTGTTGCAGCACTTTCACATCACGAATCTCCATTATCAATTTGAAACCGTAGCAACGGAAAGTGGAGTGCCAGATACACCGCGGTCACTTTCAGAACTACTGACAGGTGCGAAAAACCGCGCTGAGAAAGTTTTTATGCACGGTGTTACTGATTTTTCGGTAGGGGTGGAAGGTGGTGTTTTTCATGTCGGCGACAAAGTGTTTCTTCAAAGTTGGACGTGTGTTTTTAACGGTAACGAATTTCATTTTGGCGCTTCTGGTTCTATTGAACTGCCGCCGGTACTGGCAGATGTTGTTTTTTTTGAGCGAGAAGATTTGGGGATGGCCATTGATACGTTTGCCGAACAGGTTGATGTTCGCAGTAATCAGGGAACGTTCGGTATCCTGACGAATGATTTGATCACCAGAGAAGATTCGTTTGAACTTTCCGCCGTCAGTGCATTTATTCCGTTTTTTCACTCGGCGATTTATGGCAGTGCACCGTTGAAATAATTAACAGTTGCTTAACACATCGAGCATTGAAGCGGCGGTGAATCTTTTCTATATTGTCATCGAAAGTAAACGTTGTATTTAACGTTGAAGGAAGACGATGAAACAAAAAATTTTAATTGCCGACGATGAACGGGATATAGTTGATTTTATCAAATATAATTTGGATAAAGAGGGCTATTCCGTTCTTACAGCAAAAAATGGTACCGAAGCGCTTCAGCTATCAAAAAAAAATCCCGACCTAATTCTTCTTGATATCATGATGCCCGAAATGGACGGCTTTGAAGTTGTTCGGGCGTTGAAGAAAAATCCAGCGACAGCACAAATTCCTGTTATCTTCTTAACGGCCAAAAGTTCGGAAGTAGATGAAGTAGTTGGGTTGGAACTTGGAGCCGATGACTACATTACGAAACCTGTCAGCATTCCCAAATTAATTGCTCGGATAAAACTGACGCTACGGAAAAAAACAGTAGCGTCAAATGAAGATAGCGATGCAAAAATACTTCGCCACGGTGCCATAGAAATTAACCGCTCTCATTACAAAGTATTTATCAATAAAAAAGAAGTTTTCTTTCCGAAAAAAGAATTTGAAGTGCTTTCGTACCTTGTGAAAAATGCCGGCAAAGTAGTAACGCGGGAAACACTCCTTGCCCAAATTTGGGGAAGCGATGTGTATGTAATCGATCGTACGGTTGATGTACACATTAGAAAAATCAGAGAAAAGCTCGGCACCTATGCAGATTATATCGATACCATCAAAGGTGTCGGATATCGAATGAAAGAATTGTAAGAGCGATGGCTCACCATCCTCATCTATGTATTCACTCCGAAACCAACTCATTGTTGCTTTGCTGATTGTCGCGGCAGGCGCTGGCGGAGCGGCGTATGTGTATTCGTCGTCGCCTCTGTTTGCTGTACTGCTGTTGTGCTGTTCCATTATTCTTTCCTACGGCATTCTTCACCTGGTAGTGGTAAAACCGCTGCGGAAAATTTCAGCCCTCGTGCAAGCACAGAATAATAAGGAAACACCGCAACGGCTCATCTTGGAAACATCGGACGAGTTTCTGCGATTGTCCGATTCGTTGAACACCATGCTTGAATCGTTCCGCTCCGACATCAGCCGATTGAAAAAACTGGAACGCGTGCGCACGGAGTTTCTCGGCAATGTTTCGCACGAACTCAGAACACCGATTTTTGCAACGCAGGGATTACTGGAAACACTTCTGCACGGCGCCATTGATGATAAAAAAGTGAATCGTGATTTTATCCAGCGCGCGCTGAACAACACTGAACGTCTCAATACTCTTCTGGGAGATCTCATCGACATTTCACGGATTGAAAGCGGTGAAATGAAACTGCAGTTTCAACATTTCGATGTTGTTGAATTTCTTCAATCAGCAGTTCAAGAGATGAAACCGGTGGCGGAACAACGCACTATTTCTTTACGACTTGAAGGAAAAACCGACAACCCCATTGAAGTCTATGGCGACAGAGATCGTTTGCATCAGGTTATCATCAACCTCATCGACAACGCCATTAAATATTCTGAAATGTATGATACGGTCACTGTACGGTTTGAAGAGAAAAAAGACCGCGTGGAAATTTCAGTTGCCGATACCGGTATCGGCATTGCACCGCAACACCTGCCGCGAATCTTTGAACGATTTTACCGAGTCGATCGCGACCGCTCGCGCGAAATGGGTGGAACAGGTCTCGGCTTGGCGATTGTGAAACACATTGTAGAAGCCCACGACGCTGAGATAAAGGTGAAAAGCCAGGTTGGTGTCGGTTCAACATTTTCGTTTTGGATTAGTAAATTAAGCAATCAGCCGTCAGCGTAACAACTGGACATTATTATTTTGAGACCTGAAACTCAAAACGTGAAATCTTCAGAGATCAAAGGGCGCGCTTCTTCATTCAATCCTCATAACAGGTTTGAAAAAATTTCGTATGAGTTGATTGAAGAAGAGATTGATCCGGAACGAACCATTGCAACCAGATATTACCGCGACACTTCAAAAACCATTCTTGCGCGTAATGACTCTCCCGATATCGGCTTCCGGTATGATGTAAATCCTTATCGCGGATGCGAGCACGGATGCATCTACTGTTATGCGCGCCCTTCGCATGAGTACCTTGGTTTTTCTTCCGGACTGGATTTTGAAACAAAGATTATGGTCAAGTCTGAAGCCCATCTTTTGCTTGAACGGGAATTCAGGAAAAAAACATGGAAGCCGCAGGTTGTTGCATTGTCGGGCAATACCGATTGCTATCAGCCGATTGAGCGAAAACTACAACTCACGCGAAAATGCCTTGAAGTTTTTTTGAAATATCGCAATCCGGTTGGCGTAATAACAAAAAATGCTCTCATCACGCGCGATATTGATCTGCTCAGTGAACTTGCCAGACAAAATCTTGTCCTATGCACTCTCACCGTTACAACACTCAACAGAGAATTGCAACGAACGATGGAACCGCGAACCTCGCCGCCGGAGCTTCGATTGAATGCTATTGAACAACTTGCCACAGCGGGCATTCCTGTTGGTGTTAGTCTGGCGCCAATTATTCCGGGGTTGAACGATAGCGAGATACCGGCAATTCTAAAACGCGCCAGCGATAGTGGAGCAACATTTGCATTCTATACGATGCTTCGGTTGCCGTATGCAGTGAAAGATTTGTTTGTCGATTGGCTCACACGCAAGTATCCTGACAAAGCGGAAAAAGTGCTGCACCGTATCAGAGAGGTGCGTGAAGGGAAATTGAACGCGTCTGAATTCGGCACACGAATGAGCGGTACCGGCGAAATTGCAGAAGCCATCAGTCAACTGTTTGAAGTTACCTGCCGGAAATATCACTTGAACGAACATCGGCACACACTTTCGGTGGATAAATTCTTATCGAATTGGAATACGCAGCTTGAATTGGGGCTGTGAACTGCAGAGAATTTTTGCTGGCTATTGAATGTCTGAAAGTGTATACTTGAGCGTTACTAACAAAACATACCGCACTATGAAACAACAATACTGTGCAATTATTGGCGACATCAATAAATCCCGCAGCTTACAACGTCGAGCGCAAACTCAGAAAAAATTCAAAAAGGCGGTGGCGACTATCAATAAAGAATTTAAGGACGACATTGCCTCGAAATTCTTAATTACCCTTGGCGATGAGTTTCAAGGATTGTTGAGAACACCGTTGCATAACTATCAACTAATATGCCGGTTTCAAGAGTTGATGGAGCCTGTTTCGTTTACCTTTGGCGTAGGCATTGGCACACTTTCGACGCCGCTGAATACTAAAGAAGCAATAGGAATGGATGGAGAATGCTTTTACCGCGCGCGCAATGCCATTCAACGAGCAAAAAAAGAAAAAAAGAAATTGGTGTACGATTTCGATGATCCGGCAGTAATGTTGGTCAATGCTATTGTTGTTTCTGTTGACGCTCACGGGAAACTGCTGAATACCACTCAACAGAAAATCGTTCAGTTGCGCAACAAAGGAATGACTCAACGCGCCATTGCTCAAAAACTTCGCATTACCAAGCAAGCCGTGTCGAAAGCCATTTCAACCACGATGATTAAAGAGATGGAAGAGTCGGTAGAGGCGCTGGAACAATTTTTCCATCGGTACGTAATGAAGGTCAACCATATAGGTTGACTCATGAAAAGTCAACCATATAGGTTGACTTGTAAAAAGTCAACTGAAACCGTGTTGCGAGTACTATTAGGAGATGGTGTATGAATACTCATACCGAATTTCTACTTTTGTTTGGTATTGGTTTTGCAATGTTCGAATATTGTATCAAGCGATATCTACGGCTACAGCAGAAATCGGTGTGGAAACAGAGCATCGTGCTGGGCATCATCATTATTGCGACGACAGTGAAATACGCTTCCCTGCTGAGTCTTTTAGCTGTGGCGTTATTTACACTGGCCTATGGTGGGATAACAGCAATTACAGAAAAGGGGTTGAAAGGAGAATGCTGGCAGGTTGAGCGTTTTGTTATCCGAAATGGTCTTGCGCTTGTGTTGTTGTTCATCCTTCGAAGGATGTTTACTGAAATCCAGGGTCACCAGTGGTTCGATGTTCTTTGGACTTTCTTATTTACACCACAGTTCACGCTTCCGCACCACACATTGCTCTATGGTATCGGATATCTTTTCGTTATTGATGGTGGAACAACAATAGTGAAAGGTGTGTTAAACAAGTTTCCAATAATTATGCAAAAAGTAGTACACGACAATAACAACAATCGACAAGAATTTGAGATGAAAAATGCCGGTGAACTTATCGGCATTGTGGAGAGATTGTTGATTCTGACTTTTGTATTGAAAGGTAGTTATGAAGCAGTTGCATTTGCCGTGGCGGCAAAATCAATTGCACGATTCAAAGAATTAGACGATAAGAACTTTGCAGAATACTATTTGATCGGTACCTCGGTGAGTGTGGCAGTAGCTGTTGGAGTAGGGATACTACTGACGATGCTTACGTAAACTACTATGTTCCCTTCACATCTTTACTTTCCCAATTTTAAACTCTACATTTCTCCACAATTATAATCACAGCAACAGGAGACCCAATGAAGAAAATATTTCTTCTCGTATTGGTGGTTACATTGACAGCGTTTGGTCAAAGTGTTCGATTGAACGTACCCTACGAACGCTTTGTCATGAAGAATGGACTCAATGTCATTCTTCACCAGGACAACACAACGCCCACCATTTCCGTTAACACCTGGTACCTTGTCGGTTCAGGGTATGAAAAACCCGGACGAACCGGATTTGCCCATCTGTTCGAGCATTTGATGTTTGAAGGGTCAAAAAATGTTCCGGAAGGAAAATTTGATGAATGGCTCGAAGCATCCGGTGGAAGCAATAATGGCTCTACAAACACTGACCGGACAAATTATTTCGAAGACATTCCGAGCAATGCGCTGGAACTTGCCTTGTTTCTTGATTCAGATCGAATGGGATATCTTCTTGATGCGATGACGCAGGAAAAATTAGATGGGCAACGTGATGTGGTAAAAAACGAACGGCGTCAACGGTACGAAAATAGTCCGTACGGTATGGCATTTCCGGTGTTGGTTGATGCGTTGTATCCCAAAGGTCATCCGTACAGCTGGACGACGATTGGCAGTATGCAAGATTTGAGCGCGGCGTCGCTTGATGATGTGAAAGAATTTTTCAAACTCTACTATGCGCCGAACAATGCCACACTTGCCATTGCCGGTGATATTGATATTCCCACCACGAAAGCGTTGGTAGAAAAATGGTTCAACGAAATTCCCAGAGGAAAACCTGTTCCCCCGCAAGATCGTACGCCTGCTCAGTTGTACGAGGAAAAGAGAATCATGTTTGAAGATCGCGTACAACTTCCACGTCTGTATCTGGCGTGGCACTCGCCGGCATCATTGACACCGGGCGATGCGGAGATGGATTTGCTTGCATCAGTGTTGGCAGGAGGAAAAAATTCCCGTTTGTACAAACGTCTGGTGTACGAAATGCAAATCGCTCAGGATGTTTCTGCCTTTCAAATGTCGCAACGTCTGTCATCAGTGTTTATCATTACGGCAACGGCTCGCGTTGGTCATACGCTGGCAGAACTTGAAACTGTCATACAGGAAGAAATCAACAAAATTAAAACAGAAGCGCCATCAATACGCGAATTGGACCGCGCACGCAACCAGTACGAAGCAAATTTCATCGGTCAGCTGGAATCCATCAATGCAAAAGCGGATATGCTGAATAATTACTACTACCTGACCGGTAATCCGGATTATTTCAACGAAGACCTTGCACGCTACTATGCGGTTGACCCGAAAGATATTTCGACTGTTGCACTGACGTACCTGAAAGATGATGCGCGCGTGGTGATGAGTATTGTGCCGAAAGGAAAACAAGAACTTGCCGCTTCAAACAGCACTATTGTAAGCACGGAGGGAAAATGAAAACTATAGACAATAAAGTTATCCATTACCCATTATCCATTATCCATTGGACGACTAGCGCACTATTGGTTGTTCTTTTATTAGTTAGCTCAGGATCAATCAACGCTCAATCACCGGACAGAACAAAACCGCCGGCGCTGGGTCCGACACCGTCACTTAAATTACATCCGATACAAAAATTTACGCTCAGCAACGGTTTGCCGGTGTACGTGTATGAAAAGCGAGATGTGCCAATTATTCAATTGAACCTTGTCGTTAAAGCGGGAAGCGTGGATGAACCTGCCGATAAACTTGGTCTTGCCGGCATGACGGCAAACATGATGGATGAAGGAGCGGCAGGAAAAAGTGCGCTACAACTTTCTGATGAGATTGATTTCTTGGGAACGTCAATTTCCGTCAGTGGGGGATTGCATACCAGCGGCATTTCGATGCGATCCACGACATCGAAGTTTGATGCGTCGCTCAAACTTTTTGCCGATATTCTGCTCCGTCCGGATTTTCCAGAAAGTGAACTTGAACGATTACGAAAACAGTATCTGACGTCATTGGTTCAGGCATACGATAGACCTCCGGTGATTGCGGCGGCGGCAACGTCGCAATTAGTGTTCGGCAAAAATCATCCATACGGAAGAACAACCGTAGGAACCGAACAAACGTTGAATGCGCTCACCGTTGCCGATCTGAAAAATTTTTATGACACATACTACAAGCCGAACAACTCGTTTCTTGTAGTTGCTGGCGATGTTGATGCGAACAGCGTTATGGCGAAATTAGAACAAGCACTTGGCGAATGGCAGAAAGGGGAAGTAAAGCCGGCAACGGTTGCGAAAGCAAAACAAGTGTCTGGCAGAACAATTTACCTTATTGATAAGCCCGAAGCGGCACAATCGGTGATACGCATCTGCAGAGTCGGAACAGATCGGATGACTGAAGATTATTTTCCATTGCTGGTGATGAATACCATTCTTGGTGGTTCGTTCACTTCCCGGTTAAACCAAAACCTGCGTGAGATCCACGGGTATGCCTACGGCGCAGGTTCGGGATTTGCATTTCGTCCTTCGCCGGGACCGTTTACCGCATCGTCAGATGTGCAGACCGACGCCACTGATAAAGCGCTGAAAGAATTTATGAAGGAACTCAACGACATTTCAAAACCGGTGAGCGACGATGAACTTGCCAAAGCAAAAAATTACATCGCGCTCGGCTACCCCGATAATTTCAGCAACGTCGGTTCCATTGCGGCGCAAATTGCGGAGATGGTACTCTACAATCTTCCGGAAAATTATTTCAATGATTACATCAACAAAGTAATGGCAGTGAAAAAAGAAGATGTCCGTCGTGTCGCAAAAAAATATATTGATACCGACGATCTTGCCATCATCATCGTTGGCGACAAAGCCAAGATAGAAAAGGGATTGAAAGAAACAAAAGTTGGAAAGATTGTGAATATGACGCCGACCGATGTGTTGGGACCGATGCCGAAGTTGTAAGATGATGGTGCAACAGGATGGACTAGCGCCATTGCTAATATTTGTCTTTGTCAATCTGTTTGTGAGTTAGTTTACGATGGAGGGCTAACGGTTTGCTACTTGCTGATGTGGCGGATTTTTAGCACAAAAGTTCAATCGAAGAACTGCACTTTGACTAAGCACTAAACTTTCATAGAAGCTCGTCACCCGCCATTACGCCAACCCGCTGTTGGGTGCTGTGCTTCTTTTCTATCAATAGTTTATAGTCCGATTTTGAAATAAATAAATTGCTTTCAATGCTGTCCAATTTTTGAATAATTGCCTTTATTGCTTCGTCCGATTGGTCAATGCCTATCCATTGTCTGCCATTTTTCTGTGCAGCTTTTAGTGTCGTACCTGAACCTGCAAAACAGTCAAGCACGATACTGTTTTCATTAGAAGAAGTTTTTACAATTAAGTCCAACAAGTCAGGATTTTTCTCTGTCGGATAAACAGGATATTGCGGATCTTTAAACTCCCATATATCTTGAACTCGCTTACCTTCTTGTTGGTCAAAATAAATTTTCTTTCTTGGATTTCCGTTGTCGCTCCATTCAATTAAACCATCTTTGTCCCATTGCTCTAAAACGGACACATCGCATCTCCAATGTCTGCCGGGTGGTGGTAGAATGCCTTTAAATGCTTGTGAAGTTTTGCCGTTTTGAGTTTCTCCGGGTGCGTGAAGCGGAATAGTTGTATATCGTCTGCCGTCTTTTTCTGTTTTTGGAAAAAGTTTGATTTTGTCTTCTTCGGTATATGGTATTCTTGGCTCGTTCCAAATTAAGTTGTCAGATTTTGAGTAAAATAAAATCAAGTCTTTAATGTTGCCATAACCTTTACGGGAAAAGTTTTTAGGATTGCATTTTATTCGTGTAATATCGTTGCGAAAATTTTCGATTCCGAAAATTTCGTCCATTACTACTTTTACATAATGACCGATTTTGTAATCAATGTGTAAATAAATAGAGCCTTTATCTGACAGCAACATTTTTAAAAGGACTAAACGCTCACGAATAAACTCAATGAATTCAAAACCTTTCAATGTGTCGGTGTAAGCCACTGTTCCATTTAAACTGTTGCTAATTGTGTTTGCTCTGCCTTCAGTAATTGTAAAAGTGTTGTTTGTAGCAAATGGGGGATCTATATAAACAAGGTCAACTTTACCTTTGAGATTATATTTTGTAATTAACTGTTTTAAAGCAATAAGATTATCTGCATGAATAAGTAAATTAGGACTATTGCTTGAATTGATTTGCTCCAGTTCAATTTCAGGAATGCTGTTGAAAATCTCCTGTTCAGTTTTTTTATTTGGATATTGTAGCTGCATAGTTTTATAGTTGATATAAAAATTCACGCAGCACCAAACTGCTCATAATATTCAAGTCTTTGTATTTCGTGGTTATGTCCTTATACATTTTGTTTTTACCCTTAATGTATAATACACCGTCTAGAATGGCAATTTTTATTGCCTTTACATTTTTGGCATGAAGCATACTAATTGCGTCATTAAATTGTGCATTTTGGTGTCCGCCAAAGTCTGTTAAAAATTTTGCTTCGCCAATAACATATTTGCCATTAAAACGACCAATAAAATCAAGTCCTTTGCTGTGTTTGTAGTTTAACTCATTATAAGCAAAATCCATCAATTGTTTGTCGCTTCCGTTTAGAATTGCATCTTTCTTGTTTTTTGTGAATTCTTCAAGGGAAACAGGTTGAATACCTAATGCTTTGGTATTTAGCCAACGTCTGAAGAAAGGACCGATTTGTCTGTTGGTTTCTTTGGGTTCGCTGCAACGTTCAAAGATTTTATTAAGTCCCATTTCATAAAGCCGTCCACAAATACGATTGATTGTTTTCGGATTTCTCTCAATTGAAGAAGGGTCTCGTTTTAGATATGCAATGTAGCTGTCTTTGATTGGAAACAAGTCAAGTTTCAGAAGTTCTTTGATTAAAGCATCATTATTTTTCTTTTTGAAGGCTTTCTCAATGTTTGCCCAACGCCCACTGTTTATTTCTCTAATTCCTTCGGGAATAGTCGGATATACTTTAAAAAGGTCGTCAAGATATGACCTTTGATTTGCGTATTCTATACTTAATTCTGTCCAATAATTCATACTTCAAACGTAGTCAAAAAAGTCGTTAGTTTAATATTACACTGTCGGTCAAATAGCATTGCACCTAACGTGTGCACAAACCACGCCGTTGAGCGAGCCGCCTATAAATAATTCATTTCTTGCGGCGAGCGAAATGGAACGAGTAAATATTTCTCTTTCATAAAACGAGTGTCGTGGTTTGTGCTGTTATACGCTGTGCGGCTCACGTCAAACTCAACTTCTTGTTTTTCAAAACGTGTTGATTGATGTCTGAGAAGAATGATGCAACGTTCTCAGGCGAGGGAGCAGCATCTCCGGGATGTGCACAAGTATTTCTGATCGTGAAACAGATCGATAGTTTTTCGTGCTCGTTTCCGTCTATCAAGCCGAGGAATTCTAAAACCCACAACAGATCGTTGTCAAAGACAGACATTCTGAGGTCGGAGAGATTGTGGATCTCGAATTTCTTGTTGAATCGCTTATATCGACCCGACGTCATCGCTGACATCTGTGCAGAGGCATTGTTGAACTTGTCTAGCCCGAATTTGACGACCTTTTTCTGGAGTCGATCAACTGCAGCGCACCAACAAAGTACAATTGCTGCTCTGAAATAGCCTAGTCCGGCACACTCTACAGCCTCCTTTAGATACTCGAGTTCGTCTCCTTGTGCCGAGTCCAAAACAGTTGAAAAGGACCCGTGCTTTTTTATGTCTGTTTGGAATTTTAGAACGTGAACAATCAGTTCAGATGAAATCGCTTTCTCCGTATGCTGAAGCAGGGCAAGGACGACTGATTTGGAAGGTGTGATAGTAGAAGATTCAACAAGTTTGCCAAACAAGTCGTGACAGCGGTCGAGTATTTGGGAATCGACAGAATAATAATGTCGGAGCGTGGACTCGATCTTGTCAAACCAAGTCGTTGCGATGACTTCGATCTTCTGACGCAAAGCCTTGCTATGAATTTGCTTGTTCTTCACAGCATCGATTTCATTCCTCAAGCCTGCAATCTCAGTCCGGAATGACTTAAGAGTATTTACAAAATCGATTTTGTCCATAGTTTACTTGAATTTTTCTAGAACGTCTGCCAATTCAGTCTTGCCGTCAGTAGACAAATGGATATCCTTCTTTGGATCGTATGATTTATAGAGATTCTTGTTCCGTTCAAGCACAGCTATAAAATTTGGCTTGTCATAGCACTTCTGATCTATACACCGTTGACGTAACCCATCAACCGTAAATTTGAACTCTCCCGAAGAGAGAGCGTTTTCGAGTGCCATCAAGAGAGCGTGCGACATTTGTGCCTTTGCTTTCTTATGAATGCTCAACTTGTAAAGAGGTCTGATTTCTGAGCCTTCGATGAAAAAGAACTTTTGAATGATAGATTCCTCAAGCGAGTATTGGTTCAAGAAAGCTTTTACGTCGATAGGTAGAATGAAATCACTTGTACCCTTCTTTTGCTCGGCCTCTTTCTGATGTTCTTTCGTTTCCTTCGAAGGTTGATCTCCGGCTAATGAGTGAGCCAAGAGAAGCTCGAAACACTTGAGCCTAAACGCTTCTGGAACGCTTTCGGCTAGAGTACTAATTTCCTTTAGTTTTTCTGGAGTGATTGATGCCATTGATTAATCTCCTTATAATTATGAATTAAATCTAGTGAGCCGCATAGCGTATAACTACTGTGTTTCTGAAATAATATAAAATTATTTCGCTTATGATACCAATTTGGCATAATAGACGCAATATTGCGTCTATTTTTCTTTTAACTGTTGTAAAGTCTGGTCTAAAGGATTTAATATTTTTTCTAACCTATGTATCCGAACCATTCTTTGGATTTGATAAAAGAGCGAAACATCTTTTATTTGTCTTCAGTGTTTTGTGGCTGTAGTTTCTCAAACGTATTTCATCCGGTAGCGCTTGAAACAGCGAAGGGGCAGTGGAGTTGACGTTGTTCGATGTGTCAGGTAGTATTGCCATGGTATGCACAGACGCATCTATTGTATAAAAGATTTTTCCCTTATGCAATATCACATTAGGTGTTGTCACACCTCGACTACGCTCGGTGTGACGCTGTGGGTAATCAGGTGTTGTCACACCTCGACTTCGCTCGGTGTGACATTGGTTCGACTACGCTCGGTGTGACTTTTGCTTTTTTACAGTCACCCGGCATGCTTCGGGTTTTTCATTTTTCATCTTTGAACTTTCGCAAATTGCTCGTATATTTCTGCGTCAATTTTTGAATTTTGTATAAACTAACAATCGTCATGTAAAACAAAAGATGGTCATCCTTCGACTCGCTTTGCTCGCTCAGGATGACTGTTCGTGTTCCTTCAATTAAACTAAAGTCTCGTTAGAAGATAATGACATTTGAACAGGTTGTATTTTACGGTCTTGCCGCAGTGACAGTTTTCTCTGCTATCATGATGCTTCTCCAGCGAAATCCGGTCAACAGCGCACTCTTTCTCATTCTCAATTTTTTCTGCCTTGGCGGTTTGTATCTCACACTCAACGCACAGTTTATTGCCATCGTCCACGTTCTGGTGTACGCCGGTGCAATTATGGTGTTGATTCTGTTTGTGATTATGTTGTTGAATTTGGGAGATGATAAGCGCCTGCGTGAACATTTGGGATTGAGAATGTATTTCGGCATTGCGTTTTCCGTTGCGTTGCTGGTTGAGTTGCTGTACATCCTCGGCTTTTCCAGCGCTAATAATTATACTCAACAATCTCCGGCGGCGGTGGAAATAGGGACGGTTGAATACATCGGCAAGGTTCTTTTTACAAAATTTTTATTCCCGTTTGAAATTACGTCGTTCTTGTTGCTGGTTGCCATTGTTGGCGCAGTAATTTTGGCGAAGAAGAAATTAATTCAATAAACATTGTTCCCGCAAAATCGCATGGGCACAAACACATTTTTGCAGTTGCCGGTATGTGGTGTTGTGGGATGAATCAAAAGATATGATACCATTAAATCATTACTTACTACTGTCGGCATTTTTGTTTACCTGCGGCGTGCTTGGTGTTGTTGTCCGCCGAAATGCTATTGTCGTATTTATGTGTATTGAGTTAATGCTCAATGCGGTCAATCTTTCGCTCATCGCGTTTTCATCGTTCCTCGGTGATGCGACCGGACAAATGCTTGTCTTTTTTGTGATGGTGGTTGCGGCGGCAGAAGCGGCAGTCGGATTGGCAATCATCATTGCGCTGTTCAGAAACAAACAAACGGTAAACATTGATGAGTTGAACATACTGAAATGGTAGTTCTTCTATGCGCCATGAAGGTTGCGGCTACCAAGTTGACTTAAATTCTTATAATCTGAAATCTAAATTCTAACACGTTCACATGTATTCACTTGCGCCTCTCATTATTCTTTTTCCACTCGTTGGTTTTTTGATCAACGGTCTCTTCGGCAGGAAAATAAAAAATGAAGCAATCATCGGCGGCATTGGCACTGCGGCTGTGGCTCTTTCGTTTATTGTCGCGGTTGGCATTTTTGTTGAAATGATTTCTTTGCCGGTAGAAAATCGTTCGCAGATTGTCAGCGTCTTTCAATGGATTGCCGCCGGCTCGCTATCGGTTGATGCGGCGTTGCAAATTGATCAACTCTCTATTCTCATGACGCTCATTGTCACAGGCGTCGGCGGGTTGATTCATTTCTACTCCATCGGTTACATGCATGGCGATTCAGGTTTCTGGAGATTCTTCACCTACCTCAATCTTTTTATCTTTGCCATGCTCATCCTCGTGTTGGCTGATAATTATCTTTTCATGTTCCTCGGATGGGAGGGAGTTGGTTTGTGTTCGTATTTACTCATTGGATTTTGGTACGACAGAAATTTTGAGAAAGGAACAACTGCCGATGCGGCAAAGAAAGCATTCATCGTCAATCGCATCGGCGATTTCGGTTTTCTGCTCGGAATGTTTTTAATGTTCTCCACCTTCGGTTCGTTGAAGTACGAAACGGTGTTTGCACAAGCCGGACTGTTTGAACGGGGAAATGAAGTGATTATGTGGATTACCCTATTGATGTTCGTCGGCGCAACGGGAAAGTCAGCGCAGATTCCGTTGTATGTGTGGTTGCCCGATGCAATGGCGGGTCCGACACCGGTGTCGGCGCTGATTCACGCGGCAACAATGGTGACGGCCGGCGTGTATATGGTTGCGAGAAGTTCCATCTTGTATGCACTTGCTCCCGCAACAATGGAAATTGTTGCCATCGTTGGTTTGCTCACTGCATTCTTTGCCGGAACAATCGGTATTGTGCAGAATGATATTAAAAAAGTTTTAGCGTACTCGACGGTCAGTCAGTTGGGCTACATGTTTTTGGGATGTGGTGTCGGCGCATTCAGTGCAGGACTGTTTCACGTGATGACGCATGCATTTTTCAAAGCGTTGCTCTTTTTGGGTTCCGGTGCGGTCATTCACGCGATGCACGAAGAGCAAGATATTCAAAAAATGGGGGGATTGAAAAAATACATGCCGGCGACGTACAAAACATTTTTCATCGGTGCGTTGGCAATTGCCGGCTTTCCATTCCTTTCCGGGTTCTTCTCTAAAGATGAAATTTTGTGGAAAACATTTGCCGATGGTTCACCATGGATGTGGTTGATTGGCGCACTTGCCGCCGGCGTGACCGCTTTTTATATGTTCAGACTTGTTTCTCTCACGTTCGAAGGCAATGAGCGTTTTGACCATCACCATGTTCATCCGCACGAAGCGCCGAAAACAATGTTGTATCCGTTGATCATTCTTGCAGTTCTTTCTGTGGTTGGCGGATTTGTCGGCGTGCCGCACGTGCTTGGCGGCGCTCTCGGCGTCCACAATTACGTTGAAGAATTTCTCGAACCGGTCTTTGCTCCGGCGAATGCAAAGTTACATCTACCTTACCACGACAGCGCCGGTCTTGAACTTGGGTTGATGGCAGTTTCCGTTGCCGTTGGTCTTGCAGGAATTTGGTTTGGACGATACGTGTATATTCAGCGGAAAGACATTGCAGAAAGCGCCGCAAAGAAATTTTCCGGACTCTACAAACTGCTGTGGAATAAGTACTACGTTGATGAAGTGTACGACGCCGTCGTCGTCAATCCGATCAAACAGACTTCGGATAAGTTTCTCTGGAAAATTTTTGATGTGCAGATTATTGATAACACGCTGAATTTTTCTGCGAAGTTTATTGAAACAACGGCGAATATCTTTCGCAAAGTGCAAACCGGCGTTGTGCAAAGTTACGCAGTAATTTTTGTGGCGGGAATTTTGTTTGTGCTGGGGTATTTGATGATCCAGTAATTCAGTCTAACTTCTGATAATTGAAATGCAAAACATTCTTACCTACATACTTTTTTCTCCACTCATTGGAATACTTCTACTCTTCTTCGTGAACAAAGAGAAGAAGAGTTTGATAAAATATATCGGCATTGCAACATCGCTTGTGACGTTTGCTTTGTCGCTCGTCGTCTATGTTGGCTTTGACTCTGCAAACACACACATGCAATTTGTCGAGCAGTATCCGTGGATAGCGGGACTCGATATTTCGTACTACATCGGTGTTGACGGATTGTCGCTGCTGCTCATCGTTCTTACAACGTTCCTCACGCCAATTTCTCTCATCGCTTCGTGGGAATCAATTACCGACCGACTGAAAGAGTACGTTGCGTTTATGCTGTTGTTGGAAGTGGGAATGATAGGGGTGTTTGTGGCGATTGATTTGTTCTTGTTCTACGTCTTTTGGGAAGCAATGCTCATTCCGATGTACTTCATCATCGGTATTTGGGGAGGGAAAGAGAGAATTTACGCCGCGGTAAAGTTCTTCATCTACACGATGGCAGGCTCGCTGTTGATGTTGATTGCCATTTTGTGGCTTGGCTACTATGCATCAACGCTTCCGGACGGATACTTTACGACTAATCTTCAAAAATTATATCAGATTGCGCCCTCCATTCCGATGAACATTCAGCTCTGGATGTTTGCGGCGTTTGCTCTTTCCTTTGCAATTAAAGTTCCTCTGTTTCCGCTCCACACCTGGTTGCCTGATGCTCACGTGCAGGCGCCGACTGCAGGTTCTGTAATTCTTGCCGGTGTGTTGCTGAAAATGGGAACGTACGGTTTGCTTCGTTTCTGTTTGCCGCTTTTCCCGCAAGCATCGTTTGCTTTCACTCCGCTGATGGCAATTCTTTCTGTTATCGGCATTGTGTACGGCGCGCTTGTTGCTATGGTGCAGACGGATGTGAAAAAACTTGTGGCATACTCTTCGGTAAGCCATTTGGGATTTGTCGTGCTCGGAATTTTTTCAATGACGGAAGAAGGAATTCAAGGGGCGATCATTCAAATGATTAATCACGGACTTTCGACAGGAGCGCTCTTCTTACTTGTCGGTATGATTTACGATCGCAGACACACACGTGAGATTGCACAATTCGGCGGATTGGCAAAAGTGATGCCGGTGTTTACAACGATATTTATGATTGTAACATTTTCATCAATTGGGTTGCCGGGATTGAATGGTTTTGTCGGTGAGTTTTTGATCTTGCTCGGTTCGTTTAACTCAGCATTTTTAGGAACGTACACGTACACTGTTATTGCGGCAACGGGCGTCATCTTTTCTGCCGTGTATATGTTGTGGATGTGTCAACGCGTATTTTTCGGAAAAATTACGCATGACGAAAATAAATCGTTGACAGATTTGAACAAGCGGGAGATTGGATTGCTGATTCCGGTTCTTCTTTTTATTGTGTGGATTGGTGTGTATCCTTCAACATTTTTGAAATCATCGGCGGCATCGACAAAGCAAGTTGTTACACAAATGGTGAATGCAAAAACAGGCAACGTGCAGAGCGGAATTTCTTCAACAATTAAATAGCAGGTTGGTCAACAGCAGGTAAAGCGTTGGCACTGATTTATCAGAATTGACAAGTTTAGTGTATGGATATCATGGAATTTTTCTCACCTTCTGATTTACTCGGCTCATCACCGATACTGGCGCTCGGTGCATTTTCACTGATTGCGCTTGTTGTGAATGCTTTCTTTAAGAACTCGCAAAAAGCAGTCTTTCTTGTTAGTATTGCGGGCGTGATAGTTTCAATCGGATGTGCCGTCTATCTCTTTCCGCTTAACCAAACAGCGTTTTCCGACATGTTGTTGGTTGGCGGGTATGCAAGTTTCTACAGCATTCTGTTCTTAGTCATTACACTCTTCGCACTTTTACTTTCAGCGCCGTACCTGGAAAAAGGACAATACCATTACGGTGAATACTACATCATCGTTATTCTTTCAACGCTGGGAATGATGCTGATGGGTTCAGCGGGAGATTTGATTACAATCTTCATTGGTATTGAGGTGATGTCGGTTGCGTTCTATGTGCTGGCGGGATATTTCCGGACGAAGTTATCATCGAACGAATCTGCGTTGAAGTATTTTCTCTTGGGTGCGTTTGCTACAGGGTTTTTGCTGTATGGTATTGCGCTTATTTACGGTACTACCGGAACAACAAATCTCATCAGAATTGTAGCGCAATATCCTCAAGTCTTTTCCGATCCGCTTCATCTGATTGGCTGGGGATTGATGTTAATTGGATTTGCCTTCAAGGTTGCCGCAGTGCCCTTCCATATGTGGGTGCCTGATGTGTATGAAGGAGCGCCAACGTCGGTGACCGCGTTTATGTCAACCGGCGGAAAAGCGGCGGCGTTTTCAGCATTTATTCTTGCATTTTCCATTCCAATGTCGATGCATGATCAAAAGTTGATTGCTGTTATTTCATTGCTGTCAGCCGCGTCAATGTTGCTGGGCAATTGGTTTGGGTTGTCGCAAAGAAATTTGAAACGAATGCTGGCGTATTCGAGCATTGCTCATGCCGGTTACATGCTCATCGGAATTGCCTCCGGTACGCAGTTGGGACAGCAAGGAATAACATTCTATCTTGTTTCCTATGCTTTAACGAATCTTGGCGCTTTTGGTGTAATTTCCATGTTGGAAAAAGAGAACGGAAAGAATTTGTCATACGAAGATTATGCCGGACTTGGCAAACGAAAACCAGCGCTTGCCGCGTTGCTTTCAATGTTTATGTTTTCGCTTACTGGTGTTCCGCCGTTTGCCGGATTTGTTGGAAAATATTATTTGTTTGCCAGCGCGGTGCAAAGCAATTTAACGTGGCTGGCTATCATCGGTGTTGTTACGAGTTTGTTCTCCACATACTACTATCTGCGAGTGGTAGTGTACATGTATTTCAGAGATGGGGAAGAAGAATTGCCGGTGTTGTCAAAACTCTCCTTTACTTCAGTAGCAATTTCGGGTGTTGGAATACTACTGTTGGGAGTTTTTCCTTCTCTTATTCTTGATGTATTGAAAACAATGTTTTGACGTTTGCAGTGTCGGATTGCTTAAGCGATCCGACTACGCACAGTATGTAAACCGTCCCCCGCAGGGACGGTTTTTTTCATTTAGTGAAACCAAAATGATTCCAATTCTCACGCCACAACAGATGAAGTCAGCAGATGAAGAAGCAATTCATCGGTTAGGGATTCCTTCTCTGCAGCTGATGGAGCAGGCTGGTCGTGGTGTGGTGGAAGTGTTGAAGAAAACCATCAAACAATTTTCTAAAAAATCTTTTGTCATCTTTTGTGGAAAAGGAAACAACGGTGGCGACGGATTTGTCATTGCGCGATTGCTGAACGAACATGGCGCACGAGTGACTGTTGTTATGATGGAGCAAAAAGAGAAGTTGAGTGGGGACGCAAAAATTAATGTAGAGAAAATACACCCATCGTTGCTCATTCCGTTCGGACAGTTGAAGGTAACTCAAACAATCAAAGCGGATGTTCTTCTTGATGCGATGTTTGGCACGTCGTTTAAAGGAGCATTATCGGGACATTATCTTGAAGCAGTACGATGGTGCAATTCGTACAAAGCGTTGAAAGTTGCTGTTGATATTCCCTCCGGATTGAATGGTGAAACAGGAGAGGTTCTTTCAGACGCATTTCGTGCCGACATGACGGTAACGTTTTCCAATCCCAAACTTGGTTTTTACCGTCGGAATGCAAAAGATTTTACCGGAAAGGTAATCGTTGTTGATATTGGAATACCGGCAGAAGCAATTGAAAAAAATTCAGGAAATATTTTTCTCGTTGAGCGGCACGATGTTGCGATGCTGTTGCCCAAACGGAAATCGAATGTGCATAAACATTCGATAGGAAAAATTTTTATCATTGCCGGTTCACGGGGAATGACCGGAGCGGCATTGTTATCGTCTCTTAGTGCAATGCGAAGCGGAGCAGGACAAATTATTCTTGGCATTCCGGATTCTGAGTATTCAATTGTTGCCAAAAGAACTTTGGAGGTTATGCCGTTTGGTCTGTCTTCAACAAGTGAAGGAAGTGTTGCATTTGCCGCGAAAAGTGTAATCGAGAAAAAAATCGCATGGGCTGATGTTGTTGCAATTGGCTGTGGAATGTCCCAACATCCCGAAACGCAAGAGCTCATAGTACAGTTGATCGAGAAAACAGAGAAAACGTTGGTGATTGATGCCGATGGATTAAACGCTTTGGCAACACGTGTTCCGATTCTTCATAAAAGAACTTCAAAGCATGTTATTCTTACCCCGCATGTTGGAGAATTTTCTCGTCTGACAGGATTAAGTTCTGCTGAAATAGAAAACAATAAGTTTACTATCGCTTCTTCATTTGCTCAACAATACAAGGTAGTGTTAGTTCTGAAAGGAGCGCCAACGCTGGTTGCAACACCCAACGGTGAAATATTTGTCAACTCAACAGGAAATGCCGGCATGGCAACAGCCGGGGCTGGCGATGTGTTGACTGGTATTATTGCATCGCTGGCAGGACAAGGATTGAGCGCAACGGCCGCCGCTGTTGCCGGTGTTTATATTCATGGAATGGCTGGCGACTACGCCGCGGGAAAAAAAGGAGAATTGAGTTTGATTGCTTCCGATCTGATTCGGTATCTACCCACCACATTGAAGCAAATGCAATGAACCAACAATCGAGGATAGTTTCGTTTTTACAGTTTCAACTTCCTGCAATTGCGTGGAGTATTTTTATCTTTACGGTTTCATCCATTCCGTCAAGCAAAATTCCTGCATTGATTGATTACACTGATAAAGTCCTTCATGCCGGAGTGTTCGGTGTATTGTGCTGGCTGATACATATTGCATTCTTTTTTCAACCACATGTGAAGTTGAAACGATATAGCGCGCTCGTTGCTCTTTTTCTGACGATGCTCTATGGTGTTGTTGACGAATACCATCAAATGTATACACCGGGACGAACAACGGAGTTTTGGGATTTTCTTGCCGATACGACCGGTGGGGGAGTTTATCTCTTACTCAATACCTATTTCAAATTCTATACGATGAATGAAGATGTAACACCTGACTCATGAGCATAATATTCAAACGGTTTGCGGCGCTTCCTACATTCAAATCGCTTCATCATCGAAACTATCGTCTCTTTTTCACCGGCCAGATTTTTTCATTGATTGGCACCTGGATGCAATCAATGGCGCAGGCATGGCTGGTTTATCAACTGACCTACTCTTCTGTTTGGCTTGGTACGATTGGTTTTTTGCATTCGATCCCGATTTTATTTCTTTCGATGTTCGGCGGATCGTTAGCTGACCGAATGTCGAAACGAACATTAATCATCATCACGCAAACGATTTCGCTGTTTCAGGCATTACTCTTGGCAATACTGGTGTTGTTAGGAATGGTGACTGTTGAAATAGTAGCATTGCTGGCGTTAGCGTTGGGAATTATTAATGCGTTTGATATCCCAGCGCGTCAATCGTTTATTGTTGAGTTGGTGGGAAAGGATGATTTGACGAATGCGATAGCTTTAAATTCTGCAACATTCAACGCGGCAAGAATTATTGGTCCTGCCGTTGGAGGAGTTGTTATTGCGGCTGTTGGAGTCGGTTGGTGTTTTTTATTCAACGCACTGTCATTTGTTGCAGTGTTGATCAGTCTTGCGAAAATTTCTGTTCAACCGAGGAGGGAACAGCGAAATAGGGCTATGAGTTTTTTCTCTTCAATCAATGATAGTCTTGCCTATATCCGTTCCGATATTTCACTGATAGCATTACTGATACTTGTTGCAGTGATTACAATTTTTGGATGGTCGTACTCTGTACTGCTTCCGATTTTTGCCGATTCGATTTTACATATTGGCGCAGTTGGTTTGGGGAATTTAATGACTTCCGTCGGTATTGGCGCGTTTATCAGCGCCGTGGTGGTGGCAAGTTTTGAAAGTAAGGTTTCTGCACGACGTTTTGTCTATACTGGAATTTATTTGTTTGTCATTTGTATTTCTATTTTTGCGCTTTCATCTAATGTTTCGGTTTCTCTGATTTCATTAGTAGGAGTTGGTATGGGGTTGGTGATGTTTCTTGCAACAGCCAATGCCTCAATTCAACGTCAGGTGCCAGATGAGTTAAGAGGGAGAGTGATGGGATTGTATTCGTTGGTGTTTCAAGGATTGTCTCCTTTCGGGAGTTTAGGTATGGGTGTAGTTGCTCATACCGTTGGAGTTCAATCTGCTGTTTTACTAGGGGGATTCGTATGTGGAATTGCAGGAATTGGTATGAAGTATTATACGAAAAAGCAAAAACAGACTTGAACAAGATACAACTATCTGATTAGTGACAGTGTTCAAGGAGAAATAAAATCAAAAAAAATAAACGTACTCTTGACAATAAAGCATAATTCGCCTACCTTCTGAAAGCCCTTCCATAGACCTTAAACTGTAAGGAGTAACTTGGCTGTAACTATTTACGACATAGCCAGGGAGGCAAAAGTTGGGATTGGAACCGTTTCTCGTGTGTTGAACAACAGTCCGAAAGTTACGTCGGAAACACGAGAACGAGTCATAAGCGTAGCGAAGCGGCTGAACTATCAGCCACATGCCTTTGCCCAAGCGTTAGCACGCAAGCGTTCGAATACGTTTAGTGCAATCATTCCGTTTTTCACCAATTACTTTTTTATCGAAGTCCTTCAGGGCGTTCAGGAAACGCTCACCTCAGTTGGTTACGATCTGATCATTCACGGAGCAAACAATCAGCAACAATTGGAAGAGTATTTGCAGCGTTCCATGCGGAAAGGGAGAGTTGACGGAACGCTCATCTTTTCACTTCGCCTGCCTGATCAATTTGCTACTGAGTTCAAAGAAAAAAAACTGCCGCTGATTCTTGTCGATTCATTCCATCCTGATTTTGATTCCATTAGAGTTGATAATGTTATTGGTGCAAAGATTGCCACTGAACATTTGATTACCCTTGGTCATAAAGATATTGGGATGATTAATGCCAATGTAGTAAGTGTTCCGGCGCAAGAACGACTGAATAGTTTTCTGCAAACATTGCGTGAGCACAACCTACCAGTCCGGAATGAAGTCATCCACAACAGCAGTCAGACAAAGAATGACGGCTTCAGTAGAGAAGCAGGATACAATGATATGAGGGAAATACTTAACAGCGGCGTGAAACTTCCTACGGCATTTTTTGTCTCCAGCGATATTCAGGCTATAGGAGTTATTGAAGCGCTCAGGGAATTTGAACTTCGAGTGCCGGATGATATTGCCATAGTCAGTTTTGATAATATTGAACTATCAAAGTATTTCGGTTTAACAACAATGAATCAGCCGATGTACAAAATGGGAGAACTTGCGGTAAAGAAAATGTTGGAACGAATTGAGAATGTTACGACTCCACCTTCATCAATCAACTTTACGCCAACATTAGTGGTGCGGGCAAGTTGTGGGGCAAATAAACATTATGCATTTCATGACAGTAATTAAATGAACACTATTCACTCGTTTCGATTGGAGTGTACATAATGAAAAGAACTTTGGTACTCTTTTTTTCTGTACTCTTTTGTCTCTTGACAATTGTAAATGCAGGTACGACTGGAAAAATTTCTGGTACCGTTACTGATGCACAAACCGGCGAACCTTTGCCAGGTGTCAACATTGTTCTTGTGGGAACGACGTTCGGTGGTATCACCGATTTTGAAGGTCACTATACCATCATCAATTTACCCCCCGGAATATATACCGTTAGAGCTTCGTCAATTGGCTATAGACCTGTTTCTGTTTCCAATGTGCGTGTCAGTGTTGATTTGACAACAAAGCAGGATTTTCAATTGAATGAAGAAACGGTTCAACTTCAAAATGAGGTTGTTATTACCGCAGAACGTCCGTTGGTGCAAAAAGATTTAACAGCAACGACAGCTGTTGTTGGTGGTGATGATATTAAACAACTTCCAATAACAGAAATTGGTCAAATTATTGGTTTACAGGCAGGAAATGTGGCGGGAAGTATTCGTGGTGGCAGAAAAGGAGAAACCGCCTATTGGATTGACGGCGTGCCGGTGACCGATGTTTTTAACGGCAGTGCCGTTGTTGATGTGAATCCAAGTATGGTTCAGGAACTACAGGTACTGTCCGGGGCTTTCAACGCGGAATATGGACAAGCGATGTCAGGAATAGTAAACATCGTAACGCGTGAAGGCGCTGATAAATATTCAGGAAGCGTGACGGTGTATGGCGGAGACTTTCTCAGTACTCATAAAGAGATTTTTCGGGGAATAGAAAAATTTGATCTGACAAACATTCGAAATATTGAAGCGAGTTTGAGCGGACCGATTGGAGGAAAGGACTTTTCTGTTTATCTCAATGCAAGAAATATCTATTTTGGAGGGCATCTCAACGGCATCCGTACATACACACCGAGTACAGTGGTAACACTGAAAGATGATACAACCTATTATATCGTCGGTACCGAATATCAGCGTGATTCAGTGATTGTATGGAACAGTTTAGTGACAAGTAATCCCAGCATACAAGTTGCTACCGATTCTGCCAAACGTGCTGCATTCAACACAGCGTATACTTCATTTAGAAACCAGTATATTAATGGAAAGGGTGATGGCAAGGTTATTCCAATGAATTGGAATCGCAAACTGTATCTGCAGGGGAAATTAGCCGTCAGATTTTCGCCTGAATTGAAATTAAATATCACCGGCATTTATGATGATGTTGAAGCGTATCCGTACAATAGAAGTTTTCAATATAATCCCGACGGGCAGGGACACGATTATACCAGAAGTTACACTACCATCTTCCAATTAACGCACACACTAAGTTCTTCAACTTTCTATACTCTTGGCGGCTCGTTTTTTGAGAAATCATTCAAGCATTACCTCTACGAAGATCCATACGACAGCCGCTATACTCATCCAAAATTATTTGAACTTTCGCGGGTCATGACTCAATTCACTTTTCCCGCCGGTGGCTCGGATTTGAGTCGATTTCATCGGACAACAACAACGGCTCTTGTGAAGTTTGATATTAGCAGTCAGATAACGAATACCCACTTTGTTAAAGCGGGGGTAGAGGGACGTCGACATAGAATATTTTTGGAAGACATCACGTTACTTCCGATACAAACACAAACAGAATTTACCATTGGTCTATCAAGTCCGTTTATCTATACGCGCATTTTACCTGATAGCACACTGAGCCACGATCGCTACATTCATTATCCGGTAGAATTGTCTGGGTACATTCAGGATAAAATGGAATTCAAAGATCTCATCATCAATGTAGGTGTGCGTGTTGATTACTTTGAACCGGATGGTAAAGTTTTGGCGGATGAAGAAGACCCAAATATTTTTAATCCGTTCAAAGAAGCAAACAAATTTTTTGATTACAACGGCAATGGCATTCAAGATGCCAATGAACCATCAAAAACTGTTGCCGATCGGGAGAAATATTGGTACAAAAAGGCATCACCAAAGTTACAAATCAGCCCGCGCTTTGGTGCTTCGTTTCCAATTACCGATCGAGGGGTCATTCATTTTTCCTATGGCCACTTCTTTCAAATTCCAAATTTTGAGCGGTTGTATGCAAATCCCGGATTTAAAACAGGTACGGGAACAGGCAATGTTGACCATCGTGGTGCGCCAACCGGCAATGCGGATTTGAAACCGGAACAAACCATCAACGGTGAAATTGGATTACAACAACAGTTGACCGATGATATGAGTTTGGATGTTACAGTGTATTTGCGTGACATCAGAAATCTTGCCGGTACACGAGCAGACCAAATTCCGATTGGTGGACCTGGGGCGGCACAAACATACACCAAATATGTTAACAGTGATTTTGGTTTTGTCCGTGGTATTATTTTATCCCTTGATAAGCGATTCAGCAGAGGAGTTTCGCTTTCTGTTGATTATACCTTCCAGATTGCACGCGGTAGTGCTTCAGATCCGAATGAAGCTCGTAATCAGCTTTCAAGCGGGCAGTTGCCTGAAGTACAGTTAACGCCGTTGGGATGGGATCAACGGCATACGCTCAATGGAACATTTACATATTCCGAAGATACGTGGGGTGGAAGTATTATTACTCAGTACGGAAGCGGCACGCCGTACACTCCTCGGCTTACCAGAGACATCAGTGTATTCTTAACGAACTCGGAAGTGAAGCCATCCTATTTCAATACCGATCTCCGTCTTTATAAAAGTTTTCTTTTTGATCCTATCCGGCTGTTAGTATTTCTGCGCATCAATAATGTTTTTGACATTAAAAATGAAGTGAATGTCTTTGATGATACCGGTAGAGCAGGAAAAACATACGATGAAGACCGGGCACTGTTGACAGACTCGCGACCTGCAATTCGACAAATGATCAAAGATTACTACACCGTTCCAACAAATTATTCGGAACCGCGCAGAATCGAGTTCGGCGCGACAATAGAATTTTAACGAGGATATTGCGTTATGAAAATTCCATCTCTAAAATTTTTAATGACCATATTGGTTACTGCCGGGTTTGTGGTAGCTCAGCAACAATCTGGCCCTTCATATTATCGTGCTTCAGTACACAGCGGTAATAGAGTAAAGACGGTGTTTGGTAACTGGGGAGTGATTGGCCAGCCTGCCGATACGCGGCCCCGCGGAGCGTGGATAAAAAGCACGAATGGATACATCGGTGATGTATCACTGTTTGTCGGTGCGGAAGTTAATGCTCAACGATGGAATGGGACGTCATACATTCCCTTAAAATTTCATTCTGTGGTTACCTGTCCAATTAATCGTCCTGCATCAAATCAGGATGAAGGTCCTACCGGTGATAAATGGACGTTCATGCCAGTTTCGGGATATTTCAACCCCAATAAACAAAGCATTGCCATGAGTGATGATCCTTCTTCATATCCTCCGTTATGGCCCGATAAGATGAACGATGTTTCTGATCCAGGATGGAAAGGATTATGGAATGGATACTTCGGAAAAGATGTGAAAAGCGCCGATCAGGAAAGTTATTTTGTGATGGATGATAATAACGATAAGCGTTTTAATGATTCAACCAACAACAACGTTGGTGGTGCTCCTGGCGTTTCATTCAAACCAGATGCAAATAATCTTACGCGCAACGGATTAGGTCTTGATGTGCGCGTACGTGGATTGCAATGGGCGCAATTTCTTGCACAGGATAATATTTTCTGGTTATATGAAATTACCAATACCGGAACGTCAAATTACGACAGAGCAGTGTTTGGAATGTTAGTGGGAACATATGTAGGGGTAACAGGGAATAGCGCCAGTGGTCAAGAATATGATGACGATTGGTCCTACTACGATGCACGCGAAAACATTACCTATACAGGCGATTATGACCGGAACTGTTCGCGCAATCCACAGTGGTCTGGTCCTGTAGGAATGGTTGGTTATGCATTTTTGGAAAGCCCTGGTAATCCGTTTGACGGCATTGATAATGATGACGATGCGAAAAATCTACCTGCCAATCCCGCAACGCCGCAATTTGCAACCGCAGATTTTGACACATCAAAAACAATTACTACGGGTGATAAGATTGTGTTGATTGCTGATGATTTTAAGCGAACCGTTATTACTGTGGGCAGCAGTCCTTTTAAAGTGAAAACTCGTGGGGCAGATTCAATTCTCATTACACCCGGAGTTACTAAAGCCGCTGACGAAGGCGCGTTGATACGAGTCAGTACCAGCCAAGGGCCGGCTATTATTATTAACCCAAACGCTTACGATGGAGTTGATAATGATTTTGATGGTTTAATTGATGAGAACTACTACATCCACCATACGAATTACAAACAGGTTGGCTCTCAGGTCATCATCAATCAACCGAGAAACGTTCGGTACTTGCGTTATGCCTTAACCGGCACAGCCGATCCTTTCTCAATGGCTGATGAACGCCGGGATGATTTGTTTGACAACGACAACGATTGGGATATTCGCTACGATGATGTTGGAAGAGATGGTGTAGAAGATTCTAAAAATCCTGATATTGGTGAAAAAGATGGACTTCCGACTTCGGGATATCTTGCTGATGGCACTGACACCGGACTACCGGGTGAACCCCATGTCGATAAAACCGACGTTGATGAATCCGACCAAATTGGTTTAACAAGTTTCCAGTATTTTACGCCGTCCAATGATATTCCCTTGGCGGATGATGAAGTGTTGTGGACACGATTGCGTCCCGGATTTTATGACGCACCAAATTCCATTACCAACGGCAAACCGGATTTCGGGCAGGATGGTGATTTTATTTATGGTTCGGGATACTTTCCACTTATAGCAAAGAAGACAGAACGGTTCTCGCTTGCATTAGTGTACGGTGGTGGAAACGGTGGTTCGCGCGACGACGACATTAATGATTTGTTAAAGCATAAGAAAACCGTGCAAGATATCTACGACTTGAATTATCAGTTTGCTGTTCCGCCCCCAATGCCAACATTGACCGCCGTGCCTGGTGATAAAAAAGTAAAACTGTATTGGGATCGGAAAGCTGAGGGCGCATTCGATCCGGTGTTGCGTGTGAAAGATTTTCAGGGCTACAAAATATTTAAGGCGACCGATTACGAATTCAACGATGCGTTTGATGTAACTAACGCACTTGGAGTGAAAAAAGGATATAGCACTGTCTTCCAGGTTGATTTAAAAGATTCTATTCAAGGATTTTTCCGTGCGCCGGCTGATATTTTCCAATCATCAGAAGGATTTACCTACTATCTTGGAAACAATACCGGGTTAGTACATGATACAACGGATTACGATGTTCAAAACGGTCGTACATATTATTACGTTATTGTGGCGTATGATAACGGTAGTGATACCGCAGGTATTTTCCCTTCACAAAATAGTTGGAAAGTTGATATTGATCAGGCGGGAAGAATTCGCGGAACATCTCCCAACGTAGCAGTAGTTACGCCGGGGAAAAGACCAGCCGGCTATGAGCCCCCGGCAGGAGCGAAAATAATTACTCCAACAGTTGCAGTTGGCACTGGTACAGTGGGGTACAAGGTCATTGATGAAACGAAAATTACCGGCAGTACTTATCAAATTACTTTTTTGGATACAAAAGATAGCGGAAAATTTTCACCTTCAACTGTTTCATATAGCGTGAAGGATACCTCATGGTACACAGCAACAATTACTCCGTCGAAAGTGGATACCTTACCCATTCAACTGCCACGACAACATTTAGAACCGGGAAGTATTACGCTCTATAAATCAGATGGTTCGGTTGTTGATACCTCTTATTACATTATTAATACTGAGCGTGGTTCACTGAGAGCGAGAAGACGGTTTGATCTTCAGCCCGATACTATTAATCTGAAGAAATACACCATTCGTTACCGCTATTTGCCAGTGTACCAAAGTCTCAATATCAATGGCAGTCCGTATGTGAAGGAAACAATGGACACTGATATTTTTGACGGTGTGCAGTTATTTTTCGACAACCACTGGAATGTAGTGCTGGATGATACGCTTTCAGGCTTTAACACTGGATTGAAGGCATATCGATTCCAGTTTGTATCAACTACGTTGGACTATAATACGGACGGTATAGAGGATACGGCAACAATTCTTGCAGCCGATTACGACATCATCTTTTCCAGCAATTACATTGATTCTGCGATGTTTCAAGATCAAAATGTCATTATCAGAAAAGAGCCAGTGAAGTTCACAGTCCGCAACATTACAAATAATAAAAAAGTAAGTATTTATTGGGTGCAGAATAGCGGCGCCAATCCGAATGTGATTATGCCGACTGATCAGTTCTTCTTTAGAGATTTGGACGAGAAGGATTCTTTACGGTACACGTGGTCTCTTATTTTCTTAAATCCTTCTTGGTGGGATAGGGATAGAATGGGCAGAGATACTATTCTCACATTTACCGACGGCGATACCTTGAAAATACGTACACGAAAGCCATTCCGACGTGGCGATATTTTTACATTTACCACAGAAAAACCAAAAGTGCTCACAGCAAAAGCCACTACAGAACTTTCGAACATTCGTGTTGTCCCGAATCCGTACGTTGTTCAGACAAACTTTGAAGCGCCATTGGCTCCGGGAACATTTGGACGTGGCGAAAGAAAAATTGAATTCCAGAATGTTCCCGTTGGCGCAACTATATCTATCTATACAGCGCGTGGTGAACACCTTCGAACGTTAACCCACGATGGGTCGATGTTTAACGGCACAGTGAAATGGGATCTAAAGTCAAAAGAAAATCTTGACATTGCTTACGGTGTTTATTTCTACGTCGTTGAATCATCAGCCGGCACAAAGACCGGAAAAATTGCTATTATTAAATAGCTGCAACGGAGATGATTATGAAGAACGTGCATATAACCTTAGTACTATTTCTGTTGGTTTCATCATTGCATTCCCAATCCAAAGTTGGTACAGCCGCCGCTCCCTTTTTAGGAATTGCCGTCGGACCACGTGGTGTAAGTTTGGGAGGTGCTTTTGTAGCCCTTGCTAATGATGTTACAGCATTGTATTACAACCCCGGCGCCATTTCTCAAACCGGTAATTCACAGTTTATGGTCTCACACACAAATTGGCTTGTTGATACTAAGTTCGACTGGGTTGGCGTTATGATTAACCTCGATGGGCAAAGCGCCATTGGTGTGAATATCACTCAGTTAGATTATGGAGAAGAATTGATCACCACTGAAATCAATCAAGAAGGGACAGGGGAAACATGGAAAGCATCGGATATTGCTGTGGGGGTGAGTTATGCGCGCAATTTGACCGACAGGTTTTCCATAGGTGGAACAGCAAAATATATTCAGCAGAAAATTTGGAATGAATCGGCCAGCGCATTTGGTGTTGATGTAGGATTGAAGTACAAGACGGATTTTAATGGATTGACGATTGGTATGAGCATTTCCAATTTTGGTACTGATATGAGACTTGACGGTAAAGACTTGTTCAGGCCGATAGATCTTGATCCGCAAAATCAGGGGACAAATAAAACGATTGTGGCACGATTGAAAACAGACGATTGGCCTTTGCCATTGTTGTTCAGAGTTGGAGCAGCAATGGATGTGATGAATAGCGAAGAACTACGTTTTACCGTCGCCGCCGATGCTCTTCGACCCAGCGACAATGCAGAGACACTGAATCTTGGTGGAGAATTGGGGTGGAGGGAGTCGTTGTTTTTCCGCGGAGGTTTTAAATCACTTTTTTTAGATGAAAGTGAAGAAGGATATACGTTAGGTGGTGGTGCTAGATATGAGTTGACTGCAGTTAATTTTATTGCTGTTGATTATTCGTACCAGGATTTCGGCAAATTTGGTGGAATTCAAACAATTGCTATTAGCATTACTTTTTAATTTTGACTTTAATAACTAATTTTACAACATTTACGCACGGGGAGGTGAAATCACGCGGCGACACATCTACTGTATCGACATTTCGAAGCACGTTATAACCACAATTCACTAAATCAAAAACAAATCATAGGAGAAATGCTATGAAGCATCTCTTAAAACTTTTTCTTACGACATTTCTTGTTGCGGGCGTGTTGCTTGCATCAGATGGTCGTGAAGAGAAAATAAGACTGGAGAAAGAATTTCGGGCTAAGGCTTCAACGGGCAATGAAGCAGTTGATGCGGCATCCTCTGTCTGGCTTCCGTTAAGTCTTTCTGGGTACACGATCAAATACATTGATTATCGTCCCAGCGGAGTCGTATGGGCATTAGGATTTAGCGGTTCGAACGACTATGTTTTCTATTCTGATAACAATGGTCAATCCTGGACACGCACTGCACTGCCTGCCACGCAAAATGTCGGCTATGCTAATGTATCGTCGGCTAACGATTCAACCGCTGTTCTCGGCGACTACGATGGAAATTTGTACCGGTCGGTTGATAAAGGTAAAACCTGGACAAAAGTCTATTCGTATTCAACACCTGACACCGGCTGGTTTGATGGGGTGCGGTTCTTGAATAGCACCACGGCTATTGCTGTGGGTGATGCTGATTTTGGCGGTCTGCATGTAGTAAAATCTACTGATGCTGGAGCAACGTGGACACGGCTTACCAATTTGCCAGACTCAGCAAAATCACCATATCGCTTTTTTGCGATTGCAACGTACGGCGCTTGTATAGAAACAGAAGGTAACAATGTGTGGATTGCATATTATTCCAGTTCAGCACCTCGTCGGATGCTGGCTCCCGTTATTAAATCAACAGATGCCGGAGCAACATGGACATGGTCGGAAGGGAATCTGACAGGTGGTACGAACAACTACTATTTCCGTTCGATTAGATTTAAAGATGCAAATGTTGGTTGGGGTGTCGGTCGTCAGGCAACCAGTAGTACAACAACAACATTCCCGCTTCATAAAACAACCGATGGTGGCGCTACATGGAGCGATACATTGGTTATTGAGCCGGGCGTTCCGCTGAGCGTTAATAAAGCATATATACCTCAACCGATCCGTGGTACAAACAAGATGATTATTGTTGGCGCCGCTGGTTCGAGTACCGCTGCCTGGTGGTCTGAAGACAATGGCGCAACCTTTACAAAGCTTCTTTCACCGTTTAGTGGTGCCTTCCGAGCAGTGGGCTATGGTGATAGCGCCCGAATTATTGTTGGTAGCGGTGCCAATGCATATAAATATGAGCCATCGGTAGAAGTGACCTTCCTTGTGAATACGGCAACTGTGCCGGACACACTTAAAAGTACTTCAACAGTTCAAATGCGCGGTGATGATGGAAACTTGCTGCGATGGGACGGTGGTTCAACAGTACGATTCACCAACTTAACTAACCCTGCCGGCTCGTCGGATTATTGGACTGTGAAAGCTCGGTTTAAACCCGGACAAACGTTCCCGTACAAAATCTTTACTAACGTTAATCCAAACGTTGGTGCAGGACATGCACAAGAGCACAGTGGTTGGGAAGGGAACCTTCAACCTACAAATGACCGTATGTTAACAGTGGGACAGAATGATACCATCTTGAAGTTGCAATTTGTCAATGGTTCGCCAACAAGCCAACCATATTACTGGCGTCCTTATACGGAAAGCGATTCAATTGAAGTGATGTTCCGTGTAAATATGGCGAATGTTGAAGATTTCAATCCGGCCAATATGAAGATGGGAGTTCGCGGAAGTCAAGCACCATTGGATTGGGGCAAGACATTCTTCCTTACTCGTGAGCAAAATGACGGTAATAATCCCACGAGATATCCCGGCGGCAACTTCTGGTCTGGCACAATTAAATTGCCAATGATGGCGCCGTATTCGGGAAATGATACAATTACTGTTTATTATAAATTTGTACAACACCTTGCTTCGGACCAACCAACGGATAACCCAGTGAAATGGGAAGATGGTATTATTCGTACAAATACGTACGATATCGAGCCAGGCGGTGGTTCCAATCCTGCACGTATTTTCAAAATCTGGAAAGGAATGAACGATACAACGTTGTATTGGAAATGGTGGGCTAACCAGGGTGTGAAACCACCGGCAGGTAGCGATACGGCATATGTTACCTTCCGTGTAAATATGTTGAACGCCATTAACAAGAATTCATACACCATCGGCGATACAGTACAAGTACGTCATGGTTTTGCGAATTCAGCTTCGACAGTGAAAACAAAGAATCTGACGCGTCTTGGTTCTACCTTCATCTATACCGCAACTGACACAGTGTATGGAACGAAGATCGGTGGGGATAAGCCGTTAGTGTATCAATACTATCAAGTGAAAAACGGAATAGATCTGCGGGAAGTGTACTATAACTTTGAATACACTGGTCCCGATGTTTCACTGGCAGAACGTCGATTATTGAATATGACTGCTAAGACGCTAACCGCAGCCGATACATCAACCGATCCAACAAAAGCAACACGTCAGCCATTCTGGAGAAATACACGAAAACTGGCACGCGTTGTAGATGTGAAATTTACGGTTGATCTGCGTCCGGCATATTACCAGGTGCGTGATGGACAAAATGGAAAAGATACCTTGATTGATATTCAAGGGCCGTGGACAATTAACAAGAGCGTCCTCGATTCAATCTATAAATGGGGAGTTTCCATTAATGGTCCGGCAACTGGTGGATGGGCTACATGGGGTTCATCGCTGTATGCCGATACTACACGCAAAATGTATGATGATGGCACACACGGCGATTTAGTAGCAGGCGATCGCGTGTATACACGTCATTACGTTTTCGGACCCGATTCGGGTGGTGGACGCAATCTTGTTGGTCAGGAATTCAAGTTCGGAATACGCGGTGGCGATAATGAAGGTGGTAAAGGTGGATATGGCAACAACCACATTGAGAATATCAATGATGCAAGTGGCACAGCCACCATTGCAAGTTACTTCGGAAGCATCAACCCGACGTACTATGACCGCTTCAACTTTGAGACGGGTCAACCGATTCTGACAGTACAACGCGACGATGCAATTCCGGTGAAGTTTGCGCTCGAACAAAACTATCCAAATCCCTTCAACCCGACAACAACCATCAACTACTCAATTCCAGTCAATGGTTTTGTCACGATGAAGGTCTTCAACATCCTCGGTCAAGAAGTAATGACACTGGTGAATGCAGAACATACACCCGGCAATTACCAGGTGACGTTCAATGCCAATGCACTCTCCAGCGGTGTGTACTTCTACAAGATCGAAGCCGGTTCGTTCACGGCAATCAAGAAGATGATGTTGTTGAAGTAAGCATTCATGATGGATGGAGAATGAAGAATTCACACATTCATGATGAAGCATAAGTAGCACAAAAAGGCAGGGTGAGTGATTACCCTGCCTTTTCTATCTTTATACGTGGAAGCGATTTTCAAACATTGATGAGAGTCTACATGTCAACAGTCCCTTCGTGGGTTGTCAATGCAATCTTTTATCAGATTTTTCCTGAACGATTCGATAATGGCGATTCAACAAACGATCCGCCGAACTGCGAACCATGGGGAGGTATTCCGAAATCGAATAACTATTTTGGTGGCGACTTACGGGGAATCATTAACCGACTTGATTATGTAAGCGATCTCGGTATTACTGCGCTGTATTTAAATCCAATCTTTGCGGCAGACTCTAATCATAAGTACAATACGAAAGATTACTTTACCATCGATCCCTCATTTGGCAGCAACAACACCTTCGAAGAACTTCTTCATGAGTGTCATAAGAGAAATATCCGTGTTGTCATTGACGGAGTTTTCAATCACGTCGGCACGGCACATTTTGCTTTTCAGGATGTGAAAGAAAAAGGGAGAGAGTCGAAGTATGTTTCATGGTTCAACATTTATTCTTTTCCGGTGAGTGAACCAAGAAAACCGAATTACGAGTGTTGGTGGGGGCATGGGGCGCTTCCCAAACTTATGGTGCAAAATCCAGAGGTGAAGAAATATATTTTTGATGTGACAACATTCTGGACAACAAAGGGAATTGATGGGTGGCGACTGGATGTGGCAAATGAAATTCCGCATGAATTTTGGAAGGAGTGGAGAACGCTTGTGAAAAGCATTAATCCCGAGTGTTATATTGTTGGAGAATTGTGGGAAGATGCTTCGGCATGGCTTCAGGGAGATGAGTTTGATGCAACGATGAATTATCGTTTCCGTCAGGCGTGCATTGATTATTTTGTGCATAATTCTATTACCGCAAAAACTTTTTTTAGGCAACTTGAAGAAATCCGCAAGTCATGCACAGCAGAACATACCTACGCTATGCAAAATCTACTCGGTAGCCACGATACAGAGCGATATCTGACACTGTGCAAAGGGGAATTATGGCGAATGAAACTTTCGATGATGTTTCAAATGACCTACATCGGAGCGCCGATGATTTACTACGGAGATGAAATTGGGATGGAAGGGGGAAAAGATCCTGATTGCCGGCGGTGTATGGTGTGGGAGAAGAGGAAGTGGAATGAGGAGATGTATTCACTCACAAAGAAACTGATTTCACTCCGACGAAAGAGCAACGCTCTGCGGCGTGGAAAATTTACCGCAATAACAGAAAACATTCATGAACATGTTGCTGTTTTCAGTAGGATGATAGACGATGAAAAAATTTTTGTTGCACTGAATACTGATTCACGAAAACATAAAATTTCTGTGAATGCAGGTAACGATGTTAAACAACTGAGAGAATATTTTTCTCAACAGTTCATTATGGTGAACAAAGGAACATTTGAAACGACAATTCCTCCTCACACAGGCATGATATTTACAACCATTTAGGAGAAGAGTACCATGAATCGCGTCCGTATTGCTGTGCTGATGAGCGTAGTGACGCTGCAGCTGTTAGCACAATCACCCGCAGATAGTGTAACGATTACCTTTCGGGCACATAGACCGCCTAGCACACAAGTTGCCCTGCCCGCACAGTTTAGCGGCTGGTCAACTTCTAATTATATGACGTATGATGGTACACTTGGGGCTTGGATAAAAACGTACACCTTTAAAATTCATGATCCCGCGCGTGCTCCGCTTGGTGATTCTGTTTATCAATATAAATTTCATGATGGAAGTTGGTATCCTGATCCACTCAACCCTGAACAAAACCCCAATGACAACAACAACTCCGTGTTACGGATGACAAAACTGTTTTACTTCCAATGGTATACAGAAGAAGTCTCATCAAACATCACCAGAATTGTTGTAGGCATTGTTCATGCAAATAGCGATACGATTTCTTCAGTGAGATTCTACACGGGAACAACACCTGCTTCAGCAACAATGAGTGAGGTAATTTCATCGTACCTAAAAGACAAACGCATACTTAATTACACACTTCCTTCACCGATTCCGAAAACAAATTATATCAAACTGGTTGCGGTAAACAGCAAGGGTGATTCTATTGTATATCAAAATTCGGTGTTTGAAGTGCAACTAGCGCCGATGCCGAGTTATGCTAAACACGGTGTGACGAAAGCATCTCCTCAATCCGGCGACTCAACGACGTTTCGCATTCGTGTGCCAAATAAAAGTTTTGTAGCCTTGCGCCTTGCATATGCCGGACAACCTGTTGCAACGGCTCCACCGATTGTTATGAAAAAAGATCCGAACTCGGACAATTGGTGGGTGAATGTGAAATTACAGCCAGATACCGTTTACGAATATCTCTACGAAATCGAGAACGGGAAAAAAATTACCGATCCCTTTGGACGATGGATGGGAACCTACGGAACGAAATTTTCAACCGGGCCGGCAGGTTTAACCGCTGACAATTACGTATGGCAATCTACCTCGTATCAACGTCCGCCGCTTAATAAATTGGTGATCTATGAACTAAATGTTGGAGAATTTGCCGGCGGCTACTACGGCAAAAGTGCCGGACAAGCAGGGTTTTCCGATCTTAAATCACTTTTGTCACACTTCTCGAATCTTGGCGTGAATGCCATTGAACTCATGCCAATTAACGATTACGGTACTGTAGGAAAATCTGGTCACTCGTGGGGTTACGATATTAATCACTACTTTGCGCTTGAACCGGCATATGGAACACCGTTAGAGTTAAAACAACTGGTTGATGAAGCACACAAACGAGGTATTGCTGTCATTCTTGATGTTGTCTTTAATCATCAAAACGATACCGGGCCATTGTGGCAAATGCTGCAGGATGATGCTGCGAATCCATACTTCAAAGCAAACAATGATTTTCGCTATAATGAAGATGCACTGTTTTTCTTTAAAGATATGGATCATTGGACTTCGGATACACAGGAATTGATTCTCGAGTGCTTAAAAATGTGGGTAGAGGAGTATAAGATCGATGGATTTCGTTATGACTTCACGCAAGGTATTGGCTGGAACGTGAGTGAGCCGACGAAAGGAATTCTCGGTTGGGCAAATGCAATTGATACGTTATATGGAGGGAGAATTTATCAGATTGCCGAGCATTTGCCTGAAAGTCCGGCATTGCTGTACTATAGCGGTATTACAAGCGGTTGGCACGATTCGTTCCGTGATAAAATTTTTGATGATGCACGATTCCAAAACACGTCGATGGTCGATTATGAAAATCTTATTCTTGATTTAGGTGCATTTTCGGGGAATGACACACCAAATTCTCCTTCGTGGTATTCAAATCGCACCGAACCAGTCAACGCTACAATTACACACGATGAACAATCTCTGATTTATGAAATGACGCAATTTCAAGGAGTGTCGGTAACCGAAGCAATTCAGCGAGACAAGTTGTATGGAGCATTTCCGTTTCTTTCGCTTGGTATACCGATGTTATGGATGGGACAGGAATTTAGTGCGCCTCGTGGTTGGCAGAATGATGGTCAAAAGTTAAGTTACCGTCCGTTGGAGTGGGATTGGTTCTTAGTGCAACGCGGAATTGACCATTTTAAGTGGTACAAAACATTGATAGCTCAGCGATTGAAGAATCCTGCGTTGTATCAGGGACAGTTGAAACGTTTGTATCGATATGATGCCGCAAAAGTGCTCGTATGGGGATTTGAAGATACTGTCACCAATTCAAAAGTCATGTGCGTGGCAAATCTTCATCCGTTTAATCAAACGCCGACAAATGTTCCGTGGCTTGGCGCAGGAACCTGGTATGATATTTTTGACCAGAGTGTGTTTGAAGTGAGCGGGAATTCTGTCGCAAGTTTTCCGCTTCAACCGTTTACCATTAAAATCTATTCCAATAAAACGAATTCGGAATTAGGTATTACCTCAGTAGAGCCGATAGCGCAAACTACACCGACTGAATTTCGTCTGGAGCAAAATTATCCCAATCCTTTCAATCCGTCAACAGTAATCAGTTATCATTTACCCAAAACCGATCATGTGACGTTGAGGGTGTACGATATTGTTGGAAGAGAAGTGGCAACACTTGTTGATGAAGTGCAAAGTGCAGGGACGTATTCGACTCTGTTTGATGCGTCGCATGTGGCTTCTGGCGTGTATTTTTACAAACTCACTGCTGGCAATTACACACAGGTAAAACGGATGAGCGTAGTAAAATGAGCATGATTAAACAGAAGCCCGGAAGGATGTTTGTTATTATTCTCGTGCCTTTCTGGTTGATTAGTTTTACATTTGCACAGTCGTTAGAAGGAGTGCAACCAAGCAACACTATGAAAGACAATAATCCCAAGGATACGTCACGCAGCGGCACGCTGTTCTTGAATCTTATTTGGCATCAGCATCAGCCGTTGTATCTTGATCCGGGAACTGACCAATTGCAGGGGCCATGGGTGCGAACACACGCCACCAAAGATTACTACGACATGGCGGCAATTCTTGAGCAGTATCCCGACATTCACTACAACGTTAATCTTACCTCATCATTACTATTTCAATTGCAGAAGTACTATATTGACCGCCTGAAACCTTTCGTTAATCTAAAAAAGAACCGCATTGATACAAAAAAATTTTTTGCCACATGGAAAGGAAAAACAGATCCGTGGATTGACCTTGCGCTCAAGCCGACGAAAAGTTTCACAGAGAAAGACCTTCAGTTTCTCCTTACCAACACATGGAATGCCTTCGGCATTAGCGATGTACAGATTGCGCGGTTTCCTGCATATCAGAAATTGAAAGAACGTAATGCCCGAAAAGAAAAATTCACCGAGCAGGAACTTCGCGAGATAAAATTCTGGTTTTACCTTGCTCACTTCGATCCCGACTTCCTTGAAAGAAAAATCTGGCTTGCTGACGCTACCATTATTGATTTGACTGATCTGGTGGCAAAACACGCGGATGGAACGTATCATCTAACAAAAGAAATTACGGAAGATGATTGCAACCGTATTGTCGTCGAGATGTACAAAATCTGCGCGAACATTGTACCGATTCATCGAAAATTGATGTACAACTACAAAACGCATCAAGGACAAATTGAAGTCGCTACCACACCGTTTTTCCATCCTATTCTTCCGTTGATTTTTGATTCTGATCTCGCCCGCATTTGCCAACCGAATGATGCGCTGCCAAACCGGTTTCATTTTCCACAAGATGCTGATGCGCAAGTAGCGATGGCGGTAGAATTTTACAAGAAAACATTTGGTCAACAGCCGTTGGGAATGTGGCCCGGCGAGGGTTCGGTTGCACATGAAGTAGTGCCGATTTTCAGAAAGAACGGTATTCAATGGATTGCAACGGACGAAAAAATTCTTGCTCGCTCCAAACCGGTGGGTCAGCCAAAATATTTTCCGTATGAAATTGACAATCATGATGTTGCCATTGTATTTCGCGAAACAGAACTTTCTGATAAAATTGGATTTACCTACCAGAACTATGAAGGCGAGGCGGCTGCAGAAGATTTTATCCACAGCATCTTGAAATATGCGCCGAAAGAAGGGGAAAGCGAAGATCGACTGCTGACAGTGATTCTTGATGGAGAGAATGCGTGGGAGTGGTATAGAAAAGATTGCGACGGAAAAGAGTTTCTCCACTCTCTTTACAAAAAACTTTCTAAACTGTATAAAAAGCGTCAGGTTGTCACTGTAACCATGTCGGAATTTATTCACGGAAATCCTCTCCGTGATGTTCCGGCGCATCCTGTTGAATCAATGCGTAAGTTGGATTGGCTGTATCCCGGTTCGTGGATTAATGCCAACTATGATACCTGGATTGGTGAGGATGAAGAAAACAAAGCGTGGAATTATCTTCTCACCGCACGACAAGACTTAGAGCAATCAGGAGTAAAACAGCCGAAGCCAACCGACCCGGAGCCGAAGCCAAACACAAAAAAGTGGTATGCCTACAAAGCGTGGGAAGCAATGTATGCGGCAGAAGGTTCCGATTGGTTCTGGTGGTACGGCACCGATCAAACAGCGCCGTCTGGCGATAAACCATTCGATATTGCATTCATCACCCACTTAAAGCATGTATATTCTTTTGGAAGAAAAGCGGGAGGGAAATTTCCGAAGCGTGAATTTGTACCAATCATCTCTGAACATGAGCAAATTTCTTCTAAGTTGGCTGGCGGAACAATGGCGCAAAGTACCGCCGATATGGTGACGGTGATATTCAAATGTGATGCAAGAAAAATTTTTGTTCGGCGTGGTATTTACATCACTGGCAATCACGAACTGCTTGGGAATTGGACGCCCAATATTGTTCGAATGTATGATGATACAACACAAGGCGACGAAGTTGCCAACGATGGCATTTATACATTAATGGTTCAGATTCCGGCCGGCACAACACTTGAATACAAATACACGAACAGTGGGCCGCATGGCACCTGGGAAGGGGATGAAGCTCCGGGAAGAAACAGAAAACTGATTATTGACGGCAAAGAACAAAAAGTTGTCGTAAATGATGTCTTTGGCGAGATTCCCAACTGATGCTGTTTTGCAAATTTTTTTTTGCGTTTCCAACAATATTCTTCATGTGATCGTTACACGTTACGAAAGGTTTTTCTATGCTTGAGATACAGAAAAAACTTACCAACACATTTTATGCACTCATCAGTCTTCCTTCTACAGCAATGGGGTTTGCACTCTCCATTCAAATCTCAGCGCTTAGTTGGTTGCTAACCACAAAATACAATCTTGATATTCATGAAGTAGGAATTGTGTGGGCGGCAGGGCCGTTAGCCGGAATTTTTGGACAGGTGATTATTGGTCTTATCAGCGACAAGGTATGGTTTTGGGGCGGAAGAAGGCGTCCGTTTATTTTGATTGGTGGAACACTGGCGGCATTGATGTTGCTTGCTCTTCCTAACATCGATATTATTAGCAATGTATTAGGAATTGCAAATTTACTGGTGGTTGCGGTAGCCGTTGCACTCACACTTGATTTGTCCATCAACATCAGTTTCAATCCCACGCGATCTATTATTGCTGATGTAACTCCTGAAGGCAATCCTCGGACAAAAGGATATACCTGGATGCAAACGATATCAGGTTTCTTTGGTGTACTGGCGTATGTTATCGGCGCTACGTTCGGAAATTATGTGTTGATCAATTTCGGGGTTGTCCTTGTGTTTCTGTTTTCCGTTGTTCCGGTATTGTTTGTTACAGAAAAAAAAGAACCCGAGCAAACAACATCTACCGATGTGTCGGCAGAAAAAACTGTAACAGAATGGGGACAACTCTGGCGTATCTATATCGCGCACGGCTTTTCGTGGATTGGAGTGCAAACAATGTTTGTCTATATCATTGCCTACATTCAACAAAAATTGCTCGGTGATGCCAGCCCAGAAAATGCAGCAGCCGTTTCCGGTCAAATCATTGCTGTTTCGTTTGCAGTGTTAAATACTGTTGGTTTTATTCTTCCGGCATTTGTGCTTGAACCGATTGCCGAAAAAATCGGCAGAGTGAAAGTGCATACAATTGCTGTTGCAATTATGGCAATTGGATATTTTGGTATCGTTGTGTTTGGTAACAGCGCGATTGCATTGTACGTATTGATGGCAGTGTGCGGCATTGGCTGGGCATCAATTGTAAGTCTTCCGTTTGCCATCATGACTGAAAAGGTGGACAAGAGTCGGATGGGTTTTTTTATGGGAATATTTAATCTGTCTGTGGTTTTGCCGCAGCTATTTACCAGCTTGGTGTTGGGGAAGTTTATTCTTGAAGCGGCAGATAAAAATATTATCTTCATCATCAGCAGTGTGACGTTAACCCTTTCTGCACTTTCATGGATTGTGGTGAAAGAAAGCCGGGCAGGTAGCACTGGTTTTTCAAAGCAAACGGCAGCACATTAATAATAATTCTACTGAAGAGTTAATGTTCCAACTTATTTAAGTAAACCACACCATTACTGTTATGATGACCATAGTGAGACTATTGTTGTTATCTTTGTTCATTTTCAAGATAATTTTCTCCCAACATATTACTGACATCATTCAACCGTTGCGACTATATCCAAACCGTGTTGACACCATACTTGTCAGCGATCTGTTTTACGCTCCGTCGTATGATCTTACCTTCGTGCAAAATAAACATTTAACCGTTCATTTTCGTTCAGGAACGAAGCAACTCATCATCTCACCAAAACAGCAACGCTTCGGTGCAACAGTACTTGAATTTACCACTAAAGGAAAACAGTATCACATTCCAGTGTTGCTTAACACCAGCACACTAGCGCGAACGGCACACACATTTCGATATAGACCCAACGAAAAAGTAAGCAGTGTTGTTGTAACAGGCAGTTTCAATGGATGGAACAAAGAGAATGACCGCTTGACTGACACAGACGGAGATGGCGTGTATGAATTGACAATGTGGTTAGAACCAGGAAGTTATATCTACAAATTTCTTGTTGAGGGGAAGGAAATTCTTGATCCGGCAAATCCCGAAAAATCGCCGACCGGTTTTGACGACTTTAACTCCGTATTACGCATTACTGAAAGCGACACGACAAAAATATTTCTGCATGTCGGAAAATTTCAGAAACAAAAAGGAATATTTTCATATTCGTTTATCTATGAAAATCCTCACTACCGGAAAAATTTGACTGAAGCCAACATCATTGCTCTGCTTGATAATCAGAAAATAGAATCGAAGCACATCAACATTTCCCATCACACAATTGAGTTCGAATTCAAACCACAGGAGGTAAAAGGGAAGAAAGTCCTTCGCGTGTTGGTAACAGCAGATGGAAAAAATTCCAACCTGCAGCAAGTACAATTGTTCAATGGAGAACCTGTTGGTGGTAAACAGCACCTTGCGGCTTGGGAAGATGGGGTGATTTATTCGATAATGATCGACCGTTTTAACAACGGCGATCCCTCCAATGATAATCCGATAGTGCATGACTCGCTTTTCTGGCAGGCAAACTACCAGGGAGGTGATTTTCGGGGCATTATTAAAAAGATCGAAGAGGGATATTTTGATTCGCTTGGTGTAAATATTTTATGGCTTTCTCCGGTGTATGACAATCCCAACACTGCCTTTCGCGAGTATCCTCCACCGCACCGTTGGTATAGCGGTTACCATGGCTACTGGCCTGTTAACGATACAGCGGTAGAAGAAAAGTTCGGAACGATCGACGAATTGAAAGAATTGATTGCAAAAGCGCACAAGCGAAACATCAAAGTGTTGTTAGATATTGTTGCACACCATGTTCATATCGACAATCCGTTGTACACACAGCATCCGGAATGGTTCGGCACGCTTGAATTGCCCGATGGCAGAAAAAATTTGCGCTTGTGGGATGAACATCGTTTGACAACCTGGTTTGAACCGTATATGCCGTCGTTCGATTATATGAAATCGCGTGAGCCAATTGAATTTATGACAAAAAATTGCATCTGGTGGTTGAGACAAACCGGCGCCGATGGTTTCCGCCACGATGCAGTGAAACATGTGCCAAATGAATTTTGGCGTGCGTTGACTGAACGATTGAAACGCGAGATTGAAGTACCGGAAAAAAGAACGGTGTATCAGATTGGTGAAACGTTTGGAGATTATAGTCTAGTTGCTTCGTATGTGAACAACGGCCAATTGAATGCTCAGTTTAATTTCAATCTTTCCTACTTTGCGATTCCGGTGTTTATAGAACCCGAAAGATCATTTGCCTCCGTGGATTTTCACATGAGAAAATCTTTTGAAGCGTTCGGCTACTATAATTTGATGGGTAATATCATGGACAGCCATGACAAAGTCCGCTTCATGGCGTATGCCGATGGCGATGTTACTCTGCAAGGGGTGGATACACGCGAATTAGCATGGACGAATCCCCCGACTGTTGATCATCCAGACAGTTACAAGAAAGCCGCATTGTACTATGCGTACTTGTTCACTATTCCCGGCTTGCCCGTAGTGTATTATGGATCAGAATTTGGAATGACAGGCGCCGATGATCCGGACAACAGAAGAATGATGCGCTTTGGTGATTCGTTGACAGTGCATGAACAGCAGATGTGGAAGGAAACGCAAAAAATTATTCGGTTGAGGAACAAACATTCTTCGTTGAGGTATGGCGATTTCTATACGCTGAAGGCAGATGAAAATATTTATGCATACGTGCGGTCAGATTTTAATGAACGATTGTTGATTATATTAAATAAGAATTTGCAGGAACAGCAAGTGACCATTACTATTCCTTCTGTGTATGGTGTAAGAACATTACACGATGTAGTAAATGAAGAACAGAGAGATGTAAACAACAATATGGTCTCTGTAACCATGTCTGGCTTGAGTTGGAGAGTGTTTAAACTTCAACACTAACCATCTGGCATGTATTATGGAACTTATCATAGGATAATCAATGAACAAACCTCGCCTCTCATTCAGCCAAATCTGGAATATGAGTTTCGGATTTCTCGGCATTCAATTCGGCTTTGCGTTGCAAAACGCAAACGTCTCGCGTATTTTTGAGACACTTGGTGCAAGTATCGATGCCATTCCTATTCTGTGGATTGCGGCTCCAACGACCGGTCTTATCGTTCAGCCAATCATCGGTTACATGAGCGATAGAACGTGGGGAAGACTAGGACGCCGTCGTCCGTATTTCCTCACGGGCGCTATTCTTGCTACTGTGGCGTTGTTCATCATGCCGAATTCTTCCGCATTATGGTTCGCTGCTCTTATGCTGTGGGTGATGGATGCATCAATTAATATTTCGATGGAACCATTTCGTGCGTTGGTGGCGGATCTGCTTCCCTCTGAACAGCGCACTATTGGTTTTGCAGTGCAAAGTTTCTTTATCGGCTTGGGAGCAATTATCGCTTCTTCGTTACCGTACATTTTTACCAATTGGTTTGGGATCGCCAACAGCGCGCCGGAAGGAGAGATTCCTCCCTCAGTCATTTATTCATTTTATGTCGGCGGCATTGCTTTTCTTGGCGCTGTCAGTTGGACGGTGATTCGCACAAAAGAGTATCCGCCACAGGATATGGAATTGTTTGAGAAAGAAAAAAGAGAACGACGCGGTTTCTTTGTTGGAATGAAAGAAATTTTTCTTAATCTCAAACACATGCCGAAAACGATGGTGCAACTTGCCGTAGTGCAATTTTTTTCGTGGTTCGCACTGTTCTGCATGTGGATTTATACCACCAGTGCTGTTACCAGCCACATCTTCAAAGCAACTGATCCAACGTCGGCGCTCTACAATGAAGGTGCGGATTGGGTTGGTGTGCTCTTTGCTGCGTATAATGGTTTTGCGGCATTGGTTGCCTTCTTACTGCCATTGATTGCACAACGAACCAGCAGAAAAATTGTTCACATGATTTCGCTGATCATCGGTGGACTTGGACTTACGTCATTTTACATTATTACTGATCCGAATATTCTTTTGGTGTCAATGCTTGGGGTGGGACTTGCATGGGCAAGTATCCTTTCAATGCCGTATGCCATACTTGCTGGTGCGTTACCTCCAAATAAGATGGGGGTATATATGGGGATTTTCAACTTTTTCATTGTCATCCCACAAATAACAGCGGCAGGAATTTTAGGTTATTTGATGCACACTGTACTTAACAACCAAGCCATTAATGCGCTTGTACTAGGAGGACTTTCAATGATCATTGCCGGTTTTTGCACATTATTTGTCGACGATGTTGACGAGCCTACGAAAAAAGCAGTGGCCTAAAAGCATGTAGTGTTCAGTCGTGACTGTTTGAGGCGAAAACAGTATATTTGTATATGAAACGATGTCCAGTTTACCATGGCACACTATGAAAAAATTCATTCTTACCTTTTTGATTGTTTTAACTTTTCCATTGTTTGCACAGCGTCAACGTCCGGAATTTCGTCTTAGTTACGACCTTGCGCGTTTTCGCGGCGATGCAGAACATTTGTATGTGGAAGTGTACTATTCATTCGACGTTACCGCCTTACGCTATGTCCGCAGCAATGGTGCGTTCAACAGCGAAATGATTATGAGTATCACGTTCAAGAAGACGACAAGTGATTCTGTTGTTGCACGACAAGCATGGAGAATTCCTTTCAGTGTCAGTGATACGGCAATGCTGGAAAGTTCTCGTTCGTATGTTGATATTTTTGGCTTCATGTTGAAACCGGATGTGTATCATATTTTTCTCGTTGCACAGGATGTGAATGCACCCAACATCAGAGACAGTGTAGCATTAACCGCTAATTTGCAACAATTGCCAAACAGCAACATTTCTCTCAGTGATGTTGAATTGGCAAGTTCAATTGTTCAAATAGAACGAGATAGTACCAACAGATTTTATAAAAATACGTTTGAAGTCAGACCAAATCCGTCGAAATTATTTGGTGAGCATCAGCCAACACTCTTTTACTATCTCGAAGCATACAACCTCTTACGTAACAAATCGGAAAAATACTATACGAAGGCAGTTGTTACAAATGCCGTAGGGAAAGAAGTCATTAACCATGAAAGGGGGAAACGGCGGATCAATGATTCGAATGTAGAAGTTGGAATGATGAAAGTGAATACACTGAAAACAGGTGTCTACACGTTCTCATACACTGTTATCGACTCTGTTGATGGAAGTGCGGTAACATCGTCAAAAAGATTTTTTATTTATAATCCTTCGTTGCCGGTCGATACACTTGTTTCGACATCTGGAGGAAGTGTGGATGCTAGTGAGTATGCTACGATGACTGAAGATGAACTCGATAAGGAGTTTGAGCGATCACGCTATGTGGCAAGTGGAGCTGAAATTGCGCAGTATTCGAAATTGAAAGGGGTAGAAGCCAAACGAAAAGCATTGTTTGAGTTTTGGTCGTCTCGGGATGAAGATAAGTCAACGCCTGTTAACGAAACAAAAATGGAATACTTCCGACGCATTGAAATTGCTAATGTGCAATATAAAACAGGGTTTCGTGAAGGATGGAAAACTGATCGTGGGCGAGTGTTTATTGTATATGGTCCCCCGGATGAAATTGAGCGGCATGCCAATGAAACGGATGTGAAACCGTATGAAATTTGGCACTACAATTCAATACAGGGCGGAGTGATATTTATTTTTGGTGACAGGACTGGTTTTTCGGACTATATTCTGCTCCATTCGACGCACAGAAGCGAACTGCATGATGAAAACTGGCGACGGCAAATTGAAGCGAATTGATGCTTGCTCGGCAACTGTTATTTTAGTACCTTGGGTTAGTAAAATTTTTCTCGTACTCACGTAAGCATTACGTAAAACAAACTCACTCATTCCTTTAATTCTATCCCGCGAGGTAGGAAAGGAGAATATCATGAAGTACACTATACTGCAAACCTCCTTCTCGCATCGAGAAACGGAGGTTTTTTTCTATGCCTGCTAAACAAACCCTCATCGATGCAAAAGGGTTTGCCCGCACCGTCACACGTCTTGCACATGAAATCATTGAGCGAAACAAAGGCGCAGAAACGCTCGGTATTGTCGGCATTCGCACGCGCGGCGATCTACTTGCACGACGCATCGCCCACAAAATTTCATTGATGGAAAATCTCTCAGTGCCAATCGGCAGTCTGGATATTACACTCTATCGTGACGATTTGCGAGGTAAACTCAACCAACCGCAGTTGAAAACTACAGATATCCTCTACGACATTCACGACAGAAATATCATTCTTGTTGATGACGTGCTCTTTACCGGCAGAACAGTACGATCTGCTCTCAATGCGTTGATGGATATCGGCAGACCGGCATCAATTCAACTTGCTGTCTTTGTTGATCGTGGACATCGCCAACTTCCCATAAAAGCGGATTTTATCGGGAAGAATATCCCCACATCATTCACTCAGCAAGTGCAAGTAATGATGTCCGAAATAGATGGAGAAGATGCGGTTTATCTTCTTGACGAAGGAGGGAATAGTTAATGGCACTTCACAACCGACATCTTCTTGGTCTTCAGGGCATGCCCAAGGAAGACATTCAATTAATTCTCGACACTGCTGTGTCGTTCAAGGAAATTATCAATCGTCCAATAAAAAAAGTACCGACGTTGCAGGGGAAAACGATTGTCAATTTGTTCTTTGAAAGTTCGACACGCACACGTACATCGTTTGAACTTGCAGAACGCCGTCTCTCTGCCGATGTTGTTACATTTACTGCGGCGACGTCAAGCGTATCAAAAGGGGAGACGTTGAAAGACACGGCGCGTAACATAGAGGCAATGAAAATTGACATGGTTGTTATTCGACACAACGCCGGTGGTTCTGCGCATTTTCTTTCACGCATCATCGGTGCGAATGTGATAAACGCCGGAGACGGACAGCACGAACATCCAACGCAAGGACTGCTTGATATGTACACGTTGCGTGAAAAATTCGGCACACTGGAAGGATTGCATGTGTGCATTGTGGGAGATATTCTGCACAGTCGTGTTGCCCGCTCAAATATTTATGGATTGCAAACAATGGGAGCAAAAGTTTCCGTGTGCGGACCGGCTACGCTGATGCCCAGAGGTATAGAAAAACTTGGTGTGGATGTGTACTTCCATCTCGACGATGTGTTGCCCAAAGTTGATGCGTTGAATGTGTTACGCATTCAATTGGAACGTGAAGCCGGTGGATATTTTCCGTCGCTAAGGGAATTTCACCGGTACTTTGGTGTAACCAAAGAACGCCTTGATAAGGTTGGCAAACCGATTGCCATTCTGCATCCCGGTCCGATCAACCGTGATGTTGAACTCTCTGCTGATGTTGCTGATGGACCGCATTCACTTATTTTACAACAAGTTGAAAACGGAGTTGCTGTTCGTATGGCGGTGCTGTACTTACTCGGAACTCAAAACTGAAATTATTTTCTGCAAGTAGAAAGAACATCTATGACTGAAAAAATATTACTCCAACAAGGAAGACTCATTGACCCTCAAACCAAACGCGATGAAGTGGTGGATATCCTTATCGTTGATGGAACTATCGAGGTGATAAAGAAATCAATTCCGTCACAGAGTGATTATCGGGTGATTTCACTGAAAGATAAGATTGTTGCGCCGGGTTTTATTGATATGCATGTTCATTTGCGTGAACCGGGATATGAGCATAAAGAAACCATTGAAACAGGAACATTATCTGCGGCGTACGGTGGATTTACGGCTGTGTGTTGCATGCCAAATACTAATCCTGCTATTGACGACGAATCGTTGGTGACATTCGTGCAAATGCAGGGGAAAAGAGTCAATGGGGGAATTGTTGATGTGTATCCGATTGCTTCGGTGAGCAAAGGACGAGAAGGAAAAACGCTTGCACCTATTGCCGAACTTGTTGGCGCCGGCGCGGTTGGACTTAGTGATGATGGCGCGCCAGTGTACGATGCAACAGTGATGCGAAGAGCACTTGAATATGCAAAAATGTACAACGTTCCTGTCATGCAACATTGCGAAGTTCCGGAACTTGCACGTGGCGGAGTGATGCACGAAGGAAAAGTATCTACTGAACTTGGGTTGCCGGGAATTCCGAGTATTGCAGAAGAAATTATGATAGCGCGTGACCTTTTGCTGACTGAATACACGAATTCGCGGTATCACGTTTGCCACATGAGTACAGCCAAATCAGTATCATTGGTACGCGAGGCAAAAAACAGAGGAATTGCTGTAACCTGCGAGGTAACCCCGCACCATTTTTCTGCTACTGATGAACTTGTCCGCTCGTATGACACAAACACGAAAATGAACCCGCCACTTCGCACGCAGGATGATGTGGAAGCAATCAAAGAGGGATTAAAAGATGGAACAATTGATGTAATTGCAACTGATCATGCCCCCCATTCACTCGATGAAAAAGAAGTGGATTACATTCAGGCGCCGTTCGGCATTGTTGGGTTGGAAACAGCTATCGGGTTAACAGTGACAGAACTGGTTGAACAACAATATCTTACGTTGATACAAATGATAGAAAAGTTGTCGGTCAATCCTCGTCGCATTATTGGCAAAGATATTCGTGTACAAGAAGGCGTAGCGGCAAATCTTACCCTCTTTGATCCCGCTGTGCAATGGAAGGTGGAGACTCCCGCTTTCAAATCTAAATCGAAAAATTCGCCTTTCAATGGGAGAGTGCTGAAAGGAAGAGCAGTTGGTATTGTGAATAATGGAAGGATACTCCTGTATTGATAAAAGTATAGTTAAGCCGACATATCTTGCTGAACTGTTGGGCTTTTTTACCTCTATGACTATCGTCCGTTCAGAAATATTTTCTCAATACCCTCATCTTGTGTTTGGAATGAGCACTCGCCAGCCGACATCTGATAATCCCTTCGACGGCAATATGAGTTTTAACGTTGGCGATGAACCACTCAACGTATCGGCTAATCGAAGAAATTTTTTTGCGTCTATAGGGATTGTAGAAGAGCAAATTGCCTTTCCGATGCAAGAACATACTGATGCTGTTCAGATCGCAACTCATCCTGAGCGTTATCCTCACTGTGATGCATTAGTCACGGACAAAAAAAATGTATTCCTCGCTGTAAGTGTTGCAGATTGTACTCCAATTATGTTGTTTGATCCAACTCGACACATTGTAGCTGGAATTCATGCCGGTTGGAGGGGAACATCGAAGCATCTTGTTACCAAAACGTTGCAGGTTATGCACCAGCGCTATGGTGTTCTTCCCGAGCATGTTATTGCATTTGTTGGTCCGTCGGCAGGAGTCTGTTGCTATGAGGTTGGTGAAGACGTTGCACGTTTGTTTCCGAACCAATGTCAACGCATTGCGGAGAATGGGAAGTATTTCCTTGACGTCAAGAAAGCCAATGTGCTCGAGCTTCTTGCAAATGGTGTGCAAGAATCACATATTGAGATGCATCCGGACTGTACCATTCATAATCTTCAGTATCATTCATTTCGGCGGGATGGAAAACAGTCGGGAAGAATGTTGGCAGTAGTGGGCATGAAATGAGAATAAACAACGATATACATGTCATTGCATTGGGGATACTAACGGAGTACATCTATGTGTGGCATTGTCGGCTATGTAGGTCATAAAAATTCATTACCGCTGTTAATTGATGGACTGAAGCGCCTCGAATATCGGGGATATGATTCTGCAGGTGTTGCCATCTTACAGAACTCGCATCTGCATGTAACTAAAAAAGTTGGCAAGGTCAATGAATTGGAAAAAGCCACTGCTTCCAGCGGATATTCCGGAACGATTGGTATTGCCCACACCCGTTGGGCAACGCACGGAGAGCCAAGCGATGTGAATGCTCATCCGCATATCAGCAACGACGGCACCATTGCATTGATTCATAACGGTATCATTGAAAATTATCAATCGATTAGAAAAAAACTTGAATTGCTGGGATATCACTTTTCTTCAGCAACAGATACTGAAGTTCTCGTTCATCTGATTCAGGAAATGAAAAAAGTATCTGGAGATTTGGAGACTGCGGTTCGGCTTGCACTACGCCAGGTGGATGGCACATACGGTATTGCAGTGGTCTCGTCACAAGAACCGGATAAAATTGTTGTGGCAAGGAAAGGGAGCCCTCTGATTATCGGCATCGGTGAAAATGAGCATTTTGTAGCATCGGATGCATCGGCAATTGTTCCATATACACGTCATGTTGTGTACCTGGAAGATGGTGAAATTGCGGTACTAAAACAGAACACATTTGAAACCAAAACAATTGACAATGTAGATATCATCAAGCAGGTGCAGAAAATAACGTTCGACATCGAAGAAATCGAAAAAGGGGGATATGATCACTTCATGTTGAAGGAGATTATGGAGCAGCCCGAAACACTTCGCAATGCGATGCGCGGCAGAGTGCTTCGCGATGAAGGAAACGCAAAACTGAGCGGGTTGAGTGAAGTGATGCATCTGCTTGAAAATGCTCAACGAATAATTCTTACAGCGTGTGGCACATCGTGGCATGCCGGGTTAGTTGCAGAATACATGCTGGAACAGTATGCCAAAGTACCGGTTGAAGTGGAGTATGCCTCTGAATTCAGATATCGCAATCCTATTATCAGATCAACCGATGTACTCTTCTTGATTAGCCAAAGCGGTGAAACAGCAGACACGCTTGCCGCATTGCGGGAAGCCAAGAAAAAAGGTGCCTCTGTGCTCGGAATCTGTAACGTTGTGGGCAGTACAATTGCGCGCGAAAGTCAGGGTGGGGTGTACATTCATGCAGGTCCGGAAATTGGTGTTGCATCAACAAAGGCGTTCACGTCACAATTGGTTGTGTTGTCATTGATAACATTGTTGATTGCACGGCAACGAAATGCAATATTGCCAGAGCAAGGAAGAGAAATTTGCGATGCGCTTCTTTCGCTTCCGGACAAAGTTCAAACGTTACTGCAGGATACTTCGCACATTGAACGCATTGCTGAAGAATTTCACCAGACACGCAACTTTCTTTATCTCGGTCGCGGATACAACTTTCCTGTTGCGTTGGAAGGGGCTTTGAAGTTGAAAGAAATTTCGTACATCCATGCCGAAGGTTACCCTGCCGCCGAAATGAAGCATGGACCAATTGCTTTGATTGATGAAAATATGCCCGTCGTTGTGATTGCGACGAAAGATAGCACCTATGAGAAGATCATCTCCAACATTCAGGAAGTGAAAGCAAGAAAAGGTAGAGTGATTGCTGTTGCCAACGATGATGATTCGCATATTCGTACATTAGCGGACTTTGTTATTACTGTGCCGCAGACGCACGAAATGTTGTCGCCCATTGTCAATGTCATTCCGTTACAACTGTTGGCATACTATATTGCAGTCAAGCGTGGGTGCAATGTCGATCAGCCGCGGAATCTGGCAAAGAGCGTTACGGTTGAATAGCTGTTGTACGATTAACGCACAATGGCAGTGAATTTATTTTTTTCAGAAAACTTTGTATTTTACCCCGTCACTAATATGAGGAACAAAACGTGTCAATAGATTATCGATTTAATAAAACCGATTGGGCGCTGATTCTTGGCGCCTCCAGCGGCTTTGGCGGAGCTACAGCGATTGAGCTAGCCAAGCATGGCATGAACATTTGCGGTGTGCATTTTGATCGGGCGGCAACGTTGCCGAACGCTGAAAGAGTAAAGCGTGAATGTGAAGCGCAGGGTGTCAAAGCGCTGTTCTTCAATGTCAACGCTTCCGATCCGGAAAAGCGCACAGAAGTTGTTGAAACGTTGCAGAAAGAATTTACTCCCGAATCGAATATTCGTGTGTTGCTACATTCGCTGGCGTTTGGTTCGCTGAAACCGCTTGTTGCAAAAGAAGAAAAAGACCAATTAACACAAGCGCAGGTGGAAATGACGCTTGATGTGATGGCCAGCTCGCTGATTTACTGGGTGCAGGCAGTGTTTAACAGAGGAATGTTGAAAAAAGGTGGCCGTATTTTTGGAATGACCAGTTCCGGCGGCAGAAAACAGTTAATGAATTACGGGGCAGTGTCTGCCGCCAAAGCCGCGCTTGAATCGTACTTGCGTCAATTAGCGCTTGAACTTGGACCGTACGGCATCACTGCTAATGCGATTATGGCTGGCGTTACCGACACCGCGGCGTTGAGAAAAATTCCCGGTGCACAGCAAATGCTCGATGTTGCAAAAGCGAAGAATCCTTCCATGACGCTTACTACGCCGGAATCTGTTGCCAAAGCCATTTGTTTGCTTGCCCATGAAGATGCATATTTCATTTCGGGAAATACCATAGGTGTTGACGGCGGCGAAGACGTTGTGGAATACATTGGACAGAAAGATGCTCTGCATCAGTTTTAGGTGATGCGGCAACAACTGTCTGTAAACAAAATTCATACCGCCTGCTGAAGGCGGTATTTTTTTTATCGCATCTGTGTATGGAAGACCTCAGAATTAATGAAAATATTATTGTTCCGGCGTCGGCGTTGATATTTACCTTCAGCAGGAGCGGAGGTAAAGGGGGACAAAATGTGAACAAAGTATCAACAAAAGTTGCGGTTACATTGCACCTTGATGCGCTACGAGCGCCCGATGAGGTAAAACAGAGACTCAGGGAGAATCTTTCGCACCGTCTTGATTCTTCAAACAATGTGCGGGTTGTTTCCCAGCAATCAAGAAGTCAGTGGAAGAACAAGCAACTTGCGTTGCAAAAACTTGCTACTCTTCTTGCCGAAGCATTACGTGAACCAACGGAACGCATTGCCACAAGTCGCACTAAAGCATCACATGTTGAACGACTGACGAAGAAAAAACGTCGCAGTGCGCAAAAACTTCTTCGGCAGAAGAAGAACTTCATTGATGAATGAAATTTTCGTATATTGAGAAAGCAACCTTGCAAAGGTAATCAGGAAAAAGGAAGATACCTGCGCAAGGTTTTATATTGTTAGATTATGCAAAAGGAATACGTTCGCTCTTTATTTGATGCTATTGCGTATCGGTATGATCTGCTGAATCACCTTCTCAGCGGCGGAATTGATTTATACTGGCGACGGAAAGCCATCCACACACTCATTCAACATCACCCGAAACGGATTTTAGATGTTGCAACCGGAACCGCAGACTTTGCCATTGCGGCAATGCGGTTGAATCCAGAACAAGTTATTGGTGTGGATATTTCAGCCCCAATGTTAGAGATTGGACGGAGGAAGATTGCACAGAAGCGTTTGACAGGAAATATTTCACTTGAACTTGGAGAAGCAGAAAACTTACGTTTTCCGACAGAATCATTCGATGCAGCAATTGTTGCTTTTGGCGCAAGGAATTTTGAAGACCTCGACAAAGGATTGTCTGAAATGTATCGTGTGTTGAAGTGTGGAGGTACTATTGTTGTACTGGAATTTTCGCGCCCGAAAGCATTTCCGTTTAAGCAATTGTATTTTTTTTATTTCAAGAACATTCTGCCGCTTATTGGTGGGATTGTGTCAAAAGATAAAGAGGCGTATCGGTACTTGCCCGATACGGTAATGAAATTTCCGGAAGGAGATGAATTTCTTGTGCGGCTTCAACAAGCAGGATTTTCTTCAGTGAACCAAGAGCGTTTAACGTTCGGTATTGCCACGATCTATACCGGAATAAAATAGAAATAGTCATCCTGAGCAAGCGAGTGTTGTTGACGAGCGCGTCGAAGGATGACCATCATGCAACGGCACACGTCGAAGCATCTTCACTAAGTATTGAATGAAGGAAAGAACAATGACAGAACGAATCATAAAAGTAGGCCACAGTCCCGATCCTGATGATGCATTTATGTTTTTTGGTCTTGCCAGTGAAAAAGTAAAGTTAGAAGGAATCAAGATCGAACATTTGCTGGAAGATATTCAATCACTCAACATGCGCGCGATGAACGGTGAACTGGAAGTGACGGCAATTTCTGCTCACGCATTTCCCTATGTAGCGGATAAGTATTGGATTATGGTTACTGGCGCAAGTATGGGTGAGGGGTACGGTCCGGTGATTGTGTCGAAAAAATACAAGACACTGGATGAGTTGAAAGGAAAGACGGTTGCTACACCGGGAAAATTAACTACCGCAACACTGCTCTTCAAAATCTTTACTGATGGAATAAACAATGTTGATGTGCCGTTCGATCAAATTATGGATCGCGTGGCCTCGGGCGAATTTGATGCAGGTTTGTTGATTCACGAAGGTCAGCTGACATATGCAAAAGAAGGATTCAACAAGATTCTTGATTTTGGAGAGTTTTGGCAACAATACACAAACGGTCTCCCACTGCCGCTTGGGCTTGATGTTGTAAGAAAAGATTTGGGATTAGATCTCGCGAAAAAGTTATCGCACGGGCTGAAACAGAGCATTCACTACGGCTACACACACCAGAGTGAATCAATTCCCTACGCCATGCAGTGGGGAAGAGGAATTGATATTCAACTCGGAGAAAAATTTGTGAAGATGTACGTCAGCGAATTAACGATTGATATGGGAGAGAAAGGGAAACAAGCGCTTGAACTTCTCTTTACGCTTGGCTACAACAAAGGTATTATTCCACGTGTGCCTGCTGTAGAATTGGTGTGATACGCATGATGAATGTCTCCGTCGCCTCGCGTGCTTTGGAGAATTGATATTCCTGCAGTTTACATGAGTCATGCTGAACTGAGTCGAGGCATGATCACTCAGCAAATTCTACTTCAGTTGAGATTTCCCTTCGTGAAATAAAACAGAACTTCCTCAGGTTTATTTGTAGGATAAACTTAAGACTTGTTCTACAATGTTACGTCAAGCACTTGGCGGGTTTTGAGAAGAACCTCTCTCATTGTGTAAGGTTTTGCAATAATATCTTTAATACCAGCTTTTAGCAATTCAGACTTTACGTTTGGATCAATAAATCCGCTGGCCAAAATGATTTTAGCGTTGGGATTTATTCCCTTTATTTGTCGAGAGAGTTCATCGCCGCTCATCCGCGGAAGGCCAATATCGCTGATGACAAGATGAATATCGTTCATGCGAGCACGATATATCTCTAACGCTTTTGCTCCGTCTTCTGCTGCAAGCACGGTGTAACCATTTGTCGATAAATAATTTTCTAATGCCTGGCGTAAATATTCTTCATCTTCAATAACCAGAATTGTTTCAGTGCCGCTAGGGAGTTCACTTGAAGACGTTGTAGGTGTTTCCTCAACGTACAAAGATTTTTCTGCTGCTGGAAAATACAGCCGAAACGTCGAACCAAATCCCGGTTGACTTTCCACATCAATAAATCCATTGTGGGCGCCGAGCACTCCATGCACTACCGACAAACCCAACCCCGTACCGCGACCAACGCCTTTTGTGGTGAAAAACGGCTCAAAGATTCGTGAGAGAGTTTGTTTATCCATGCCAATGCCGGTGTCGGAGACGGTGAGTTCAACGTACTGTTGTGCCGTGGCTTGAGGAAAACGGTTTATGAGTTGGTCGGAAGTAACAGTGCGCGAGATTAGGGTTAATGTACCTCCATGAGGCATGGCATCTCGCGCATTTACACAAAGGTTGAGCAGTACTTGATGAATTTGTGTGGCATCGGCGATAATTGTCGGTAGTGTCGGGTCGAGCAATGGTACAATTGGTATGTTGCGAGGAAATGTCTCATAAAGCATTTTTGTCAATTCTTTGATGATGATATTGACATCGAGCGGCTCAAACACAGATTCTGTTTTGCGGGCAAACGTAAGTAATTGTTTAACCAGCGCCGCGCCGCGCTTGGTTGTTGAAATAATTGTATTGATACTTTGTGTTAACCGCTCCGGATCGTTGTGAACTCTTTCGAGCAGTGAAGCATGTCCGAGAATGATGCCGAGGATGTTGTTAAAATCGTGCGCAATCCCGCTGGCTAACGTGCCAATGCTCTCTAATTTTTGTGTTTGGCGAAGTGTTTCTTCTAATTGGCGGCGTTGAGTGTCGTCAAAGAGATAGCCGCGGATTTCTACCAGTTTTCCTTCCTCATCAAATTTGCCGATAATATTGGCGACAAGATACAACGGTGTGCCATCTTTTTTCATCATCTGCAATTCAAAATATTCAAGTTTGCCTTTTTGCAGAAGAAGCGAGAGAACTTTTTCTCGTTCTCGGGATGTGCGGTACAACGAAGCGATATTTGTCGCCAGCGCTTCCTCGATTGAACTGAAGCCAAAAATATTGACATAAGCGGGATTGCATTGACGCACGGTACCATCTACAGTAACAATGTAATTTGCTGTTAAATTTTCCATGAAGAATTGCAGATACTGTTCGCGTGAACGGAGCAATTCTTCTTCTGCTTTCTTTCGTTCGTTGATATCGCGCAGGATATTCGTGGCTTTCACAAATTTTCCGCTGCTGTCAAATTCAAAGTGCGTTGCCTGTTCTACCCAAAATATTTTTCCATCTTTTGTTTGAACTTTGAATTCCATTGTCACATCGCTTCGTTTTTCTTCCAACCATTGCCTATACGACTCAACGACCTGTTGGCGATGTTCTTCTGCAATTAAATGGAACGCTACCATACCCTGTAATTCTTCTTCCGTATAGCCGCTGATGATCAAAAGATTCGGATTGCAGTACGTAAAACGTCCTCGTTCATCTGCTTCAAAGTATGCCTGATTGAGATTTTCTACAATTGAGCGATATCGCGCATTGTTGGCTTGGAGCGCTTGTTCGGCGTGTTTGCGTGCGGTAATATCCACGAGCGTGCCTATGATACCGACGGTTCCATTATATTGGATGCGTTTTCCGTAGACTTCTACATAAATAACCGTTCCATCTTTTTTGAGTCCTCGAAATTCGTATTGGATACCTTCAATACCCCCACTCACGCGGCGCTGTATATTTTCCACAACTCGCGGTCGATCATCGGGATGAGTTAAATCAAGCGGACCAAGTTTGCCAATAATTTCATCGACTGTGTAGCCAAATGTTGATGCAAGAGACTGATTGATATAAACGAATTTCTGATTCTGAATAAGATAGATACCGGTGAGAGATGATTCGGCAAGAAGGCGGAATCGCTCTTCGCTTTGTTGCAACTCCAGCTCAGCCTGTTTGCGCGCAGTAATATCCACCATAATGCCGTATAAATATTCCGGCTGTCCGTTATGTACGGTTACCACCACATTGTCCCGTAACCACACAGGATTTCCGTCGGCGGCAATCATTCGATATTCCAATTGGTGTGGTCGTTTCTCTTGGGTAGCTTTAATGCAATACGGCACCGCCCACTCCCGGTCGTCGGGATGAATATGATCTTGCCAAAATGTTGGTTGATTGAGCCATTGCTCAATAGGGTAGCCGAGAATTCGTTCAGCTTGTTTGCTGACGAACAAAAATTGAATTGTTGTTGCGTCTGCTTTCCATACAATACCATCAATGAGGTTGATGAGTTTTTCATATTCCTGGTGGACGGCGTTAATTGCTTCTTCGGCTTGTTTGCGATCCGTAATATCTTCGGCCACGCCGTAAATGCGAACAACACGGTTTTCCTTTTCGCTCCAGACATGGGTAGCATAATCCCGAATCCATCGAACAGTACCGTTACGCGCAACAAATCGGGATTCAATGATGTCATCTGCTCCTGTGGCAACCTTTAGCGCGTGTTGTTGCATCAGTGGAAGGTCATCAGGATGCACCATGCTCTGCCAGCCGCCGCGTGCGGTAATTTCGGCCAATGTATAGCCAAATGTTTTGACGAATGAATCCGACACCCATTCGCCGGTAAGCGTCATATCAGGATTTACCCGAAAGGTATAAGCGTAGTCCGTAATGAGATTGGTAATGTGTCGGAATCGCTCTTCTGATTGAAGAAGTTGTTCTTCTTTTTGTTTTCGTTCGGTAATATCTTCAATGGCAAGGAGAATGAGTTGTGAGTGATTTTGTTTTCGAAGCAGACGTCGTGCATTTAACAGCATTGTTCGTTCACCAATCTTTTCAAACCGGTGGTGAACTTCAAAATCATCAAAATGACTGTTAGAGGGAAGAATGTCTTCCAGTAGTGAGCGTAGTTCCGGGATATTCCATTGACCGTTGCCGAGATGGTACACCCTTTTGCCGATCGTTTCTTGTTCGGTAACCTGAAACACTTTGTAGAACGAGCGATTGGCTAAGACAACTTCAAGTGTGTCATCGAGTACCAACAACGGTTCCCGAATTGTAGCAATAATACTTTCAGCAAAATTTTTTGCATCCTCCACTGCCCGTTGTGCATTTCGTTCCTGCGTTTGGTCGCGAAACACCAGTACGACGCCAACAATATTTCCGTGCGCATCCTTTATTGGAGCGCCTGCGTCTGCTATGGGGTATTCTTTTCCGCTACGCGAAATGAGGAGCGTGTGATTTGCCAACCCGATAACGATCCCTTCGCGTAATATGCGTTCAACAGGAGATGCGACCTTTTTTCTTGTTTGCTCGTTAATGATGCGAAATACTTTACTTAATGTGTGCCCGCGTGCTTCTTCTTCCTTCCAGCCGGTTAAGCGCTCGGCAACAGGGTTCATGTGCAAGACTTTACCTCTGCTGTTTGTGGTAATAACCGCATCGCCGATACTATAAAGGGTTGTGCGAAACCATTCTTCGCTTGTTACAGAGGATTTTTTGCGTCGGGAAGTGGATGAAGAACTGCTTCGGGATGATTTTCTGGATTGAGTTTTTGCCATAAGCACACCGCTTTTTCTTTTTGGGACGAACTCAATGGTAAGGGGTATTGGTGAGCAATATACACAAATATATTGATAATGGAAACGTGAGTTTATTATCAGTAAATCTTAACAGAAAGGAGAGGTGAGGGAAGGGGATGGCAGGCATTCAACGCTGTGGTACTGAATTTTGTGCGGCGGTTTACTTTACGCAAACCCCCGTATTTTCTGATATGATGTTTTCAATCTCAATTGTGAACTTGGCAAACTTCCAGAATATTATCAAGACCAATATTTTTGTTACGTGTTAAGTTGAAAGAAGTTCCGATGGGGGATTGGTATTCAGTGTCTTTTAGGTTACTTCGTCAATCCACTCGCAGTTGCTCGGATAGATTTGTTGTTAACGTTTGCAACAAAAATGTAGTTGCGGAGCGAACTCTAAAAATCAATTTTATGTGAGCGAAGCAATTGTTCATTTTACATTTTTGTTGCTGTTAGCTTGCGTGCCGCTGTTTAACTTCTGCGATTGGACAGACAACAATTTTTGTTGTGACAACAAGCGGGCGAACATGCACATAGTTTACTTCAGAATAAGAACCAGTATCGTCTGAATTGATTGAAAACTCTGCTGCGCTGGTCAATTCAGCATGTTTTTCCGCAGCACTGGTTTCTTTATACGGCGAAAAATCGCCAGCCTTCAAATTTTCGATTGTCATTGATTGCATCTTGATGAACTCCTGGTTGTACTTGAATTTTTGTTCGTTGTAGTGTACCTTCGCTCAAGAAATAATGTGAGCCGTACGTGAGTGATTCAATTATTGCTCGGCGAAATGAATAAGGGACTGTCGTATTTGCTCCGAGCATTGTGTTGAAGTCAAGCGGAGTGACAAGTTCTAATTCTGTTCGGATGTCTTCGTAGAGAGATTTTATTAGAGAATACTGCCGGTCGTTTGGTTTTTCTACTTTGAGACCGAGACCATTCCTTGCCTCTCTACGGTCGATGGTATAGTCGTGACTGCCAGATTCACTTACAAGAAACGAGATAACCTTATCAATCTTATCCGTATCCAAAGCTTGATTTTGCAATAGCTTACGTGCCAACATTTGAATTTGACTCTTTGCTCTGTACACATCTCCCAGAACAAGGGGGTTGATGTAATCGGAGAGTTTGAGAAGTATCGACGACAAATTCTCGTCGTTTTTAATTCGTAGTTCCTCTCTCGCAAGGTCTAGAAAACCTCTAATAGATTCAACGTTTACGGGGATACGGGCTTGTGGATTATTCGGAATATTTGGGTTTAATGGTGTTGTTACACTTGGATCAATGGGTCCCAGCGTCGCCTGTTTAGTCATAATAATCTTTTCGGCTCCAAGAGCGATTAGAGTGCCAGTGCTATGACACTTGCTTGGGACAATGACTTCGAAATGCTCGCAGAATTGCCGAATTAGATTAACTAACGACCAGCCGGCTAATGTGTTACCACCGCGCGTATAGAGGAAAAGAGAAATGCGTTCGACTTGACCAATTTTGTCAAGGTGATCAACAAAGAATTCGAGAACTTCAGAGTGAATCTGAGTTTCTAGACCTCGTCTATCGCCAGTGAAGTAAACAATGACTTTTGTGTTAAATTCGTCTTCGATTGCTTTAATGAGATTTTTACGTTTTTGTTCTATCATCTTGTCCTTTCTGCTGCGGCATGACAGCGGAACTCTTGTAACTCCGCAATAAACTTTCGTTTATTTTACCAATAGCGGTGTAAAAACGCAACTTTTTTTCTGCAAGAAAACATCAACAACATTTCACACCAATTATTCACCACTCACTTCCTAAGCTCAGGAATTACTCCGTTTTTATTTTTATCTCTGCGAAAAATTGCGTTGAAATCGGCTAAAAATATCTATTTTTGTTTTTCGCTTTTTGGCACAATACTTGTCATTTTTTGCAAGGTATGGAGAGCTTTCGTCAATTAACCACAGAGGTAAGCACCTGTTACCATTGCGGCGAAACTATTCGTGGCGAACAAATTGTCCACGACGGCAAATTGTTTTGCTGCTCGGGGTGCAAAGTTGTTTATGAGATCTTAGAGCAAAACAATCTCTGCCAATACTATTCGTTTGAAAAATCTCCCGGCGTCCAACCGAATGTTGTTGAATCAAGCCGCTTCGATTTTTTACTGGACGAGAATGTGCAGAAACAATTGCTCAATTTCAGCGACGGCACATTTGCTTCTGTAACACTCACTGTTCCTTCCATCCATTGCAGTTCGTGCATTTGGCTATTGGAACATCTGTACCGGCTTGATGCAGGAATTACATCATCGCAGGTGGATTTTCTCAAGAAGCAAATTACCATTGCGTTTAACAAAACAAAAACCTCGCTGAAGAATATCGTCATCCTTCTTGCCAGCATCGGCTATGAACCGGAATTACGGTTTGATACCATTGGGAAGAAAGAAGAAAGCGCAGCAACACGGTCGCTGTATTACAAAATTGGCATTGCCGGATTTTGTTTTGGCAATTCGATGCTTTTTAGTTTTCCCGAATACCTGGGCGTTGATCCCACTGAAACAACCTTACGGGAAATTTTTTCGTACCTGAATCTTCTTCTCGGCATTCCGGTCTTTTTCTATTGCAGTTACGACTACTTTACTTCTGCTATCAAAGGATTGCGGAAGGGAATCATCAATATTGATGTGCCGATTGCCATTGGAATTGTGTTGCTGTTCGGCAGAAGCGCGTACGAAATTTTAACGCACACCGGCGCAGGATTTATTGATTCACTCTGCGGTCTGTTGTTCTTTCTTCTTCTTGGTCGCGTGTTCCAGAGCAAAACGTACGACCGACTGAATTTTGAACGGAATTACAAATCGTATTTTCCCATTTCTGTTACCACAAAGAAGAACGGCATTGAAACAACTATTCCCATTTCGTCATTAAAACGTGGAGACCGCATTGTTATCCGTAACAACGAAATTATTCCTGCAGATGCCATTCTGCTACGCGGCAATGCGGCGATTGATTACAGTTTTGTGACGGGCGAATCTACACCGATTGAAAAAGTATTGGGAGAAATGATTTACGCCGGAGGCAAACAAGTTGGCGGGATTATTGAACTGGAAGTGATGAAGGAGGTTTCGCAAAGTTATCTGACACAGTTGTGGAATAAATTCGATGCGGTGAAAAAAGAACAAGGGGAACTCTCCGAACTTTCGAATACTGTGAGCAAATATTTTACCTACGCCGTGTTAGCATTGGCTACAGCAGTGGGCGCTTATTGGCTTCAGTATGATGTGAAGACGGCAATCAATGCTTTTACCGGAATTTTGATTGTTGCCTGTCCGTGTGCGTTGGCAATTGCAATCCCCTTTACGCTCGGCACAACGCTTCGCATTTTTGGGCGAAAGCACTTTTATGTAAAACACACTTCGGTTATCGAGTCACTGGCAAAAATCAATACTATTGTTTTCGACAAAACCGGTACCATCACACATCTGCAAAAGTCGTCTGTAGAATTTGTTGCCTATAACTCCGCGCGAGACAATGATGCGCTGACCGCAGACGAAAAAATTGCCATCTACGCTGTTGCAAAAAATTCTATCCATCCTTTAAGCAAAGTTCTTTGCGATGTTTTATCTGAAAGTGTTTCTCCGGACGCTTCGTCATCGCTCAATGAAATCGTAGGACGAGAACCATATACCGTAGAGCAGTTTACGGAAACTGTTGGCAAGGGTATTAGTGGCGTTGTGAACGGACACCTGATTAAACTCGGCTCTGGCGAGTTTGCCGGATCCGGCAACGCTAATCATCATGAAGTGAATGAGAGCAGAGTGTATCTTTCGATTGATAACATTCCACGCGGATATTTTTCCATCACTAATGTATATCGTGATGGACTTGAAACAGTAATTCATCGGTTACGCGACAAGTATGAATTTGCCGTCTTGTCCGGAGATAACGAATCAGAGAAGGTGAGATTGCAGAAACTCTTTCCGCGCTCAACGGAACTACGATTTAACCTAACACCGGTTGACAAATTAGACATCGTCCGATACTTCCGCACATTGGGGAAGCGGGTGCTGATGATCGGCGATGGATTGAATGACGCCGGCGCGCTGATGCAAAGCAATGTTGGCATTGCGGTAACTGACAATGTTGCGCAATTCACCCCATCATCGGATGCAATCTTAGCGGGAGATTCCTTTTCGTTACTCCCGACGTTCTTGCGATTTAGCAACATCAGCATTGGAATTGTTATTACGAGTTTTGTTTTTGCGTTTCTCTACAATCTTGTGGGATTGTACTTTGCGGTGCAGGGGGCGCTTTCGCCGATAGTTGCGGCGATACTGATGCCGGCAAGTTCAATTACTATTGTTGTGTTGACCACAGGATTGACGCATCTGTTTGCAAAAAGAGAAGGATTACTGTGAATCTTGTAAATGCGCTGTTTTTACAGCTACAGGTAGGGTAATGCTATGTCAGTACTAGCGCTTATTATCAGTTGCAGTTTTGTGGTCGCTGTTGGTTTTCTTGCGGCGTTTCTTTGGGCGGTGAAGAGCGGTCAGTATGAAGACAAATATACGCCATCGGTGAGAATTCTTTTGGATGAAGAGGAACAAACGAAACTTCAACCACAGAGCGACGAAATTTCAACATCAAAACATCTAACAATAACCAAATCATAAAATTTCATCACGGGGTTCTCATGGAGGTTCAAAAATTTAATTACGACAATAAAATAGTCCGAGACTTTGCGATTGCAACGGTTGTCTTTGCAGTTATTGGGATGTTGGTGGGAGTTGTAATCGCTACGCAATTATTTTCACCATCAGTTAACGCCGGACTGCAATACATTACCTATGGTCGGATACGTCCGCTCCATACCAACGCGGTAATTTTTGCTTTTGTGGGTAACGCAATTTTTATGGGGCTGTATTATTCGTTACAACGCGTTTGCAAGACAAGAATGTACAGCGATGTCTTGAGCCGTATTCATTTCTGGGGATGGCAGTTAATAATCGTAGCGGCGGCAGTTTCTCTTCCGCTTGGTATAACGACAAGTAAGGAGTATGCTGAACTTGAGTGGCCCATTGATATTGCCATCACTCTCATTTGGGTTGTTTTTGCTATCAACATGTTTGGTACGATTATCAAACGGCGTGAAAAGCATATGTATGTTGCGGTTTGGTTCTACATTGCAACGGTTGTTACGGTGGCGATGCTACACATCGTCAATTCGCTTGAAGTGCCGGTAACGTGGTTCAAAAGTTATTCGTTATATGCCGGCGTGCAGGATGCCCTTGTTCAATGGTGGTATGGGCATAATGCAGTGGCATTTTTTCTCACCACGCCATATTTAGGATTGATGTATTACTTCCTTCCGAAAGCGGCAAACAGACCGGTGTATTCGTATCGTCTTTCTATTGTCCATTTCTGGTCGCTCATCTTCATCTACATCTGGGCAGGACCGCATCATCTTCTCTACACCGCACTGCCAGATTGGGCGCAGTCGTTGGGAACGGTATTTTCTATTATGTTGATTGCTCCGTCGTGGGGAGGCGCCATCAACGGATTGTTGACGTTGCGCGGTGCATGGGACAAAGTGCGTGAAGAACCGGTATTGAAATTTATGGTTGTTGCCGTTACGGCGTATGGAATGGCAACATTTGAAGGACCGATGCTCTCATTGAAAAATGTGAATGCGATTGCACACTACACGGATTGGATTGTTTCACACGTCCACATTGGCGCGTTGGGATGGAACGGATTTCTGACGTTTGGCATTTTGTATTGGCTTATTCCACGCCTGTACCGAACTGAACTGTATTCAAAGAAACTTGCCAACTGGCATTTCTGGCTCGGCACGCTTGGTATTGTGTTCTATGCCTCGGCAATGTATTGGGCTGGCATCACGCAATCATTAATGTGGAAGCAATTTACGCCCATGGGTGTACTGCAATATCCGAATTTTCTTGAAACAACATTGCAGATTATTCCGCTTCATATGATTCGTGCAGTTGGCGGTGCATTGTATCTCACCGGAGTCATCATCATGGTCTTTAATCTTGTGAAGACGGCAAAGAAAGGATCATTAGTGGCCGAGGAAGCGGCAGAAGCTCCGGTTCTTGTCAAAGAAAGTGGGAAGAGTGAGCATGAGACCAAACATCGCTGGTTAGAAAAAAGACCTGTCCAATTTGCGGTGGTGGCATTCATTTTTGTAGCAATTGGCGGATTGATTGAGTTGATTCCGACATTCCTGATAAAATCCAATGTTCCGACCATTGAAAGTGTAAAACCGTACACTCCGCTCGAATTGCAAGGCAGAGATATTTACATACGGGAAGGATGCAACACTTGCCATTCGCAAATGGTTCGTCCCTTCCGTTCCGAAACGGAGCGTTACGGCGAGTATTCCAAAGCGGGCGAATTTGTGTACGACCATCCGTTTTTATGGGGGTCGCGTCGAACAGGCCCCGATTTGCACCGTGTCGGTGGAAAATATCCGAACATGTGGCATTACTTGCATATGGATAATCCACGCTCAATGTCCCCCGGTTCTATTATGCCGCCGTATCCGTGGTTGTTAACACAAGACCTGGATACGTCAACAACGGCGGCAAAGATTCGCGCAATGCAAACACTCGGCGTTCCCTATCCTGCCGGATATGAACTCCGCGCGAACGAACTGTTGCAGCAACAGGCAGATTCGATTGCCGCAGATTTGCAGAGAAATAAAATTCCTGCTGAACCGAACAAAGAGATTATAGCGCTGATTGCCTACCTGCAACGGTTGGGAACAGACATTAAAGTAACACCAAAGTAATGAATACCTTGAACCCCTGCTTGGGAGTTTGTAAAAAACGCCGACACATGGAGAACATATATGATATCGAAAATACTTAGCTCAATAGACGGCATAGCAGTGTATCCGATTATCTCGCTGTTGATTTTTCTGCCGTTTTTTATTGTCGTAACCATCTGGATTTTCAAATTAGACATGCAATACCTGAGACAGATGAGTGAACTACCACTTGACGCTGATCAGGATGCAAAGGAGCAACTGCAATGAAAAAATTTATCATGCTCATCATTGTTCTTCTGTTAACAACCGTTCCGACCATGGCTCAGACAACCGATCCGGGGTCAGAGTTGGGTATGATTATGACGGTCTCCTTTTTGGTTTTTGTTCTCGCCACTCTCATGTTCATTTTAGTAATTATGGGTGGCGATGTTGACCCGATTGCAGAGATGTATTACAAAATAAAAAACTACATCGTTCCGCCAAAAACGGAAACAGAAGCGGCGCAAGACCTCGGTGATGATTTTGACGGCATTCGTGAGTTAGATAATAGAATTCCGCCATGGTTCAACTATTTGTTTCTTGCAACAATAATTTTTGCTGTTGTCTATATGTTGGACTATCACGTCTTCAACATCTCTCCGTTAATGGAAGCCGAATACATGGCCGAAGTGCAGGCGGCGGAAATTCAAAAGAAGATTGCGCTTGCTGCAGATGGCACAATTGATGAAAATGCGTTGACGCCACTGACGGATGAAGTGTCGTTGAAATTCGGCGCGGAAACTTTTCAAAAGTATTGCATTTCGTGTCATGGACCGCAGGGTGGAGGATTGGTTGGACCGAATCTTACAGACAAGTATTGGATTCATGGCGGAGGAATTAAGAATGTATATAACACAATAAAAATGGGAGTGCCGGCAAAAGGAATGATTAGTTGGCAATTGGTATTTACGCAAAAGCAAATACAACAAATTGCAAGTTATGTTCTTTCTCTACAAGGGACGAACCCGCCGGGAGGAAAATCTCCTGAAGGTGAATTGTATGTTGAGCCGGTCGCCGCAGTCAAAGACAGCGTGAAAGGGAAGTCCAGTTAATGACGACAGCGGTTGAAGACTATATTAAAAAGTTGAGATCTCCGCAGAAAGAAATTTGTAGCGAGGTAAGGCGAATTATTTTGGAGACGGTGCCAGGCGTCCACGAACAAATGAAAATGGATGCCGCATGGTACGAAGACAAGGTCTACCTCGCCGCACTGGGAGAACATGTGACGGTAGGTTTTTCTTTGGCAGGACTTTCCAAAGAGGAACGTTTTGCGTTGAACAGCGGAGAGCAGAGCATGAAACATCTTACCATAAAATCGGTGCAGGAGATAGATGAGCAGTGGTTGAAAAAAATCCTGCGAAAGGTTTTATCATGATGGCGGAAAGCGTTGAGAGCAGAGAATCATTTCGCGATTCACTTGGTATTGTTGAAAAAAGTGGCAAACGAAAGTGGATCTATCCGAAAAAACCTGCCGGCAGATTTCATCGGGCGCGTGTTGCTGTAGCCATTGTGCTATTGGCAATACTCTTTGGTGTTCCATTCATCACTGTGGATGGACATCCATATATGCTCTTTGATATTGTTAACCGAAAGTTTATCCTGTTCGGATTTCCATTTGGCCCGCATGATTTTTTTCTACTCGGGCTTACCATGATTACGACAATCGTCTTCATTTTTTTGTTTACTGCAGTGTATGGTAGGTTATTTTGCGGATGGATCTGTCCGCAAACTGTGTTTATGGAAATGGTATTTCGCAAGATTGATTATTGGATCGAAGGCGATCATAAACAGCAAAAGCGGCTGAATGAATTACCGTGGACAGGAGAAAAGATAGTAAAGAAGGGTGCGAAGTACGCCATCTATTTTGCGATTTCATTTCTTGTTTCCAACATGCTTCTTGCTTGGATCATTGGAATAGAAGCGTTGTGGAAAATTGTTACCGACCCGATTGAGCTACATCTCGGCGGTTTTATTGCAATGTTGTTGTTTACCGGATTGTTCTATTGGATTTTTATTTGGTTTCGTGAACAAGCATGCATTTTAGTCTGTCCGTACGGAAGATTGCAAGGAGTCTTGCTCGATCCAAATTCTATTGTTATTGCGTATAATGTTGTTCGCGGCGAGCCGCGCGGAAAACTACAGCGAAATGTACCACGCACCAACGGCGACTGTATTGATTGTAAAGAATGTGTAGCAGTCTGTCCGACAGGTATTGATATTCGGAACGGAACACAACTGGAATGCGTAAACTGCACCGCCTGCATCGATGCATGTGATTACGTCATGGAAAAAATCAACAAGCCAAAAGGATTGATCCGATACGATTCTATGAAGGGTATACTGGAACAGCAGCGAAAAATTTTTACTCCGCGGGTTATTGGCTACAGTGCAGTCCAGGTTGTCTTAATTGGTATTCTTACCTATCTGTTGGCAACACGTGCTGACGTTGATGTGACGATTCTTCGCACGCCCGGAATGTTTTACCAAGAACAACCGAATAACAAGGTGAGCAATTTGTACGATATTCAATTGTTGAACAAAACCTTTCACCCCCAGGAAATTACGTTGCGAGTGATGAATGACAACGCTGAAGTGAGAGTACTGGGCGATAGTTTGGTTATCCCTCCGCAGGAAACAATACAGGCAAAAGCATTTGTCATGCTGGATAAAAGTGAGATTAAAAGGATGAACACTCCGATTGAAATTGCCGTGCAGGCTAATGGCAAAGAAATCGGCCGTATTACTACATCGTTTTTAGGACCGGTAGAAAAAAATGTGAACAAGGGGAAGCTATGAAAAAAATAAGTTTCGGTTCATGGATTGTTATATCGCTGGTGATATTTGCCGCAATGATTTTGTCAATGGTGTTTATTTCGATGAATCAGCGTGTTGACCTTGTTACTGATGATTATTACGAAAAAGAATTGCAATATCAGCAGCATATTGATATGCTCAAAAAAACTAACGCGCTGGAAGGAAATGTATCCTTCGCTTTCTCAGCCAGTGGTGTAACAGTGCGTTTTCCGGTTGTTGATACGCCAGAGAAATATGCGGGCACAATTATGTTTTTTCGACCGTCGGATAAGTTGCAGGATGTCAGTTACAATATTTCTGTTGATTCTACCTATACTCAGTCAATTTCAACGGCAAAATTATCGAAAGGACTGTGGAGGGTAAAGATATCGTGGAGTGTAGGAGAGCAGAATTTTTATACCGAACAACCGGTGATGATTCAATAAGCAAAGTGTAGGACAAGTTAGTAACTTGTCCTACAAACAATAATTTATGATAAACCTTCTTGCCGCACTTACATTAGGACTTCTCGGCAGTATGCACTGCATTGGCATGTGCGGACCGCTGATGCTTGCCGTTCCCAGCTCTGCACAAACCAGGTGGAAATTCATCCTTGAACGTACTCTTTATAATTTTGGACGAACACTAACGTATGGAATTATGGGCGCGCTGTTGGGTGTTGTTGGCAAGAACGTTTTGCTGAATGTTCAACAGGATGCATCAATCGTGTTGGGCTTGATCATTCTTCTTACTGTTCTCATTCCGTTAGGGCTGAAATCAAAGTTAGAAAAATTTTCACCACTGAATGCTGTCTATACATTTGTTCGACAAAAATTTTCTGTGCTTCTACGTCAACGGGGAACGGTAGCGCTCTTTTTTCTTGGTATGGTGAACGGTTTGCTTCCGTGCGGATTAGTGTACACAGCGCTGTTGGGTGCGGTTGCCGTTGCCGATGTATGGTATAGTGCATTGTTTATGATAGTGTTTGGCATCGGCACAATTCCTGCCTTAGTGGCTGTTTCATTAACCGGAAAAATTCTTTCGGTGAAATTCAGATCAATTCTCACGCGCGTTATTCCGGTATTCAGCATTATGCTTGCGCTTATTCTTATTCTGCGAGGCATGAATCTTGGTATTCCTCTTATCAGTCCGAAAATTACGCACGAAGTTACGCACACAGAAACAAAAACAGAGATTGAGTGTTGTGAGTGAGTGATTTTATGTATTGCGGTACACAGAGCGATAACGTGAAATGTTGCTTGAAGCAGAAACCTCGCACTCTATAACAAAAAAGTCATCCACTGGATGACTTTTTTGTTGTTGTGTCTTCACGTCTTTGAGATGAACATTTCATTTATCCCGGATAATTTCCAGATACGTAAGCAGAGAGCGCCTGAATTTCTTTGTCTTTCGATTCCAACAATACCTTAATAACATCTCCGATGGAAATAATCCCTGTAATTTGGTCTCCGCTGAAAATCGGAAGGTGGCGTATTTTCTTCTCCGTCATAGTGTTCATGATGCTTTCAATATCGTCCTCTTCAAAACCCAACACAATCTTCTCTTTCGGTGTCATAATATCTTTGACCAACGTTTTCTCGGGGTCTGATTTTTGGTTGACGCATTTGTTGATAACATCCCGCTCAGAAACAACGCCGGTAACTTCGCCGCTTGCATTTCTGACAATGAGAAATCCAATTTTACGGCTTGAGAGTTCGGACACTGCCTGCTGAACCGAAGCATCTTCCTGAATACTCAACACACTGTTTCCTTTCGACAATAAGATATCTTTGGCTTTCATACAGGGTCTCCTCTTTGAAGGTTTGTTCTTTTTGGCTAATGTAGAAAAGCGTAAAGAGAGAGTCAAGTTGTGTTATGGTTTTGCAACTCCAAAATAATAGAGAGTGCATTTCCCATTGATACATCGCACACTATCAGGGGGCGCTGGAATCGAACAATCTGATGCAATACCCCATTTTTTGTTATAAACGCTTTCTGCGGTATTGTAGTCACGAATCATAACAAATAGCCGTGAAGTATCGATGGATGTTGGATATGCAAGATACGTCCAAGGACCTCCGCACGGTTTTGCGCCAAAGGGAACATACCGACATTCACTATCGCTACGGCATGTGTGTGAATTGATGAACTCAAGTATCTGAAGTTTCCGTTGATTCAGCGAGTTTCTCTCCTTTTCTTGTGAGCCGGTGGCGTCGAGTGATTCACAGCAGAGGAAAAAGAACGCGGCAACAAATACAATATATATTCTCCTTTGTGTCATGGTTGTGACTTATGAGTAATGTAACAATCAAGAATCCGGTTTTGACGTTGTTATAATTTGAAAATGGAAAATAACCTCGTTAACGTGTTTTTTTCCAATTGCGCTATGGATTCCATTTCTCCCGCATCAAGCCAGATACCGTTGCAGTTAAAGCACTTATCTATGCGAATGCCTTTATAGTCAATTTCTTGTAATTTCATACCGCACTTTGGACAGTGCATGTAGTGAAGTTCTTGTAGCCGCTTTTTTTCTTCTTCGGCTAGTTTTTTCTGTCGCTCTTCTTCACGCTTTTTTCGCTGTTCCATTTCAAGACGGGCAAAATATTCTTCTTCCTTGTCACTTGGTACGACCGGCATAGCAGCATCCTTTCAATAATGACAAAACATAGTTTTAACGTTTGACGTTTCGTTCATACAAAGCAATCCATTGTTGTGGTGTTACTTTTGCAACCAATTCAGCAATGAGTTTGAATGGAATTTCTTCTGGTTTGGTGAATCGAACACAACTTTTTCCCATATCTAATTTTGCTTGTGTATGTTTTCTGTATTCCTTCTTAAACCATTCGATAAGTTTAACGTCGGCATACATTCCCATATGGTAAAAGGCAATAAAATTTTTTTGCGATGCGATGTTAATGAAGGGGAGGGGCTGTGTGGAATCGCAATGATAACCGGCTGGGTAGATGGAATGTGGCACAACATACCCGATCATCCCATAATTCATAGTTTCGGCAAAACCTTTTGGCAGGTGTTTTCGGACTGTCTCGCGCAATTTCTTTACCGGTTCTTTTCGCTCTTCCGGCAGGGAGTCGAGATATTCTTTAACAGTGCTTGCTGCAGAACGCATATAGATTCCTTTCGGAAGTTCCTGTTACATTCTTTTACTAATGTAGAGAAGGGAAGAGCAGAAGTCAAGACAGCAGATATTTCAGCAACAATGCGTTTACGCTAATAAAAACAAAGTACGAGCATTCTTCCCTTACATGTTTTGATATTAAAACATACCGGGATGCTTACCACTGCCGAATGCCGATAGTACGACAATAGCTACCAAAAGAAGCGCTTGCACGTACAGAAATAATGCGATTACTGTATTTTGTTTTGACAGTAATTGCTCAAAATTTTCGGGGCGCTTGTTTTCTACTGCAGATTTAATAAGCATCGCTCGTTTAGCATTGATACGAGGAGCAATATAAAGGGCATTGATGGAAAGGATAATGAAGAGTGCAATTTTTACTTCCAGCCATGTTTCTCGCGGCCAAACACCGCCCAATCCGTACCGGTTCATCATGTTGCCAATACCCGTCAGCAATAAGACGACAACAACGTACGGACCAAATGAGGCAAACACTCGCATTATTCCGCCGATGTATAATTTGCGATCCCACTCGGGCTCAGTATTCATTTTCTTATTGAGGATAAAAAAAGAAATCAGTGCCGCCGATGAGAATCCGAAGGCGAGAATGTGAAGGAGATAGTTGTAGGAGTATGGTAGCATGGTAGTATCTTATAGGTAATTGAAAACATCCTACTACAATTTATCAAACGGTTTACTCGATGTCAAGAAAAGGAACATCTCAGAACTACTGGTATGAAAAAATTTCTACATTTCCGAATCAAGTGCCGCCCGTACTGTTCGGGCAATTTTTGCTATATCGTACGGTTTATCAATAAAATGTTGTACGCCTTCGTTCATCATCCTGTTTTTCATGCCTGGCTCGAAAAATCCACTGGTGAAAATTAAACGGATTGATGGGTTTATCTGTTTGAGTTGAAGCAACAATTCAAACCCAGTTCGTTTTGGTAATCCTACATCTGATATGACCAGATCAATGTGTCGGTGGCGTTCTGTATATATTCTTACTGCTTCATCAACATCACCAGTTGAAAGGACAGTGTATCCGCTTGTTTCAAGAATCTGCTTCAGTACTTCACGGAGAATATCTTCATCTTCTACAATGAGAATTGTTTCATCACCGCCACGTACTATCTCAGAAGTACTTTGTGTTGAATCACTAATACTGTGAATGACTGGCGGAACGGGAAAATAAAGGTGGAATGTTGTACCGACGCCAACAGTGGAATCAACCATAAGATGTCCGTTGTGGCCTTTAACCACGCCGTACACCACTGCAAGCCCGAGTCCTGTTCCTTTCCCTTTTTCTTTAGTAGTAAAGAACGGTTCAAAGATTCGTGATTTTGTTGCTTCATCCATCCCAATACCTGTATCCTGCACGCTCACTCGAACATACTCATCCCTCATATCACTTGAAGTTTTGTTTAGTAGTTCAGCTTTGGTAACGTTGGCGGTTGAAATTGCAAGTGTTCCACCGTTTGGCATAGCATCACGGGCATTGACCACAAGGTTCAAAATTGCTTGGTGAATTTGTGTATAGTCGCCGTTAAATGTTTTGATGCGTGGATCAACATCAATACGAAATTCAATTGTTTTCGGGAATGTTTCTTTAGCGAGTGAAACGATTTCTGTAACAATGTCGTTGAGGCGTATTGATTCTATAGTAGGATCGGTTTTTCGTGCAAATGTTAGTATTTGTTTTACCAACGATGTACCACGTTGCGTAGCTTTAATGATCGTATCGAGACTGGAGGAAATTGATTCGTCAATCGTTTTCGAACGAGACATAATGCTGGCATGGCCGAGAATAATTGCGAGAATGTTATTAAAGTCGTGCGCAATACCTCCAGCGAGCGTTCCAATGCTTTCCATTTTTTGTGATTGACGGAGATACTCTTCCAGCGTTTTCTTCTCTGTTACATTGTAGAGTGAGCCGTGAATTTCCTGTAAGTTCCCATGTGCATCAAACTTGCCCATAACATTTTCAACGATATGGATGACCGAGCCATCTTTCCGTTGTACCTGTGATTCATAGTTTTGAAGTTTTTTCTGTGTGCGAAGAAGTGAGAGAAATTTCGGCTGGAATATATCAAGGGTACAGGAGTTTTCAGTTTGAGAGGTAATCACATCTTCTGGTGACTCGAACCCAAAAATATCGGCAAACATTTGATTGCACTTAACAATTTTCCCATCGCCCGTAGCAACATAGTTTCCGGTGAGTGCTTGTTCAAACAATTCGCGGTAGCGTTCTTCGCTTCGGCGCAGTGCTGTTTCTGCCTGCTTTTGTTCGGTGATGTCGATTGCGATGCCGCGGATCGAGTCGAGTTTTGCTTCTTTCATTACAGGAACAGCTGAAGCGCGCACCCAAATTGTTTCGCCTGTTTTTTTATTGAATCGAAATTCTGTTGACTTAACAGACTGACCCATGGCAACCCGTTGAAATTCTCTTTTTACGTTGGCGATGTCGTCCGGATGGATAATGTCGAAAAAATGCCGGCCAACTAATTCTGCTTGTGTAAAACCTGTACGCGTTTCAACTATTGGGCTGACATAGGTGATTGTAGCATCTTTATTTAAAAGATAACTTACTTCATTGCTATTTTCGACAAGGTCTTTATAGAGTCGTTCCGAATTTCGTAATTGTTCTTCAATGGTTTTGCGTTCCGTAATATCAAATGCCGTTCCGATAGCGTAGGCGTTTCCATTTGGCTTAAATATGCCGGCAGAAAATTCAACCCATCGGCTTTCGCCATCTTTACGAAGAATTTTGAATTCATATCGGTTGGGAACTTTGTCACCACGTAATCGTGCTTCTCCACGTTGACGGATAAGTTCACGATGGTCAGGATGAACAGCATCCCAAAAATTCATGCCGAGTAGTTCTTCACGGTTGTATCCGGTAAGTGTTTGAGCTGCTGGATTAACATAGATAAATTTTTCTTTGTAAATGAAAATAGCCGCTGGTGATGTTTCTGCAAGTGTTCGGAATTTTGCTTCGCTTTCTGATAATATAGTCTTTGCATTCTTGTACTCGGTAATATCGGTAGCAAGGCCGGTGATACGATAAACCTCACCCTTTTCATCTTTGACGGGGAATGCACGATCCCGAATCCAGCGAATACTTCCATCGGGTTGTGTGATTCGGTACACTTCATTATATGTGCCTGCGGCTTGTTTTGTGAGCATGGCCTGCCATACCCATGCTTGATCATCGGGATGAATAGCATCCACCCACGAACGTCGAGAGCGGTAAAGTTCCTCAATGCTTCGTCCCCAAATTTTTTCGTACGCTGGGCTAACGTATAGCATTTCTTGTTTTTGAGCGTCGGTCATCCAAAAAACTGACTCAATAGTTTCAGCCATTTGGCTGAATCGGAGTTCGCTTTCTGCTAATTTTTCTGCTATCTGCTCGCGAATGGTAATGTCACGTTGAATGGCTACATATCCTTCCGGCTCGCCTTTTGCGTTGAGAATCGGGTCAACAGTGGTCTCGATTGTTAGAAGCCGTCCATCCTTTGCACGATTAATGATTTTCCTGCGAACAGTTTTTCCTGTTTGAAGAACTTGATAGAATTCTTTGTATTCATCAGGAGTGTGCTTGCCGCTTTTGAGGATTCTTGGGTTCTTACCGATGGCTTCTTCAGCGGTGTAGCCGTATACTGTTGTAAATGCGGGATTAATATAGCTGATCGTACCATCTTTTGTTGTCGTGAAGATTATTTCGTTTGAGTTTTGAACGGCCCGTTGCAACTGCAAGCGAGTTTGTTCTGCAGTAATACGTTCTGTAATATCCATGGCGGTAACGAGTTTCACTTTACGACCATGAAAATCAATAATGGGTGATGATATTTCGACAAAAATGATAGAGCCATCTTTCTTTTTGTGGCGCATTATACCTGGTTGCTCAAATTCTTTGTTACTATATGCGTTATTTTCCCTCAGTGCAGGTAAATCTTCTGCGGGTGTTATATCCTTGATAGTCATCGAAAGAAATTCTTGTTCCGTGTAACCATATTTGGTAATGGCTGCCCTATTTACAGCAAGAAAAAATAGTGTTTCAATGTCATACACCCACATTGGTTGAGGTTGAGCTTGGAACAGCATCTCATTGAATATATCTCTGCTTGGATTAAATTGTTCCTGCTTACTGTTTGTTGCCTTCTTCTTCATAACTACTCTCTTGCTTTCTATTACTGCTGTGTAATGCGATGGTGTATCTTATGTTCGTATCTGTTGTGAGAAATTTTCTCACAACGGTGCAGGAGCTATAAATTTTCTATCACTTCTATAATTTTTTCGAATTCAGTCGTTTTATCAAAAAAATAATCAGCGCCTAACTCTTGAGACATCTGTCTATAAAATGCGTCGTTGTAATTGGTTAACACAATAACTGTTGTACTGCTAAAATCTAGAGTCCGATCTTGTAGAATTTCGATGCCGGTTTTGCCAGGCATTTGGAGGTCGAGGATAAGCACGTCTGGTTGAAACCGTTTGAGAAGATCGTATGCTTCAAGTCCATTCGTTGCCTCAAGAATGCGTTTGATATTTGGAATAGGTGTCAACAAGCGTCTAAGACTTCTTCGAATTGGGGCGAAATCATCTGCAATTAGAATGGTCATTTTTCTATAAACCGCTTTGTTCTGGGTTGTGGATTAATCTTACGGAGGTAACTTACTGAAGGGGATTGTAAAAATCTGTCATTAGGAATATGGAAGTGATGTCATGGTTTGGATGACAGGGGAGAAGTAAGTGATTGCGGTAGGTGGTAGGAGGCAAAGCTGAGACCTACGACTTACACTCCTACAACCTTCATTCTACTCCAGCGGCTCGACAAGCTTATGCCGGATGGCGTAATGAATCAATTCGGCAGTGGTTTTCATCTTCATCTTCTGAAGAATTCGCGCACGGTAGGTGGTGATGGTAGGAACACTCAAGGAAAGATGTTTGGCAATTTCGGAGACGGTCATTCCTTTACCAATAAGGCACAACACCTCGTACTCGCGTTCGGAAAGGCTTTCGTGCAGTTTGGTTACTTGTGGTTCGATGAGGTCTTCTGCCAACCGGTCGGCAAGTTTCTGGCTCACATATCTGCTTCCGCTCAAAACTTTGCGAATGGCTCTCAATAATTCTTCCTGTGGAGAATCTTTGGAAATGTACCCTGATGCCCCCGCTTTCATGGCACGTACGGCTACAGTTTCTTCCGGGTGCATGCTGAGCATCAGTACTTTAACTTTTGGAAAGCGTTTCCGGATATCCTGCAGAACTTCAATTCCACTTTGCCCCGGCATGTTAATATCCATAATCACAAGGTCTACCTTTGTGCGGGAAAGAGAGTCGAGCACTTCGGCGGCGTTAGTCGCCTCGGCGACGATGTGAAGATCACGTTCCGAGGCGAGCAGTTTGTGAAGGCCCTGGCGAATCAGTGCATGGTCGTCAACGATGAGAAGGGAGAAGCTCATGGTGATGGGGGATGGTTTATGGTTGATGGTTGATCGTCGTCGAGTTCGGAGTTTGGTAAATAATCGCCAGTTGGTTCCTTGATGAAGCCGGGTTTGCCTTTTCCGCGAACGTTGAGTTTCTGTTCGATACTTGCAATCAGATTATTGAGTTGTCTGCAGCCTTCTTCATATCGGGTGAGCAGGGGAGAGGCCGCTGATTCTTGAAGTTGATTGACGCTTTGAGCATAGCGAATGTGCGTCACAGTTTCCCGCGCTTCGCACCGACAGCGATGAAGGGACTGAAGATACTCCGTACTGTATTGAGCATAGAATCCTTCAGCCAAGTTTGCGCAAACTGACTTGGATGACCGGAGCATCTGTATTCTCAGCAAAAAAAAAATCCTTCGGGAAACTCTTGTTTGCTTTCTCGATATAAACCGTCAGATCAAAAAATACCATATACACCGGCATCTCTTCAACACTCGCAATCTTCATCATTCCTCTTTTCATCATTAACCATTATCCATTGTTTTTCGCAGTACCAACTCCACCTTCGTTCCTTTTCCCGGTCTTCCGCTGATCGTAATTTCGCCACCTATTGAGTGAATGCGTTCCCGCATCGCTATTAAGCCGTACGAGCCTGGTCGATTTAAGTCTTTTTCTGAAATTCCTTTACCGTTATCCTCAATTTCTAAATGTAATCCAGTCACATCAGTTGTCATTTTGATGTTCACTTTGGACGCTTCTGCATGTTTTGCCACGTTTGTCAGCGCCTCCTGCACAAGTCGAAATACAGCGACAGTTTGTGGCCTTTCTAATTTTGGTTCATTTTTAGGCAGCGAAAGATTAGTGCTAATTTTCGTTCGTTTTTCGAATTCCTTCACCAGCCATTCAATGCCGGCAAGTAAGCCCATGGTTTCCAGTGCCTCGGGTTGCAGGTCGCGTACGATTTGGCGAATGGATTGAACACCGCGGTTTACTAAACCGATGAGCGTTTGGATTTCTTCTGTCACCTCCGCTTTGACTTTCTTCTCTTTTACTCCCTCAAGAGTTCGAAGAAGAAGGGACAAATCCATTTTGATGGCAGTAAGAATCTGCCCAATCTCGTCGTGAATTTCGCGGGCAATGCGAGTGCGCTCTTCCTCGATAAGGGTTTGTAAATGCACCGCCAACGCACGGAGTTGCTCGCGAGAACGGAGGATTTCCTCTTCTGCGAGCTTGTGCTTCGTAATATCGTGGACTGAACCAATCAAGTAAATACATTTTCCCTGTTCGTCGAAAGCCGGAGCAATACTCACCACACCGGTCAACACACCGGTTGGGTAACGTGATGTTTCTTCCCAACGTACAACCGTTTTGCTTCTGATAGCTTGTTTATATTTTTCTTTTACCATGGTAAGCGACGGCTCGGGGATTACTTCTTCGACGTTTTTTCCAACTACTGCTGTTTCAGGTAACCCTGTAACTTTACAAAAAGCGGCATTCACTGAAACGAAGCGATAGTTTTCTTCACCTTCTACCTTTAATTGAAAAATCACATCTCCCACAGTATTATAAATCAAAGAAAGTTGCTGCTCTCTTATGCGTAGGGCTTCCTCGGCCCGCTTGCGTTCGGTGATATCTACAAAGGTTACCGCACATTGCTTAGGCACAGGTTGGTAAGCAGTAATCGAGTAATAGCGACCAAGCAGCTGTGAGCCCTCTACAAAATTTTGTGGTTCACCAGTTAGCGCAATTTTTCCATAGGTGCCTATCCAGTCGGCAGGGTCTTTTTCTATACCCGGAAGTATATGTGTTAACCGTTTACCAATGACTTCGTTAATTTTTAATCCAGTAGTATCTTCAAATCCCTTATTAGCGGCAACTATCAATAGATCGATTGGAGTATTCTGCTCATCACAGATAACTTCGAACAGGACAAAACCAGCATTCATGTTTTCAAATAGCGTCCGATATCTTTTTTCTGATTCAATAAGATTATCTTTTGTATGTTTTTGTCCGGTGATGTTTTTTAAGAGAATCATCAATCCTTCTTTTGATGGATAAATATGACTCTCGAACCAACGATTCCACCCTTGGTAGTATTCTTCGAGCACAATCGGTGTTTGTGTTTTGAGTGCTTTAACACACGATGTGGCAAAGGTAGTACTTCGGGCTTCAGGGAATTCATCCCAGTAGTTTTTGCCAATAATATCTTCAGGTTCCCGACCGAGTAATTTACCGGCTTGTTTATTTACATACAGACAGTTCATCTCTCGGTCTAGTACCATGATGCAGTCGCTGATACGGTCGAGGATATTGGGAAGTTCATTTTGTGAGGAAGGGGAAGTTGGAAGTTTCATACGTCACCTTCGAAAAGGTGTTTTAAAAAATATAGAAACTTTTATTCCCAATATGGTAAGTTTCAGTAAAAAGCACAAACGGAAAAAAGTAAATTTAGCACAGAATCACCTGAAAAATTGAACTTTTTTCTTTGCCTCTTCGCTCATCATATCCGGAGTCCATTGTGGTTGCCAGACAAGCCGAACGTCGGCATCGCTAACGCCGGGTAGCGAAGCAACGCGTTGACGGACCATGTTGGCTATTTGATTGGCCAGACCGCAACCCGGGGATGTTAACGTCATTTTCACGCCGACCCAATCATCGATGATTTTGACGTCGTACACAAGGCCGAGATCGACAATATTCACCGGAATTTCAGGATCGTACACATCTTTGAGCGCGGCATACACTTGCTCTTTTGTTATTTCAATTGGTTGGTTGTGTTGTGGTTCTTGAGAAAAATTTTCCATAGAGTGTCGTCGTAAGATTAAAGGGGTATCAATCTTTATAATTGTGTACCATCAGCATACGAAGTATATCTGATAGTTGCAATTCTTAATCCGATATTAACATGACCATTGCACGATGCAAGGAGTTTCCGAAAGTTTGGACTCCGATACTAAAACCCGCAAACTTGAATAACAGTTCCAAATTACATTTTATCTACATGCTGTTGTTGCTGATGCACTGACACAGACGGATCTTTTTTCATAAGGTTGTATCCTGTGTACATGGCAATAAGTCCAAACAATTCTGTAATATATAACACTTCAACATGACCGAATCGGGTAAATGTTCCTCCAATACCTGGAAGCAACGCGCCGATGGCAATAAAAATGTTTCCCAGAAATCGCTTGTCAGAGGAAGTCATCCGTTTATACTGTATTGCAGAATAGATTGCACCGCCAAAAAGAAAAATGAACGAATACACATTAATGAATGGTGAAAAATATCGTACCCAGCGCCAACCTAATACTTGTCCGGTTAAACGTCCATCGCTTGCCATAGTCGTATCAAGTGGGCTGAGAAGCACAAACAATGCAGCGATACCAATGATGGTGACAAAAAGTATGGTTAAAATGTTTGCTGTCTTCTTTTTAAGAAGGAGATATACTGTACCTTGAGCAAGCGGAAAACCACCTAGCAACGCGCCGGCAATATACCAGAGCCGGAAGTTAAGATCGCTCCATCCAAAGATTGTGTTGATGCTTTCTGATAATGTTCCCAATCCATATGTCAACACACCGACAGACCACCAGAGCAAATACAGTGCATGTTTTTTTTGAAGGTAGTGCGAACCGATTTCCTTAAGAAAAAAAACAGAAAAAATAGTTGTTACAATTGGAACGTAGTGAACAATCATCATGAATGGTATCCATAAAAAAAGGCGGCGTACTTATCGCGCCGCCTCTTTAATTGAAAAATTATCGGTTATTGCACTTCATATTTGAATTTCATGTAACCCGATGCGCCAGCTTCATTGTAGTACGACAGCATTTCGAATTTTGCGAATTTTCCGTCATACGTTTTTATAACAAAAGTTCGGTCGGTGTATGGGTTGAGTTTGTGCGTTGCACCATTGTAACTCAACACTGCTGTGCCAATGGAATATCGCTCGGGTGCGACAAACTCAATTTTCGGATATCCGGATGAACCGGCAGTGTTGTAATAGCTAAGCGTGCGAAACTTAACACGTGCGCCATTGATTGTACGAATGACAAAAACTCTGTTTGCTACCGGACTAAGTCTGTGTGTAGTAGGATTGTAAGAGAAGCATTTATTTCCGATAACCAATGTAGTGTCGTTTACATCGGTTTCAAGTCCGGTGACCAATGCGGCGCTAAGCGTCGCAAAATCAGTATTGTCTAATACTTTTGCAGTAACACCTTTGTTTTTATTCAACACAACAATTGGTTCCATAAATGTGTTCACTGTCCATTTAATATCCCAATTTCCATCAGCCGATGTAGTGTCGCGAAGATCGAAACTGTAATAGACAGGTGAAGTTTTGATATTTCGTGTGCTATCCATTGCCAGAGTGTCAAGAATATCTTTTTTCAGTCCGCTAATGGCTGAAGGATTAACGAGGTCGAACTTTTGGTTAACATATGTTCCCAACACGCCCGCCTTTGAATTGATCACTATACCGGGAAACGGAAATTGACGCAGCGAATCTTCAGGTGAATATAGAGTAGTGAGTTTCATGTCCCAGTTTTGAGTTGACGGAACTGAATCCTTAGCTGCAAAACTAAAGTACACCGGTGAAACTTTAATATTGCCGGATGTAAATACATTACTGCTGCTTGGCGGTGTGACCGGATTATTATCATCTTTCTTTTCGCATCCCAGTAACAGTAGAAATGCAAGTGTAGCAAATAAAAGTACTTGTTTCATGGTAGCTCCTTTGTTAGTGTAAAATGGGTTAAAATGTATAACGTAATCCCCCAAAAAATTCTCTTCCTTTAATTTGTCCGAAAGGAAACACTTTTTTATTCAACACATTGTTAATTCCGGCTGAAATTTCAAACGTGCTGAAAATTTTGCTTGTCGTATTAATGTCAACTACATGGTACGCCGGAGAGTAATAATAACTTGGTTTCACGGCTCCTTCATCATAAGCATTGGTGTTTGTCTGCTCGTCAACCACAGGTTGCTTGTCGTACCAGCGGAAACGAGCAAAAAAGTTTCCATTGATGACAGGCAATTCGATATTGGCTTTTACATTTACCGTATGCGGCGAATGGAACGGAAGAAGGTTGCCGGCATGATCTTTTGTTTCATTGAAATTGTAGCCGAGCGTTATGGTTACCAACGTAGCCGGTCGGATATCTACATCGAGATCAATTCCTTTTGCAGTGGCAGAAGCGATATTGCGATACGAAAATACAACCGGATTCGGACTGACGTAATAGTAGTTGATCATGTTTGTTACATCGTTGTAATAAGCGTTGAGACGGAACCATATCAAATCTTCCCGCGAATAGTCAAAGCCAAGATTGATACCATGTGATGTTTCGGGTTGAAGAGCCTGATTTCCTTTCACCACATAGCCGATGCTAACATGGTTGAAATCAAGATACAGCTCGTTAATTGTGGGCGAACGAAAACCGCGTCCGTATGAAGCACGCAGTGTCAGTCGTTCCGTTGCTTTGTACAATGTGCTCACCCGAGGCGCAAAGAAAGTTCCAAATTGTGAGTGGTCCGAATAACGCGTCCCAATATTGAAGGTAAAATCGCCGATTGCCCATTCATCTTCGGCATACAGAACGTTATTGATGATGTTTTTCTCTCCGTTCAAGATTCGTGCTGAAGTTACTTGCTCATCGTTAGTTTCTACGCCCACGGTCAAAGTGCTTGTTTTGTACGGTAGTGTTGTTACCTGCAGACGAAGAGTTTTGATTTGTTCGTTTGTTATACTGCTGCGCACAAGATATCCTGCGCCGGTTTTTTCAGAAGAACCGTGATCGTTTGTAGAGTAACTTCCACTTGCTTTAACCATTGTTGCCGCACCGAATGTGTATAATACCATTCCTGTTGTCGTTATTTTCTTATTGTCGGCATAGTCGATAAAATGCAGGTACTGATTTCCTCCGGCAAGCCATTCGAGGTTGTCTTTATAGTAATCGGCTTTCAGATCGAACCGAAATCTATCGGTTGTCTTCCCTGAAATTTTTAACGAGGCATTCTTTCTATCGAATTCCGGCATCTCCGAAACATAATCATCAGCATTATAATCAACGCCAAAGTATTTATTCCACCCGCTGGAAAGAAGCACATTCAACGAACTTTGTTCTCCAAGAAGTCCGATAAAACTGTGGGAGGCACTCATGGTGTAATCTTGCCGGCCGTTGCTGCCAACGGTAAGTGCGGCATCGGCTGAAGTTACACCTTCTGCTGGTTCTTTGGTAATGATATTGATGACGCCCCCAATGGCATCGGAACCGTAGATAGAAGACATTGGTCCTTTGACAATTTCAATTCGTTCGATGGATTGTACCGGGATTTGGTTGATATCAATGGCATCGTCAACCTTGCCGGCAATTCGTTCTCCATCGACTAGTACCAATACTTGGTTTTTTTTCAATCCTTGTAAGCGTACACTTTGCGTTTGGCTAATACTGGTGCCAACTTCAATTCCTGTTTGTGTACGAAGAATTTCTGAGACTTCGGAGGTGCCGCTGCGCTTTAAGTCTTGCGAAGAGATGATTTCTGTAATTACCGGAGTTTCTTTGAAGAGATGTTTTTGAAGCGTTCCCGTAACAACAACTTCATGTAATTGAAAAGGAGATTCTTCCAACACTACCTCCACATATGTTGTTTCGTTTTCTTTAACAGAAACATCATCAACGATCTTCTTTTTATATCCGAGTTGAGAAAATTCTATAGCATAAGTTCCGTTCGTAAGGTTGGGAATAGTAAACTCTCCATTCGCATCTGTGCTAAAACGGAGGTTTTTGTCCATTAATTGCACCATTACACCAGCAACGGTCATCCGTTCATTCCCAAGAATGACTTTGCCGCGGATTGTTCCCGAGTTCAATTCTATCACAAAAGTGGTCAAAATTAATGATATAAGAGTGATTTTTTTCATGTCTATTCAATGAATAGTGTTTTCTCAATAGTTGTTTGATTGCTCACTAAGATTAATTCCAATTTCGTGCCATTATTTTTAGACGTTGGAAGAGATTGTGGACCATCAACGAAGAACGTTGTGGAGTACACATCGGCAAGAAGCGATGTCGGAGCAATCACGGTAACGGATTTTATAGACGCTGTCGGCATTCCCGATGTTACATCAATAATGTGGCAATAACGCTTTCCCTCAATACTAACAAATTTTTCCTGTGAGCCGGATGTTGACATCGCTTGATCACGCAGGATAGTAGTGTACGCATGTTCAGAGTGTTTTTCGGGAGAAGGAACGACAACAGGCCAACCTATGTTATCCGGCGGCGAACCGATGGCATACACATCGCCGCTGTGATTGATAAATGCCGAAGAAATTCCTTCGCGTCGCAGAATTGCTGCCATTCGATCAACAGTGTATCCCACAGCAATACCGCCAAGGTCAATAGCCGCACCTTGTTTTAACAATCCTATTCTTTGTTCTCGGTGATTAATAGAAATGTGTTGGTAGCCGACTGCGTCGAGTATTTTATTGATTTCTCTCTTTGGTGGAATATGCACAGGTTGTTGTGCCTCATTTCTGAATCCCCATAATCGCATCAACGGTTCAACAGTGCAATCAAACATTCCGTTTGTTGTCTGTGCAAATGACAGAGCATGTGAGATGAGTTCCATCGTTTCTATCGAAACGGGAAAGTCATCCTTTCCTGCTAAGTTGTTTATCTTCGATATTTCGCTTTCAGAATTGTACACGCTGAACAACGCATCAAGCCGACGAACTTCATCAAACGCTTTGTTGATGGCGTGGTGAACAAGTCGCACATCAGCATTGTAGGCTTGGATAGAAACCATTGTACCCATAGCGAAGGTTGTCCGATGAACGCATTGCTCTCGTGTTGCCAATGAAAAAGCAACAGAAGGGAGGACAACGACAGGAAGTGCAAACATTGTTCCTTCGAGAAATTTTCTTCTGGAAATATGTCCGCTATTGAACTTCAAGCAATTCCTCATATTCCTGCTTCATACGCATGCGAGTTCTGACGAGAAAAATAATAATGGCGATGACTAACAGTAATAAACTTGCCTGTAACGATAAAAATGCGACAATTTTCAACCACGCAAATACCGGATTGACAAATCTAATAAGGTAGTTGGATGCTTCATTCAGGAACGCTGAAAGAAACGCTACAAAGATGAACACATATTTACCTGCCTTTGAAAAGGGAGTAAAGATCACCAAATGTGTTAATAGCAATAACACAATAGCCATCATTGGCAAGTGAGAATGAGTTGTTTCAATCATAGATTGATAACTGCGTGCTGGATGAAACTCTTCTTCATTGCCGAGGTAATACGATACAATGGAATCTGGCGTCAAATCCATTTTGTTAAAGAACAGCAGAAAATTTACTCCAACGAATCCAACAAGGAATACCATTGTCAGCAGCAATGTTGTACGCATCATAGGATTATTACTGAAACTACCATTTTGCATGTATTTCATTATTCACCTTTTTTTATAGCAAGTTCGTAGGTTACTAATAATCGTCGTACGCTTTCGGTAATAGCATTTGCCGAAAGCGTAGCGCCGGCAATGTTATACACGCCCCGTTTTAACCACAGGTCATCATCGAATGTTTTTTGTTGAAATGTGTTCAGCCATTTTTTGGGCGGCAAATAATCTTCTGGTTCGTAAAAAGCCAACATCTCGACCGCTCCTACTGTTCCGCGTGGGGTAATCAGAATCATAAATGTTGCAGGCATTGTACGAATGGTGCGTGTTTCAAAAAATGCATAGCCACGTGGGCTGACGTAGTACGTAAGAATTTTTGATTCGACCTTCGCTTTTGCTTTCTGTTGAATATGGTTGATCTGTTCATCAGTGAGAAAGATTGTTTTTCGCTCAACTTTATCACCGAGGTACAGTGCCAGCGCCTCATTCTTGGTAAGATACACTTGGGCGTTGACGATGTTTCCCAGTATTATCAAGACGAAGGCGGTATGAAGAAGCACGTGGCGCATTAGCGTGATATTACTTCATAGATTTTGAAATCAGATGTCATCGGAGGTTCTTCTCCACGTCGCTTTGCTTCGGCAATATCTTCAAAGCCGCGTTTATGTCCTTCAATAAACTCCGGTGACTGTTTCCAGCGATGAAAAGCTTGCTCGTCACTCCAATAACTTACAATGAGATACTCGTCACCATCGTTTTTAGGGCGCAGAACATACATATCAATAAATCCGGGTATGCGGTCAATTGCATGAGCGCGGGTAGCAAACAATTCTTCAAAGCGTTGCCGATATTCATTTTTGCAGGAAATAAAATTAATGGCGACGAAATGTCGTGAATCGTTCATAGATTTTCTTCCTTTCGTATCAGAATAAGTAGTTGACAGCAACATTCCACTGATCATTGCCAGTGTTTGCTTCGTTGATGTTGTTTCTGTAATCGAATTTCAATGCAACATTCGGATGCGGTTTGTAGGAAAAACCAGCGGCAACTACTGTCCGGTCGTACTCTCTATTCTTTGTAAATCCTGACGGTACTGTAGCATGAGTATTGCATTTTTCGTAGAAGAGAAATGGTATCAACGCGTGTTCAGAACCAGGAACAATGTGTGGAATAATATCGTACCCAACCGAGACATAGTAGCCGTTCATTTCAGAGCCGACGACTTTTCCGGCAAGTTTGCTGACCCGTCCTGCCTGATCAACAGTTGTTAATGCGTACAAAGCGCGTGCTTCCAATCCCTGCCACGCATATTCAATATGTGCACTGAGAATTGTTGTAGCGGCAGTAATTGTTCCAAGAGAATCGGTTTTTCCTTGTCCGGAATTTCCGCGATAAAAACTTGCGCCAAGTGTAGTACCAGAGAATCCGTCATACTCAATCTTTCCGGCAAGAGCAAAATCTTCAGCAATTGCTTGCGCGCCGCTTTGTCGTCCGCCTCGAATACCGTCACTATCTGAGAATTTATCAGCACGTAATCCTTCTATCAGGTACATACGATAATGCAATGACGGACTAATGTCACCGTAAGCTCCGAATCCGTTTGCTCTCCATGTGGAAGGAATAATCATACGCTCAGTTTCAGGGCGTAGCGTCGGCAGAAATAGTGACGGTTCGTGTTTTTCATTTGTAATACCAAGTGGTACGAGAACCATTCCGGCACGGATGTTAAAATGTTGGTTGAACATTAACTCTACATAACCGAATTCAACTGAAACTTCGCCTCCTTTTCCTGTTGAGGCATGCTCGAACTCAACTTCGGAGTTAAACAACAACCAATCGTTGTACCGAAACCCGACATAGACAATATTTCGCAGAAAATCTATTTGATCTGTTTTGGATGATGCTGTTCCATTGTCAAGTTTCGTACTATAATTTTGATATACAATTTCTCCGTACCCCGCAATGGAAACCCCAGTTTTCTTTAATGAGTAAACTTTAGCGGCGGCTGCACCAAGACCCCGTGAAGGAGAAAGAGAAACATCTGATTCGACCTCACCAAGCTTCAATCGTTCAATTTCTTGCGTCAAAATTTCTATTTGTCGTTTTATTTCGTGCAGTGAATCTGGTTGTGCGGTAGCTATGGAAAGAACAAGCGTTGTAAGAAAAAATACTCTTCTGAATTTCATGTGATGCTCCTAATGAATTTTGTAAATACTACGAGCATCACAGAATGGCAAAAATTTTGGTTGTTTCACGAAACAGAGTTCGTTATTTTGGAACCGAAACGAGCCACCCTGTGTGCTTCGTTAAGTTAAAGCGCATCGCCACACCTTTCGCGAGGGAGTTTGGCGGTGCGTTTTTTTATTTATTGAGATATAGAATTTTTTTGTTCAACCGTACATCGGCAAGTGAACAGGTAGAGCAATTGTGCGTTCTACGTCGTCGCAGTTCCGAACGGATAAGAAGAACCGTAGTTGTTGCAACAATGCTCAGTGAAGCAATTTCTTGCCACAGTGTTACGATGTAATCCATAATCCAATGTTGTATGTGATGAATGTCCCAACGTATGCAAGCAACGTCATATACACAAACTGAAATGCCGGCCACTTCCATCCATTTGTTTCACGCCGCACGACCGCGATTGTTGACATACACTGCATTGCCAAGACATAATACACCATAATGCAGATTGCTGTTAACGTTGTAAATGTTGGTAATCCGGTAATCGGATCGACATCTTTCTGCAACTGTTCACGTAGCGATATCGATGAGTCGTCAGCATTTTCAATGTTATAAATCGTAGCTAACGTACTGACAAATACTTCTCGTTGAAGCAGTGAAGAAATAATGCCTATTCCAATCTTCCAGTCAAATCCCAAAGGTTGAATTAGCGGTTCAATCAGATGCCCAGCACGACCGACAAAACTGTGTGCAAGTTTTTCAGAGGGTGTACCGCTCTCTAATTTCGGATAGGTTGCCAAAAACCAAAGAATAATGGAAACGCCAAGAATAATAGTTCCTGCACGCTTCAGAAAAAGAACTGAACGCTCCCACATGCGTAACAATGTGTTTTTTAGTGATGGAATGCGGTACGGAGGCATTTCCAAAATGAACGGAGGTTTAGTTCCTTTCAGCAAAGTTTTTTTTAATGCCAACGCCATAAGCAATGCTGTGGATAGACCAAGTAAATATAGAGAAATTAAAACGAGCGCCGGTAAATTCAGAAAACCAAAAATTGCAATGTTTGGAATAAACGAAGCAATCAGCAGCGTGTACACGGGCATGCGAGCGCTACAACTCATTAATGGTGCAATAAGTATTGTAATCAATCGGTCGCGGGGATTTTCGATGGTACGAGTTGCCATAATTCCGGGAATAGCACACGCGAACGACGAAAGAAGGGGAATGAATGATTTACCATGCAATCCGACTTTTCCCATAACTCTATCCATAATGAATGCCGCACGCGCCATATATCCGGTGTCCTCTAATATGCCAAGGAATAGGAATAGCAACAGAATTTGTGGAAGAAACGTGATGACGGCTCCTACACCTCCGATTGCACCATTAACAATAAGATCATGAAGATCTCCGGGGGGAATAATTGTTCCGACAAAATTTCCAAACGCATTAACTCCGTTACTTATCACTTCCATTGGATAGCTTGCCCACGTAAAGATAGTTTGGAACATTAATCCCATTAAACTGAAAAAAATAACAAAGCCCCAAACCCGGTGAGTTACTACGCTATCAATTTTGTCATGAATAGATTGATGGCTCACTTTGTGATGTGTAACCGTTGCTTTGTAAATTTGTCTAATCCAACGGTAGCGAGATTCTACAAAAACAGATTGTCTGTTAAATCCCAAAGCGTTTAAACGTTCGTAATCTTTTTTGACATGGGATAAGGTTTCATCTGAATACGAGTGTCTGAAACTATCGAGTTGTTTTGGTGTTGTCAGTAAATGTTGAGCTTCGTAGTACGCAAATGGAAGACGAATTTTGTCGTTGTGTTTCAGCAATTCTACTAATTCATCGTACTCTTCCTGAACAGGTTGAGGAAGAATCCATTGGCGAATACCATTCGGTTTGTAGGATGAAATTGATTGCAACGCGTTACGCAGTTCAGCAATTCCAATACCTTTACTTGCAACGGATGGAATGCATGGTACGCCCAAAATTTTTTCAAGAGCTGGAATATCAATAGCAATTCCTTCGAGTTGTGCTACATCGTACATATTTAGTGCAACAACCATTGGAAATTCGAGGTCGAGAATTTGGGTGAGAAGATAGAGATTTCGTTCAATGTTTGTGGCATCGACAACGCAAATAATAGCATCTGGTATTGGAGTGTCTGGTATTTTGCCTAACAGCACATCTACGACAATCTTTTCATCGGGAGAATTAGCAGAGAGTGAATACGTACCGGGAAGATCAAGAAGTGAAATTTCGGTATTATTACCGACAGTAATTTTTCCTTCTTTTTTTTCAACGGTAACGCCCGGGTAATTTCCAACTTTCTGTCTAAGTCCCGTTAGTGCGTTAAACAGTGTGGTTTTCCCGCAGTTTGGGTTACCGACAATGGCAACATTGAGTTGCGTTATTTTTGCTTCTGTTTGTACCATAGTCGGGTTATTGTAGCGGAGAAACAATAATAGATTGTGCTGTGGAAAAATTTAGTCCTACTCTGGTATTGCACACTTCACAAATCATTTGCGATGCTTCGTTGGTAATGCAACGGATTGTTGCATTCTCACAAAAACCAAGTTCGCGTAATCGCAAACATGTTTCAGGGTGTGATTCAAGTCGTGAAATTTTAACGGTTGTTCCGGCTGGTATTTCTGCTAAAGTATACATAGTTATTTCTGGCATTTTGAACAGATTCCGAAAATTTGCAATGTTGTTGTTTGTGCTTTGAAGTTATTTTCAACACACACTTCTTTTTGAATTTTTTCAATCCGGTCATTAACAAATTCGATAATATCACCACACTCAAGACAGATCATATGGTGATGATGAGGACGACCAAAAGCTTTTTCGTATCGGGAATGGTTTTCACCAAAACGGTATTTTGAAATTAATCCACAATCTTGAAGCAGGTCGAGCGTGTTGTATACGGTCGCACGGGACACTTTTTGACCACTGGACTTTATGTGAAAAAATAATTCATCGGCGTCGAAGTGTCCGTCGTAGTTCATTACAGCATCAAGAATCATAAATCTCTCGGGGGTAATTCTGTAATTTCCTGCTTTCAGGTATTGCGTAAAACTTTCTTTTGCTAACTCAATATCCATCTGACTGTTAATTTAGACTTAATCTAAATAAAATATACGACAAAGAAAGTCCTATTTCAAGAATTATTTTGAATTTTGTTGAATTTCGCAAATTGGACTTAATAAGTCCAATTTTGTCTAAACAAAATTATTTAACCGAATAAAACACTTTTTTCGTATATTCACTTGACATTATCACAAAAATAATACCAAAAAGTCGTAAAAAGGAAATTATGATTAACTTAACGGGAAAAGTTGCAATAATTACAGGCGGATCAAGAGGAATTGGAGCTGCTTCGGCAGTGCTTTTTGCAAAAACAGGTGCCGACGTAGTTATTACTTATACCAAAAATAAGAAATCTGCTGAGAAGGTCGTGGAAAAGGTGAGAAAGGAAGGAAGAACTTGCATCGCAATAAAAGCCGATGTTTCTAAGCAGAAAAACGCTATACGGGTAGTCAAGGAAACAATCAAACAATTTGGTCGAATTGATATTCTTGTTAATAATGCAGGTATTTGGACGTATGGTAAAATTGGAGAAATGAGTGAAAAAGTGTGGAAAGAAACAATGGCTGTTAATTTAGATGGAATGTTTTTTATGACGAATGCAGTTGTTCCCTATATGAAAAAACAACGAAGTGGAAAAATTATCAATATCTCAAGTACTGCTGGTCAACGGGGTGAAGCAGAACATTCTCACTATGCAGCTTCAAAAGGGGGAATGATCTCCTTTACAAAATCAATTGCCACCGAACTCGGTCCATTTAACATCAACGTTAATTCTGTTGCTCCAGGTTGGGTTGATACCGATTTAAACAATGAAGTTTTTGCTGATCGTGATTACAAAGAGCAGGAACGGAAAAAAATTCCACTTCAAAGAATTCCAACTGCAGACGACATAGCTGGTCCGATTGTTTTTTTAGCATCTGAGTTAGCACGTCATATTACAGGCGAAATTCTGAATGTCAATGGTGGTTCAGTTTTGGTTGGGTAAGTATGATTGAAACATCTTCATTGCGATTAACCTCCATTTACGTACTAGTACTATCGTTTGTTTTTGCAATACTTTCTTTTTTTAACATATCGTATCAATTCTATATCTGGGAGATATTTGTAGATATAAAAATAGTTTTGCTTCCTTTGTTTCTTCTTTTCTTGAGAAACGAGGGGAAGTTTCGTTTTAGTAGTGTTTTTTTAAGAAAGTGGGATGTAAAAAAAAATCTTTTCTGGTTTTTCATTCCTCTAGTTCTTTATATTCTTACCTTTGTGGTTGGTGTATTGGTGGGTGAAGTTTCGGTGGATATTCCTGAAAACGCCGAAACACTGATTTTAGCTACAATTTTTGATATTCCGGCAATATTTGTCTTTTCAGTTACTTCGATTTTTATTGAAGAGATATTCTTTCGGGCAGTTCTTGTGAATTCTTTTGAAAAGCACTACGGCAAAATAAAGGCCATCGTAATCACCTCAGTGCTATTTGCTTTTTTTAATTTAAGTGAAGTTGTAAGTTATGAAGCTCGTTCACTGCTAACCGTAAGTTTATTAGTTATTTATTTCCTTTCTGTTGGAACTATAACTTCTGTCTTGGTACTGAAATATCATACAATTTGGCTTGGATATTCTTTTCGTATATTTTTAGCCACAGTTCCGATGCTTATACTTCCTTCGTTTTTTGTCGATTCTGATTCTTTTTTTAAGACTAAGAACTTTTTGTTCTTTTCAGAAGGTTTATTCTTTTCATTGCTTGTTCTGTGTGTGTGTATAATTGTGATGTTCAAAGTAAATAGAAATGTAGCTGATAATAACTCGGGACAGTTGATAGCTTGAAATTTTGCTTGACTCTTTCAATAAATCGGCTAATATTTCTAAGGAAATTTGAGATAGTCATTAGTTGTTATTTTTTCAACAAAAAAAGGAGTAAGAATGAGCAGATTTACCGAACTTCTGGAATTAGTTCAGTCATTCGAAAAAGACTTTATTAAATTTTATGATAAAGGAAATAAATCCGCTGGTACGCGGGTGCGCAAACACATGGCTGATTTGAAGCGTAAAGCTCAAGAAATTCGTGTCGAAGTTCAGGAAATTAAAGGGGTTGGAAAACAACAAGAAGGAACAACTTCTGAATCCTCGCAAACAACAGAAAATTAGGCACAAGGTATTTCAAAAGGAAAATAAGCCGACGGTTTACCGTCGGTTTTTTTATTTCAGTTTGTATTGAAATACACGAAATATTGAAAAATTTTGTAACTAAAAGCTGGTGGAACAATAGTTGAACTCATACGTCTAACGTTAAAAAAAATAGCGATACAATGGGAAAAACGGCGGTTATTAATCTCAGGGACGCACATATTCCCCACGAACAAAAAAGCGACGACTCGTTAATCTTGCTCTTTCAAAGTGGGGAAAAGAGTGTGTTTCGCTATTTGGTTCATCGATATCAGGAAAAAGTACGGAACCTGATTTTCTCTATTTTTAACGAAGCAGATGTTGTAGACGATCTTGCACAAGAAGTGTTTATTAAAGCGTATGAAGGGCTTCAGAACTTTAGATTTCAATCTTCTTTTTATACCTGGCTCTATAGAATTGCTGTTAATAGAAGTCGCGATGAAATGAGGAGAAGAAAAGTAAAGAAATTTTTTACTTTTCAACATGTAGAATCGACAGCGAACTTAAAGATAGAAAATTTAACAACCACCACGTTTGATGATGAGCAGCTTCGAGAAACTATTGAACAATCATTAAACCGTTTGCCTGAGAAATACCGCCTGCCTATTATATTAAAAGATATCGATGGATTGTCGTACGAGGAAATTGCTGAAGTGTTGGATTGTGAAATTGGAACCGTAAAATCACGTTTGTCTCGCGGAAGAGCGATGTTGAAAGAGTTGTTGAAACCGATATTGGCGTAGCAATTATGAATAGACTTGGTACAAAAGAATTAGAACAGCTTATATCGCTATACCTGGATGGTGAACTGGAACCAGATGAGGTAAAAAAGTTTGAAGAATACCTCATTGCTCATCCATCCGTTGCGCGTGATGTTGAGATTTTAAAAACTGCAAAGAAGACGCTTCATAACAAGAAAGAACTTCCTGTTGACGACTGGTTTTGGCTACGACTGTCGAACAGGTTGGAATCAAAAACTTCACATACAACCCTGCGACAGATACTTTTCAGACCGGCAACAACATTGGTGATTGCCAGCGTATTCATTGTACTTGTTTCAAGTGTCATCTATCTGAAAGATGCATCGCTCTTTCAGCAATTTTTCATCGAAAAGAAAAACCAGGTACAAAGTTCGCTGATGTCAGGAAATATTTTACCCTTGTTCTCAAACCTCAATAACGATGATGTATTGAACTTTGCACTGTTTGGTACAATCCCGCTGGATTCAGCGAATCACACAGCACTTCAGGTAAAAAATTCAGAGGATAGCAGTTCACAAATAGAAATTGTGCGAAAAGAATCTGGGCGTGTAACGCCAACAGTATCTGTTTCTGATTTTTGTGCAGAGATTGGTATTCAACAACCCCAGCAACAAATTATCGATTCTATTCTTGGTTCATATAAAGAACGATTGCTTGCGTCAGTATTAGTAAGTGAGAATAAAGAGATTGCCATTCATGAACAACTAGTCAATATGAATAGAGCAATGGTATCAACTATAGCCGCATCATTAGAGCCATTGCAACGCGTAAAGTTTCAGCGCTTCCTTGAAAAACGGGAAGCCCCATACGCTCTTGTTGCTGTGAATGCGCCGAAGATGAAACCAGAAATTCTGTTGAGTGCAATTCCAAAAATAACACGTAGCAACAAATACGTAGTCATTTCGAAAGATACTATTGGCATTGCTGAAATGCGTATGGATATCGACAGTTTGCGTCAATACCTTCATCGTAGACCATCGCATCCTCATCAAGTGGTAACAAAACACATGATACAAGAATTGGTAGAATTAGAACGACAATTTTCCAATACTGTTGTGGTCACAGGTTCAAACTCTCATCGAGTTCGTGTGTTTACTGATAATAATGCTTTTAAGATTGATCTTGAAACGCCTTTGCCAATTGCCGATGAATTTGAAATGGTTGACATGGTTAAACCGAGAATAAATACGCCTACGCTCTTTCGGGGTAAGCAACATGGCGTAATGGCTATTGGTGATTCCGGATTTGCTTTTGAATTTCCCGCAGATGATGATGTATTGCGTATCTTCCGTCGTTTGCCTCAAGGAGAATTCAGGTTTGAAATTATTGATTCATCCGAACGTTCTCCCAAAATGAAAATTTTGCTCAAGTCAGTACAGAGCAAAAAAGCATTCGAAGAAAAATTGCAAGAGATGAGAAAGAACGAACAACAACTCATCGATCTCGACTCGTTATTGCGAGAAAGTGAACAGTCTCTGAATTCCGGCAAACCGTTGTTGAAAAAGGAGGAGAGTAAAGTATTGGATCTGTAACATGAATTCATCATTTCCATTTTACCGAAGACTCGGTGCCACCGGGTCTTTTTTATTTTCAGGTTGCAGATATGATTTTGCTTGTCGATATTTCTAAAAAAAGCGGAAGGATATCATGAAACGATTTTTTCTATTTTTCTGTGTTGTTACTTGCTTTACCGGATTGAGTTTTTCAAAAGATTTTAAAAAAGTTCATCAAAGAGCGGTGGTTGTTGATACACACAACGACGTATTACTTCGGGCAATGGAGGGAGAAGATATATCTATCCGCACGACGAAAGGACATTCTGATATCGTCAGATTAAAAGAAGGAGGAGTAGATGTTCAGTTCTTTTCTGTTTGGTGTGGCAGCAATTTTGGAAAAGGAAGTGCATTTAAACGCGCCAATGAAATGATCGATACACTTGAATCGATAATTGGAAGAAGTCGTGGTGAAGTGGTTCTGACAAAGACGTACAGAGATGTTGAGAACGCTGTAAAGCGAGGGAAAATTGCCGCCATTATTGGTGTTGAAGGTGGACATATGATTGAAGATAGCCTTGAGTATTTAGAATCTCTTGCCAAACGAGGAATGAGATATCTTACCTTGACATGGAACAACAGTACCTCGTGGGCTACTTCGGCGGCCGATGAAACAGAAAAGGGAGATTCCCTTCGAGTAAAAGGTTTGACCGGTTTCGGCAAAAAAATAATTCGCAGAATGAATGAACTCGGCGTTATGGTTGATTTGTCACATGTTGGTGAGCAGACATTTTGGGATGTAATGAAAACAACGACAAAACCGGTTATTGTATCTCATTCATCAGTCTACACACTTTGTCCAAGTAGAAGAAATTTGAAAGACGAGCAGATTAAAGCGGTTGCAAAAAATGGCGGAGTTGTATGTATCAATTTTTATTCAGGATTTATTGACAGTTTGTATCAGAGCAGAGTTCGTGAAATTCGCAAAGAAAATTCAATTGTTGTTGATTCCATCAGAAAATATAATGATGACCATTGGCGCGCCGAACTATTGATAGATTCAATTCTTGCACCGAAATATAATGCCGTGCGTCCGCCATTGTCGGTATTGGTGGATCATATAGACTACGTTACAAAACTTGTCGGTGTTGATTATGTTGGTCTCGGTAGTGATTTTGACGGTGTTGAATCGCTACCACAGGAAATGGATGATGTAACATTCCTTCCGAACATTACTCGTGAGTTATTGAAGAGGGGATATTCTGCGAAAGATGTGTGGAAAGTATTGGGCGGCAATGTGATGAGAGTGTTGAAAGAAAATTCTCGATAAAACAACAACCCCCGCTTGCGCGGGGGTTGGTATCTTACATTTCTTCATCGGTTCGCTGATTCCGACGAATGGCTTTTACTAATTTCATTCGTCTCTTCACAGAAGGCTTTGTGAAAAATGTTCGCTTTTTGAATTCTTTCAACACACCTGAACGTTCGTACTTCTTTTTGAAACGTTTTATGGCGCGGTCTATTGATTCATTTTCGTTTACAATAACGCCTACCAAGTATTTCACCTCCTTGCATTTGTCGGCTGTGGTTTAATCTGCTAATTGTAAATTTTCAATTAATTTTTTTGTACCGTTCTTTTCGAATTCGACCCAAATTGCGTTAGCTCCGCTGGAGGTTTTTTCTTTTGATTTTACTTTTCCAACGTCGTCCCAGTCGCTATGGTAAATTTCCGTACCAATTTCAAATACTTTATCGGGTGAATAATTAACGCAATCTTCACGATTGATTTTAAGCACGCTGTCTTGCTTCTTTTGTTGTGTCGAAATGTCAACCATCATGCTGTGATGACAACGTGTACATTTATACCATACTTTATTCTCCGCTCCAACAACTGCGCCAATCACTTCCATTTTTGATTCTTTTCCACACGTCGTACAAAGTTGCATCACATACTTTGTTTTGCTCATAAGATTATTCCCCTTTTGCAGTTGTTGAGGTATATGCACATCACCGTGGTGATCATGCTTCAATGTTACTTATCTATATGTAAAATACTAAATTTGCGTTACTTGAGTCAAGTTGTTTTTCATTTTTAGTTAAACTTGTGTGGAAGCGACAATCGTTTCCACGATTGCGATACATTGATTTTCATTTCATCCTTCCGTATATTTCTCCACGTTTTTGTATAGAAATTTTAATTACATGACTTTCCTATCACTTATTATCGTTCTAACAATATAATCTTTTTCTGGTAGAAAGAGGGCTTGCCCCTCTTTCTTATTTTTTGGGCTTTAAATTACGAGGGAATATATGGCTGACAAACACTATGATGTTGTAATTATTGGTGGCGGTCCCGGCGGATATGTTGCAGGAATTCGCGCTGGACAATTAGGATTGAAAACTCTTGTCGTTGAAAAGGACAAACTTGGTGGAATTTGTTTAAACTGGGGATGCATTCCCACCAAAGCATTGATTAAGAATGCAGAAGTGTATTCGTTATTCAAGCACGCAGAAGATTTTGGTTTTAGTTATGACAATCTCAAAGCAGATTTTTCGAAAGCAGTAAAACGTAGCCGTGATATTTCGGTAAAAAGTTCAAAGGGTATTGAATTCCTCTTCAAAAAAAATAAGGTAGATCACCTGTATGCTACAGCAAAAATCGTTTCCAAAGGTGTGGTTGAAGTAGACCAGCAGGGGAAGAAGGAGCGAATTACTGCTAAACATATTATTGTTGCCACTGGTGCACGCCCAAAAATTCTTCCGAACATTCCTGTTGATTACAAACAAATTATTACCAGTTCAGAAGCAATGGTGCTTCCTGAAGTGCCCAAACGGATGGTCATTATCGGTTCAGGCGCTATTGGCTCTGAGTTTGCGTACATATTTAACGCGTATGGTAGCAAAGTAACGATTATTGAAATGCTCGACAGTCTTCTTCCGATTGAAGATCGAGAAATCACGAAAATTCTCAGACGCAATTTTGAAAAATCGGGCATTGAAGTATTTACCGAAGCGAAAGTTGAAAGTGTAACTCCGGGTAACGAGGCAACGGTGAAATTTTCTACCAAAGAGGGCGTAAAAGAAATCAAAGCCGATATTGTTTTAAGTGCAATTGGTGTTCAGGGAAATATTGAAAACATCGGATTAGAAACGGTTGGGGTGAAGACTGAAAAGTCTTTTATTAAGGTTGATAAATTCATGAAAACGAATATTGACGGAATTTACGCCATTGGTGATGTAGCTGGTCCGCCATGTCTTGCACACAAAGCATCGCACGAAGGAATCGTTTGTGTTGAGGCAATCGCCGGAAAGAATCCACATCCGGTAGATTACGACAATATTCCCGGTTGCACATATTGCCAGCCACAGGTTGCAAGTGTTGGTATGACAGAGGAAAAAGCCAGAGCGGCGGGTAAAGAAATTAAAGTAGGACGCTATCCATTCCGTTCGCATGGCAAGGCGCTTGCACTCAACGAAACTGAGGGAATGGTGAAGTTAATTTTTGATGCGAAGTACGGCGAATTACTCGGCGCACACATTATTGGACCTGAAGCGACTGAAATGATTGCCGAACTTGCTACCGCTCGTACTTTGGAAACAACAGCTGAACAACTTTACAATACTATTCACGCACATCCTACTCTCACTGAAGGCGTTGCAGAAGCGGCGTTGGATGCGTACGGAAGAGCGTTGCACATTTAACGGAGAACAGATTTTCCACACTATTGAAGAGTTGGAAACTCTTTTGTTTGCACAATGAAAGAACTCATCGTCGTCAATATCGGAAGAACAAAGTACGCAGATGCATGGGAACTGCAGAAACAGATTTTTTCTGCTCGTCTCAAGCAACGTATCAGTGATGTATTGTTATTCACCGAGCATGACCATGTGTACACGCTTGGTAAAGCTGCCGACAATAATCATCTTCTTGCGAAAGACGAAGAGCTTTTGAACAAAGGTGTTGATGTGTTTTGGATTGATCGGGGAGGGGATATCACGTATCACGGTCCGGGACAGATTGTCGGCTATCCGATTATTGATTTGAACGATCACTATCATGATATTCACCGCTATCTTCGTGATATTGAAGAAGCCATTATTCGTGCATTGCAAGAATATAACATTACAGCCGGACGTGAGCCCGAATATACCGGCGTGTGGGTGAAGAATGAGAAGATTGCTGCGATTGGTGTGAAAGTTAGTAAATGGATTACGATGCATGGTTTTGCTCTGAATGTGAATACCGATCTTTCATTTTTTGATCGTATAATTCCATGCGGTATTTTTCACAAAGGGGTAACATCGTTGCAGCAGATTCTTGGAAGAGAAATCGCGCTTGAAGAAGTTCAACAGCATTTGATATATCACTTTCAACAACTCTTTCAGTGGGAAATCAAACATATTTCCCCTGAAGAACTCATTACCATGCTTCGACACAACGAAGCAGAAATTGAGGAGACTCAGTAATGGCGTCAAAAAAATCTGCGGTGGCAGAAAAAAAGAATACCGTAGCCATAGAAACAAATGGCTCGATGAAATACGCTGCGGTCAGCTATAAAAATCTTCTGTCAGACGATCGCCTTATTACCGCTTACAAAACCATGCTTCTTGCGCGGATGGTTGATGAGCGGGAGATGAACCTGCTGAAGCAAGGAAAAATTCTCTTTCACATCAGTGGTCCTGGCCATGAAGCGGTGCAAGTAGCTGTGGCAATGGCAATGAAACCTGCATACGATTGGGCTTACCCCTATTATCGGGATTTGGCGTTTTCGCTCGCTTATGGTTCAACCGCACGAGGAATTCTGTGTGAAAATATGCATCGTGTTGAGGGACCAAGTTCACACGGAAGACAAATGCCATCGCACTACGGCGATAAAAGTTTACGTATTGTCGGACAATCGTCGCCAACAGGTACGCAATTTCTGCAAGCTGTGGGTACGGCAATGGGCTCTGTAAAAGAGGGAAATGACGAAATTACGTACGTCTCTTCGGGTGAAGGCGCAACCAGTGAAGGAGAATTTTGGGAGGCAATCAACTGGGCAACGCGTGAAAAATTTCCTGTATTGTTCGTAGTGCAAAACAACGGCTACGCTATTTCGGTGCCGGTAGAAGAACAGATTGCCGGCGGTTCATTGTATTCACTGTTGAGTGGGTATCCGAATTTAAAACGATTCCGGATTGACGGTACAGATTTTATTGAGTCTTTCAAGGCGGCAAAAGAAGCAGTAGAATATTGTCGGGCAGGACATGGTCCTGTGTTCATTGAAGCACTGTGTGTCCGTTTGTTTCCGCATTCGTCGTCCGATGATCCGAAAAAATATCGCGATGCAAAGGAAATTGAAGAGGATAAAAAGAAAGATCCGATTCCGAAGTTTGAGCGGTTTTTGATTGAAGAAAAAATTCTTTCACGATCAGACATTGAAAAAATTCGTGCGGAAATATATCAAGAAGTTGCCGAAGCAGCGGAATATGCTGAAGCAGCGCCGAGTCCTACAGCCGATACTGCAGAGCGAAATGTTTTTTCACCAATTATCGTTGTTCCCAAAGAAGGCTTTGAAGAACCAGTACACACAGGATCGAGCATCGTTATGGTAGATGCTATTAACCATGCACTTCACGAAGAAATGAAGCGAAATCCGAAGATGCTAGTGTATGGCGAAGATGTTGCTGACGGGAAAGGTGGTGTGTTTACGGCAACCAAAGGACTTTCTACAACGTTTGGCTACGACAGATGTTTCAATTCACCGTTGGCGGAGGCATCCATCGTTGGAACTGCAATCGGACTTGCTGTTCGTGGATTTAAGCCGGTGGTTGAAATTCAATTCGGCGACTACATTTGGCCCGCTTTCATGCAGATTAAAGATGAACTTGTGCATATGCGATATCGTACCGATGGCGATTGGAGTTGTCCGGTTGTTATTCGTGTTGCTGTTGGTGGCTACATTCGCGGTGGTTTATATCATAGCCAAAGCATCGAAGGAATTTTTACGCACATTCCCGGCTTGTGGATTGCGTTTCCTTCCAACGCCGCCGATGCGAAAGGGTTATTGAAGACAGCAATTCGTGAAGACAATCCGGTATTATTCTGCGAGCACAAGGGATTGTATCGTCAACAATTTGCCGCCAGTCCCGAACCTGATGAGAATTACTGTCTACCGTTCGGTCTGGCAAAAGTGAAGAAAGAAGGAAGCGACATTACTATTGTAACGTGGGGATTTTTGGTGCAACGTTCCATTGAAGCGGCACGAAAACTGGAAGAACAAGGGGTGAGTTGTGAGATTATTGATTTGCGTACCCTGTGCCCGTGGGATAAAGAAACCGTCTTTAACTCCGTACGCAAGACAGGGAAAGTCTTGATTGTCCATGAGGATACGAAGACGGGTGGTTTTGGCGCAGAAATTGGAACGCAGATAGCCGAAGAGTGCTTCCAGTACCTTGATGCACCGTTGATGCGTGTAGCAGCGTTAGATACACCAATTGCATTTGCTCCAGCGCTTGAATCAGCAATTCTTCCGCAGGAGCATCACATTACTTCAGCGCTGGAAAAATTGGCGGCGTTTTAGAATAAGTTCATTGCAATGAAATGTAAACTCAGTGAAGATTAAAGTTCTGGCAAAAAAAGTTGGTGAGTAAGCGTGTTGATACGCCAGAAATGCTTCGCGAACAAATACTAATAAATCTGGGTGGCAGTCGACAAAGAATTTTAATTTTATCGCACTGTTAGAATAATTCTTAATGAAACAACAAAGTTTGACGAAAAATAATTTAGCACTTACCAAAGATCAATATCTTCAACTCTATTACTACATGCGCCTGACGCGCGAGTTTGAAGAATCCATTTTGAAGTTGTATCGTCAGGGGAAAATTGTCGGCGGCGCATACACCGGTAACGGTAACGAAGCAACATCTGTCGGTAGTGCTTTTGCGTTGGAGAAACACGATTATCTGTTTCCCATGCATCGCGATATGGGTGCACATCTGGTAAGAGGTCAATCACTCCGCAACCTGATGTTGCAACACCTTGCACGTGGAAATTCACTTTCCAAAGGACGAGATGGCACCGGACATTATGCCGATCCAACATTGAAAATCTATGGCAACATTAGTCATTTAGGAGCGATGGTACCCATGGCGTGCGGTGTTGCATTAGCCAGCAAACTACGAAAAGAAAAAGCTGTGGTGATGACATACATTGGCGATGGCGGAGCGAATGTTGGTGATGTGCATGAATCGTTGGCAATGGCGTCTGTCATGGATCTTCCATTGGTGTTGATTATTGAGAATAATCAGTATGCCTATTCAACTCCGGTTGCAAAGCAGATAAAGGCAAAACGGTATTCAGATCGTGCGATCGGATACGGTATTTCCGGATATACTATTGATGGAACAGATATTGACGAAGTATATTCCACCTGTAAACAGGCGGTTGAGCGTGCACGACGTGGTGAAGGTCCAACCATTATCGAATCGGTAACAATGAGAATGCATGGGCACTCAGCTCACGACGGCGCTGATTATGTTCCGAAAGATTTGTTGGAAGCGTGGAAGAAAAAAGATCCGGTCATGAAAATCGAGAAATTGTTGACGGACAAAAGAATTCTTACTCCTACATTAAAAGCAGAATACGAACAAAAAATTATGGCAACACTCGACGACGCTATTCAGTATGCAGTCGAGAGCCCGTACCCCCGGCCTGAAGAAGCCATTGTTGGCGTGTACGCGGCATAAATTTCCAAGTGAGGTTTTATTATTGTGGCAATACTTACGTATATCGAGGCAATCTCAAAAGGACTCTGGGAAGAAATGGAACGCGATTCGTCAGTCTTTCTTCTCGGGGAGGATATAGGAAAATTCGGAGGAGCATTTAAAGTAACCCGCGGATTCATTGAACATTTTGGTGAAGATCGAGTTATTGACACTGTGCTTGCCGAAACCGCAATTCTCGGAGCGGCAACAGGTGCAGCGGTTGTAGGTATGAGACCGGTTGCGGAAATGCAGTTCGCCGATTTTGTTACCACTGGTTTTAGTCAGTTGGTCAACAATACGGCATCAATTCACTATCGCTGGCATCTTCCGTGTCCCATGGTAGTGCGTCTTCCCAGTGGTGCGGGAATTCACGGCGGGCCGTTTCATTCGCGCAATCCCGAAGCATGGTTTTTTCATCAACCGGGCTTTAAAATTGTAGCTCCATCATTTCCGTATGACGCAAAAGGATTAATCAAAGCGGCAATACGGGATAATAATCCGGTTCTGTATTTTGAACATAAACGATTATACCGTCACGTTAAGGGAGAGGTGCCGGATACGGATTATATTGTTGAGATTGGAAAGGGAATTATAAGACGAGAAGGGACAGATATTTCTGTCATCACCTATGGCGCTACTGTTCATCAGGCCATTGAAGCTGCAGAGCAATTGGCAAAGGAAGGTATTTCCATCGAGGTAGTTGATCTCTTATCACTCATGCCGTTAGATATAGAATTGATTTTGACATCGGTCCGAAAAACAGGCAAAGTCTTGATTGCTCACGAAGACAACATCACCGGCGGTATTGGTGGTGAAATTGCCGCAATCATCAGCGAACAGGCTTTTGAATTTCTCGATGCACCAATTAAACGCGTCGGCGCTCTCGATATACCGACACCATACAGTCCGCCGCTGGAAGAATTCTTTTTGCCAAACACAAAAAAATTAGTTGCCGCTTTGAAGGAGTTGGCAGCGTACTGAGAAATTCCAAATATCAGATAATAATTAACTACCCATCACAGGAATTTATATGTAAGAACGTGTGATGTGGTTATGTGCTAGAAAATTTCCGATTACTTAAACGAGTTGACCTATGGCTTTAATAGATGTTGTAATGCCCCAGATGGGCGAAAGTATTGCCGAAGGAACAATTTCCAAATGGCATAAAAACATTGGCGATAAAGTAGCCAAAGATGAAACGCTTCTCGAAATCAGCACCGACAAGGTCGATTCCGAAATTCCATCGCCAGCGGCCGGTGTAATTGCAGAGATTTTGTTTCCCGAGCAAACCACGGTAGCAGTTCACACTGTGATTGCCCGAATCAATACCGATGTGAATACACCGGTTACACCATCTGCTCCATCACCGGTTTCTATTTCTGAATCAGCAAACCAAAAACCGCAAGCGGTGGGTACACCTGCTGAAAGTGTCAATCAATCGAACGGTTCGTTCATTGATGTAGTAATGCCACAAATGGGCGAGAGTATAGCAGAAGGAACAATCACCAAGTGGCATAAAAAAGTAGGTGACAAAGTAGCCAAAGATGAAACCCTCCTCGAAATCAGCACCGACAAAGTTGATTCTGAAATTCCATCACCGGCAGCAGGAGTGGTAGCTGAGATTTTGTTCCCGGAACAAACAACCGTTAGTGTTCATACCGTTATTGCACGAATTTCGACAAGCGAAAAAGTTTCTGTTACGGCGACAAAGTCAACAGTGACACAAACTGCTATCCAACATCAAACAACATCTCGAGAATCAGAACAGGTGGTAACACACGTTCAACCGCAGAAACAAGAACAACCATCTTCAGGACGATTTTACTCACCCTTAGTGCTGAATATCGCCCGCATGGAAAACATTCCAATGTCGGAACTTGAACAGATTCCCGGCACTGGTTCAGGCGGTCGTGTAAGTAAAAAGGATATTCTAGCATACGTTGAACAAAAGAAGAGTGGAAAAACTGTAGCACAACCATTTGCTTCTGCAGCGCCGTCATATCAACAGACCAAACCGGCTCCACCTGTTACTTATCCTGCCGGAAGAGTCGAGATCATCAAAATGGATACGATGCGTAGAGCAATTGCGGAACATATGGTGAGAAGTAAGCACACATCGCCGCATGTTGGTTCTGTTTCGGAAGCAGATGTGACGAATATTGTGAAGTTTCGTGAAAAGCATAAAGCCGCATTTGAAAAACGCGAAGGATTCAATCTTACCTATACGCCATTTTTCCTCGAAGCAGTAGTAAAAGCATTGAAAGATTATCCGATGCTCAATTCGTCTGTTGACGGTGATAATATTATTATCCGGAAGGATATCAATCTTGGAGTAGCTGTTGCGTTGGAGAATGGTTTAATTGTTCCTGTTATTAAAAACGCAGACCAGAAAAATCTCGTTGGGCTGGCTCGTTCGTTGAACGACCTTGCCGCTCGCGCACGAAGTAAAAAGTTAGTGCCCGATGAAGTAACGGGGGGAACGTTTACTGTAACCAATCCCGGTGGCTTTGGTAACCTGTACGGTTTTCCGATTATTAATCAGCCGCAAGTTGCAATACTCGGTGTTGGAGCGATTAAGAAACGTCCGGTGGTGATTGACGATGCAATTGCAATTCGTTCGATGGTGTATATTTCAATGTCGTACGACCATCGCATTATCGACGGCGCGTTGGGTGGAATGTTTATGCAGAAGGTAGTGTTTTATTTAGAGAATTTTGATGTTAACCAGGCAATTTAAACATGGAAATTATTATTCAAGAAATACCTGTAACAGAAACATCGTCAGAAAGTGTAGCGCATAGACGCAAACCTGAGTGGTTAAAGGCGCGCGTTCCCGGAGGAGAAAATTATTCGCGGTTGCGTACGCTGATTGATGAGCGAAAACTTCACACCGTCTGCGAAGAAGCCCGTTGTCCCAATATGGGCGAATGTTGGAATGCAGGTACTGCAACATTCATGATTCTTGGCGACACCTGCACCCGCAGTTGCGGTTTCTGCAATGTGAAGACTGGTAAGATGCACATTGTTGACGAGGATGAACCACGTCGTGTAGCCGACGCCGTCGCTATGATGAAACTTCGCCACGCTGTCATCACCTCCGTCAATCGTGATGAGTTGTTTGACGGTGGCGCTCATATTTTTGCTAATACTATTTACGAAATCCGCAAACGTCTTCCTGATTGCAAAGTGGAAGTGCTGATACCTGATTTTATGGGGAGCGAGTATGCGTTGAATATTGTGCTCGATGCTCAACCCGATATCCTGAACCATAATGTTGAAACTGTTCCACGCTTATACCGAATTGTTCGTCCGCAAGCCCATTACCATCGTTCGTTGGAACTGCTTGAACGCGCAAAGACACGAGGATTTATTACAAAAACAGGTATCATGCTTGGGCTTGGGGAAACAACTGAGGAGGTCGTAGAAGTAATGGCAGATCTTCGCGCGGTGGAATGCGATATTTTTACTATCGGGCAATATTTACAACCGACGAAACATCATTTGCCCGTTGAGCGGTATGTACATCCAGACGAGTTTGCATACCTGAAACGAAAAGGAATGGAAATGGGATTTCGTCATGTTGAATCAGGACCACTTGTACGAAGTTCCTATCATGCGGCTGATCAAATTTAATTCTTGTTGAACATCATTAAGAGGAATCATGGAAGCAGTAACTATGAAAAAAGAAAAATCACAATCACACAAGCAGCAGCCACGATGGGCTGACCTTGATTTGACGAATGAAAAACTGATCAAGATGTATCGGGATATGCTTGCCATTCGGCGCTTTGAAGAACGAGCAGCGCAAGAATATGGCAAAGGGAAAATTGGCGGCTTCTGCCATTTGTACATTGGGCAGGAAGCAACAGGTGTAGGCGCAATTGCCGCATTACGCGAAGATGATTTTATTTACACCGCATACCGCGATCATGGTCAAGCGCTTGCTCGTGGCATGAATATGAAAGAATGTATGGCGGAATTGTTCGGCAAAGTGACGGGCTGTTCGAAAGGAATGGGTGGTTCGATGCACTTTTATGATGTCTCGAAAGGATTTATGGGTGGATGGGGAATCGTCGGTGGCCATCCGCCGCTTGCCGCCGGAACAGCATTCGCCACAAAATATCAGGGAAGAGATTCAGTCACTGTCTGTTTTTTGGGAGAAGCGGCGACAAACCAAGGTGTGTTTCACGAAACACTGAACATGGCTGAGTTGTGGAAACTTCCGGTGATTTTCATTTGTGAAAACAACGGTTATGGAATGGGCACCGCCATTTCTCGTGCAATGGCAGGTGAAAATCTGTACGATAAAGCCGCAGGGTATCTCATGAATCGTGGCGCAGTCAACGGCATGGACGTTATTGAAATGTACCGCGAAATGAAAAAAGCAATTCATCTTGCGAGAACAGAGTTCAGGCCGACATTTCTTGAAGCACGTACGTACCGCTATCGTGGTCACTCAATGTCCGATCCCGGTCAGTACCGTACAAAAGAAGAAATTGAAGAGTATAAGAAAAAAGATCCCGTTGAAACATTTCCGAAAGAGTTAATTCAGTGGGGAATTCTAACGGAAGCAGATATTGAAAAAATGGATGAAGAAATTCGCGCAGAAGTTCAGGAGGCAGTAGAATTTGCCGATGCAAGTCCACAGCCGCCAATTGAACAATTGTACGAATACGTTTACGCATAATTTTTAATGACAATTATTATCATAACTAAAGAACGATAGCAAGAGAACAATGTATGGCAATCTTACAGATTCGAGAAGCAATTAATCAAGCAATCGCCGAAGAGATGGAACGCGATCCCGGCGTTTTTATTATGGGTGAAGAAGTGGCGCAGTATAATGGCGCTTACAAGGTAACACAGGGGTTGTGGAAGCGCTTTGGCGACAAACGTGTTATTGATACACCAATTACAGAAGCGGGATTTGCAGGCATTGGTATTGGTGCGGCGTTGGCTGGAATTGGTGTTCGTCCTATTGTAGAAATGATGACATGGAATTTCGCGATTCTTGCATTTGATCAAATCATCAATCACGCGGCTAAGGCGCGCTATATGTCGGGCGGTCAATTCAAAGTTCCAATTGTATTTCGCGGACCAAATGGACCTGCACACATGTTGAGTGCACAGCATTCGCAAGCATTAGAATCGATGATGGCACATGTTCCCGGACTCATTGTAATGACCCCTTCAACACCGTACGATGCCAAAGGTATGTTGAAGACAGCAATTCGCGACGATAATCCCGTCATCTTTATGGAAAGTGAATTGATGTACGGCATCAAGGGGGAAGTTCCTGAGGAAGAGTATCTCATTCCAATTGGTAAGGGAGATATTAAACGTGAAGGAACCGATGTGACAATTATTGCATGGACTAAAATGGTAGCCGTAGCGTTAAAAGCAGCGGCAGAGTTAGAAAAAGAAGGAATCAATGCTGAAGTGATTGACCCGCGTACATTGCGACCGCTGGATGAAGAGTTAATTATCAACTCTGTGAAGAAGACAAACCGTGTTGTTATAGTGGAAGATTCCTGGCCGTTTGCCAGCGTGGGGACTGAGATAGCATTCCGTATTCACACAAAAGCGTTCGATTATCTCGACGCACCAATTGAAAAAATCAACAGCGCCGATGTGCCAATGCCCTATGCTGAAAATCTGGAAAATGAATCTATTCCCAGTCCCGGCAAAGTCATAGCGGCAGTTAAAAAAGTATTGTATCGTTAACAAATAAGATTTTCCTGATCGCTTGTATTTGGAAAATCTTCTTGAATTAAAAAGGTAAAGTATGGCGACAAAAATGTTAATGCCAAAATTGAGTGATACGATGGAAGAAGGTATCATCCTCAAGTGGCGCAAAAAAGAAGGTGACAAAGTAAAAGCAGGCGAAATCATCGCCGATATTCAATCCGACAAAGCAGATATGGAGCAGGAGGCATATGAATCTGGCGTACTACTGAAAATTTTTCCGAAAGAAGGAGAAGCAGTTAAAGTTGGCGCACCGTTAGTGATTATTGGTAAAGAAGGTGAAGATATTTCCGCGTTACTAGCCGAGCAAACGACAACGAAACCACCGGAACCAAAGCAAGAAATGACTGCGGTAACACCAACACAGGTTGTCGTCTCCTCAACGGGAATTGTTTCCGCTCCTGCAGTTTCAGTAACAGATGGCGACAAGCGCATCAAAGCATCACCGCTAGCCAAAAAAATTGCACAGGAAAGAAATATCGATCTTCGTACCATTAAGGGTAGCGGTCCCTTTGGAAGAATTGTAAAGGCGGATGTAGAAGCGCAAGCGGCTACACTTTCAATGCCTCGTAAAGTGCTTCCCCCATTACAAACAAAAGAAGTGCCGCTTTCAATGATGCGCAAGACTATTGCAAAGCGGTTGCTTGAAAGCAAAGTGACAATTCCGCATTTCTACCTCACGGTTGAGATGAATATGAAGCGTGCAATAGACTTTCGTGCATCACTCAATGAAATTTCCGGCACAAAACTTAGTTACAATGATATCGTGATGCGGGCTGTTGCGCTAGCACTCCGTGAGAATCCGAAAGCGAATAGTTCGTTTGTCGGAGATAAAATTATTGAGCATGGTAGAATAGATGTAGGATTTGCCGTTGCTGTTGATGAAGGTTTGATTACTCCCATCATTCGAAATGCAGACCAAAAGACTCTCATCGAAATCTCTACAGAATCGAAAGAGTTGGCAAAACGTGCACGAGAAGGGAAGTTGAAATTGGAGGAATTTACCGGCGGTACATTTACCGTGAGCAATCTTGGCATGTATGATGTTGAAAATTTTGCTGCGATTATCAATCCGCCAGAAGGGGCAATCCTTGCTGTTGGCACAATTGTAGAAAAACCAGTTGTTGAGAATGGGCAGATTGTTATTGGCCATACGATGAAAGTAACGCTTTCTTGCGATCATCGCGTGGTTGATGGGGCAATTGGGGCTCAATTCTTACAATCGTTCAAACGTTACATTGAGAATCCATTAGCACTGGTGCTCTAAACTTTGTTTGTATCAAATCTTGCATATACTGAAGAATTTGGCTATATTTATAGCCTGAATCAGCGATTTCATTTTTCGATAAAGAGGAGAATTACATCGTGGCTTTTGCAGATAGAAGCACTACATTTTTCAAAAGCGGGGAAGTAACACAGAAATGGTATGTTGTAGATGCAAACGGAAAAACACTCGGACGTGTCGCATCGCAAGTTGCCCGCATTCTTCGTGGTAAACATAAACCACAATTTACTCCAAATGCCGACCTTGGAGATTTCGTCATTGTTATCAATGCAGAGAAGGTTCAAGTAACAGGAAAGCGGAAAGAGTTGAAAGAATATTTTCATTACACCGGCTATCCTGGTGGAGCGGTCTTTCAACAATTTAAAGATGTTCTAAAAACCCATCCTGAGCGAGTGATTGAGCATGCGGTAAAAGGAATGATTCCGCATACAAAACTTGGTCGTCGTATCATCAAGAAATTGAAAGTGTATGCAGGGAGCGAACATCCGCATACTGCACAAAAACCGGAAGTTATCGAATTCAATTAAGTAAGAGAAAAGGATATTCATGCAACAAGCAATTAACGCAATTGGTCGTCGCAAAACATCGGTAGCGCGTGTGTTTTTAAAGCATGGTTCGGGAAAAATTATTATCAACAATCGTCCCTTCGAACAGTACTTTCCGTTGGAAACACATCGGACTGCAATTACCAAGCCCATTGCCTTGACCGATTCGCTCGGCAAGTATGATGTAAGTGTCAATGTAGAAGGTGGAGGTCCAACAGGACAAGCCGGAGCAGTAACACTTGGAATAGCGCGTGCACTCGTATCAGTTTCGGAAGAGTACCGTGGCCCGCTTCGTCAACATGGTTTGTTAACACGCGACCCGAGAATGGTAGAACGGAAAAAATACGGACAGAAGAAAGCGCGCAAGAGATTCCAATTTTCGAAGCGATAATTATTTTTATCCTTGCGAGATGTTTTTCATGCTTGCAAGGTTTTGTACAATCAAACATACTTCTTGATCGGTGCAGCGGTGCTCCGATAAAAATCGGAAATCTGCACTGAGGAGAGAGAAGTAGAAGTTAATAACCAAACAAACAGAAGGAACACTATGCCCCGTGTAGAACTTGCGGAGTTGCTTTCCGCTGGTGCCCACTTTGGTCACCTCACTCGCCGTTGGAATCCGAAAATGAAACCATACATTTTCATGGAGCGCAATGGCATTCATATCATCGATCTCAAAAAAACGCAACAACTACTTGAAGATGCCGCTACGGCAATTTCCAATCTCGTTGCCGAAGGGAAAAAAGTATTGTACGTCGGTACGAAAAAACAGGCAAAAGAAGTTATTGAAGCCGATGCGCGACGTGCGGGACAATACTTTGCAACAGATCGCTGGCTTGGCGGTATGTTGACGAATTTTACCACCATTCGGAAAAGCGTAAAACGTCTGACGAATATCGAGAAAATGGAAACCGATGGCACATTCGACAAAATTACCAAGAAAGAAAAACTCTTCTTGTCCCGCGAAAAAGAAAAGCTTCAAAAATCTCTTTCCGGTATTGTCGATATGACCAGACTTCCTGGTGCATTGTTTGTTGTTGATGTGAAGAAAGAAGCAATTGCTGTGCGAGAAGCAAATCGTCTCGGCATTCCGGTGTTTGCTATTGTGGATACGAACTGTGATCCGGATGGAATTGATTACGTTATTCCGGCAAATGATGACGCATTGAAATCAATTCAATTAATTTCGCGTGTTATTACCGATGCTGTTATTGAAGGCAACGCGCGAAAAGTTGAAACAGCTCCAGAAACAGAAGAAGCTGAAAAACAAGAAAAAACGGAGAAGACGGAACGAAGAGAACGTAAACCAAGAAAAACTCAACGTGAAACGGAAAAATCATAACTATGGTAGTAACAAGTGAAATGGTCAAACAACTGCGCGAAAAAACTGGCGCAGGAATGATGGATTGTAAAAAGGCACTCGATGAAGCCAATGGAAATATGGAATTGGCAATCGAAATCCTTCGCAAGAAAGGAGCGGCAACTGCGGCAAAACGAGCTGACAAAGCGGCGAACGAAGGAATGATTGTCGCAAAAGTTTCCGATGATGCCAAACGAGGCATTATGGTCGAAATCAATTGCGAAACGGATTTTGTGGCTCGCGGTGGAGACTTTGTGAACTTTTCAACATCGATAGCGGATATCGTTTTCCAACACTCACCTGCGGATGTTGCTGCATTGCTCGGCTTGCCTCACCCCAACGGCAGAACCGTTGCTGACGCTCTCAATGATTTGATTGCAAAAATTGGTGAACGAACAGAAATTCGCCGATTTACAACAATGACTGCCAATAATGGATTCATTGAATCGTACACTCACATGGGGAGCAAAATTGCTGTTATGGTGGAAATGGAAGGCGAATTCAATCCAGCGAATAAAACATTAGCTCGCGATATTGCAATGCAGGTCGCTGCAATGTCGCCATTGGTAGTTTCCCGAGAAAAAGTTGACAAAGAGCTGATCAACAAGGAACTGGAAATCTACCGTCAGCAAGCGAAGAATGAGGGTAAACCTGATCATATCGCTGAAAAAATTGCGAATGGCAGACTTGAGAAGTACTATCAGGAAGTTGTTCTTCTTGAACAAAGTTTCATTAAGGATGCAGGAAAGACTATCAAAGATATTCTTCCGGCTCACTTGGTAGTGAAGCAGTTCAAGAGATTCCAGCTTGGTGAATCAGCGACGTAACAATGAAAGGTCTCACATGAGACCTTTCTTTTTATCTGGAGAAAACTATGACAACGACGAAATATAAACGAATTCTTCTCAAGCTCAGTGGCGAAGCGTTGATGGGAGATCTTGAGTACGGGATCGACTCTAAAATTCTGAAACAGTATGCGGAGGAAATTAAGAGTGTGTACGACCTTGGTGTGCAGATTGGTATTGTCATTGGCGGAGGCAATATTTATCGTGGTGTTGAAAATTCGCATGATGGAATAGACAAAGTCACTGGCGATCATATGGGAATGCTGGCTACTGTGATCAATGCGTTGGCGTTACAGAATACTCTTGAGCATCACGGTATGTTTACTCGCTGTCAAACAGCCATCAATATGGAACGGATTGCAGAGCCGTATATTCGCCGCAGAGCCGTTCGCCATCTCGAAAAAAACAGAATTGTTATCTTTGCGGCTGGTACGGGAAATCCGTATTTTACCACAGATACGGCGGCTGTACTGCGAGGCATAGAGATTGAAGCGGACGTCATTATCAAAGGAACTCGGGTCGATGGCATTTATGATTCCGATCCGGAAAAAAATCCAAACGCAAAACATTTTTCCCTCATTTCGTACGATGACGTATTCAAACGAAATTTGAAAGTGATGGATATGACAGCCATTACCCTTTGCAAAGAAAATAAACTGCCGATTGCTGTCTTCAATATGAATGTCCGCAACAATCTGAAGAAGTTAGTGTTGGGAGAACGTGTCGGAACAACCGTTACCGAGTCTGCGCCATCCATTCACTAATTCAACAGGAGAATGATTATGCAAGTAAAAGACATTCTGAAAAATTGTGAAACACGGATGCAGAAGGCTGTTGACAATGTTCGTCACGAACTTGTGCGCATTCGTACCGGCAAAGCAACTACAGCATTGTTGGATACAGTGAAAGTTGAAGCATACGGTTCTTTAATGCCACTCAATCAGGTTGGTTCCATTTCTGTGCTCGATGCTCACATGCTGACGGTAACGCCATGGGATCAGTCAATGTTAAAGCCAATTGAACAAGCAATCATTGCGGCAAATCTGGGACTTAATCCGAGTATTGATGGTAAGATTGTGCGTGTTCCCATTCCGCCGTTGAACGAAGAGCGGAGAAAAGAATTGGTCAAACTGGTGAAAAAGTTTGGGGAGGAAGGGAAGATTGCGGTTCGTAACATTCGCCGTGACGAAAATGAGCAATTAAAGAAATCTGAAAAGGAGGAGCATTTTTCAGAAGATGAGCGCAAACGTGGAGAGCAGGAAGTTCAAAAATTAACGGACAAATATATTAAGGAGATTGATACACTTCTTGCGATGAAAGAAAAAGAAATTATGGAAGTGTAACAAGCGATACCTCCCTGTAATTATCCCGCTTCAATTCAGTGATGAAAAAGCGGGATTTTTATTTTGATTGATAGACACAATGACAACCAAAGAACAAATGCGAAAGAGGATGAAAGAATTGCGGGAGAGTCTTTCGAAGAGAGATGTCCGTGAACGATCACAGCGCGTACGGGAAAACCTTTTGTCGTTGCCGGAATTTTTCCGCGCTGAGACTGTCCATACATATGTCTCGTCAAAGAATAACGAAGTAGATACTCATGACGTAATTCGACTGTTACTCAAGCAAAAAAAGCGTGTTGTTGTTCCCATTGCAGATACAGGCACGAAACAAATGCGTCACGGGGAAATATTTTCATTGAGTGAACTGGTGCCGGGTTCCTATGGAATACTTGAGCCGAAGATGTACCGTCCGGTTTCACCCCGTGTGTTGGAAGTTGTTGTCGTGCCCGCCCTCGCGGTCGATCAAAAAGGGAACCGTCTCGGATTTGGGGCAGGATTTTACGATCGTTTTTTACGCGATCTTGGTATTCCCAGTGTTGCGCTTGCGTATGATTTTCAGGTCGTTGATGATGTTCCATCGGAAGAAACAGATGTGCCTGTCTCCTTTATCGTTACGGAAAGTTCAATTATAAAATGCCGTAACTAATTATATGGCTTTTCGTAAGAACTGAAAGCGACAGCATAGTTAGATTTGGAGGAATTATGACGACTCAACGTTTGTATCGCTCACGAACGAATAAAGTGTTTGCCGGTGTCTGCGGCGGACTTGCGGAATATTTCGATGTCGATCCTGTAATTATCAGGATTATTTTTGTGTTGATGGTACTATTTGGTGGAAGCGGCATTCTTCTGTATATCGCGGCTATTTTTATCGTGCCTCTTAAACCATATACACCTACAGATTCCACATCTACTGAAATAAAAGAAATTACTCCTGCTACATCATCCAAGGCACGCAATGTCTTTGGATATATTTTGGTTATTCTTGGCGGATTGCTGTTACTTTCTAATTTAGATATTTTCCATTTTTTTGATTTTCTCGGCGATGCGGTGGAGTATGTTTTTCCGGTCCTGCTGATTATTCTTGGTATGGCAATTATTTACTATCGGCAATCAAATCCTACGGCTGAGACTGGCAATGCTGAACAATCACAAACAACATCACAACAGACTCAACCACCAATGTACAAACAATTTCGTCGTTCATTTACGGATAAAAAAATAGCCGGTGTGTGCGGTGGATTAGCAAACTACTTTGGCATTGACCCGAGTATTATGCGTATGCTGTATGTAATTTTGTGTCTTGCTTCTTTCGGTGCGGCGCTCGTGTTATACATTGTTCTTGCGCTGGTCGTGCCATATGACTATCCAATACAATCGTCATGACAATGAAGACCGATCAATTTTCACGAATACCGATTCTCGGAATTTTTCTTATCGTGCTGGGAACAGGGCTGCTGTTGAAACAGTTGAATGTTATTCACATTGACGGAAAAACATTTCTTCTTTTTGGTTTAGTTGCTTATGGTGGAGCGATGGTTATTCGCTCGTTTATTTTCAACATACGCCAGTCTCTCTTTTTGGGTAGTCTCTGCTTTTATTCGGGTGTGTTGTTATTGCTGGGGAAGTATGATTTGGTGGAGAATTCGGCCTACGTCTACATACCCGGCTTTCTCATCGTTTTTGGCATGGCTTTTTTGATGTTGTTTATTTACAACATCCGCGATATTCATCTGTTGGTGCCAGCGTTCATCTTTGTTGCCATCGGTGTTGCATTTATGATGACAGAAATCGGGTATTGGTATGTTAGCGATGTGAAGGACGTGATTCGGATGTACTGGCCTGTTGCATTAATTCTGTTTGGTTTCTTGATATTGTTACGGCGCAATTCAAAATAATCAATGAGCTTCCAGCCAGTTTTTTCCAACGCCGATGTCAACTTCAATCGGAACATGTAATTCCATTGCATTCTTCATCTTATCCTCCACCAGCGTCCTCATTGTTTTTTCTTCTTTATTCGGAATATCGAAGACCAGTTCATCGTGCACCTGCAGGATCATTTTGCCGGACAACTTTTTCTTTTGCATTTCTTTGTGAATATTAACCATTGCCAGTTTGATCATGTCGGCGGCGGTGCCTTGAATGGGCATGTTAATTGATTGCCGCTCAGCATTGGCACGCACATTTTGATTTTTGTTGTTGATGTCAGGAAGGTAGCGTCGCCGACCTTTCAATGTTTCAACGTAGCCATGTGCGTGTGCAAATGCAATAGTATCCTGGATGTATTGATTGACTTTCGGAAACCGCTCAAAGTACTTCTGAATAATTTCTCTCGCTTCTATTTGTGATATTTCCAGCCGTGTTGCCAAACCGTAGGGACCGATGCCGTACATAATACCAAAATTCACTTCTTTTGCTTTTCGTCGCATTTCCCGTGTAATATCTTTTTGACTGACGCCAAAAACTTTTGCGGCTGTTGTCGCATGGATATCTTCGTGATTTTTAAATGCATCGATCAATCCTTCATCGCCGCTGACATGAGCCATAATACGCAGTTCAATTTGTGAATAGTCGGCAGAAAGAATGAGCGAGTTGTCGTCTGATGGAATAAATGCTTGTCGTATTTTTCTGCCGATGTCAGTGCGAATTGGGATGTTCTGTAAATTCGGATCACTGCTGGAAAGCCTGCCTGTTGCAGCAACCGTTTGATTGAACGAAGTGTGTACTTTTCCTGTACGAGGGTTGATCAATTTCGGTAACGCATCAACATACGTTGATTTTAATTTTTGCAATTGTCGGTATTCAAGAAGTTGTTCGACTATGGGATGTTCTTTGCGCAGGGTCTCCAGCACGCCGACATCAGTTGAAAATCCGGTTTTGGTTTTTCTGACGGTTTTCAATTTCAATTTGTCGAAAAGAATTTTTGCCAACTGTTGTGTGGAATTGATATTAAATTGTTCGCCGGCTAATGAATAAATTTGTCCAACAAGCGCCTCAAGCATGTTCCCGATTTCTGCCGACATTTCGGAGAGAAATTTTCGATCGATATTAACGCCGTTGATTTCCATCTGTGTCAAAACTTCGATGAGTGGAAACTCAATCTCCGTACAGAGCGGTTTTAGTCCATTGGCGGCTATTTTATCGTGCAGAATATCCACGAGTTGAAATGTAATATCGGCATCTTCGGCGGAATATGTTCCCACTTTTTCAATGGGAATTGTACGGATATCCTTTTTACCTCCGTCAGTTAACTCATCGAATGAAATCATTTTGTAGTTCAACAGTTCTTCTGCCAGCGTATCCAGTGAATGTTGGCGATCAGACCGAAGTGTGTATGCCGCAATCATTGTATCAAATGCAATTCCGCAAACTCTGATCCCTTTGGTGGATAGAACAAGCGCATCGTACTTAATGTTCTGGCCGTATTTTTTTACTTTTTCATTTTCAAACACAGGTTTGATGTCGTTGACAACCCTGGGAAGGTCAAATCCTGTTTGTTCAGTTTTTTTTGACTCTTTGTCAAAGAGATCGTCATTTGCATCATCAAAGGTTGTGTCGATAACCGGTAGATAATATGCTTTGCTTTTTTGGAACGCGAACGATATGCCGACTAATTCTGCCTGTAAAGCGTTTGTTGATGTTGTTTCTGTATCGAAAACGAATGACGTTGCTTTCTTCAATTCGGAAAGAAAGCGGAGATACTCTGCATCGGATTTGATGATAATGTATTCGTGGCTGACTGTTGTAATATCCTGCAGTTTCGTCGGCTCTTTCGTTTCTTCTTGTTTTGGCGTGGTTAATGATGAGATTACGCCTTGTTCTTTCAAACGCCGAATGAAAGATTTGAACTCCAGTTGTTCAAACAACTGTAGGAGCGCCGGTACATCTTTTTCTTTTGCTTTGAGATGATGAATATCGACGGTAATGGGAACATTGGTATCAATAGTGACCAATTTTTTTGATAATAGTGCAAGCTCTTTGTTCAAGCGGAGTTTTTCCTGCAACCCTTTTTGGGGAATCTCATCAATGTGCGCTAACAGATTTTCTATGGTTGCATATTTTTCAATCAAAGGTATTGCTGTTTTCTCTCCAATACCTTTTACGCCCGGTACATTGTCTGATGAATCACCAATCATTCCAAGGATATCTATGACCTGATGAGGCGGAACACCAAATTTTTTCATAACGCCTTCTTCGTCGATAATTTCGTCTTCATTTCCTGAACGTCCGGGGCGGTACAATTTCACTCGCTTCGAAACAAGTTGCATAAAGTCTTTATCGGAAGTAACGAGGTACGTCTCGATATTTTCTTTTTCTGCTTTTTTAGCGAGCGTACCAATGATATCATCTGCTTCATAGCCGTCGAGTTCGAGCACGGGAACATTGTATGCTTTTACCACTTCTTTGAGATAACCGAGTGATGCCGCCATATCATCAGGCATTTTGTTGCGAGTTGCTTTGTATTCCTTGTAGGCGTGATGACGAAATGTTGGTTTATCGGTATCGAACACAGCGGCAATGTAATCTGGTTGTTGCTCTTCAAGAATTTTATTGAGGTAATTGACGAATCCAAACACCGCGCTGGTGTTTTCACCTTTAGAATTGATCAACGGATTTTGAATGAAAGCAAAATAGGAACGGTACGCAATTCCGAGAGCGTCGATGAGGAAGAGGGTTTCTCGCTTCATAAATAGTCATTCATCGAATATTCAGGTGTCAATGTTGCTGTGATTTGTAATAGACGCACACTTCATTCACTACACACTCTTCGCACTTCGGATTAGTTGGTCGGCAGGTTTCGCGCCCGAGATAGGTGAGCGACATACCAAGCACGTGCCAGTTCTTTTTATCAACAACCTCCATCAACTGTTTTTCGATTTTTTCGGGGTTTGTTCCGACTGCAATTCCTAATCGTGGCGCCACCCGCAGTGTATGCAAGTCAACAATCACTCCCTCTGCAGGCACATTCATTTGGCTCATAATAACATTGGCAGATTTTCTTCCAATTCCGGAATACTGTGTTAATCCATCCATCGTCAGCGGGATGTTTTTGTCATCCTTGATTTCTTTTGCGGTTGCAATCAACCATTGCGCTTTGTTGGCAAAATTTGTGACTTTGCTGATGTAGGGATACAGCTCTTCGGGTGTTGCTTTGGCAAGGTGTTTCATGGAAGGAAATTTCTCGAACAGCGCCGGAGCAAGAGCATTGATGTTTCGATCAGAATCTCGCGCAGAAAGTACCACCATGACCACCAATTGGTATAAATTTTTGTACTCAAGAGGGTGTTTGCGTCCTTGATATTTCTTGAACAGTGGCTTAAGCGCTGTATTCCAGTCTATCGTCGATCTGTTGCTGAAAAGATTTGCTGATGGAGTAGTTTTTTTTGCAGACATAGTATTTAGAATGTACCTTTTGTGGGTTTGTTGTGCATCTGTGCTATTCTTGCACAATTGTTATTTAATTTCGTGAAATACTCTTTTGTCTCTTTGATGATGGTTTCATCATTTCAGTGCTCTGTTCGCCGATTTGTTGACGCCACATAGCGTAATATAATCCTTTTTGACGAAGAAGTTTTGCGTGAGTGCCCGATTCAACAATACTTCCTTTTTCAAGAACATAAATTCTATCAGCATGCATCACCGTGGAAAGTCGATGGGCGATGAGTATTGTCATGAGGTCTTTCCGTTGTGAAATCTGCTGTATCGTTTCAGTAATTTCTTCCTCCGTCAATGAATCTAATGATGAAGTTGCTTCGTCAAAGATAAGTACATGTGGATTGCGAAGCAGGGCTCGGGCAATGGAAAGACGTTGCTTTTCTCCGCCGGAAACCTTTACTCCTCCTTCGCCGATCATTGTATCCAATCCTTTGTCGGCGCGGGTGAGGAGTGATTGGCAGGCGGCTTTGTTCAGCACGTCGAGGCACTCTTGGTCAGTCGCTTTGGGATTGACAAAAAGAAGATTCTCTCTAATTGTTCCGGAAAAAAGTTGAGTATCCTGAGTAACGAAACCAATTCGTTCGCGAAGTGTGTCGAAATCAATTTCGTCGTGAGAATAATTGTTGTAAAGAATTTTTCCTGAGTGTGGGCGATACAATCCGACCAGCAATTTAACGAGTGTCGTTTTTCCTGAGCCGGATGGGCCAACGAAAGCAATTGTTTCGCCTTGCCGCACTGAAAATGAAATGCCATGCAGGGCATGGTTTACAGCTGTTTGATGTTTGAATGTGACGTTGTTAAATGTCAGAGTTTCAATAGATGACACTGGTACCGGTGTACGCGGACGGGGTTCTTTAGGGGTGTTAAGGATTGCTTCAAAATTATTGAGCGATACCTCTGCCTCGCGATACACGTTAATGACATCACCGAGTTGTTGTAGAGGACCAAAAATAAAAAATGAGTAAATCCACAGCGAGAAAAACTGCCCGACGGTAATTTGTTGCGTGAAGATGAGGTACAGCATCGTGAAAAGAATTGTAGTGCGGAGAAAATTAACCGACGTTCCCTGAATAAAACTCAATCCGCGAATGTATTTTACTTTCTTCAATTCCAGCCCAAGAATTTTTTGTGTCGTATTGTTGAGTCGATTAATTTCCTGATTCGCCAGGCCAAGACTTTTGACCAGTTCGATATTGCGTAGCGATTCTGTCGTAGAGCCAGCAAGTGCTGCCGTTTCACCAACAATTGTTTTTTGGATATTTTTAATTTTTCTACTTAGTGTTGAACTGACAAATGCCAATATCGGCACGGTGGCAAAATACAGCGGTGCAATTAGCCAATGCACAGAAATAGCATATATCATCACAAAGATGATGCCAACCAATGTTGTGAATAGAATATTAATGGCTGACGAAATGAGCCGTTCAACATCAGTGCGGACTTTTTGAAGTTTGCCGAGTGTTTCTCCACTGCGTTGATCTTCAAATACGGCGTAGGGAAGTTCAAGTGAATGTTTGATTCCATCCGCATAAATTTGCGCTCCCAATCGCTGTACGATGACGTTGATGTAGTAGTCCTGAAAATTCTTTGCCACTCGTGAAACAAACGCAACACCCATTGATGCAAAGAGCAGGGACACCACTCCAACTAAAAACTGTTCAGTGGTGTATTCTTTGAACTTCAAGGCATAATTATCAATCACATACCGAAAGATAAGCGGATCAAGCAGGGAAAAAGTCTGGTTAACTGTTGCGAGAAACAGCGCAAGGATAACCAATCCCCAGTAATCTTTGAGGTATGAATAAAGCAATTTCATCAGTTAAACGGTTTTTGGTGTGTTGCATCCAATCTACGAAATTCAACAACCAAATGCGAAAAAGCAGACAAAGAAATTTTTTGTTCCTTGTTTATTCTTATCTGAATACTCACTATTCTTGTTATCAGAGTTCCAGTTATCTGCAATAATAGGTTACCTTCATGGCCTCTAACGCAATTGTAAAAAAACTAAATCGAATACCATGTCGCACAGCTTTGAGACATAACGATAATGATGTGTTACTTTTTGGTTACGCACGGCATGGTAGATATTCGTTCCTGACATTGTTCCTTCCACTTTTTCTTTTCATGATTCCACACTACAGCTGGTCTATCACGGATTCTGTTGTCAGTAAGGTGTTTCGTGAAAAACCAAGCAGAACAATTACTATTAAAGTGCTTCGATCATCAGATGTCACGTATCAGTTATGGGAAGGATTTACGTTAGTACGTAATGCAAATGCCGGCGATCCGGCCGCACTGAACGAATTAGGGTTACGTTATTTGCTTGGACAAGGATTTACTGCAGATACCATTAAAGCATTTGATCTTATCCGAAAAGCCGCAGAAAAAAATTATCTGTTGGCTCATTTCAATATGGCGGTGTTCTATCATAACGGCTGGGGTGTGGAGTGGAATCCATTCTACGCTTACAAACATTTTCAATACGCCGCTGAACAGGGATTACGTGAAGGGGCATTTGCATACGGGTTGCAATTTACCGATAACCTTGTAGTACGAAGAGATTGGAACAAAGCGCTCTACTGGATTCAGAAATCTGCCGACTTAGGTTATAAACCGGCGAAAGAAATTTTACCGGATATTGAACGGTACGCTTCACAGCAACAAACTGATTCGTCTGCATCGTTGACAGCCGTAACCTCGTCCAGTGCTCAATCATATTCTCCTATTCTTCTGGATTTTACAACCGTTGAGGAAACTGAGCCGGTCAATAGTTTTTCGTTACTTGAAATTCTTCGCGCCTTGGGTAAACAGTGGCAGAAAAAAATAACATCGCTTGCTGTTGTTAATGACAGCATTTTGTTCCATCTTCTTCTTCAGCATGCAGAGTGGGGAGTGCCGGAAGAATTTACTGTGATTGGGCGGTGCTATGAATATGGCATTGCAGTAAACACAGATTCTGTGCGTGCGCTGCTGAACTACGTGCGTGCTGTGCGGTTAGAATCCCGAAGAGCGCCGACGATGTTGTTCCGTTTGTTGAACAACGAATTACTCTGGAAACGAATTGTGCAAAAAGCCAACCGAGGCGATGCAGAAGCGCAATATCTTGTAGCAGGTATGGCGTTGACCGAGATACTCCCTTCACAGCAGAAGGAAGATATTATTTCGTTTTTACTAAAATCTGCTAACCAGCAGTGGGTGCCGGCAATAATTGAATTAGGTGCCGCGTATTTTAATGGGCAACTAGTTCCACAACAGCGGCAGAAGGCAATAGAGCTATGGATACAAGCACATGCGATGGGTAGTAAAGAAGCATTAGTACGTCTGGCATCCGCAACGATATTGACCGGTGTTGGTCCTTTCAGTAGAGATTCGGCGATGAAAATTTTAACCGTTGCAAACAGTGAAGAATCATTACTTGCTGAAGTTACATTGGCATATTGTTATGAACGAGGGATTGAAGTGCAGAAAAACATTGGTCAATCTGTTCGTCTGTACCGTAATGCCGCCAACCGCGGTAGCGCCATCGCTTTTGATGCGCTCAAACGACTGTATGATTCGGTAAGACCGAAAGAGAAGGAGTTTGAGGTGAGGGAGTGAATGGAAAAATCATCGGCAATGAGTTTTTCTTTGATAGCCTGAAAATTTTCTTTTATCTTCCATGCAACTAAAGTATACACTGTACTGTGTTAGCTCGTATGTAGGTAAGCCACATTTGCTACATTGCGTTAAACGACATGCGCTACTAATATGTGTCTGAGATTTATCTATGTCTAAACGTAAACTTTCAAACATGTCGGGCAACCCCGTCTCCTCCTACAAACACACCGAAGCCAAAGCGCTGCTGAGGCCCGACGTCGGCACGTTGCCGCAATTCAAAAAGAAGAAGCCGCCGGCAACCTACCGCTACGACTCTTCGCTCGCGCCGGAACTCAACTGGGACGGCCAGAACCCCGCCCGCGAACTCGGCGAGTGGCTCATCGCCTGCATCGAAGAAGCCGCGCGCCTCGCTCCGCCGCACCGGTTCCCGGCGCCGAAAGAGTTCCACGACAACAACGGCGCTGTTCTCGCCCGCGTCACCGGACTCGACGACGCCGTTGAGCACCTGAAGCGACTCTCCAAACCGTTCCTCAACTGGGCGGGGAAAGCCGAGCGACTCTCGTTCAACGTTCCCACGCTTCCGCTCTTTGTGCACGAGCGGCTCTCTACCCGCGCCATTATCGAAACACTCAAGGGCCACAAGCGGGACAAGCAGATGGATATATTCGACCTGTTTGCCGACCCGCGCCACTCCATTACCGACCAGGTTCTGCGCGCCTACGAGCATCTCAACGGCTGGACCAACCGGATGATTTTAGGCGACTCGCTCGTGGTGATGAACTCGCTCCTGCACTACGAAGGCCTCGGCGGACAGGTGCAGATGATTTACATTGACCCCCCCTACGGCGTCAAGTTCGGCTCCAACTTCCAGCCCTTTGTGCGCAAGCGGGATGTAAAGCACAACGACGACGAGGATATGACCCGCGAGCCGGAGATGGTGAAGGCATACCGCGATACGTGGGAGTTGGGACTGCATAGCTACCTCACCTACATGCGCGACCGCTTGCTCCTTGCGCGAGAACTTCTCCACCCGAGCGGCAGTGTGTTTGTGCAGATAAGCGACGAGAACATACACCACGTGCGCGAGGTGATGGATGAAGTGTTTGGAGAGGAGAATTTTGTAGCGCAAATTTGTTTTAAGACCACTGCGGGAAGGGGTAGCAAAACTGTAGATCGTATCTATGATGCATTGCTTTGGTATGGTAAGGAGTATGAGAGGTTAAAGTTTAGGCCGTTGTTTGTTCATCGCGGAAAGGAAGAAACAGATGAGAGATATAACTGGTTAGAACTGAAGGATGGCTCTGTTTTGAAACTAGACCAAAACCAACTTGACGGGGTTGAACCAATTCCCCAGGGAAGAAGATTTCGCATCACTGCTCTAAACTCGCAAGGAGAAACAGAAGGTGAAACATCAGAACCTTTTGTTTGGAATGGACAAAAATTCTTTCCTCCTAAAGGCCGACACTGGTCTGTACTACATAGTGGACTAGAAAGATTAGCAAGCTTGAATAAGCTAATCGTGGAGGGAAAGAATTTGTGTTATAAGAGATACTTAGACGACTATCCTATTATAGATGTCAAGAATATTTGGATGGATACAGGTGGGGGGGCTCTGGTTCACGAGAAGATGTATGTTGTTCAGACAACAACAAAAGCAATTGAGCGATGTATACTTATGACCACCGACCCCGGTGATCTCGTTCTCGATCCCACCTGCGGCAGCGGCACAACCGCGTATGTTGCCGAGCAGTGGGGAAGAAGATGGATTACCATTGATGTCAGTCGTGTGCCGCTTGCCCTTGCCCGTCAGCGTCTCCTCACCGCCACATTCCCGTACTACGAACTCAAAGACGAATCCCGCGGTCCGGCCGGCGGGTTTGAGTACAAACGGAGGCAAAATCAAAAAGGAGAAGAAGTGGGTGGCATCGTCCCACACATCACGCTCAAGTCCATTGCCAACAACGAGCCGCCGGAAGAAGAGGTGCTGGTGGATCGGCCCGAAGTGAAATCCGGCATCACCCGCGTCACCGGTCCCTTCACACTCGAAGCCACCATCCCCACGCCTGTGGATTGGGAAGCGGACGGCATCGAAGACTCCGGCGCCGCACAGGAGCCGGTCGTCAACTACATCGAGCGGATGTTGGAAATTGTGCGCCGATCACCTGTGCTGCACGTCGGCGGCGGCAAGTCGGTCACGCTCAAGTCCATCCGCCCGCCGTCAAAGACTCTCTCGCTCCATGCGGAGGCGGAGGTTGTGCAACCCGATTTGGAAGACCTTGCCGAAGCGGCATCAAAGCAACCGAAACTGGATATGAAGAAGCGGCCGCTCGTAGCAATCGTGTTCGGTCCCGAAAACGGCGCGGTGAGCGAGAAGTTAGTGTACGAAGCGGCACGGGAAGCGAGGGCAAAGTCGTACGAGCATCTGTATGTCATCGGCTTCAACATTCAGGCAACGGCGCGGGAGTTAGTGGAGAAGTGCGAGGAGGTCGTTGGCATCCCGGCAACCTACGTGCAAGCCACGCCCGATATTTTAATGGGCGACCTGCTGAAGACGATGCGGTCGAGCCAGATCTTCAGCGTGTGCGGACTGCCGGAGGTGAAGGTGAAGAAATACAAAGACGGCACGTACAAAGTCCATCTGCTGGGTGTGGATGTGTTCGACCCCGTCGAGATGAAATCGCATCATCAATCGGGCGAAGATGTGCCGGCGTGGTTTCTGGACACGGACTACAACGGGCTATGCTTCCACGTCAGTCAAGCATTCTTCCCGCGCACTAGTGCGTGGGACAACCTGAAGCGAGCGCTGCGGACAACGCACGAGGAATCGGTGTGGGATCATCTTGCGGGAGCCGTCAGCGCCCCCTTCGAAGCGGGCGAGAACAAGCAAATCGCCGTGAAAGTCATCGACGACCGCGGCAACGAGTTGATGGTGGTGAAGAAGCTGGAGGAAGCGGAGGACGGCAAACTATGAGTACGCAACCAAACTCAATAAACGGGGCACGATTTTACGCCTGCGACTTGCACGTGCATACGCCCTGCGACCGAGAGTGGCTGGGACAAAAGCCGGGTGCAAGCGACTCGGAGCGAAAGGACTACGCCAAGCGGTTTGTGGAGGCGTGCGTTCAGTATGGCTTGGAAGTTATTGCGTTGGTGGACCACAACTTCGCGCGAACGCCGGCGGAATCACTCGAGCCGATGATTCAAGAGGAAGCCCGGCGACAGAAGTTGGTTGTGTTTCCTGGTGTCGAACTGGCGTCAAGCGAGGGCATTCACATCGTGTTGCTCCTCGATCCGGAGAAGAATTTCGACAACGTGGAGCGCTTGGTCGCTTCGGTGTTCGGCGCAAATGCCCGATTCGATGGGAACGGCAGTCCCTTGCCCGCCCCCTTGAATTTGGAGCAATTGCTTGACAAGGCACACGAGTTCGAGGCGTTTTTCTATTTTCCGCACGCCAACAAGACCAACGGGCTGTTTCAGCTCGATACGGGCAGGGCAACGGCAAAGAAAATCTACGAAGAGAAGACACCCGTCTTGGGCATTGATTTGGGCGACCATCCGTTGGAGCTGAGCGACCAGGTTGTGCTGAAGTCAGCGATTCATGGTGCGATTGCAGGTTTTAGGCACAGCGGTTGGCGGCGGGAAGGACCGTGCCGCTTTCCACCAGCGTTGCTTTGGAATTCGGACGGTCGGGCATTGCCTAGCGAGACGCTGCCCGCAAACAGCAATGACCGGCGGCGCATCGGTGAGCGGTTCACGTGGATCAAGATGTCCGCGCTGAGCGTGTTTGCGCTCAAGTGTGCGGTGCTGGATTCGGAGTCCCGGCTACGCTACCCCAAACCTGGCGAGACACTGGTCAACAGTCGCCCGATGCCGCGCCATTCGTATCTAGCAGGTGTGCGGATTGAAGGGGTGGAGTTTTTCCAGCAGCCACTTGAGGTACGATTCTCACCACACCTGAACTGCATTATCGGCGGGCGCGGTTCGGGTAAATCGAATTTGCTGAGCCTTTTGCGCTACGTATTGCGGCAGGATGACGACCAGAGCTTTGGCAAAGCCGACCGCGCGCGCCAGCGTTATCAGGAACTGCTCTACGGCAACACTGAAGGTTGGAAACTGCTTTCCGGGAAGGATACGCAGGTGTCCAGCAACTTTGTATCGGCAGGTGCGCTTTACAAGGTGCAGCGTGGGTTGGCGGTTGAGTCAAATGCCGTTGGCCTGGATGGGCGGCGTTTGGAAGGCAGCGGGGTGACGACGCTGTGCCGTGCGCGGGTGTTCAACCAGAGGCAAATCGAGGAGATCACCCGGCAACCGGCGCTGCAACTGAAGATGCTGGACGACTTGCTGCGAACGGAATTGCAGGCGTTGCAAATCGAGGAGGATCAGGCGCGAAACGAATTGATCAGCCTGCAAGCGGAACGGCTAAAACTCGCCGGAGTGGAGCAAAAGCTGCAAGAAGCCCGGGCTCAATTGGAGATCGTTCGCAACAAGCTCAAGCAACTGGCCGGCGGCACGGACGCAGCCCTGCGTCAGGAACATGCGCAATGGCAGGCGGAGGCGCGATACTTCCAACAAGTGAAGGAAGATTTGCAGCGCGAGGTTCAGCGGTTGCAGGAGGTGGTGGAGCAAGCTGCGCTGGTCGGCACGTCGCTGACGCCCGCCTTGCAGGCTAGCCCACGTAAGCAGGCACTGACCGCATTTGAGGCGGCGGCCAAACAACTGTGTGATGCCCTGCGGCAGGATTGGAAAGCAGCCGTGGCGCGTTTGGAGAAAGGCCTGAAGGAACTCCAGCCGAGTTCAGAATGGCAACAAGGCTACGAGGCATTTCAAGAGAAGTGGAAGCAGCAAGAAGCAATCTGGGCGCAAGCCGGTGTGCGTCCCGAAGATCGCACAGCGTTGCAACAAGAAGAAAGCAGATGGCAACGCCAGGTAGAACTTCTGGAAAAAGACCGCACCAAGCTGCAAGAGGTGCAGCAGCGCATCGCCGAGGCTCAAAAGCGTCTTCTGGCTTGCTGGCGGAAGGCGTGGGAATTGCGACGGAACAAGGCGGAGACGCTCCAAGAAGCAGTGGGCCGACGACTGGAAATTCAGGTGAAATTTGCTGCGGATGAAGAGGCGTTAGTGGAGCAATTAACCCAGTGGTTTCAGGGGAGCGGATTGCGAGAAGAGCCGACTAAGACGCTGGCCAGTAAACTCGTGCCGGCTGAGGCGGATGCCCAGGATTGGCCCACGGCACGCTTCGTCTCAGCGCTACGCGACGCGGCCGCTCGGCTGGCACAGCCCGGACACAACAAGCTACCCGCGGAACACCCGTTGCAAAGGGATTTTGCCCTATCAGAAGTGATGGCCCCAAAACTGGCCAAATGGGTGAAACCTGAACTGCTCGGCGAAATGGAGCGGTATCGTCCTCCCGATTTCGTGAGCATTTCCATTCGCGACCGGGATGCGGCCCAGCCAGTGCCGCTTGAGAACGCGTCTTTTGGCCAGCAATGTGCCGCTGTTCTCAGCCTGCTGTTGGCGGAAGGGGACGAGCCGGTGTTGATTGATCAGCCGGAGGACAACTTGGACAACGAGGCAATCCACAATTGGGTCGTGCAAGAGGTCCTGCGCGTGCAGAAGTTCCGCCGGCAGTTCATCGTCGTGACCCACAACGCGAATGTCGTCGTCAACGGCGATGCAGAAATGATCGTGGCCCTTGAACGCGGCGTGGACGAAAACGGACGCGTGAATGGGCATTTGCGCAAGGCGAAAGATGACCGCGGCAGATTGGCGGAGATCACCGCTTCGTATGACCTGCCGCAGACCCGGACGGCCGTGGCGGAGGTTTTGGAGGGCGGTGAACGCGCCTTCGAGTTGCGCGGCTTGAAATACGGAATGGAGGTGCCCCGTGTTTGACGACCGCGGCAACGAGTTGATGGTGGTGAAGAAGCTGGAGGAAGCAGAGTGAGGGTGGAACTGATGATAACACCAGAACGGGCGGACTCCAGACTCACCCTGAGGATAACTCCGACCTTCTGGTCGGGGTACAGAGGTACGAAGCAGCAGATGGCTTTAGCCATGACATCATCAGGGCTGAAGCCCGAGAGAGTTTGTGCATGTCGAACCCCCTACGATAAATCGTGGGTTACAACTCTGTGCATCGCATAGGCAGACGGATAACTCCGACCTTCAGGTCGGAGGATGAGGAGACCAGCAGAGTGACGGCTTTAGCCGTGACATTATCAGGGCTAAAGCCTGGGAGGTATAAGGGGTGTCATATCCCCCACAATAAATCGTGGGGTTATCGCTTTGTGTACTGCACTGACGGACAGCTAACTCCGACCATCAGATCGGAGAGGCACAGGCAACAAGTAAGAATCGACTTTAGTCGTAACAGGAAAACATCATGGCATATGTGAGAGCCTGGATTCACGCCGTATGGGGAACGAAGAACCGTGAACCATATCTGACTGGTGATATACGTCGGAAAGTCATTAACCACATTCGAGAGAACGCGATGAAGAAGCAAATCTACATTGATTCCATTAACGGCTACACCGACCATCTCCACTGTCTCTTTGGTCTCAGCGCCGATATCAGCATCGCAAAGACACTGCAACTCATCAAAGGTGAGTCTGCATACTGGATAAACAAAGAGAAAGTAACAGGGATGAAGTTCGAGTGGGCGGATGAATACTTCGCAGTATCCGTCAGTGAGTCAGATCTGGAGCGTGTCCGGTCATACATCAACAATCAGGAAGAACATCATCGAAAGAAATCGTTCAACGAAGAAGTTGATGAGTTCTTGAAACAACATGGTTTTCAGCGTCAGGGCTAAAGCCCATGAAGGGGCGTACAGGTCGTGCCCCCACGATGAATCGTGCGTTTACCGCTCTGCGTACCCCACTGACCGACAACTAACTTCGACCTTTAGGTCGGGGTATGGGGACACGAGCGGGCTGATGGCTTTAGCTATGACATTTATTTGTGACTGTTAAACAAGAAAGTTAAATCACTTTTCTATCACCTATGCAAACCTACGAAGTCGCGAGTCCTATTCTCAATTCCCCCTATGAGGAGCCGCGGGAACACTGGCTGATTGAGCCGAACAAGCCGGCGGTGCGCATGACGGGTCGCCGCGCGGCGGGATACTGGTATCGTGAGCCGGGCGCGACGGATTTCAGCAGCGAGAATGTGCGGGGCGTGTGGAAGCCGTTGCCGCTGGTTAATCTAATTCGTGAGCGGATTTCCGCATGGCGTCCGCTTGCATTGCGCGGCGAAGGCGGAGTTAGTCGTACGACGATGGAACTCCTGCAATACTGGCGGAGAGATGGGAGGCAGCATCGGCTCTTCTTCGCACAACTCGAAGCGGCGGAGACCATCATCTTTCTCACCGAAGCGCGTCACGATTTCTTGCAAGGGATTGACATCCCGCTCGACCAACCGGATGAGCGCAAGCAAGCAGATGGCTACCGTGCTTTCCGTCGCTATGCCTGCAAGATGGCAACAGGCACGGGCAAGACGACCGTGATGGCGATGTTAGCGGCGTGGAGCATCTTGAACAAAGTTCACGCGCGTAGCGACTCGCGCTTTTCTGACATCGTGCTTGTAGTTTGTCCCAACGTCACGATTCGTAACCGACTGGCTGAGCTTGACCCCACGCATGGAGAGGCAAGTCTCTATCGCACGCGTGACATTGTCCCCGAAACGATGATGCCCGACTTAGCCAAGGGTCGCGTCATTGTCACCAACTGGCATGTCTTTGAACCGCAGACTGTGCAGGCAGGCGGCGTTTCAGCGAAAGTCGTAAAGGCCGGTGTGCCAACGAGAGTGCGCGAGACACTCCGCATTGGCGAAAAAACGACTACCGCGCGCGGAAGCAGGTATATTTCACTCCAACACCTGCAACAGCAGGTCAATGCCGGCTTGCTGACGATTCTCAACGAACAGAAAGATCGCGAGGGTAATCTGAAAGCCGTCGAAGTCGAAGCGGTAAAGTATATCGAAAGCGACGCACATTTGATTCGGGCCGTGCTGGGCAACGATATTGCCGGCAAGCAGAACATTCTCATCTTTAATGATGAAGCCCATCATGCGTACCGCATTCGTCGGCAAAACGCTGATGGTATTGACGAGGATGATGAGGAAGAAGAGGAACTCGAGGAACTCGAAAAAGAAGCCACCGTGTGGGTGGATGGGCTGGACAAGATTCACAAACTCAACGGCATTAACTTTTGTGTTGACCTTTCTGCCACGCCGTACTATCTCGGCAGAGTGGGGCAGGAAACGAACAAAACGTTCCCGTGGGTAGTAAGCGATTTCGGTTTGACGGACGCAATCGAGTCGGGATTGGTCAAGGTGCCTCAACTTGCTTTGCGTGATACAACGGGAAGCGAGATACCGGGGTATTTCAACATCTGGCATTGGATTCTCCCGAAACTTACGGCAAGTGAGCGTGGTGGCAAGCGGGCGAATCCCAAGCCCGAAGCCGTCATCAAATGGGCACACTCACCGATTGCGATGTTGGCTGGACTCTGGGAAGAAAAACGGAAGGAGTGGGAGCGCGATGAAGATGGCAGACCGCCGGTGTTCATCATCGTCTGTAAGAACACGAAGATTGCGAAGGTCGTTTACGAGTGGATTGCAGAAGATAAGTGTCCACCTGGCATCCCATCACTAGGCATTGGTTCAATGCGGAACAGCAATGGAGCAGTCAATACGATTCGGGTTGACTCGAAGGTCGTGCACGAAACCGATACCGGCGAGGCGAAGTCCGACGAATCTTGCTGGATGCGACTTACACTCGATACCGTTGGCAAAAGGGAGTGGCCGAAAGACCGATTCGGTCGTCCAATCTATCCGGAAGGTTTCGAGGAACTGGCGAAGAAGCTCGACAGGCCGTTGCATCCGCCTGGAAGAGATGTTCGCTGCATTGTGAGCGTTGGAATGCTGACGGAGGGGTGGGATTGCAATACCGTTACGCACATTATCGGTTTGCGCCCGTTTATGTCGCAACTCTTGTGCGAGCAGGTTGTTGGGCGAGGATTGCGCAGAAGAAGTTATGATCTCAATGAAGAGGAGAGGTTCACCGAAGAGGTTGCGAAAGTATTCGGCGTCCCCTTTGAAATCATTCCATTCAAAAAGACGGAAGGTCCAGCGCCGCCACGAGAGAAGAGACATCACATCTATACCTTACCAGAGCGAGCACATCTCGCCATTAAATTTCCGCGGGTTGCCGGCTACAGGCAAGCAATCAAGAGCAAGATTACTGTTGATTGGGACTCTCTGGCACCGATCGAGCTCAATCCGCTCAATATTCCGACGGAGGTGCAGGTGAAGGCGACGCTACCCGCTAACACTGGACGACCGACGTTGCTCGGACCAGGGAAACTGGAAAACGTTACGCTCAACCCATTCCGTTCAGGTCGTCGTTTGCAGGAACTCGCTTTTGACCTTGCCGCCACGCTGACGCGCGAGTATTGTATTCAACCGACTTGTGAGATTCCTGCCCATCGGCTCTTTCCGCAGGCATTACAGATCGTCGAGAGATATTTACAGGAGAAGATTCGACCAATGCCGCCAGCGCAAACGCTCGACGTTTTCCTTTCACCCTACTATGGTTGGGTCATAGAGATTCTGCGTGAAGCAATCAAGCCTGATGTCGCTGCAGGCGAAGCACCGGAGATTGCCTTCTATGAGACTAATCGTGGACCTGGCTCAACGGCGGAAGTGGATTTCTGGACGAGCAAAGAGCCGACGCCGGTTCTGAAAAGCCATGTCAATGCTGTCGTTCCGGATACGAGGAGGTGGGAGCAATCAGCCGCCTATTATCTCGACACGAACGACAACGTGGAAGCCTTTGTGAAGAATGCGGGGCTTGGTTTTGCCATTCCGTATCTGCACAACGGGGAAATGCATGATTATATCCCGGATTTCCTCGTGAAACTGAAGTCGAATCCGAACCTGACACTTATCTTGGAAACTAAGGGATACGATCCGTTGGCTGAAGTCAAAAGGCAGGCAGCCGAGCGGTGGGCAAGTGCAGTGAGTGCTGAAGGGAGCTACGGCAAGTGGAAATATGTGATGGTTAAAGATCCATCTGAAATTTCAGAGGTATTTCTTCATAAGCAATAGTAATATATTCTCACTCCTTTTTGATCTTTTCCCTCACAACATACACAATGATTCCCAGAACCGTCATTCCCAATCCCGAAATCGCAAATTCCCAACCCGTTGAAAGCATAACAGAAGCCCAGAGAATGATTGCCGTAATTGCCGGAAGAGGGTAAAGCCACATTTTGAAAGGAATATTTTCCAGACCCAGTTTCTTTCGCAGCAACATAATTCCCACAGCCCCGCCAATAAACTGAACGAGTATCCTCATTGCAAGAATAGCGCGAATGACATCAGCCATCTTAAAAAGCAGACTGAAGACAAGCGCCGCTGCGCCTAACCATAAGAGCGAGATATGAGGAAAGTTTTTTGTCGGATGAACCTTTGCCATGATGGAAAAGAAATTTCCGTCTAGCGCCGCCGCGTATGGAATTCTCGAATAGCCGAGCATTACTGCAAAGAGCGATGCGAATGCAATCCACAAAACGAGAACTGTCGCTATGGTTGCGGCCGTTGTTCCATACAATCGCTCAATTAACGTGCTGACGATGAACTGTGATTCTTTTGCTTCCTGCCAGGGAATGACTCCAATAACTGCAAATTGCATTGCAAGGTACAACACTGCAATACCAACAATTGAAATAAAAATTGCACGGGGAATATTTTTTTCAGGTTCCCGAATTTCAGCGCCAAGATGATTGACATTGTAGTAGCCGAGATACGAGTACATCGTCTGCACTGTGGCTTGTCCTAACGCGACCCAAAATGCCCATGTAAAATCCCATGCGCCGTCAGGGTAAGTAAAGGCGAGCTTCGGATCAAAATGCCATAATCCGCCGGCGATGAACCACAACATTGTTCCGAGAACGCCAATCCATAATGCGACAGAAATTTTTCCCACGGTGGAAATTTTTCTGTACAACATTATTGTTAGAACGATAACAAGTGTGCCTGAAGCAATTCGTCGTGTAACATTGTCGAGCGGAATGATATACGAAAGGTATTGCGCAAAACCGATTGAACCAGATGCAATAACCAGCGGAGCTTGAATCATTGTTTGCCAGATAAACAGAAATGACATCAGTCGTCCCCACTTTGCACCGTATGATTCGCGGAGAAAAACATAACTGCCTCCGGCATGGGGAAGTGCCGCACCGTACTCTGCCCAGATACATCCGTCAATAAGTGCAAGAAGCGCTCCTGCAATCCATGCGGCAATATGTTGCGGTCCCCCCATAATGCCGATAACAATGGGGAGAACAACAAACGGTCCAATGCCGACCATATCGATCATGTTGAGAGCGACTGCCTGAGTAAGGGAGAGCTCTCGTTTCAACAATTCCTTTTTACTGATTGAGTTGTCAGTTTGCATTCAGTTCTCAGAAATTAGTGACGAGTATGCCCTGTTGCCGAAGAAAGTATAGTTCTTCTCTTCGTACGGCGTGTTTGCCAATATAGCATGAATGAAACCATTTCGTTCCACCAAGACAGTGTGGAGAATTAATGTGTCAGGATTGGTGTGAATAATAAAACGGGCGCGGTCATCGAACGTAGAAAATATTCGGAGTGTAGAATCCTGACGCGATATCAATTCTGTTCGCAGTGCAAAACTTTGAATCATCCGTTGTGTCGCGCGAAAGGTTCCACCGGCACGTCCAACAATTTTTTTTCCATTCAACATAATTTCACGGTCGTCATAAGCAATAACCATCAGAGTTCGTGTTGTGTCCCCTTGAAGCCAATGAAATAATTTTTTTCCGTGCTGAAGAGAATCATCAAAGCTGTAATTGGCATCAAGATACGCAATGCGTGTAATAAAATTCGGGATGGAGTCAAAAGCATTGATGAATCCTGTAATAAAACTTCCGCCACCGCTATGTGCACTGAGCGTTACATCAACCGGATTTCCGGTTTCGAACCGAATGTAATTGACGATTCGTGCAATATGAGCAGCGTTATCTGAAAACTTCTGCCGCCATGCAGGCCAACTTTTTTCTTCGCTTTCAACATAGGCAACTACAATATTTCTGTCGGTAATTTCACGACGAATAAATCTTGTTTGGGCGGCAATGTGCTGAATGTCAAAATGCCAGTCCATTCCTTTGTTGAATTTTTTTCCGGCAGTCATTTCAATGGAGTTTCCGTTGGGAAGGGCGTAGATAATAAGTTGAGTTGGTTTATGAACATCAATGACAGCGGGGAAGTTAATCATGGTTCGTGTGTTGGGTTGAAAATGAAAATACACGTTGCGCTCATCGATTGTAAGGTCGTTACTGGTAAAACATGATGGGAAGAATAAAAAAGCGCAACAGCATACTATTGCGCTTTGAACATTTTTATAGGCAACAACCAGCAATTACTGCTCCAGAATTTCGAACAACTCTGAAAGTTTTGGGATAAGAATAATTTCGGTTCTTCTGTTTTTTGCCATTGCTTCGGGTGTATTTGCCGGATCAACCGGGTAGTACTCACTTCGTCCTGAAGCAATAATCCGCCTTGGGTCCATTTTTCCTTCGTTTGTCAGGTAGCGAACAACTTCTGTTGCCCGAAGCACGCTCAAGTCCCAATTATCTTTAATTGAGCCGAGATTCTTCACCGCTTGCACATCAGTGTGCCCTTCCACTAAAATAGAAATATCAGACTGCTGATTAAGCACCGCGGCTAATTCTTTTAATGCTTCTTTGCCCCGTTTATCAATATCCGTACGACCTGTTGAAAAGAGGAGTTGATTGGAAAGCGAGACATATACACGTCCGTTTACAATATTGATAGACAGTCCGCTGCTTGTAAAACCGAGAAGGGCATCGTTGAGACGCGCCTTCAATGCCTGTAGCGTTGAATCGCGGGCAGCAAGTCGCTTTTGCAATTCAATGACTTTTTGTTCACGTCCTACAAGGTCTTTTTGGAGTTCAGCAAGTGATGAATCGCGTACAGCCAGCGCTTGCTCATAATCTCTCAACTTCTGTTCGCGTAAGGCTACATCGCGTTGTAATGCTTCCAAATTGCTGAGCAACCGTTTTATCTCTGCCGTATTTTTCGACTTTGATTGTTCATAATTTTGTTTCAACATATCCAGTTCGTTTTGCAGGGCACGGGTTCTTTCCGTAAGAGTATCACTCATCAATTCAAGTTCAGCAATTTTTTTGTTCTTTGTTGTAATCTGAGAATGTAGTGATGATGTGTCTGCAGTTAGCTGAGATATGCGAACATTCATCTCTGCAACAACATTTTTGAGAGAATCGAGCGATACCTGAAGTGCATCTCGCTGTGCTTGCATTTCTTCAAACTTGCCAAGTGTAACACACGCAGAAAATAGAACAGGGAGCGTGAGTGTGAGAAGTAGAGTGAGCTTGTTCATAGGTCTTCCTTTCGTTGGTGAAAGAAATCAAGCTTTTAGGAAGTTATTTCTTTTTTAGAAATGAAAAACGAAAGGGACGCTACCACGTCCCCTTGACTTTATTTGTCGGGGTGAGAGGATTCGAACCTCCGGCCTCTTGGTCCCGAACCAAGCGCTCTAACCGGGCTGAGCCACACCCCGAAAATGTTGCGGAGAGGGAGGGATTTGAACCCTCGGTACGGCTTTTCAACCGTACGGCGGTTTAGCAAACCGCTGGTTTAAGCCACTCACCCACCTCTCCTCTTTGACTTATTATAAAGCAAAGATAAGAAAAATGATCAACCTTTGCAATGAAGTAACAAAATAAGTTTATGATTGGGAATCGATTATTAAAAGCTACAGATTTTTTCGGTCTACATTTTCCAACTCGCATAAGCGATAGATTATTGATCAACATTCTAGGGCAATCCAGTAATTATTCAAATAAAAGTTTTTACCTAGTCGTAATTTTCTTTATTCATATTAACCAACTTTACATATGAGCATAAGAAATGTCTATTGCTCAGTAATTAAGTCTTGTGAAAATGCGTCCGCCTTGTTTAAATATTTTTCTTGACATTAATCAATTTATGGGCTATAATATCGAAACGGTTCGATAAATAATTCTTGATAATTTGGCTAAATCAAATAAAAATTAAATATATTTAGTGAAACGCTTTACTATGAAGCGAAAGCCCACAATAAAAGATGTTGCAAAAAAAGCTGGATTATCAGTGTCGACCGTTTCTTTAGTGTTGAATAACAAAGGGTATGTGAGTGAAGAAAAAAGGCGAAAAGTACTAAATATCATCAAAGACCTCGATTATCATCCCCAGCGAAGTGCGCGAGGACTTGCCTCTAAGCTAAGTGGTAATATTGGATTTATATTAACCGAAGATCATTTTACCCATTCTGAGCCATTCTACACGCGAATTTTTCTTGGAACTGAGATTGAAGCGCGTCATCATAATTATTACGTACTGTTGACCACTGTTTCAAAAAATGTTAAAGAGACTACCGAAGTTCCACGTTTCTTACTCGAACATAATGTAGATGGGGTTATTATAGCGGGGAAAATTGGTTCATCATGGATCGATTACATTCGCGAACGAAACCTTCCATTAGTTCTTATTGATTATGAAAAGAATGAAAAAAACATTTCAACTGTTTTAATTGACAACTTTAATGGTGCAAAAAAAGCAGTTGAGCATTTGATTGGAGGGGGTCATTCTAAAATTGGCTTTATAGGTGGAGATATTGAGCATCCTAGTATTGCTCAACGATATTCTGGATTTCGCCAGACGATCAACGAACGTAACATTCCTATTGAGGAGAACTGGATTAGTATTAGTGAACCAGAGACGCAATCTATCAACGGATACAAAGCAGCGAAAAAAATTTTCCAGAATAAAAATAACATCCCAACAGCTTTATTTATAGCCAATGATGCAATGGCTCTTGGTTGTATGCGTTACCTCAAAGAAATCGGTAAACGTATTCCAGATGATGTAGCTATTGTCGGATTTGATAACGTGGAGATTGGCTTGCTTTCCGAACCACGTCTTACAACAATTAATGTTCATCGAGAAGAAATGGGTAGAATTGCAGTGAAAAGAGTTGTGGAGATGATGAAATCAAAATCAGCTCTTGTAACCAAAACCATCACTCCAGTGGAATTGGTTGTTAGAGAATCATGTGGAATAAAAACACAACATCACTTAACTGATTAAATGTTGGAATGCAAAGGAGGTGACATTGGAACTAAATATTTGAACGTTTGATTTCACAATAATCCATTTATTAACAACAAGGAGAAACAACTATGAATTGGCAAAATATACTACGATGGTTTAGTTCTTTGCTACTGTTCGGTAGTATCGCGGTTATGGCTCAGAATACCAACCTGTTGCCAATGGGAGGATTCGAGAGTGGGAAGCCGTCATTGTGGACAGCCGAGCCGGGTAGCAGTGGAGCGACATTAAGTTGGGCTTCAGATCAAGTTAAAAGTGGCACGCGGTCGTTGAAGATTGAGAAGTCA
>Ga0073934_10000070_pt1:0-80000 | contig 287706 bp, 248 predicted proteins | sample LarsenN4metaG_FD_76834 | JGI IMG/M metagenome (GOLD analysis project Ga0073934, IMG submission 76834) | Hot spring sediment bacterial and archeal communities from British Columbia, Canada, to study Microbial Dark Matter (Phase II) - Larsen... ...
CGCGCATCAGCCTGGAGAGCGCCGCCTCCAGCCGAGCTGCCGACCAGCCCGTTTCGGCGATGGCTTGGCGCATGGTCATGCCCGCGGCTCCACGCCGCACCACGCGGGCCTCCAGTAGCTCCGGATCAAGGTCAGTCTTGAGCCGCGATAGCCACTCTAGCGCCGGCTCCGGCTTCAGGCGCTTCTCTGCCGGCGCGTTGTCCAGCACCACGCCGCCGCCGATCGTCTCCACCGGGGAAAAATGACGGATGATGAAGCGGTCCCCGGGCAGCGCCAGCAGCGGCCCGCGCACGCGCAACTGCGCATATGTATTGCGCCCGGGTTGCAAGACCGCACCGTCATACAGCACGACCTCGGCCACCGTCTCCATCGAGTGGAGGTGCAGATGCACCTGCGCATGGTCATGCAGCGGGCGCGAACTGCGGAGCAGGGAGAGTTCCACGTCGAAGCGCGCGGTGGTCTCCAGCATCTGCGGCGCGGCCAGGGTCATGCCCCGTGCCAGGTCGTCCTTATCCACCCCGGCCAGGTTCAACGCTGTGCGCTCGCCTGCCCTTGCCGCTTCAGAATCTTTGCCATGCACCTGCACGGAGCGCACGCGCGCCCTGCGTCGTGCCGGAAAGATCTCGACTTCGTCATCTTTCTGGATGCTGCCCGCGATCAGCGTCCCCGTGACGACTGTACCGAATCCCTTCATGGTGAAGACGCGGTCGATGGGCAGCCGCACTGGCGCGGTGGCGTCCTTTGCTTGTAGCTGGTCGGCGACGCGGGCGATCTCCGTCTTGAGCTGCTCAAGTCCGGCGCCGGTGGTCGCGCTGACCGAGACCACGGGGCTGCCTTCGAGGAATGAGTTCTTGACCAGGCCGGCGGCTTCCGCCGTGGCCGCAACGAGCATTTCGGCGTCCGCCAAGTCAGCCTTGGTCAGCACCACGATGCCACGCTGCACGCCGAGCAGCCGACATATTTCGAAATGTTCGCGGGTCTGGGGTTTTACGCCTTCGTCGGCGGCGATGACCAGCAGCACCAGGTCGATGCCGCCTGCGCCGGCCAGCATGTTGCGCACAAAGCGCTCGTGGCCCGGGACGTCCACAAAGCCCACGCGCAGCCCCGGCAGCTCCATGTGGGCAAAGCCCAGGTCGATGGTGATGCCGCGGCGCTTTTCCTCGTCCAGGCGGTCGGCGTCGATGCCGGTCAGGGCCTTGACCAACGAAGTCTTGCCGTGGTCGATATGCCCCGCAGTCCCCACGATCACAGACTTGCGTGCCGGCGCCATGCGGCCTTTAGTGTAACGAAAGGAGGGTTTCGGGAGGGGAAGAATGGCCCCGGTGACGGGGCCCAGAAACCCCGCAGGTTCTCGGAGTTTCTGGGCAGCCCTTTGATAGCGTTTGGCTACTACGGGACCGGTACTGCGTTGTACCTTAACTCTGATGCCCTAGTCCTGCCCGGGGTTCGCCCGCGGGGCGCCAGTTTTCCACAGGCGGTTCTACCGCATGCGAAAATAGAAGCGTCCCCCGATGCCTGACTCGACGCTCACCGCCCCCGCCATCACCCCGGAAGTCATCGCCGAACACGGCCTTACGCCCGCTGAGTATCAGAAGATCCTCGATTCGCTGGGCCGGACGCCGACCCTGACCGAACTGGGCATCTTCAGCGTGATGTGGAGCGAGCACTGCTCGTACAAGTCGTCGCGCGTCCACCTGAAGCGGCTGCCCACGCGCAGCAAGCTTGTCTTGCAGGGCCCCGGCGAGAACGCCGGCATCATCGACATTGGCGACGGCTGGGCCTGCGCCTTCAAGATCGAGTCCCACAATCACCCGTCGTTCATCGAGCCCTTCCAGGGCGCGGCCACGGGCGTAGGCGGCATCCTGCGCGACATCTTCACCATGGGTGCGCGGCCGCTGGCGGTGATGGACTCGCTGCGCTTCGGTCCCATCGCGCCCGACGGCAAAACCGACGAAGCCACCCTGCACCGCAACCACTCGATCCTGGAAGGTGTGGTCAGCGGCATCGCCTCCTACGGCAACTGCTTCGGCGTGCCGAACCTCGGCGGCGAGACCCGCTTTGAAGACTGCTACTCGCAAAATCCGTTGGTGAACGCTTTCGCCCTGGGCCTCGTCCGCAAAGACGAGATCTTCTACGCCAAGGCCGCCGGAGAAGGGAACCCGGTCATCTACGTGGGCGCCAAGACCGGGCGCGACGGCATCCATGGCGCCACCATGGCCAGCGAAGAGTTCAAGGAAGGCTCGGAGCAGAAGCGTCCGAATGTGCAGGTCGGCGATCCGTTCCTGGAAAAACTGCTTCTCGAGGCCTGCCTCGAAGCCATGCACACCGGTGCCGTCGTCGGCATACAGGACATGGGCGCCGCCGGCCTCACCTGCTCCACTTGCGAGATGGGCGCGCGCGGCGGCGTGGGCCTGGAGATCGAGCTCGACAATGTCCCGCAGCGCGAGACCGCCATGAACTCCTACGAGATCATGCTCAGCGAATCCCAGGAGCGCATGCTGCTCGTCGCCGAAAAGGGCAGGGAGCAGGAAGTGCTGCGCGTCTTTGAGAAATGGGGCCTCGATGCCGTCGTCGTCGGCCGTGTCATTGAAGACTCGCGGATGCGGGTGCTGCATCATGGCGAAGTCGTCGCCGATATCCCCAACCTTGCCCTCACGGACGAGGCGCCGGTCTATCAGCGCCCGATGGAGCCGTGGCGGCAGACGAAGTTCCCGAGCGAAAAGCCGGCGCACATCTCGCTGGAGCGCCGGAATGAAGACCTGACCGCCGATCTCAAGGCGCTGCTCGCTTCCCCCAATCTGTGCTCCAAGCGCTGGATCTTCGAGCAGTATGACTCCATGGTGCAGACCAACACCGTGGAAGGCCCGGGCGCCGACGCCGGCGTGATGCGCATCAAGGGCACCCAGCGCGGGCTCGCCATGGCGCTCGACGGCAATGGGCGCTGGTGCTACCTCGACCCCAAGCTGGGCGCGATGCACTGCGTCGCCGAAGCCGCGCGCAACGTCGTCTGCGCCGGCGGCAAGCCCGTGGCCGCCACCAATTGCCTGAACTTCGGCAATCCGGAAAAGCCGCTCATCATGCAGCAGTTCTCCGACGTCGTGGATGGCCTGGCCGCCGCCTGCGAAGCGCTTGGCACGCCCATCACCGGCGGGAACGTCAGCCTCTATAACGAGACGCTCGGCGAAGGCATCTACCCCACGCCCGTCGTCGGCGTCGTCGGCATCCTTGACGACATCTCCCACGCCACGCGCTTCCACTTCCAGCGCGAAGGCCGGGATGTCCTCTTGCTTCACGCTTCTGCGGCCCAGCCAGACGCCATCAAAAGCTTTGGCTCATCTGAGTTCGCCAAGCATGTCCTGGGTGCGACTTGGGGCCTGCCGCCCGCGCTCGACCTGAAGGAGGAAGCCGCGCTGCAGTCCTTGGTCCTCGACCTGGTCCGGCAAATGCTCATCGAATCCGCCCATGACTGCGCCGACGGCGGCTTGGCCGTGGCGCTGGCCGAATGCGCCTTCCCGCAGGGCATGGGGGCGAAGGTCGACCTGAAGTCTCCCGGCTCAAACCTGCTGGCTCTTTTTGCCGAGGACGCCACCCGCGTGGTCATTTCTTGCGACCCGAAAAACACCGCTGCCATCCAACAAATGGCGGTAAAATCCGGGCTGGCAGCAGACCTTCTCGGTCAAACAACGAAAGACAGACTGGAGATCAGTGTGGACGGCAAGCCGGCCATCGCCGCTGCAGTGTCAGAGCTGAAGAGCACTTGGGACTCGGCCCTCGAACGCGCCCTCCACCCCGACACGCGCGAGCATCTCGTACCGGAAGTTTTGCAGAAGAGCTGAATGATTACGTACCCAGTTTTTGTAGTCGATCAGAATTCAGAAGCTGTGAGGTTTGACTCAGAAGCTGATCTATTGGGCCAGCTCGAAGCTATAGACGTCGAAGAAGGCGAATATGACGCGTGGGATTCGACGGGGCAAGCGCTAGAGTTGAAGGCATATGGCGTCGGAACATGGAATGCCGGGACTTTTGGGATATTCCCGACCGGTAATGCTGGTGATTTGGAGAAGTTCGAGCGGGTTCGTGCTTCTGCGCGACTCTACAGGCGATAGGAATGTTCCTCGATAACGACAAATTTCGCGAAGAGTGTGGCGTGATGGCCGTCTACGCCAATCCTGAGGCGTCGACGCTCACCTATCTCGGCCTGCATGCGCTGCAGCACCGCGGGCAGGAATCGGCCGGCATCGCCTCCACCAACGGCACCACGGTCTACGTGCACAAGGCCATGGGCCTGGTCATGGACATCTTCACGGAAGCGGTCCTGGAGCGCCTGCCCGGCTCGCTCGCCATCGGCCACACGCGCTACTCCACCACCGGCGACTCGGCGCTGCTCAACGCGCAGCCTATCCGCGTGGACTGCAACAAGGGCATGATCGCCCTTGCCCATAATGGGAACCTGGTCAACGCGCTCGACATCCGCACCCGCCTGGAAAAGGCCGGCTCCATCTTCCAGACCACCAGCGACACCGAGGTGGTCGTGCATCTCATCGCGCAGTCCAAGGAAGAGACGCTGGTCGATGCCATCGCCGACGCGCTGCGCCGCCTGGAGGGCGCCTTCTCGCTGGTCATGATGACGCGCGACCGCATCTTCGCTGCGCGCGACACCCGCGGCTTCCGCCCGCTATCGATGGGCCGCATCGTCTCCAACGACAACACCCGCCCGGACACCGTCGTCTTTGCCTCCGAGTCGTGCGCCTTCGACCTGATCGGCGCGCGCTTCGAGCGGGACGTGAAGCCGGGCGAGATGATCGTCGTCGGGCCGGAGGGCGTGCACTCGCGCTTCTTCGGCGAAAAGCGCAAGCAGTCGTCCTGCATCTTCGAACACGTCTATTTCTCGCGCCCGGACAGCAAGATCTTCGGCCAGCCGGTGCAAATGAGCCGTGAGGCGCTTGGAAGGCAGCTCGCGAAGGAAGCGCCGTGCGACGCCGACATCGTGGTGCCGGTGCCGGACTCCGGTGTAACGGCCGCGTTGGGGTATGCCTCTGAGACCGGCCTGCCCTTCCGCTTCGGCCTGATCCGGAATCACTATGTTGGCCGGACCTTCATCGAGCCGGAGCAGCGCGTGCGCGACTTCGGCGTGAAGCTGAAGCTGAATCCCGTGCGCAGCCTGCTGGACGGACAGCGCGTGGTGCTCATCGACGACTCCATCGTCCGCGGCACGACCAGCCGCAAGATCGTGCGCATGGTGCGCGACGCCGGCGCCAAGGAAGTCCACCTGCGCATCTCCTGCCCGCCGACCGTCTCGCCCTGCTTTTACGGCGTGGACACGCCGGAGAAGTCGCAGCTCATCGCCGCCAACAAGAGCATCGCGGAGATTCGCGACTACATCGGCGCGGACTCGCTCGCCTATCTCTCGCTCGAGGGCATGAAGCAGGCCTGCGGCGAAGGCGAAAAGACTACGTACTGCACCGCCTGCTACACCGGCATCTATCCCACTGAGTTCGTCGACCTGAAGGACCTGAAACCAGCGCCGGCGTTACGCTAGCCGGCGTGGATTGACAGCCAGCCTATAATTCCACCCCGTGTCCCCCACCAGAGACTTTGCCCACGTCAGTCTTGCCCTCGCTCGCCTGATGAGCGAGGCCGAGACGCCTGCCCAGTTCTTCCCCGAAGTGCTGCGGCTACTGGGGGAGTCCTTCGGCTGGCAGTTCGCGGCGCTATGGCGCGTGGACTACGACAATCTCGAGATGGTGAACGTCGCCACCTGGACGCAGCCGGGCAAGTCGTTCCCGACCTTTGAAGACATCACGCGCCGCCGCCACTTCCAGATCGGACTTGGGCTTCCCGGCCGCGTGTGGCAGGAGCGCCAGGCGTTCTGGGTCGAAAAACTTCAGTTGGACGACAACTTCCCCCGTCTCCCGATGGCGATCTCCGAAGGGCTCAAGAGCGCCGTCGGTTTTCCCGTGCGGGTCGGCAAGCAGGTGTTGGGCATGGCGGAGATGTTCCGGACCGAGCCCTCGCCCCGCGATGAAGAGTTGGTTGATTTTCTGAAGCTCGTCGGCGGGCAGATCGGGCTGTTCCTGGAGCGCATACGGGCGGACGAAGACCTGACCAGTGCTGAGGCGCACTATCGCCTGCTGGTGGAGAAGGCCATAGAGCCCATCGTGACCATCGATGAGGAGAGCAACATCCTGTTCGCCAACCGCGAGATGGAGAAGCTCTTCGGCTACTCCCAGGGAGAACTCACCACCAGCAAGCTGACCGTTCTCATCCCCGAGCGCCTGCGCGCGCGGCACGAGGCGGGCCTGCGCCGCTACGTCCAGACCGGGGTACGCGGCATCACCTGGGACGGAGTGGTGCTGCCGGCGCTGCACAAAGATGGCACGGAGTTTGACGTCTACATCCGCTTCGGAGAGTTCATGCGCGGGACGCGAAGGCTGTTTTCCGGCTACATCCGCCGGGCGGAGGGTGGAACGCCCAAGTGAGGCTGGTCAGGCCGCGACCAGGACCTCATCGTTCCGCATTCGCTCCTGCGTTACGCGGATGACTTCCGGGGTCGCCTCACGCAGAGGCAGCGGCGGGATGACCGTCATCGTCGCCAGCGTGCGCTCGAGATCGAAGTAGGCCCGCCGGCACTCGCGCATGAAATCTTCCGGGTACTCCGGCTTGCGCGCGCGCGCGGCCTCCACATCCACATCCAGCAGGTACGCGATGTCGGGGCGCGGCACCAACGCGTGCACCGCCTGCACAAACCACCGGGTGAGCGGGTTGCGCAGCGGCAGGTTCGCCAGCTCGTCGTAGATGTAGCGGTCCATGATGACGACATCCGCGCCGCTGCGGCTGGCATGTCCAGCCACGAGGCACAGGTTCGCGGCATCGAGCGCGTAGAGTGCGTGCCGGGCGATCGTCAGATACCACTTGCGGACGTTCTTGTCCCGGCGGGCCACCGGCTTGCCCGGCGCGCCAATGCCTTTCTCGCTCTTGTAGACCTTGTGGACGAAGCCTTCGCGCCAGCGGGTGCCGACCACGACATCGTCCCAGAAGGCGAGCGTCTGCACCCGTAACCCGCGCTCTTCGAGGTGCGCACGCAAGGCAGCAATCTGCGTGCTCTTGCCCGAGCCGTCTAGCCCGGAGAAAGAGATCAACAGCGGTCGCATGGCTGCGTTATTGCGTTGCGTTCGGCGGACGCGAGGGCGAACTCTTGCTCAACGCGTACGCGGTGCCGATGGCCACGCCGCCCGCGGCAATCAGCCCCAGTTTGAGCAGGAACGACCGCACCTGGCGCTGCTTGGCCGGCGCAATGGCCGTGCCCGCGGGGCGAGATGCCGCTCCGCCCGCCGTGGTCGCCTTCTCCGCGGCCGCCGCGCCCAACGGCTGGGGGGTGCCTTGTGTCGCAGGCTGCTGCGTCGTAGACGCCTGCGGCACCGGCTTGCCGTCCGGGCCGATGACCACCGTGCTCGGCTGCTGTTGCGTGCTCGGCGCGTTCGGCAGCGGTTGCTCACCTTCACGCGGCGGCGCGGTCGGCTGCGGCTGCAGCGGTCCCGGCGACACCTGCTGCGGGACCGTGCTCTGGCCCTCCAGCGGGCGTTGCGGCGCGCTCTGCTGCGCCGGCGCCACGCTGCTCAGGCATAGGCCCGCGATCAGCGTCAGGATGATGGTGCGAGTGGGGAACAGTTTGGCTCGCATTTCTTACCTCCAAAAGTCTTACGTCTGTGGTCCGCTCAGGTTCTTGGCCAGTGCCTCGGCCAGTCCCGGTTTTTCCTTCTTGGGCAGCAGGCGTTTCACGTCAGCTTCGCGGTCGTAGATGTTCATCAACCGGTTGCAGGCGTAGCTCCACAGGTTGCGCAAGTTGGTCTGGTACCAGCAGCACTCGTCCATGCGCGGCGAAAACCCGCACAGCATGTTGAACGTGCCGCTGACGATCAGCGGCGAGACCAGCATCGCCGCCGCTAAGCGGTGATTGCCTTCCAGGATGGTCACCGGCTGCGTCTCGTCCTTGCCGATCAGCAGCACCGTGCCCGGAATGCTCCGGTCCGCCTGGAATCTGTAGCGCAGTTGCTGGATCTTGGCGATGACCTGATCGCCGCCGTCCTGGTATCGGCGCTGCCGGATGCGATCGACCACGTCGCCGATCGAATAGCTGCCGTTGGAGATCTTGCGCCAATGCGCCCTCGGGAAGACATGAACGTTGCGCAGGTCGCTGGGCTCGATCTTCACCCGCCACCACTGCGTGTCACGCGGCAGCTCGCGCCACATGTGCCCGCGGCGTCGGTAGAGCAGCGCCCGCCGGATGGCGTTCTCCTGGGCGTTCGAGAGGTCCGGCTTCAGCACGTAGCTTTCAAACTGGTCCCGGTCCTTGTTGTACTCCGGTTCATGGGACTCGTTCTTGAGGAACTCGGCGATGGCCTCGGCCTCAGAGACGGCAAACAGCTTCCTCATGCGGCCTCCTTCAGCGACGAAGCGGGGCGGCGCGCCGTGAGCTGCCGCAGGAACGGGAGCGACACTGCCACCAGCAGTGACGCCATGACCACTAGTTGCACCTGCACTACCTGGCGCAGGCTTTCATGGAACACGCTGATCGCCACCACCATCAGCCCGCTGAAGGCGAGCTGCAGCCAGCCGGTGTTCACGATCTTGCGCGACATCTCGTATGTCATCAGGACCACGCTGAGCGCATAGAATCCGGTCGCCATCGCGTATAGGCTCAGCAACCGCTCTGCCTCCAGGAACCCGTGTCCGAACAGCAGGCCCACGATCGTGCGTGGGAACAGCGCCATGATGGCCGTATAGATCACGCTAATGCCGAACACCAACATCAGCGGCGTGAGCAAGACCTGGTTGTCCTTGGTCTCCGGCTCGGCCCCCGCGCTGACCGGGAACATCGCGCTTACGATGGACCAGGCCGCAAAGTAGAGCAGGCGACCGACCAGGGCGACCGCCGCGTAGAGACCGGCCTCCGTCGGCGCAAAGAAATGCTTCACCAGCAGGATGTCTATGTTGCTCAGCACCACCTGCCCGACGAAGAAGACGATGACCTGCATCGCTTCACGGAACGATGCGGGTACCACCGGCTGGTCTGATGCCTCGCGGCTGAACTGCAGGCGCACCACCGCGAAGGCCGCCAGCAGGGAAGCGGCGATGCCGCCCACGGCGCCGAACGTTCCGAAGCCGACCAGGACCAGGAACACGGCCGAGACGAGCTTCACGAGCGCCTCCAGCACGAAGTTCCCGCTGAGCTGCCGGAAAGAACACATCCCCTGGAGCACTCCGCGCTTTACTCCCAGCGCGGGGTAGAACATGAGCCCGATGCCCAGCAGCACCACCAGCCAGGGCGAGGGAAGTCGCAACAGTCCGGCAATGATCGGGCTAGCGATGATCACGCCAACGCCCACCGCCGCGCCGATGATCCACGCCCGCCGCATCAGGCCGTCATGGATGAACGCCCGGCCCGCGGAGGAGGAGTTGCGCGCCGTAAATTTGGCGCAGACCAGTTGGAAAGAGAGCGTGACTGCCGACGCCAGCAGAAGCAATGTCGCGACGGCGGTGACGTGGCCGAACTCGGCCGGGCCCAGCAGCCGCGCCATGGAGACGTTGTAGCCAAAGTTGGCGACGCTCACCATACCGGAGCCCAGCAGCATGATCAGGCTGCCGCCCAGCACCAGCGTGGTCCGCTCGCGCAGGGCGCGGGGCCAGCGCAGGATGCGGCGCGAGGCCATCCGCGGCAGCGGCACGACTTGGGGTTCGCTCGTCATTGAGGGCCTTATGCGGCCAGCGGTTGCGCTTCTTTGCGCCGGATCGTATTCGGCAGGAAGGCGCTGTAACTCCGTGCCGCGTCGGTGCTGGTCTGGTAGATCTCGAACAGACGGTCCGTACGCGTCATCTCCAGGACCACGGCGGCCTGCGGCGACACCGCCGCCAGCTTCACGTCGCCGTCGCGGCGCATCGCTTCTGACATGCAATGCAGCAGCACCTCGACGCCGGCGGCGTCCAGGCGCGTCACCTGAGAGAGGTCGAAGACCAGTTGCGGCCGGTCCGCGTGCAGCATCGGTTGCACGTCCCGCAGAAAGGCGCGCGACTCCTTCAGGTTCATCACCGCCGGCATGCGCTTCACGACTACGGGCCTACTGGTTTCCATATCTCTCCATCACAAGTTCAGGTCGCAACGGTGCAGTTTCATTGATGACACTTGGCGCAAATTCGTTGGTGCGCGTCGACGTTTCGGGGATCGGGGACGCCCCGCCTCCCTGGGTCAGGCCGCGCCAGAACTGCAGCGGCACATAAGCCGCCAAGGACGCCGCCTTCGCCAGCACGCGTACCCCGGCGTTGTGCGCCGACTCCGTCACCAGGGCCGGGTCATGGATCTCGACCGCCACCCGTCGCTTCAGGTCGAATACCTTCTTCGCGCCAACGACTGTCTGCGTCAGGTCCAGTCCCGCGCCGACCATGGCGAACGGCAGCACCGTGCTGTTCTCGATGACCGTGCCGCAGTCGACTGCGCTGTGGTGCTCGAGCGACGAGCCGCGGGTGATCACTGCTCCCGTCCGCACCCGCGCCGCTTTGCCGATGTAGAGCGGCGCCACCAGTCGCACTCCGGCGTCCACCCGCGCGCGTTCTCCCATCCATACACCCGGCCGGACCTCACGCCCCACCGGACGAACGCCGCAGCGCAGGTGCAGGCCGTCCTGGGCGATCTCCCGCAGGTCCGCGGCGGAGCGTAGCGGATGCACATACTCTTCATCGCTTAAGGGATAACGCGCCGTCTCCAGGCGCGTGTGCAGCAGCCGGCTGTGGAACAGGAACTCGACGTCGCGCTGGAACCGCGGGTCGACCACATACACGTCCAGCGGCTCGGTTGCCTTGGCCCACGCCCGCGTCACGCGTTCGCCGCTGCTCTCGTGCGCGGCAAAGAGCCGGCGCCAGTCGATCTCGCAGTAGCGATTCAGGCGCCCCAGCAGCAGGGCATCCGCGCCCCCAGCCAGCGCCGCATAGGCATCCCGGGCATCGTCTTCGATCGTTTCTGGAGACGACTTAACGAACTTCACGCGGCCGTCGAACTGGGGCGCTTCCGCGTGGCCGAACGCCGTCACCACCGTGACCTCACTCACGCCCGCCGCCTGCAGAGCGTCCGCCATGCGCACGCACAGGGGCGCGCCCAGCACATCAAGCTGGGCGAGAGGCAATGTGTCTTCCTGCTCGATGAGCAACAGCGCCTTTACGACCATGGCACCCACCTCGGCGCGGCGGCGCGGAAGAGCATGGAGCGCGAGGGCACCCAGCCCGGGATCTTGCGGAAGCGCGCGATCGGCCGCAACGCCTGCGTCCGGTGATGCAGGTCGAACGACCGCAGGTACTTGCGCATGATCAGCGGCATGGTCTGGCGCAGCGCGGCATAGAAGTTCTGCTCCGCCATCTCGCGCAGCCGCTCTTCGTTTTGCAGCAGGTTGATGGTCGTCTCGGCCAGCGCGTCGGAATCGCCGGTCTCATAGAACTCCACCGCCAGGTCTTCGTCCTGGGCCATTTCGCGGAAGTCCGGGATGTCAGCGCAGATGATCGGCACGCCATACTCGCAGGCCAGGTGTGCCACGCCGCTCGATCCTGTCGCCGACGAATACGGCATCACCATCACCGACGCCTTCTTGAACAACTCCGGGATCTGCTCCTCTTCCAGGTAGCCGGTGAAGCGCACATACGGGCTCCCGGCATAGCGCTCCGCTACCGATTCCACATAACCCGGCGTCATCGGGTGATTGCCCCCGGCGACCACCAGCCGCGCATTGGGCACCTTCTCGATGACCTTCCCGAATGACTCCAGCAGCAACTCCAGCCGCTTGTAGGTGCCCCACTTGCCGAAGGCGACCACGCGATGCTCCTCGCGGCCCCGCAGCGACAGGTCCGGGAACTCCGGTCGCGCGCTCAGGATGCCGTGCGCCCGGAAGTGCACGTTGTTCCCGCGATACTTCTGCATCAATGTGCGCCGGTACGCCGGCAGCAGCACGCTGACGGAGTTGGCCATCAGCAGCAGCCGGGTGAAGATGTTGCCCGCCAGGCGATAGATCTTCTGGAAGCGCACGCCGCCGTCATTCAGGTTGATGTTCTCCATCAGGTGGTGGAGCGTGATGTGCGTGTAATAGCCGCTCAGCCGCGTCAGCAGCGGCGTCAACAGCCCGATCGCCGCCGGCAGCGGCTTGTCGCCGAAGGTGGAGAACAGCAGGTTGAACCACACCACGTCCGGCTTGCAGTCGCGGATCGCGCGCAACAGCTTGAATGGGTTGGCGAAGGAGTTGAACTCCCAGACGCGGGTAACGTCGAAGCCTTCCAGCTCTTCCACGGCGCCGTCCTGCTTGTCGGCGAGCAAGGTCACGCTCAAGAGCGGATCAGCCTGCAGCTCTCGCGCGATGTGGTACCCGTATTCGCTCAAGCCGCGACGGCTGGGCGGGAAAGCGCTTACCAGACAGATCTTCATGGGCCCCTCTGGCTCTTAAAAGAGCGACACTCGCACCACCGGTCGGAATTGCGAGCTGCCGCGGCCAGTAAATTTGAAAAACTGCGCTTGTTGCACCCCGAAGGAGATCTTGATCGGATACTCCACCGGGACTATGCCAAATCCATCGCTCGAGCTGGAACGGAACGGCTTCACATAAGAGATGAGGAACCGGCTCTGTACGTTGTCATAGTCGTGAATGTTCATGCCGCGCTGGAAGGCAAAGTTCCCCTCAAACGCCCAGCGCGGGCTGGGACGGTAGTCAAAGGCCACGCTCGGCGCCATCGCCTGCGCGGTCACATATTCCAGGTCCTGCACGCGCCAGGAGCGTATGTAATTGCCCAGCACGGTCAGCTTGAAGTTCTCGCCGAACTTGCGTTCGATGCCGGCATAGGTGTTTGTGCTGAAGAACTCCCGCACCAGCGGCTCAAATTTGTGGTCCCGGGCCGACCAGCCGGTGATGAGCCCAGTGCGTCCCCACGGACGGGCCACCGTGAACTCCACCGAGGCTCCCAGCTCCCGCGACCGAAGGTCACGCAGGCTGAATGGGCCGGATTCATGGAAGGCGCTGCCTCGCAGCGTCAGCCAATTGCCGATCGGCGACGTGGTCAGGTACAGGTACTGCCGGAACAGGTTCTGGTTGACCGCGATGGGCGACTCGCTGTCCCGCCGGAGGGTGAACTGGATGCCGGCGTCCATAGTCACCCGGCTGCCGAACAGGCTCAAAGACGGGATCGCACCCGCATGGAATGCCGTATCCACCGTGGCGCGCTTGATCGGGTCCACCTCGAACGGCACGGAGACCTCTCCGCGGTCCGTGCGGACATGCATGCCCATCACCACCGGCGGCATTCCGGCCCGCTCGTAGCGGAAGCGGTTGCTCATGAGCAGCTCGGTCGAGGAGCGCGGTGAGATGACCACACCCGTGCCATTGAAGGCCGCGACCTGCGCGTCCAGCATATAAACGGTGGCGTCTTCAAAGATGCCGCGCATGCCGACTTCGCTCGACGTGGTCATCCCCAGGCGCTCGATCCTCTTGCCGACCTCGGCCGCCGTGTCGTACTCGTTGCGGAGCGCGCGGTCATCGTCACCGCCCATCGCCCGTGCCCGCGAGAAGGCGAACAGGGCATTGGTCGAGTCATGCCGCTGCCGGAAGATGGCGCCGCGCGTCACCATGTAGTCGTAGTTCGTGAGGTAACCTGCGGGGTCGCCCAGTGACGCCAGCTCGGCCTCTGCCTGGCGTGCGTTGCCCATGGCCAGGTAAGTGTTGGCCAGGCCGATGGCGACCGGCTCTTCGCCCGCCCCCGCGGTCCGCGCAAACTCGAAGTACTTGCGCGCCAGGTCAAAGTCGTAGGCGCTCAGGAAGATGTTCGCCGCTTCCACCAGATTGTCGGCCGTGATCGGCTGCGCCTCGCCGATGCGCGATTCGGCAAAGGCCAGCGCCACCTGCTGCTTTGCGTCGTCGAACTTGCGGTCGCGCAGGAAGAGGCGGGCAATGGCCATGCGCGCATCCACGCGGCTGGCGTCGATGGCCTGCATTGCGCGGGTGAACCGCTCCATCGCCGCGTCGGTCTCGCCCGTGTACATCAGGGCTTCGCCCGTGGCGAGCAGCACACCGCTGTAGTCGGAACCTTCCTTTTCCGCTTCACGCACGTAGCGGTAGGTTTCGTCGGTGTTTCCGAGTCGAGCATGGGCATTCGCCATCTGCGCGTAGATGAACGGGTCGTCGGGTGAGAGCCGCAGCGCATTGCTCAGCGTGCCGACGGCGTCGCGATAGCGGCGCGCGTGGTACTGCGTGTCCGCTAGCGCCATGTAGAGGCCCAGGTCGTCGGGTGAGTACTTCAGCGCCTTGAGATAGTGCTGCTCGGCCTTGTCCATCACCCGCTGCTGGCGATAAGCCGTGGCCCGCACCAGGTTGGTGGCCGCGGATTCGCCCAGCGCCGCCTCCGCGACTTCCACATGCTGCAGCGCGCGGCCCGCATGCTTCAGTTGCAGGCTGGAGAACGCGATGCCCAGATGCGCCACGCCATTGTCCGGACTCAGCTTAAGCGCGGTGTCGAAGTCCGCCAGTGCCCGCTCGGAATCCTGCAGGTCGTTGAGGATATAGCCGCGGTTGATGTAGGCCTCGGCCATCTTCGGCGCCTTTTCGATGGCGCGGGTGTAATCATCCAGCGCGAGCGAAAGCAACTGGCCCTGCTTGTGCACGTGGCCGCTCAGCAGCGGGAAATTCGCCTCCCACGGCAGGATCAGCTCGTACTTCGACGTCAGCGCCAGCACATCGTCATAGCGGCCCAGGTTGTAGAGGTCGTAGGCGAGATAGACCGAGGCGTTCCGGTCCTTCGGCAGCTTCTCGAGCACCTTGTAGCCCATCTGCGCCGACTCGCGGAACTGGCCGTTGTGGAACATGACCCGCATCTGCTCGCGCATCACGCGCGGATCGTCGAGCATGGGCCCTTTCGCGCGCTCGATCCACGTCTTCGCCAGGTCGAACTTGCGCTCTTCGATGGCCGCGTTCGCTCCGCCGGCCACTACCACCGGGCTGTTCGGCGCCAGCTTGTAGGCCTTCTCGTAATGCTCCAGCGCCGGCGCGAACTTGTAGATGGCGGTGTACATGTCGCCCAGGGCCAGGTGCGGCACATGGTCGTCGGGGTAGAGCCGCGCCATCTCCAGGAAGTACTTCTGCGCCAGCTCGATGTTGTTCGCCTCGCGCGCGATGAAGCCCAGGCCCTCGAGCGCGTAGCGGTTGCGCGGTTCCTTCTGCAGGACCGTCTCGTAGATCTGCTTGGCCTGGTCGCCGCGCTTGGTCTGCCACAGGAGGTTGGCGTACTGCAGCTCGATGTTCAGGTTCGCCGGATCGAGCTGCCGGGCTTCCTTCAGGTCGGCCTCCGCGCCCGCGAAATCCTGCGAGCCGCTGCGGATCGAGGCCCGCACGCGGAGAAACTCCGCTTTCTGCGGTCCGTTGACCTCGATGCGGCTGATCTCGTCCTGGGCCAGCGCCAGTTGCTGCTTGGCCGCGGCGTCATCGCCCTGTCCGCGATACAGCTCGGCCAGGTTCAGCCGGATCTGCACCGGGAACAGCGGCCCTTCGGCCACGCCCTCGGACATCCGCGCCAGCGCCAGGTTGTACTCGCGGATCGCGTCCTGCGGACGGTTCTCCTGCCGCGCCATCAGCGCCTTGAGGGCATGCAGGCGGTAGTGGTCGGCGTCGATCTTCTCCGCGCGGGTCAAGTACTTCTTGGTGCCTGCCGTGTCATTGAGCCGCTGATAGGCCGCCGCTGCGCTCAACTGGTAGCCGATCTGCTTCGGCTCCATGTCGGCGACGCGCGCATAGGTGGTGGCCGCGTTCTTCAGCTCGCCCGCCATCTCGTAGGTGAAGGCTAGGTCGCCGAGCACGTCCGGCTTCATGCGCGGGGCGCTGCGCAGCGTCTCGATGGCTTCCTTGTACTGCTTGCTCTCGCGATAGAAATTCGCCACCGCGCGGAAGATGTCTGTGTTCTTCGGGTCGCGCGCCTTGGCCTGGTCCAGCAACTGCTTGGCGCGCTGCGGCTGCTTCAGCCTCATGTAGGCCATCGCCATCATGACCTCGACATGCGCCGAAGGCTTGATGGACTCCGCCCGCTGGAGATAGGTGAGGCCCTGCTGTGTGTCGCCGCTCTTGATGAACAGCTCACCGGCGACCATCAAGTCGGTCACGCGGTTCGGATTTGCCGCCAGCACCTGCTGCAGCAGTTTCTTAGCCTCGTCGACGCGGCCCATCCGTTCGTAGGTCTGGGCCAGGCCGGACATGCCGTCGGCGCTGCCCGGGGTCCGGGAAAGGCCCTGCCGGTAACCTTCCACCGATTCGCGATACCGGCCCGCCAGTCTGGCGGTGTAGCCGTAGAGGAACCAGAGCTTTGCGTCCTGCGGCGCGGCCTGGACTGCGCGTCGGGCGTAGGTGGCTGCCGCCGCGTGATTGCCGCGGCGCAGGGCGTCCTCCGCCGCGCGCGCGTTGCGCCCGACCTCGATGCTGCTGCCCCATCCCAGCGATTGGCTCGCGGCCGGCTTGGAGGCCTGCCCCGGCCGCTGTTGCGCCGGCTTTTGCGCCTCCGGTTGCTGGCCTTGGATCTCAAACGTCTGCGCCGACGCGGACGTCAGCGCCGTCATCAGGGCGAAGGAAAGAATCAGGGGATGCTTCTTTTCCAGGACTGCCATGTTTTTCACGGGACCACTTTTCGTGCGCGACGGACCGCTCCGCTTGCGCGGCCGCCGGCGAGGAAATCCTTCGTACTGTTGCTGGGTTCCTTGGTTCCGGCTCTTTCTTCCGGAACAGGGGAGTGTGATGCCTTCCAGCCGCCTTGGGATTGCTCAGGGACTAAGGCCCGCGCCGGGCCGATTTACATGCCCTCGGCGGCTCAACTCGGCAAACCCGCTGCCCGGATTTTGAATCCCACGGGTCGTCTAGTGAAAATGCGGAGGAGTCCCGTGCAGTCCCAATCGTCCCCTGCGATGTCGGAGCGCGATGTCTCGCGTTCCATCCCCCTGCTTGGCATCCTGCTGATCGCGGCCGCCGTCCACGGCCCGCTGCTGCTGATGCAGTTGCCCGCCGGTTCGTATGACGCGAACACCCACATGTTCTTTGCCCAGCACTATTCGAATAGCTGGTTCGACCCGTGGAACGAGAAGTGGTTCGCCGGCTTCTCCCAGACCACCTATCCGCCGCTGGTGCACCAGTGGATCGCGCTGTTCTCCAAGGTCCTGGGACTGAAGCTCGCCTACATGTTCGTGCAGATGTGCGTGCTGCTGCTGCTGCCGGTCGGCGTCTACCGCTACGCCCGGCTCTGGGTGGAGGAACGCGCCGCCGGATATGCCGCGCTGGGCTCCATCTTTCTCGGGTCGCTGGCCATGCTCGTCTATCAATCCGGCCAGCTCCCCACCACCACGGCCGCCGCGCTGACGCTGAACGCCCTGCCGTTCTTCTACAACTGGAACCGCACGGCATCCTTCGGTTCGCTCATCAAGGGCGTGCTCCTGGTACTGACCGCGGCCGCGGCGCACCACGTTACTGTGCTCTTCGGCATGATCCTGTTTGCGACGCCGGTTCTTGTGCTTTCGCTGCTTGATCGCCGCGACCACGGAGCGTCCTCGGCCGGAACTGTCAGCCGCGCCGCTATCTTTGGCGTGGCCTCGGTCATCGGCGTGGCCATCGTGCTGTTGCCGTACTGGGTCTCGCTGCTCGAGAACCCCATCCGCCAGCTTCCCATCCCGCACAACAGCCGCGAGAACTACTTCCTCAACCCGCAGATCGGATTGAACTACTGGGTCATCCCGATGGGCGCCTTGATCCTCGCGCTGCCGTACATCTTCATTCGCGGGGTAAGCGACCGCCGGTTGCGGCCGCTCTTCTTCGGCTTCTACCTCACGCTCATCCTCGGCCTGGGCGGCACCACGCCGGTGGGCAAGATGCTTCTCGGGCGCGCCTTCGAAGTACTGACCTTCGAGCGCTTCACCTTTTGGGCCACGTTGATGGCGATGCCGTTCGTGGGTCTGCTGGCCATGCGGCTCATCCAGCGCTACCAGTTGAAAGCCGTCGTCAGCCTGTGGATCGCGGCTGTATTCACGTTTGCGCTCGCGGTCTCATGGATGACTTTCCGTCCCATCACCGCGGCACCGTTCGACTCTGAGCCCGTCGTCAACTTCCTCAACCGCGACGACCACAACAAGTATCGCTACCTGCTGCTCGGCTTCGGCGTGGAGTTCTCCGAGGTCGGCATCCGGGCGAACGCCGCCACCGTGGACGGCGACTACAACTCCGCCCGCCTGCTCCCTGAGCTGACCGAATACGGCGCTGCCCGGCTCGACAACGCCAAGTATTACGGCGCGGCGGGCATGGAGTCGCTGCGCGCCATGCTCAAGCACGCGAACCAGTACGGGCTGAAGTACATCTTCGTCCGCGATCGTTACTACGAGCCGCTCATCGCCTTCGCCGGCTGGCGCCAGGCGGAAGCCTATGACAACGGCAATGTCACCCTCTGGGTGAAGGAAGACGTGCCGCCGGCGCGACCCACCGAGCGCCGCGGCGCCGCCACGGCCTTCATGGGACTGATGTGGGGCATCTTCCCCGTGGCCTTCAGCATGGTCACGATGCTGCTCTTGCTGCTATGGCCGGAGCGGCGACCGGTCGCCACCACCGTTTCATTCCCGGCCGCGGCCGCCAGCCGCGTTGACGAGCCCCTGCTCCGGGAGGCCAAGTAAACATGAAATATCTTTCCGCTCTTGTTTTCGCCGCGATCCTTGTCGTCCTCATCGGCGTGAACGCCTTGCGCGCCAGCCGCATGACGACCTCCACCAGCACGCCGGAAGCGACCGTGCGTTCCTTCTTTGACCGCGTGAAGGCCCGCGATCTCAACGGCGCGTATGCCATGGTCTCGGCGCGCAGCAACCTCGACCTGGGCGTCTTCAGCCGCGACATCGGCGGCTCGCACGGCAGCCTCAAGACCTTTTCGACGCTTTGGGGCGTGGAGACTCGCGTCCTGCGCCAGTCGGACACTGAAGCCGACATCCGCGCCGACCTCACTTGGTCGACCGCCGTCGGCCAGTTGAAGGAAAGCCGCGACCTTAAGGTCGTCAACGACGAAGGCAAATGGAAGGTTCTCTGGCAGGCGGCCAAGGAAGAGCGCGTGCCGCCGCAGGTCATTCCCGTGAACTATCTGCGTTGGGACATCGTCCACCGCGGCGCGGAGGATGACTGGGGCGCGCAGAACGTGGAAGCGCCGCGCGTGCGCATCGTCTCCATGAATGCCGTGGAGCGCGATGGCAACGTCATCATCCTGGGCGAAGTCGTGAATGAGGACACCGTGCCCGGCTTCGTCACCGTCAACGCAGTGCTCATCGGCAAGGACGGCAATCCCATGAAGCAGGAGAGCAGCTTCGACAAGATCTCGCACACGCTCCTGCCCAAGGAAGTCTCGCCCTTCCGCATCGATTTCCCCAAGACGAAGCTCGCGGACGTGAAGTCCGTGCGCATCGATCCGACCACGCTTCTCGTGCCCGCCTCGGCCGACCCGGTCATCGGCGTGCTCAACCAGCGCCTGGAGAAAGACGCGAAGAACGACCGCGGCGCCAGCGTGCTGCGCGGCGAGCTGGTCAATCAGAGCGGCCAGACGGTGAACATCCCGCATGTGCTCGCGACCTACTATGACAATTCCGGCAAGGTCATCTGGGTGGCCGACGCCTATGTCGATCGTGCGCTGCTGCCGCAGACGCCGATCCCCTTCGCTGTGGAGCTGCACCCCGACGTGGCACAGAAAGTCCACAGCTACCGCGTGACCGTGAACCACTACACCATCGACAGGACGTAGCCATGCGCGCATTGATCCTCTTTTTGGTGTTCACACTGACGGTGGCAGCCCAGGACCTTTCGCTCCCGGGCGACCTCACCGCCGGCTCCGACCTCACTTTGAAGTCGCCCGGTGATGGCACGCTCTATCTCACGGGCCCGGGCACCGCGGTGAAGCGCGAGCTGAAGTCCGGTGAGGACGTGACGATCGCCGGTGAGCACCTGCGGCATTCCGGCATGTACTTCGCGGTCGTGAAGCAGGGTTCGTCAGTGCGTTCGCACAAGTTCTTCGTCGCGCCCGCCGCTGCTGCCGACATCAGCTTCCTGGCGCGCCCGTCGCGCGTTCCGGTCTCCGCGCCGGACGCTATCCGCGGCACCGCCTTTGTCTTTGACCAGTACGCAAACCTGGTCACCGTGCCCGCGCCGGTGAAGTTTGAACTCTCAGTGCAGGGCGGTGGCCAGTTCAGCCAGACCGTGACCACGCGCGATGGTGTGGCGTGGGTGAAGGCCAGCTCCGGACGCACTCAGGGCGCGGCGCAGTTCGTCGCCAGCACCGGCACCGCATCGGTGCGCCGCGTGGTGCAGCAGACCGCCGCCGAGCCCTGCAACCTGCGCATGCGGGTGCAGGCACAGGGCAAGGACCTCGTCGTCGAGACCGATCCCATCCGCGATTGCAGCGGCAATCCGGTGCCCGACGGCACCATCGTGACCTTTATCCAGTCGGGGCGGAACGGCCGCAGCACCGTGGATGCGCGCGTAAAGCGCGGCGTGGCGAAGGCCACTCTGCCATCCGTCCCGGGTTCGACCCTCTCCGTCGCCTCCGGGGTGGTACTGGGAAATGAGATCCGCTGGGGTGGCGGGCTGTGACGTTAACGTCCGTCACTGCGTCTAATAAGGACTAACGGATATTGAACATGAAGCAACGTCTACTGATCCTCGCCGCCGTCATCCTCGTATTCATCGGCACCGTGGTCGGCAAGGCCGTCCTCTACGCCGCCGACCCCGTGGCCTCGGTCACGCTGAATGCGGCCAATGCCCAGCCGCGCCAGGTGGAAGACCTCACGGAGAAAGCCATCGTGCGTGAGTACGGCGCCGCCTGGCAGAATCTGTCGCGCGCATTGAAAGAGAACAACGCCTCACTGCTCGACCAGAGCTTCGTCGGCGCGGCGCACCAGACCTTCCGCAAGCAGATCGAAGAGCAGAAGGCGGCCGGCATCGCCACCAATTACGTCGACAAGGGCCACAAGCTCGACGTGCTCTTCTACTCGCCCGAAGGTTCCGCGCTCCAGTTCCGCGACACGGCCACGCTCGAGGTCCAGTTGCTGGAGAACGGCAAGGTCATCCACACCGAACAGTTGCAACAGCAGTACGTCGGCCTGATGACCGTCTACGGCGACCGCTGGCGCGTCCGCATCTTGCAGCCGGTGAAGTAGCTGGGGGTAGTCAAACCCTGGCTGCGCAGTCAAACCTTGTCATCCTGAGCAAGCGCGAGCAAGGCGAGCGCGCAGTCGAAGGACCCCTACTCCGGAATGCGGCCCACGACGACCCTTGGTATCCCTTGCAAGTCCGGAATGCTCGCAACATCCTCCCAGCCCTGCATTAGCTCCAGCACCGCCTGCTCCTGCGAGTAGCCGATCTCCAGCATCAGCCACCCGCCCGGTTGGAGCGCCGCGCGCGCTTCCGGCACCAGCCGCCGGTAGATGTCGATCCCGCGTTCGCCGGCAAACACCGCCACTTCAGGTTCGTGCTCGCGCACTTCCTTCTGCACCTTGTCCCACTCGCTGCGTCCTACATAGGGCGGGTTCGAGAGGATGAGGTCGAACTTCGTGCCGTGAAAATCGCTCAGCAGGTCTGATTGCCCGAACTCCACATACAGGCCCAGCCGCTCGGCATTCTTCTGCGCGATTTCGAGCGCCTGCCACGAGATGTCGACCGCGTGGACATCGGCCTGCGGCAGCTCCTTCTTCACCGCCAGCGCAATGCATCCGGAGCCCGTCCCGACATCGAGGATCCGCGGCTTCTCCAGCTTCAGCTCGCGCACCTTGGCCATCGCCGCTTCTACCAGATGCTCCGTCTCCGGGCGCGGAATCAGCACCGCCGGCGTCACGATGAAGTCCAGCCCCCAGAACTCCTGATGTCCGGTGATGTACTGCAGCGGCTCGCCTGTAGCGCGTCGCGCTACCGCCTGGCGAAAGCGTGCCGCCTGCTCATCCTCGAGCGCGGCCTCGGGATGCGCGATGACGTACGCCCGGTCGCATCCCAGCACGTGCATGAGCAGCGTCTCGGCCGCCATCCGCGGCGACCCGACCGGCTCATCGCGCAGCAGATCCACCGCCTCTTTGAGCGCCGCCTGAATGTTCATAGAAAGAGTCGCCGGGAGGTGAGAAAAACCCAAGAAGGATCTCTCCGTGTCTCCGTGCCTCCGTGGTGAATCAGACGCTGACTGCTTCCTGCTTCAGCTTCTCAGCCTGGTAATGGGTGATCAGCGCATCCACGATGGGCTGCAGCTTGCCTTCCATCACTTCGCCGAGCTGGTGGATGGTCAGCCCGATGCGATGGTCGGTCACGCGGTTCTGCGGGAAGTTGTAGGTGCGGATCTTCTCTGAGCGGTCGCCGCTGCCGACCTGCTGCTTGCGTTCTTTGGCCAGCGCCGCCTGCTGCCGCTCCATCTCCACCTCGTACAGGCGCGAGCGCAGCACGCGCATCGCCTTCTCGCGGTTCTTGATCTGCGACTTTTCATCCTGGCAGCTCACCACGGTGTTCGTCGGCAGGTGTGTGATGCGCACCGCGGAATAGGTCGTGTTGACGCTCTGCCCGCCGGGCCCGGAAGAGCAGAACGTGTCAATGCGGATGTCCTTGGCTTCGATCTTCACGTCAACCTCTTCGGCCTCCGGCAGCACCGCCACCGTCACCGCGGACGTGTGCACCCGGCCCTGTGTCTCGGTGTCCGGAACGCGCTGCACCCGGTGTACGCCGCTCTCGTACTTGAGCTGCGAGTACACCTTCTGCCCTTCGATGATGGCGATGACTTCCTTCAGCCCGCCGACGCCGGACTCGGAGCTCGACAACACCTCCACCTTCCAGCGCTTACTTTCCGCAAAGCGCGTGTAGAGGCGGAACATCTCAGCCGCGAATAGGGAAGCCTCATCGCCGCCCGTGCCCGCCCGGATCTCCAGGATGACGTTCTTCTCGTCATTCGGGTCCTTGGGGACCAGCAGCACCTTCAGCTCCTCTTCCACTCGCGCTCGGCGCTCTTCCAGGCCGGCCAGCTCCTCTTCGGCGTACTTGCGCATCTCCGCGTCTGATTCTTCGGCCACCATCGTCCGGCTCTCCGCGATGCCCTTGGTCAGGTCCTTGTACTCGCGGTACTTCTCCACGACCTCCGCCAGCTCACTGTGCGCCTTCGCCGTCTTCTGGTACTTCGACGAGTCGTTGACGATCTCAGGCGACGCCAGCGCCGCTGTCAATTCGTCATATTTCTTTTCGATCTGTTCTAAACGCTCAAACATGATGTCTCTCTATTCGCATTCTCTGACCTTGCGTCATTCTGCGGCCTTCTTTTTGGCCGAAGAATCCTAAGGATGCTTTGGAACATCCGCAGGGTGCTGGACGTCCGCCACGTGAAACGTGAAACCTTGAACTCACGCTTCGATTGGATTGGGGAAAGGTAGTATGCGGCGGGCGCCGCTAGGCCAGCACGAGCTTGCCGCCGAGCTGCTTTTCCAGCTCCATGGCCTCATCCAGCGCCTTCATGGCGCACTCGACCTGCGGATCCGCCGGCGGCTGCGTGGTGATGCGCTGCAGCCAGAGCCCGGGCTGCGTCATCAGCGCAAACAGCGACGACCGTCTCCGCGCCGCGTAGCGGATGATCTCGTACGAGACGCCCGCGATCACCGGCAACATCGCCAGACGCAGCAGGAAGCCCTGCACGAAGCCGAAGTTCGGGAACAGCATGTAGATTGGGATGCTGATGAGCATCACCGTCATCAGGAAGCTGGTGCCGCAGCGCGGATGGAACGTCGGATAGCTCTGCGCATGCTCCACCGTCACTGGCTGGCCGCTTTCGAAGGCAAAGACGGTCTTGTGCTCGGCGCCGTGGTACTCGAAGACGCGGCGGATGTCCTTCATCCGCGACGTCAGGTAGATGAACGTCAAGAACAGCGCGATGCGGATCACGCCGTCGATCAGACTTGTGCCGTAGCGGTTGTCCATCGCGGGATAGGCGGCCGTTACCCACTTGGCCACCAGCAGCGGGATGAACTTGTACATCGCGATGAAGAACCCGAGCGACAGGATGATGTTGAACGCCGCCACCCAGCCGGAAAACTCCAGCCGCTTCTCCTTCGGCGTGTCCTTCTGCTCCTCTTCCAGCGCCACGTTGGCGGAGAACTGCAACGCGCGGAAGCCCAGCGTCATCGCCTGGCCCAGCGTCGCCACGCCGCGGACGAACGGCCACGCCAGCCACTTGCGTCGCTCGCTCGGCCGGTCGAGCTTCTCGCGGTGCGTCACCATTTCGCCGTTCGGCTTGCGCACGGCGATGCCCCACGCGTGCGGCGAGCGCATCATCACGCCCTCCAGCACCGCCTGCCCGCCCACCAGGGTGGTTTCCTCTCCGGACTCCAGCGCCGGCAGCAACTGCAGCGTGGTCAAAAACTTCAGATTGTGACGCCAAAATGCCATGTGGATTAGATGTCGCTGGCCGACCCCGCGCATCGGGCTGTAACCGAATGATTCCATTGCCCTTACAGGCATTACTTCGGTTATCTTCCCCGGAAGCTTCTCCTGCCGGATACTGACTAAAGTCATTATCCCAGAATTCTGCGCCCGGCGCGACTGGGCTATGAGTAAAGGAACCTCCCCCGCATGCCAGAGCTGACTGAGCGAATCCGCACGACTACCGCCGCACTGCAGCAGATCCTTGCCGAACTTGATGCTGCGGCCCACGCTGCCGACCCCGCGCATCGCGACCGCATCGCCCGCGAGCTGCTTGTTCCCGGCGCCATCCACGACTTCAAGACCGCCGTGGACGACATGCGCCACATGATCTGGTCCTACATGCAGGCCAGTGAGCGCGGCGCCAGCCAGGACGTCGAGTCACGCCTGCAGTCCGTCCGCATGCAGCGTGTCACCCAGATGCTGAAGGCCCTCGAGCCGGAGATTACCCGGCCCTCGGCGCCCAGCACAGCGGAGACGCAGACCTTCCTCGAACTCATCCACGACATCGCGCACACCACCATCGATCGTCACCAGTCGCACTAGCTCGAGTCGGTACAATCTTGGCGAACGCCGCGTTGCCGCATGAGGGCCTTCGCCAAGCTCGCTGAAGCCGTATCGCAGACCACGAAGAAGACGCAGAAGGTCGGACTCGTCTCCGCTTACTTCCACGACCATCCCGTGGACGAAGCCGCGCTCGCCGCGCTTTTCCTATCCGGCAAGACCTTTCCCGCTCACACCGAGACCACGCTCCAGGTCGGCGGCGCGCTCATCTGGCAGGTACTTGAGAAGGTCACGGGCCAGCCCTCGGGTGCGATGAACGCCGCTTACCGCCGTCACGGCGACCTCGGCAGCGCCGCGTACGACCTCCTCGCTTTGCGTCAGGCTGATGATGTGCCCAGCCAACTCACTCTGGCCCACGTCGAGAGCACGTTCCGCCAGCTCGCCGCCGCCCGTTCCCAGGCGGCGCGCCTCGCACTGATCGAAGACCTGCTGCGACGCGCAGCGCCGCTTGAAGCCAAGTACCTGGTCAAGATTATGACCGGCGACCTGCGCATCGGGCTGCGCGAGAGCCTGGTGGAAGACGCCATCGCTGCCGCCTACGCCGAAGATCCCGCCGCCGTGCGCCGCGCCAATATGCTCCTCGGCGACATCAGCCAGACGCTCCGCCTGGCAGCTCAACATCGCCTCGCCGACGCGCGCATGCGCCTCTTCCACCCCATTGCGATGATGCTGGCTTCACCCGTAGAGAATGCCGAAGAGGCTATCCGCTATTTTGAGGGCGCACTGGTCCAGATAGAAGACAAGTACGACGGCATCCGCGCCCAGGCCCACATCGGCCAGGCCGACCAGCAGCCGCGCATCTTCTCCCGCACCCTCGACGACGTCACCGCTTCATTCCCGGAACTTGCCCATGCGCTGCGGCGCATACCCGGGCCGTGCATCCTCGATGGCGAAGTCGTGGCCTGGAGCGGCGGCCGCGCGCTGCCTTTCAGCGACCTGCAGCAGCGCCTCGGCCGCAAGTCGCCGTCGCCCGAGCAGATGCGCCAGGTCCCGGTCGCATACATCGCCTTCGACGTGCTCTATCGCGGCGAAGAACTCCTCATCGATCGCCCGCTCAGCGAGCGCCGTGCCGCCCTCGAAGACCTCTTTGCGCGCCTGGCGCTGGCTTCGCCCTTCGATCCCGAACGCGAAGCGCGGCCGCAGGCCCAACTCTTCAACCTTGCGCCCGCCGCTGCGCCCATCGACGCTCCGATACTGGCCGCGCCCACGCGCTCCGCTACGACCGCCTCCGAACTGGAGCTGTATTTTGGTGACGCGCAACGCCGCGGCAACGAAGGCCTGATGGTGAAGGACGTCAGCTCGCCCTACACTCCCGGGCGCCGGGGCAAGTCATGGCTGAAGATCAAAAAGGAGCTCGCGACCCTCGACGTGATCGTGACCGCGGTGGAGTACGGACACGGCAAGCGCGCTGGCGTCCTCAGCGACTACACCTTTGCCGTCCGCGACGATGAGACCGGCGAGCTGCTGAACATCGGCAAGGCCTATTCCGGCCTCACGGACGCCGAGATCGCCGCCCATACGCAGTGGTTCCTCGAGCACACCATCGCCGATGAAGGCTGGCGCCGCATCGTGGAGCCGAAGATCATTCTCGAAGTCGCCTTCAACAACATGATGAAGTCAGACCGCCACGCAAGCGGCTTCGCTCTGCGCTTCCCGCGCATCCTCCGCATCCGTGATGACAAGTCGGCCGACGAGATCGACACTCTCGCCCGTGCCCGCGAGGTCTACGAGAAGCAGTTCAAGCGAAGCACTTAGTGCCGATGCTCGTGCGCCCCGCTGCCCACCGGCATCACGCACCCATGCGCCACGTCACACACTGCCGCCTCGAACTGGATCGTCGTGTGACGGATCTGGAACTTCTGCTCCAGGCGCTCGGTCACCGCGCGCAGGATGCGGTCGCTGGCTGAAGGCGGGATGTCGGCGATCACGATGTGGCACGAGAGCGCATGCACCTCGCTCCCGATGCTCCACACATGCAGGTCGTGCACGTCCATCACGCCCTCCACCGCCAGCATCTCGTGCTCGATGTCGGTCAGCTTCAGTCCGCGCGGTGTGCCTTCCAGCAGGATGTTCAGCGTCTCGCGGATGATGCCGAAGGTCGACCACAGGATCAGCACCGCGATGCCGATCGAGAGCGCCGAGTCGATCCAGTACATCTTCGTCGTGAGGATGCCCCAGCCGCCCAGGATGACCGCTGCGGTCGAGAGCGTGTCACCCACCTCATGCAAAATCACGCTGCGGATGTTCACGTCGTGGTGCGTGCGGTACAAAGCCAGCGTGATGCCGGCGTTCATCACCACGCCCACTGCGGCCACCATCATCATCAGCCCCGGGTCTACCGCCACCGGCGTGGCCAGGCGCTCGTAGGCTTCGTAGATAAGCAGGCCCGATATCACCACCAGCGAGAGCGCATTCACGAATGCGGCCAGCACACCGGCGCGCGAGTATCCATACGTCTTGGTCGGATTGGGTGGACGCTGGTGCAGGTACACCGCCACCCAGGAGAGCAACAGCGCGAGGAAATCAGAGAGGTTATGCCCGGCCTCAGAGATGAGCGCCAGGCTGTTGGCCTTCACGCCCGCCACCAGCGTGAGCAAGATGTACAGCAGCGTCGCCACCAGGCAGTACTTCAGCACCCGGCCGGTGTGCGCCCCGTGCCCATGCCCCGCGTGGTCGTGGCTGTGCATACGGACAGTCTATGTCCCCCTTGGCCGCGATTCAATCCGCCCTTGCGGACTCAATCTGCCTGCCCGTGCATACGGCGCGACTTCTTGAGCGCCGCTCGGCCGTGAAAAGCCACCAGGCGTACTTGCCCCATAACGTATTGATTCGCAAACATGAAACGTGAAACCTTCACCTTAGTCCCGCCAACCCAACCCGCCCCTTCCGCCATCCCACCGATGACGGAGTCCCACCATGCTCAGACCCTGGTTCCTCGCCCTCAGCCTGGCCATTCCCGCCGCCGCGCAGAACGCCCCGGCACCCCAATCGACGCCTCAGCCCGCGCCGCGATCCGATGCGCAAAAAGGCGCTGTCAGCAATCTCGGTACGGACGTGGACGCTGTTCGCCAGCGTATCGAGTCGGCCCTGGCCGGCGACCCCACGCTGCGTGGCAGCTCGTTCAGTGTGAACGTCACGGACGACACGGTGGAGATCACCGGCGTCGCCAATAACGGGCGCGAGCGCACCGCCGCCCGCCGCATCGTGCAATCGTTTTCCGGGAACTTGCGGGTGAAGGACCGCATTACCGTGGCCGGCGTCACGCCGTCCAGCGCTGAGCCTCCCGCCGGCGACCAGCCGCGCGCTCGTACAGCCACCACCCCGAACGCAGCCACGACCCCCGATCCGAATGCCCCGGATCCGAACGCGCCCAACCCTTCTGCGCCGACTCCGGAGCAGCAGCTTGCCAAGCCCGAGTCTGACGAAGACAACCCGGCCAAGAAAGCCAACAAGCCCAAACGCGACCCGAAGAAGCACGGCGATAAGGCCACCGAAGACCCGCGCGACCCGCGCAAGTCGCAAACCTTGGATTAACCACCAAGGACACGAAGGGCACGAAGGCCAATAACAAAAAGAACCTTCGTGTCCTTCGTGGTTTAAGGGTTTTTGGCTAGCGCCAACCGCGCCCCTTCCAACTCCAACAGCCATTCCTTCGCCGGCAACCCGCCGCCGTACCCGCCCAGCTTGCCGTTCGTCTCGATCACCCGATGACACGGCACCACGATCGCCACCGGATTGCGGTTGTTGGCCAGGCCCACCGCGCGAAAGCCCCGCGGACACCCGACCGCTTCGGCCATCTGCGCGTATGACCGCGTCTCGCCGTACGGGATGCGGACCAGCGCCTCCCAGCACCGCCGCTGGAACTCCGTGCCGCGCAGGTCGAGCGGCATCTCCAAGTCGTGGCTTTCACCCTTGAGGTAGCGTTCCACCTGCTGGAAGTACGGACGCGTCTTCGCCTCGGACTCCACCCACTCGGCACCGGCGAAGTTCGGGCTGCGCCGGAACTCCTCCGCGCCGCGAAACGCCAGCACCGCCAATCCGCGCTCGCTGGCGCCAAAGGTCAATCGCCCGACGGGAAACTCCGTCGCATATGTCCAATGCCAAATGGTGTTCATCGAATTCGATTCCGCAGAGAGCATTCAGGATACCGCGATGGATTGCTCACTAGCGCAAAGCGATTCAGACTTTCTCTGTGCCTCTGTGTCTCTGTGGTGAACAACAAAAAGGCCCGCCAGGTTCGGCGGGCCTTCTCTCATGGCTGACGGACGTACGTGGTGCGAGCTTACTGCTGCTGCGGACGATCGCTGGCCGGCAGCTGCTGCTGTTGCTGCTGGGGCGTCGGCTGCTGCTGCGCCTGCAGGTCGGCCAGGCTGTTGCGGAGCAGGCTGATCTCCACGCGGCCGCCGGTGGTGCGGCGCGGCTTCTCGCCGTCCGCGGCCGGCTTCACTGCGTTGCCCATGCCCACCGTGTAGATGCGGTAGACCGGGATCTCATGCTCCACCACCAGGTAGCGGACCACGGCGTCGGCCAGGCGCTTCGAGTTCTCGATGCCGGCAACGCCGCGCGAGGAGGAGAAGCCCTGCACTTCGAGCACGAAGCCGCGCTGCGTCTTCAGCGGCGCTGCCATCTCGTCCAGCGCTTCCTTTGCCTTCTTGCTCAGCGTGACCTGTCCGGGACGGAAGCGGATCTCGGCTTCCGTGATGGTCTGGTACTGGTCCAGGCTCTGCAGCGTGCCTTCGACCTTCGTCAGCTGCTCGGTGGCCTGGGTCGCGGTCTGGTGCGCCAGGCTGGCCTTGTTGTTGGCCTCGATCGCGCGCTGGTCGGCTTCATTGGCCTTCAGCGACGCCACCCGGATGCCTTCGCTCGCCCGCGCGTCCACGTCATTGATGGCGCGCGCGTTGGAAGCGGTCAGCTCGTCCAGCTCATTCACGCGGCCCGCCACCGGCTCCAGCTGCCGGCGGACGTACTTCTTGCGCGCGAACGGGTTCAGTTTGCCCCAGAAGCCTTCCTTCGATTCCACCTTCAGCGGCTCTTTCGGCTCCACGTTCGGCGCCGCCAGCTGCTGCTGCGGCGGGGGCTGCGAGGTGGTGGTCTGGGTTTCGGTCTGGGTCTGGGCTGCGGCGGAGATGGTCATTACCAGGGCCAGCGGCAATCCCAATAACGTGCGGCTCTTCATAGATTCCTCCAAAGTGACTCGGACTCTCCCATTGCCGGGGTCCTAGTGCGCGCCCGTTTCGTGGGGGAGACGGGCACGGTCGAACTATTGATAATCACTTTGGTTGCCAAAACCGCCACGGCAGGATGCCGGAGCTAAATGGCATGGAATCAGCGAGATACTCAGATGACCCAGACGCGCGGCTCAGTCGTTCACACTACCTCCCGCGTAATTCTTACTACAGGTGTGGGGAAAATCAGGCGGTAAGGCCTAAGTCGCGATTTCGGCCGTCGTAGAGTCCGCTTTAGGTGAGCCAAAACGAGAGATCACTCCACCAACCTGCGAAACTCCTCCCGCTCCCTCAACCCCGCGAACTCCTCGGCCGCGCGCAGGTGCCCCTTGTCCGCGAAGCCGTTCTCGATGGCGCGGCGCAAGCACCGCATTGCCGAACCCTCATCGCCGGCGCGCGCGTAATCTTTGGCTGCCTGTACCAGCCCGCGCGTGGGCTTCTCCACACTGGCCGACGCCGCCTCACTCTTCATCCCCGCCAGCCGCCAGCGCCTAGCCTGGCGGTCGCCCTGCGCGCCCTCGAACAGCAGCGCCGTCACCGCGGAGAGCGCCCGCTGCGCGATGAGCTTCTCCTCCGCCTGTGCCTTTGCGGCGCGGTCGCGCAGCATGGTGACCTTGCGCACGACCTCTTCCATCACGCTGCGGTCGCTCTCGCTCATCTGCGGGTACAACTGCGCGATATCTCGCTCCATCAGCCGTTGCCGCTCGATGGCGTCACGCTCGCGCCGGGCGCCCTCCTTCACCGCCTTCGACTCGCGCAGCTCCGCTGCCTTGCGCGCGAACGGAGTGACGTCCACCAATCCGGCAAAGTCGAGGGCGATGCCCGCATACTCCCGCCACGCAGTGAACGCATCACCCCGTTGCTCCGCCGCCTCGGCCCGCTCCCGCGCCGCCCCAAGTTGCTCCGCGATGAACGCCTCATCCTTGGCGAGCAGGCCCGCGCGCATCGCCTGCACGTTCAGCCACGCAAAGGCCTCCATCCACGTCTCCGCCCGGCTCCATTGGTGTGGCCCCGGGAAGACGACAAGCCGATGCGGCACGCCCGCGCGCTCCAGCCGATGGCGCACCTCGATCATCTCGGCGTGGTTGAAGTCGAGTTCGCCCACCGTCGCAAAGTAGACATACGGCGTCTTTCGCTTGGGCATGTCAGGAGCGGGGAAGCCCGCGCCGTGCGCGATCACCCCGGCAATGCAGGGCTCGCCGGCGCAACTCTCCGCCAGCCCTGCCGCCAGCCGCGCGCCGCCGGAAAAGCCCGCCACATAGACGCGGCGCGCATCCACATGGAGCCGTGACTGCGTATCCTGCGACAGGCACTTTACCGCCGCACGCTGTGCCGCTCCGTCAAAGTTCGCCGACTGGTTCGACCCCGCCACGATGTATCCGTACTTCTCCGCTGCGGCGCGCGCGAGTTCCACGGGCAGCAGCCCCCGCGCGGCGGCGTCGAACGCCAGCACGATGGGCCAGGCTCGCTTGGGATCGTAGTTGGAGGGAACGTAGAGCGCGTAGTCCTGTGTTGGATCGGCCGGGCAAGTGACCTTGGGCGTTATCTTTCCCGGGGTGAAGTCCTGGGCCTGCGCGTGCGCGCTGAGGCAAAGGCCGAGCAGCGCCAGCGTCAGGATGAGCCCGTATCGCATGCCTTTTATTTTAGGCACGCTATGCGGTTTGCCGACGCCGCCCATCCCACCGTTCAACACATTTCCGACGCCTCCGTGCCTCTGTGCCTCCGTGGTGAGCTGTGCCTTACAATCTCCCCATGCAGCGCCTACTCCCCCTCGCTGTCCTGCTGCTGGCCGGCTGCTCCGGCAACGCGCAGATCGACGCGGCTAAGCTCAAAGTCCCCTCCGGTTTCAAAGTCAACGTCTTCGCGGAGACGCGCACCAAGCCGCGCCTAATGGCGCTTTCGCCCGGCAGCACGGTACTGGTGACCGCGACCTCTGACGGCCTGCTGCTCGCGCTGCCCGACGCGAATAAAGACGGCCGCGCCGACCGCGTCGCCACCGTGCTGCGCGACCTCGACGCGCCCCACGGCGTCGCCTTCCACGAAGGCAAGCTGTACATCGCCGAGACGGGGCGAGTCGTCCGCTATGACTGGAACGAGGCGCAACTTGCCGCCACTAACCGCCGCGAGCTCGCTCCTCTGCCGCGCGGCGGCATGCACTTTACCCGAACGCTCGTCTTCCACAACGGCAAGATGTACGTGGCCGCCGGTTCGGACTGCAACGTCTGTGAGGACGAGCCCGGCCGCGCCATGGTGCAGGAGTTCAATCCGGACGGCTCCGGTGGACGCGTCTTCGCCCGCGGGTTGCGCAACGCCGTTGGCCTGGCCGTGAGCCCGGTGACCAACACCATCTGGGCCAGCGACAACGGGCGCGACTGGCTGGGCGATGAGCTGCCGCCCGACGAGATCGTAAACCTGGGCAAGTCCGGCGGCGACTTCGGCTGGCCCTACTGCTACGGCAAGCGCGTGGTCGACACGACCTACCGCGGCGCGACCGCCGCGCGTTGCGCCCGTACCGAGCCCAGCGCCTTTGACCTGCCCGCGCACTCGGCCACGCTTGGCATCGGCTTCTACACCGGCACGCAGTTCCCGCGCGAGTACCGCAACGACCTCTTCGTCGCCTTCCACGGCTCGTGGAACCGCAGCACGCCCACCGGCTACAAGGTGGTGCGCATCCGCATGAATGAGCGCGGCGAGCCCACCGCGATGGAAGATTTCCTTACCGGCTTCCTGCCGCCGGGCGAGACCCGCCGCGGCCGCTGGATCGGGCGTCCGATGGGCATCCTGGTCGCGCCCGACGGCTCGATGCTGGTCACCGACGACGCCGCGGGCGCGGTGTACCGCGTGAGCTGGGAAGGGAAGTAGGGCTCAGCGCTCCGCCGAGAACGCCGTCTTCCCGAACGCCTGCCGGTGCTGCTCCAGGATGAACGTGTCCGTCATGCCCGCGATGTAATCGCACACCACTCGCGGCAGTGATGACGTTCCCACCAGCTCACGATGACTGGCCGGCAGCTTCTCCGGATGCGCCATCCAATGGTCGAACATCTCCCGGATGATCGTCTCCGACTGCTCCTTGTCGCGCTTGAGGTCCGGGGAGTAGTAGAGGTTGTCATAGAGAAACTGCTTGCACTCGCGCCGCTCTTTCTCCACCGCGTCGCTGAACGCCGCGAGGCGAGCGGGCGCGCGGCGCACGTCTTCCACCGACTTCACCCCCGCATCCGCCACGCGCGCACGTGTGTTCGCGATGAGGTCGCCCGCCAGCCGGTCGAGCATCCGCTTCAGCGCTTCGTTGAATTTCAGCTTCTCGATCGCCTGCGGATACTGCTTCTCCGCTTCGCGATAGAAGCGCGCGAAGACCGGAACCCCGTCGGCGACCTGCTTGAGGGTCAGGATCCCGGACTCCAGCCCGTCGTCCAGGTCCGCGGTATTGTAGGCGATCTCGTCGGTCAGGTCGATGAGCTGCGCCTCAAGCGGCGGCCGCTGGTCGAGCAGATACTCCGTCAGGTGCGGATACTCCTGCGCCGAGTAGTCGCGCGAGTGCTTGATGATGCCCTCGCGCACCTCGAAGGTCAGGTTCAGCCCACGGAACGCCGCGTAGCGCTGCTCGAAATACTCCACGATGCGCAGCGCGTGCAGGTTATGGTCAAAGCTCTTGCCGTGTGTGCGCATCGCCGCGTCCAGCGCCTTTTCGCCCGCGTGCCCGAACGGCGGATGTCCGATGTCATGCACCAGCGCCAGCGTCTCCACCAGGTCCACGTTCAGCCCGAGCTCCGCCGCGATGGTGCGCGAGATCTGCGCTACCTCGATGGTGTGCGTCAGCCGGTTGCGGAAGTGGTCGCTGAGCCGGCGGGTGAAGACCTGGGTCTTGTTCTCCAGCCGGCGAAAGGCGCGGCAATGGATCACGCGGTCACGGTCGCGCTGGAAGGCGTCGCGGTACGCATGCGCGGGCTCCGGGTGGCGGCGACCGCGGGAATCTTCCGTGCGCAGCGCGTAGGGCGCAAGCATGGCAAGAGTGTACACGCTTGCCGCTGGGCTTCTGCATCTGGTACAACGGCTGCCTCAGGAGGTTCACACCCTATGCGTCGTTCACTGTTGCTGCTCACGTTCGCGCTCTGCACTCTTACCGCCGCCGCCCAGTCCAATATTCGTGCCGCCATCGAAGACGTCGGCAGGGAGTTCAGCGCTCATGTGAAAAAGGGAGACGCCGCCGCCATCGCTGGGATGTACAGCACCACCGCGAAGGTCCTGCCCCCGAATGGCGAGCTCACCGAAGGCCGTGCCAACATCCAGAAGCTCTGGCAGGGCGCACTTGATTCCGGGATGCGCGACCTGAGCTTTGAAGTGCTGGAAGTAGAGAAGATGGGCGACTCGGTCTACGAAGTCGGGAAGTACTCAGTGAAGGACGCCGCCGGCAAGGAAGTCGACCGCGGCAAGTACATCGTCATCTACAAGCGGGAAGGCGGGAAGTGGAAGCTGCATCGCGACATCTGGAACTCCAGCATGCCGATGCCGGCGCCCGCAAGGTAGCTACTTCTTTTCCTGCTTCGCCAGCCGAACGCGCGCGCTCTCCAGCTTCTTCTGCACCTTGGCCACTTCGGTGGGCTCTACTTCGGCCGGAACGGACTTGTTCCACTCTTCGAGGGCCCGCTCCCAGTGCGCCACCGCCAGGCGGAGCTTGCCCGTCTTCAGGTAGACATCGCCCAGGTGGTCGTGCACGGTGGCATCGTTATTCGACTTTGCCACCGCCTTGCGCAGGAAGTCTTCGGCCAGATCGTACTTGCCCAGGCGGTAGTAGGCCCAGCCTAGCGAGTCAAGGTAGGCGCCGTTCTGCGGCTCGATCTCGACCGCCTTCTTGATCATGCCGACCGCTTCTTCCAGCCTCACGTTGCGGTCAGCGAACATGTAGCCCAGGTAGTTCAGCGCCATGGCGTTGTTCGGGTCGGCGGCCAGCACGCGGCGGAAGCGTTCCTCGGCGGCGTCCCACTTCTTCTGCCGCTCAAAGATCGCGCCCTCGATGAACGCCACATATTCCTTTTCTTCGGACGATTCAGAGAGTTGGTCGGCTTTGCGCGCGGCCGCTTCGGCCTCATTCCAGCGCCGCAGGCGGCTGTAGATCTGCGACAGCGCCAGGTGGATCTCGCGGTCTTCGCGCGTGCCCTTGAGCAGCGACTTCGCCAGTTCCACGCCCTTCTCGGCCTGGCCCATGTCGGCCATCTGCTGCGCCAGCAGCAGCTTCAAACCGCGGTCCTGCGGGTACTTGGCCGCGGCTTCCTGCGCTACCTGCGTGGCCTGCTGCCACTGCTTGGCGTCGCGGTACGAGTCGATGATGCGCTGATATCCCCGGACGGCGTTCTCATCGCCCAACGTCAGCGTCTTGCGGAAGGTCTCGACCGCCAGTTGCGTGCGGCCCATTTCGCGGTAGAGTTCGCCCAACCGCTCCAGGAACACGGAACGGTTGTTGGCATCGCCCGCGCTGTAGTTGTTGTCTGCGCGCGCGGTCTTGTCCAGCAGGCCTTGTAACGAAGCGATTGCATCCTCGTAGCGCCCTTGCGCCGCATACACCAGCGCGAAGTTGTACGGGACTTCCAGCGAGTCCTGGACCATACCCTGCGCCTTCTTCAGGCTTTCGAGCGCCGCGTCCAGCTTGCCCAGGCGCCGCTGGATCTCCGCGATGCGCAACTGCGCCTGCGCATCCTGCGGGTCTTCCTCGATCACATTCTTGTACTGCTCCAGCGCGGCTTCCAATTGGCCATCGCTCAGCAGGTTCTGCGCCAGCCCGCGCACCGCGTCGAGGTTTTCCTTGTCGATCTCGACGGCCTTGCGGTACGCCTCGATCGCCTTCTTGTACTGGCGCTGGTGTTCGTAGGTGTAGCCCAGCGCGGAGTAAAGCTTCGCGGACCGTGCCGCCTCCGGCACGTTGTTCAGCGTCGCGGCAGCTTTGGCGGCGTCACCCTGCTCGTTGTAGAGATACGCCAGGTTCGTTACCGCTTCTTCGGATTCCGGCTGGATCTCGACTGCGGTCTTGAATGCGGCCTCGGCCTTGTCCATCTGCTTGTTCAGGATGTACAGCCGTCCCAGCAGCAGGCGCGAATCGATCGCCTTCGGCTCCAGCCGAACGATCTGCTCATACTGCTCGATGGCGAGCCGCAGGATCTCCTGCGACTGCGTGCCCGCGTTCATGTCGCCCAGCGAGCGCAGGTAGATGCGGCCCAACAGCTTGCGCGCGTCCAGGTTGTTCGGGTCTTTCTTCAGGATGTTCTGCGCTTCAATGACCGCGTCGCGGATGCGGCTGGTCTTCGCGTACAGCTCGGCGAGCCCCGCGTTCAGGAAGCTCGATTCCGGGTCGTTCTGGATGGCGAGCTTGTACTCCTCGATGGCGCGGTTGGCGAATTCCGACCGGCCATACAAGGCCACCAGCTCTTCGTAGATGTGCGCCAGCGAGTAGTGGTAATAGGCCGCCGCCCGGTTCCGCACCGGTTTTTCCGCATCAGTCTGCGCCTGCGCCGGGGCCGCGGCGGGTGCCGCCGGTTTCGTTTGAGGAGCGGGTGGGTTCTGCGCCGTGACGCAAAGCGGGGCCAGGAGGACAAGACTAAGGATCTTCATCGGGTTCAGGTGGCGCATCGTTACGGATAAGGACGTGTGTCTGGCTCAAAAGTACCGTTGTTGCTGCATTTTTGGATGCCCGCAACCCCCGGTAAGATACGCCAACTTCGCGGCCCTGCGCGTATTGTACGCCCAAATGAACCCGCCTTAGTGGCGGAAGTGGCGAACGCCCGTAAGCACCATGGCCAGCCCCAGCCGGTCGGCCGCGGCGATGACCTCGGCGTCTTTGACCGAGCCGCCGGGCTGGATGATAGCCGTTGCGCCCGCCCGGGCGATCTCTTCCACGCCGTCAGGGAAGGGGAAGAACGCGTCGGAAGCCGCCACCGTCCCCTGGAGCGGCAGCACCGCCTTCATCGCGCCGATCCTGGTCGAATCCACGCGGCTCATCTGTCCCGCGCCGACGCCTACGCTCTGTCCGTCGCGCGCGTACACGATAGCGTTCGACTTCACATGCTTGCACACCTTCCACGCGAAGAGCAGGGCACGCATCTCCTCCGGCGTCGGCTTTCTTTGCGTGACGATCTTCAGATCGGCCTCGGTGAGCGGGCGATGGTCGCGGTCCTGCACCAGCATCCCGCCGAAGACGTGCTTGAACACCCAGTCCGGCGCATGCGGGCTCACCTCGACCAGGCGCAGGTTCTTCTTGCCCTCGAACGCCCGGCGCGCCGCCTCATCGAACTGCGGCGCCGCGATGCACTCCACGAACAGCTTCGCGATCTCCTGCGCCGCTTCGCCGTCCACCGGCCGGTTGATGCCGATCACGCCGCCGAACGCCGAAACCGGGTCAGCCTCTAGCGCCCGCCGATAGGCTTCGAGAACGCTCTTGCCCGTCGCCGTGCCGCATGGGTTCGTGTGCTTGATGATCGCGACCGCCGGCTCTTCGAACTCCTGCGCCAGGTCCCAGGCCGCCTGCAAGTCCACGATGTTGTTGAACGAGAGTTCCTTGCCCTGCAGCGGATGCGCGTTCGCGACGCCCGCCGTGGTTCCCGCTTCCGCGTAGAGGGCGGCGCGCTGGTGCGGGTTCTCGCCATAACGCAGGTCCATTCGCTTGTGGAAGGTGAGCCGCAGCGTGGCGGGGAAGTCCGCGTTGTTCAATTCCGGTGTCTCGACGTCGGCGGAAGGGATCTTCTCCAGCGTCGCCGCGATCGCCGCGTCATAGGCCGCAGTCCTCGCGAAGGCCTTGCGCGCCAGCTTCCACCGCGTCTCCAGGCTGAGCCCGCCGCTCTGTTCCAACTCCTGCGCTATCGCTGCGTAGTCGGCCGGCGCCGTCACGATCGCCACATCATGGAAGTTCTTCGCTGCGGAGCGGATCAGCGACGGCCCGCCGATGTCGATGTTCTCGATGAGCTCTTCCAGCTTCACGCCGGGCTTGGCCGCCGTCTTCTCGAATGCGTAGAGGTTCACCACCACCATGTCGATGGGAGCGATGCCGTGCTCCTGCACCGCGGCCGCGTGCTGCGGGTTATCGCGGACATGCAGGATGCCGCCATGCACCTTGGGGTGCAGTGTCTTCACGCGCCCGTCGAGCATCTCCGGGAAGCCGGTCAACTCGGAGATGTCCTGCACCGCGATGCCGGACTCGCGCAGCAGCTTGGCCGTGCCGCCGGTGGAGACCAGCGCGACCTTCTGCGCGGCCAGTCGCTGGGCGAACTCGACCAAGCCTGTTTTGTCGGTGACGCTGAGGATCGCGCGGGTGATCTTCTTCGGCTGCGCGGACACACGGCCTCCAACGAAAGGAAAGAAGATGGGAACGCATTAGGATAGCAGCCTTCAGCCGCGGAATACGCGAAGGCCGACGAACAACGCCACGCCGCCGATCATCACCAGGAAGGATTGTCCGGAGAAGCCCTTCTCCAGCACCGAGTAGTCCGGGTCGGTGATGCTGTAGTACACCGGCACGCGCTTGCCGACCGGATAGGTCGCGTGCAGCTTCGTTTTGTTGCGGAACATCTGCAGGCTGTAGCTGACCGTGTCATTCTCGTAGTCGGTCCCGTTGACCGAGTACACGTATCGCACCACGGTCCGGCGGCTCTTCCCGGAGCCGGTCGTGTGCGATTCGATGATGGTGCCTTCAGTCTGCTTGTAGTTGAGGCTGCGTAGGCTCATGAAGGTGAGCACCAGCCCGGTAGCCATCATGAGCAGCGCCACCACGGTGAAATTGACGCGCCCGCCATAGCGGCGCCGGCTGAACAGGCCCATTCAGGACCTCACGCAGAGAGATTAGATCTTCGCCTTGGCCTTCAGCCGCACCTGGCCGTTCTCCATCTCGACCGAATACTCCACGGCGTGGCAGCCATAGTCCTTGCGGATCTGCTCGGTCTTTTTCTGGACGAAGGCCTTGAAGGAATCAAAGCTAGCGTTGGCCTGCTCACCGGACTTCGCCTTCGCCGCCATCATCGCGTTGAACAGGCGCTGCACGTTGTCGTGGTCGGCGTTGACGTCTGAGCATGAGGTCTTGAACGCGCCCTCCGGCTCGGCCGGCTTGCCTTTACGCGCCAGGGCTTCGGCCGCCTTCTGCTCCTCATCGATGCGCATGCCCGCGATGCCGAGGACGGCGTCCTGCGGCCGCCGGTAGCCTTCTTCCTTGATCTTCAGCTTTTGCTGCCACAGCCCATTGAACAGCGCGTATTTCTGCTGCAGGGTGTTGTATTTGAAGCGCTGGGCAAAGTTCATCTTGTGGCCGTCGCTATACTTCTTCAGCAGCGACTCCACGCGCCACTGCGTGTCCGCCGGCGGCTTCTTTGCCCCGCCCCCGAAGTACACGTCGTACTCGATCTTGAGGCGGCGCATCGCCTCCTCGAGTTGACTCAGTTCTTCTTCTACCGTGGCCACGTTCCGTCTCTTAAAGGGGAAGTGGCGCGACTATATCACAGATAATGCAGGCCTTTCCCGCACCAAAGCCCCTGCCCGAACGCCAGTCTGCCTAGGGTTTCAAGAAGCCGGGAGCGAGAAACTGCCTGCGGTTTTTCTGCATCCAACCAAAGGACATGTCGCCCAAGTCCCCTACTGGCAATAAGATTCGTATCGTCATCGCCGACGACCACGCCGTCCTGCGCGAGTCCCTCGCCGCGCTGCTCGGCACCCAGGCCGACTTTGAGGTCCTGGGCAAGGCCGCCGACGGCAAGGAAGCTCTCGACCTGGTCCAGACCCATCGTCCTGACGTCCTCGTCCTTGATCTCTTCATGCCCGGTAGCGACGGCTTCGAAGTCCTCAAGACCCTCGACAAGGCCGGCAACCGGGTAGCCACCGTCGTCCTCACGGGTTCGGAGAGCGAGGCCGATTACACCAACGTCGTCCGCATGGGCGGGCGCGGCCTGGTGCTCAAGAGCCACGGGCCGGAAAAGCTTTTCGCCGCGGTGCGTGCCGTCGCGGGTGGCGAGCTTGCGTTTTCAGACGAACTTGCCCAGCGTGTACTCAACCGCATGGCGCAGGACAGCCGCCAGCAGACCCAGGCCGGTTCACTGTCCCGGCTCTCGGAACGCGAACGCCAGATCGCCTTCGCCGTGGCCCGCGGGCAGAAGAACCGTGACATCGCTACCCAGCTCCACATCAGCGAGAACACGGTGAAACGCCACCTGCAGTCCATTTTCAGCAAGACCGGCGCGCGCGACCGCCTGGAGCTCGCCGTGCTCGCGTTGAATGAGGCCGGTCTCGCCGCATAGTCGTTCCGGCCTTCTGAAGTACATGACCCTTCGTAGTTTGCTCCGTCGGACCCCGGGCTCCTAGACTTGTTCGAGAAGAGAGGTATGTCCCCCATGAAAGTGAAGCTATCTTTTCTGGTTTTGTGCAGCGTCCTGCTTGCAACCGCAGCCTGGGCGCAGACCATCCCCGCCGGCACGCAGGTGACCGTGCGGATCAACGAATCGCTGAACAGCGGCAAGGCCAAGGTCGGTGACCGCTTCACCGGCGTGCTCACCGAACCTATCGTCGTCAACGGCAACACCATTTTTCCGCGCAACTCCAATGTCGAAGGCAAGGTCGTGCGCGTGGTCGACTCCGGGCGCCTCTCGCGCCCCGGCGAGCTTGACCTGAAGCTGACCTCGGTCAGTTCGGGTAACGCCTCCGCCGCGCTGGACACGCAGCCCTGGACGATCAAGGGCGCTTCGCACACCAAGAGCAACGTGACCAAGATCGGTGGCGGCGCCGCGGCCGGCGCCATCATCGGCGCCATCGCCGGTGGCGGCAAGGGTGCGGCCATTGGCGCAGGCGTCGGCGCAGCGGCTGGTACCGGCGTGGCTGCGGCCACGGGCAAGAAGGAAGCCGAAGTCGAGAGCGAAGCCCTTCTCGCCTTTACGACCTCTTCGTCCACCTCGGCCAGCACGGGTGCCTCGCGCGGCTCGCGCTCACGCCGTGACGGCGACTATCGCAGCGGCGCGTCCGGTACGGGCTCGGAGTACGACGGCAACACTGTCCCCGGCAACATGCCACGCGATGCCGGCCGCGGCGACGACGGCGATTACCGCGTCTTCAGCGCGCGTGACCGCGACGAGATCCACCGTTGCTTCTCCGGTGGTGGCTCCGGCCTGCCTCCGGGCCTGGCCAAGCGTGACCGCCTGCCTCCCGGCCTCGAGCGCCAGCTCCGGAAGAACGGCAAGCTGCCCCCGGGCCTGCAAAAGAAGGTGACGGCGCTGCCGGCGTCCTGCCAGGTCAACCTGCCGCGCCTGCCCGGCGGGTGGGGACGCGTCATCCTAGGCGACCGTGTCATGGTGCTGGACCCCGCCCGGGTCATCACCGACATCTTCCGCCTCACGCTGAATTAACGAATCCGCTCGCGTAAAACAGGACGGCCGCCGAAATGGCGGCCGTTTTGATTTCTGCAGGAGCTAAGGGCTACTTACCTACGGCCATCTTCTTCACCATCGCGATGACCAGCTTGCGGTCACTGTCATTCAGCGCGGGCGAATAGCGCCGGATCTGCGTGAGGAAGCGGATCTCGTCTTCACTCAACTGCGGCGTGCTCTTGGAATTGGCGCCGTTCTCAGCCGTGTGGTCGGCGAAGAACTGGGCCAACGGCAGGTCCATCGCCGTGGCTATCTTGGCCAGCGTGTCCAGCGAGGGGATGGTGTGTCCGTTCTCGACGCGCGACAGGTAGCAGCGGAGCAGACCCGTGCGCTTCTCAATATCGCCCTGCGACATGCCTTTCTGCAGGCGATAATTCCGGATCGTGTCACCAATATTCATAAAAGGTCGGCTTAGCGAGGGCGATTCACCAGGGGAGTGTCAGGATAGTAATCAGAGCAGCATCATCTGGCAAGTACAAAATTTGGCATTCGGTAAAGGGTGAAGAATCATTGTCGAAATGGGATTTTTGCCCCTCGAAGCGGGCTTGCATTTCGTCGGCTCGCGACCGAAGTCCGCGGATCACGGGCACGGCTGCATGAAAAATGCCGCGTGGTTTACGATGAATGGACCAGCCCCATGTTCATCCCCATCCCGCAGGCCGCCCGCATCGACCGCGCTGAAGCTGCCATGTGCAGCGGCGTCGCGCGCCTGCGTGCCGACGGCCTCGTCCTACCAGTCGCCGGCGGCGCCGCGGTATTTGCCGGCAACGGCTCACCCCTGAACAAGGTCATCGGCCTCGCCTTCGAGGGTCAGCTCGACCCAGCCGAGCTCGACGCCGTGGAAGCCGCGTTCCGCCAGCGTAACGAGCCCGTTCGCGTCGAGCTCTGCACCCTGACCGAGCCGCACATCGCCAAGACGCTCAACGACCGCGGCTACATCCTGCATGGATTTGAGAACGTGCTCGGCCTCGCGCCCGCCGAGGTCGCGCTGCCGCCTGCGGCGAACGGCATCCGCGTTGCCCCTGCCACCTCCGATGCCGAGTTGCGCCACTGGATCGACATTTCTGTGACGGCATTCACTCAGCTCGATGGCACAGGCAGCGTCGTGGATGACGCCCTTGACCGCGGGCTGCTGGAAAAAGTCCTCGTCGAGATGACATCCGCTCCCGGCTTCCGTCGTTACCTCGCGTGGGTGGATGGGACGCCCGTAGGCGCGGCCAGCCTGCGTATCGACGGCACTCTGGCCCAGGTCTGCGGCGCCGGAACTTTGCCCGAGGCCCGCGGGCGCGGAGTCCAGAAGGCGCTCCTGCGCCAGCGCCTGCAGGAGGCAAGCCAGGAAGGCTGCGACCTCGCCGTCGTGACCACCGCGCCCGGCTCGCGATCGCAAGAGAACGTGATGCGCCGCGGCTTCGCGCTGCTCTACGCCCGCGCGGTCATGATCAAATCGTGGGAATGACCTACTTGTGCTCCTCGAGAAGCGAGGAACGAGAAACGGGAGACGGCACCAACTCCAACTCCATGTACAACACCCCCGGCTGAGGGTTCTCCCGGTAGCCCGGGATCTCGCGAAACCCGTACTCGCGATACATCGCGATCGCCCTGTCCATCTTGCCGCTGACGGTGTCCAGCAGCATGCGCCGATACCCGATGTTCCGAGCCGCATTCAAAATCGCATCCATCAGCCGCCTGCCGACCTTCTGCCCGCGAAACTCCGGCCGCACGAACAGCCGTTTCACCTCACACGCGTCCGCGCCCTGCTTCGGCAGTGCATGCAGCGCCACACAGCCGGCAACCTGCCCGTCCACCTCTGCCAGCAACAGGCGCCCGGCCGGCGGCGCATAATCTCCCGGCAGCCCAGACAGTTCCTTATCGAAACCCTGGAAGCACAGCGAGAAGCCCAGCGACAGCGCATACTCCTCAAACAACTCACGTGCTTGCGCCACGTGCTCCGCCGAAATCGCCTCGAAGATCCGCACCTAAAAGGTACTCTAACCCATCAGCATGCCACCGTTCACTGACAGTACGTGCCCGGTGATGTATCCCGCTTCCTCTGACGCCAAAAACTTCACCGCATGCGCCACTTCCATGTCCGTGCCCGCGCGTCCGAGCGGGATCATCTTCATCACGGTCTCGCGCATCTCCGCCGGCAGCTCGCTGGTCATCGCCGTCTCGATCCACCCGGGCGCCACCGCGTTCACCGTGATGCTGCGCGACGCCACTTCGCGCGCCATCGCCATCGTCAGCCCGATCAGCCCCGCCTTCGCCGCGGCGTAGTTCGCCTGGCCGGTCTGGCCCATCTGCCCGAAGATGCTTGAGATATTGATGATCCGCCCCCATCTTTGCTTCAACATTGACGGCACCGCCTGCTGCACGCAGAAGAACGGCCCGCTTAGGTTGGTCTGGATGACCGCGTCCCAGTCGGCGCGTTTCATGCGCATGGCGAGCTGGTCGCGGGTGATCCCGGCGTTGTTCACCAGGATGTCGACCTTGCCGAACTGCGCGATAGCCGCCTTCATCGCGGCCTTGACCTCGTCCTCGCTGGCCACGTCCATCTTGAACGCCGCCGCCTTGCCGCCCGCCGAGGTGATCTCGCCCACCACCTGTGCCAGCTTGTCTTCGCTGCGGGCCGCGCAGGCCACACTGGCCCCGGCCTGCGCCAGCACCAGGGCGCACGCCCGGCCGATCCCCTGCGAAGCCCCCGTCACGAACGCTACCCGGCCTTCGAATCCCGCCATGCCGCTCTCCTTATATAAAGGTAAAAATTATACGCGGGGCCCGCCTATCGCTCGTTTTGAGCCACCGCGGCCGCTGAGCCAACACCCCGCTCCCCGCCATCATCGAAGCCCTTGCCTAGAACCTTACTTCCCCTGGAGGCAAGTGGCAGTGACCCGCGACCCCGAACGTCCCGCCGACAAGCAGGACAACCAAAGTTCCGAACAGAAGTGTGTCGAGATCCGCAAGCAGGAATACACGCGCCGTGAAGCGCTCGCGCTGCTGGCCGGCGCCGCCGCGCTCACCGGCTGCCGCGGCCTCGACCTCGGTCCGGAGGACCCCGGTGGCGGCTCAGGCTCCGGCAATGGCTCGGTTCCTGACGGCATCAAGAAGATCAATCACGTCACCTTCATGTTCCAGGAGAACCGCAGCTTTGACCATTACTTCCGCACGCTGAACGACTATCGGCGCTCCAAGGGCCTGCCTGCCGACGCCGACTGCGGCCCGATCGACGCGACGAACCCGACTTTTGACGGCACCGGCACCATCGCTTCGTTCAAGCTCCAGACCATGTGTATGGAGAACGTGAGTCCCGCGTGGAACGAGACGCACGTGCAGATCAATCGTGACTATCAGTTCAAGCCGTCGAGCGAAGTCACCACCTCGCCGATGAACGGCTTCGTCTACAGCGCGGCCAAGTATGCCACCGACAACGGTTTCCTCGATACCACCGGCCGCCGCTCCATGGGCTATCACGACCATACCGACCTGCCGTACTACTACTGGCTGACCGAGCAGTTTGCTATTTCGGATGCGTGGTTCTCTTCGGTGCCCGCCAACTCGCCGCCGAACCGCCTCTTCGCGATGGCCGCCACCTCGGGTGGATACGTTTATCCGCCGACGAGCACGCTTTCGAACAAGACCATCTTCCACCTGTTGGAAGAGAAGGGCATCAGCTGGAAGATCTACGTCACCGAGATGCCGTTCACGTATCTCGACTATTTCCAGCCCTTCGCCGACCAGCATCGCGCCAAGATCGTTGACGCCCAGCAGTACCTCGCCGACGCCGCTGCCGGCACGCTGCCCGCGGTCGCCTTCATCGAGGCTGGCTACGTGAAGACACGCCTCGACGAGCACCCGGGCAACAACATCCAGACCGGTTCGGCGTACGTCGCCTCACTGATCAATGCATTGATGAAGGGCCCACAGTGGAAGGAGTCCGTATTCTTCCTCAGCTACGACGAAGGCGGCGGCCTCTATGACCACGTTCCTCCGCCGACGGCGGTCAGCCCCGATGGTGTGAAGCCGCGCGATCTGCCCGCGTCTGACATCCAGGCTGAAGCCGACTTCACCCGCTACGGGCTGCGCGTGCCGTTCTTCGCCGTGTCGCCCTTCGCGCGGAAGGGATTCATCTCCCACCGCGTGTGCGACCACACCGCGATCCTGAAGTTCATCCAGGCGCGCTGGGAGCTGCCAAACCTCACCGAGCGCGACAAGGCCCAGCCGCTGATCACTGACCTGTTCAACTTCAGCACGTCGAACCTCACGCCGCCCACACCCCCTGCACAACCCGTCAGCGGCGCGTGCTACTACGACCACCTGCCGTAGGCGTGTTTGGATGGGTGGTTGAGTCTTTTATCTTGAGCGAAAGATCCCTACCCAGGTAGGGATCTTTTGTTTGAGCAGTGTTTGCCAGCGTCCTAAGTGCGCACTTCGTGTTCTTCGCGTGAAACCCTAACGCCCGCTTTTCCGCGTTACCCGGGCCCCCAGCTCACCGCGCGCCACCCGTGCCCGTATCTCCTGCCCGACGTCCACCTGCGCCTCGTCTTTGACCACATTCCCTTGCGCATCGAAGACGATCGCGTACCCGCGCTCTAGAATGTTCAACGGGGAAAGCGCGGCCAGTTTGCCGGAGGCCTGCTCCACCCGCGCCTTCTGCTGCATCAACCGCTGCCGAGCCGCTGCCGTTAATCTGCCTTGCGAGGCCTCCACCCGTCCCGCCATCCCTTGCAGCACCAGCCGCATGTCGCGCGTCCGCACCCGCGAGGTCGCCACCTCCACGCGCGTCCGGTACCACTGCAATTGCGCTGCCTGTGCCTGGGCCAGCCGATACGCCAGCTCGTCGCGCCGCTGCGCCCGCCGCTGCAGGAACTCGGCCATACGGGCGAACACGCTGTGCTTGGCCAGTTCGCTCAGGATGTTGCGCGCCATCATCAGCCGATACCGTGCCGCCCGCGCCAGCCGCGCGTGCGCATCTTCGACGCGCCGCGCGATCTGGTGCTTGCTCTCGATGACCATCTCCGCCGCGGCCGACGGCGTTGGCGCGCGCAGGTCCGCCACAAAATCGGCGATGGTGAAGTCGGTCTCATGTCCCACCGCCGACACCACCGGGATCTCCGACGCGGCGATCACCCGCGCCAGCTCTTCGTCGTTGAAGGCGGCCAGGTCTTCCGCCGAACCGCCGCCGCGCGCGACCACGATCACGTCCACACCCGCAGCGCGGTTGAAATAGCGCACGCCCGCGGCCACTTCGGCGGCCGCGGCATCACCCTGCACTTGGGCGGGATAGATGACGATGTGCACGTCCTCATGCCGCCGCTGCAGGACGTTCAATATGTCCTGCACCGCCGCGCCACGCGGCGACGTCACCACCCCGATGCGCTTCGGCATCGCGGGCATCGGTTTCTTGCGCGCCGGGTCGAACAGGCCTTCGGCCGCGAGCTTCGCCTTGAGTTGCTCGAAAGCGATCTGCAGGGCACCCGCGCCCTTCGGTTCCAGGAACTCGGCGGAGAGTTGCAGCTCGCCGCGCTGTTCGTAGACCGTCACCCGGCCGCGCGCGATGACCTGCATCCCGTTCGTCGGCTTGAAGCGCAGCAGCCGCGCCTTCGACTGGAACATCACGATGCGCAACTGTGCATCGCCGTCTTTCAACGTGAAGTAGAGATGGCCGGAATCGGCCGGGCGGAAGTTGGATATCTCGCCTTCGACGTAGATGTCGGTGTACTCGCGTTCCAGCGCCGTTCGCGCCGCGCTGACCAGGTCGCGCACCGTCCACACCCGCCGCGTGGGCGCCTGGAACAGGAATCCAAGCTGCGAATCCATGCCGCCTAGTCTACCGCGGTACTCGCACCACTGGCGCGAGCCGCACTCAGATAGAGGGGGGCGCAGAGCGAGACTAGAGAGTGCAGATCGCCGACCGGCTACGGAAACCGAAGACTGAAGACTGGAGACTGAAGACCGGCGGCTGCCTTTACTGCACCAGCTCCAGCGCCTTCAGCGCCCGCACCAGCGCCTCGCGGTCGGCGGGGTCGATGCGGTTGTATTCCATGCCGTAGCGGAAGCCGTTCTTGTTGCGGATGTCGGCGATGACCCGCACTGAATTCTTCGAATATGGCAGCATGAGCTCGACCTCGACCGTTTCGCCCGGATTCAACTCCAGCGGGATGTACGCCGCCATGCCGCCTTCGCTGATGTCGCTGCCCTGCGCAAAGGTGAACTTCGCCGGCCCTTCCTTGGCCGGATACACCTTCAACCGCAGCTCTACCTTGTAGCGCTTCCAGCGTCGCTGGATCGAATAGTCCGGCTTGGTCTCAGTCAACTGCTTTTCCATATGCGGAGGCCCTTCCCTTGAATCGGACAACGAGGAAAGTATCTCCGCTCTTTGCCTTGGGTGCAATGTACCAAAGTAACGTCCTGGTTTCTTCATGAATCGTCATGCCCAACCCGGTTCCATTCCCAAATCTGCACTCGGCGTGGGAGGGGACTCTCCGGACCCACCGCTGTGACGAATGGGTTTTCGCGGAACGGGAACCAGCACGAGAAACCGCTTCAGAAACTTCCTTTCAGCCCTAGGGTTAACACCAGCACCTTAGCGAAACATGTTCAGGGCCACGGCTTTAACAGGTCGCCGGGGATACCGAGCCGGACAGGGGCAAAAAGGAGGAACCATGAGATTCGATCGGAGATGGAACGCTTTAGGAGCGTTGGTATTGGGGACGGTGCTCCTGGCTCCGTCCGGCTGGGCCCAGGATGACGACCGTCACCGCACGGCCCGCCATGACGCCGGCCGCGACCGCGACGTGAGCGTCTACGGGCAGGAGTACGGTTACGAAGACGGCATGCGCCACGGCTGGAGCGACCGTTCGCGGCGCGCGCGTTACGACTACAAGAGTGACCTGTGGCGCCACGCCATCCGTGGCTATCAGCGACACTTCGGGCCTCGCGGACGGTACATCCAGGCGTACCGTGCCGGTTACGAGCGCGGCTATGCCGACGCTTACAACGGCCGCCGCAATTCCGGCTGGGGCTGGGGACGCCGCGACCGCGACCGGGATGATGACTGGCGCCGTCGCGATGGCGACTGGGGCCGCGACCGCGACGACGACTGGAACCGCCGCGGCGGTTACGACTCCCGCTACCTGGTGCAGGTCGCACAACAGAACGGCTACCAGGACGGCGTGCACTACGGCCAGATGGACCGCCGCAACGGCCACAGCAACCGCCCGACGGAAGTGAAGGGCTATCGCGACGCCGACCACGGCTACGACCGCTCGCTCGGCAGCAAGGATGACTTCAAGCGCATCTACCGCGACGCCTTCATCCGCGGCTACCAGCAGGGCTACGGCACCTACTACGGCCGCCGCTGACCTGACGTAACGCGCTCTCCATCACATCTCGAGAGCAACGAGAGATCCCTACCCCAGGGTAGGGATCTTTTTTTTGTGCTGCGAGCTAGATGGCACAGCCGCCCCTCAGCCGTGGACGATGCTGTGCGGTAGCTACCTTCGTGCCTGCTTCGTGTCCTTCGTGTGAACCCGAGGGAACCGTTGACCTCTCTCCTGCGTATCAACCCGGGAATCCACATCCCAAAGGACCCCGCATGCCCCGTTCCCTGACGCTGCTGCTCACGCTTATCCTCGCCCTGCCCGCACTGTCCCAGACAAAACCTGCACCCCCTTCACTCAACCCTGCCCGCATGGAGCAGATCATCCAGGCCCACGTTGCCGACAGGTCCTTCATGGGCGCGGTGCTCGTCGCTCGCGGCGACCAGGTGGTGATCTCCAAGGCCTACGGCGCCGCCGACCTCGAGTGGAACGTGCCGAATACCACCACGGGCAAGTTCCGTCTCGGCTCGGTGGCCAAGCAGTTCACGGCCGCCGCCATCCTGCTGCTGGAAGAGCGCGGCAAGCTTAGCGTGAACGACCCGGTGAAGAAGTACCTCACCGACGCGCCGGCCACCTGGGACGCCATCACCCTGCATCATCTACTCACGCACACCTCCGGCATCCCCAACCTGACGGACCTGAGCAAGTTCCCGGACTACTACGCCAAGCTGCCGCTGAAGACCACTCCGGCTGAGACCATCGCCCGCTTCAAGGACCGCCCGCTGGACTTTGCTCCGGGCGAGCGGATGAGCTACAGCAACTCCGGCTACATCGTGCTCGGCGCCATCATCGAAAAAGTCAGCGGTATGAGCTACGCGCAGTTCATGCAGGAGAACCTCTTTGCTCCGCTGGGCATGAAGGACACGGGCTATGACACGGCCGACCGCGTCCTGCCGCAGCGCGTGCGCGGCTACCAGGCAGAGCCTGACGGCACCATCATCAACCCGGCCTTCATTCACATGAGCATCCCATTCGCCGCGGGCGGGTTCTACTCCACCACCGCGGACATGCTCAAGTGGCAACTGGCGCTCACCGGCGGCAAGCTGCTCAAGCCGGAGACCTTCACCCGCATGTCCACGCCGTTCAAGGGTGAGTACGCCTATGGGCTCAACGTCCGCAACATCGCCGGACACACCACCTTCAGCCACGGCGGCGGCATCGAGGGCTTCAACACCTTCACTCTCTACTGCCCGGAAGAGAAGCTGTCGGTCATCGTGCTCGGCAACTTGAGCGGACGCGCGCCGCAGAACATCGCGCGCTATCTCACCCAGGTGGCGCACGGCCAGTCGGTGCAACTCGCGTCGGAGGCGGTGAAAGTCCCGGCCACGGTCCTGGCGGAGTATGTCGGTACTTACCGCTTCGCTCCGGACTTCGCCATGGAAGTGACCCGCGAAGGCGATCAGCTCAGCGTGCAGGCCACCCGGCAGCGCAAGGCGCCCATCTACGCCGAGTCGCAGACGGTCTTCTTCGCCACGGTGGTGGAGGCCAAGTTCGAGTTCGTGCGCGACGCCGCCGGCAAAGTCACAACGCTCATCCTGCGTCAGGGCGGCCGCGAGATGAAGGCGACAAGGGAGTAGGAGGCAATACGCCGCCGGCGGTTCTATGAAACAATCATGACGTGACCTACCGCCAGATCGCCGCGAAAGTGGCCTGCACTACCTGTGGCGCCGAGCGCGGCAAGTTTTGCGGCGTGGGCGCAGGCCGCTTGCGCGCGGAGCCTCATCCGCAGCGCCGCCTCGACGCGGGCGAGAGCAAGGTGCACAACGTAATGTCCTTCCTCCGCCTGCGCAAGCCCTAAGGCCGCAGTCTGTCCTGTCCAGCCCGCACGGACTTACGGAAACAATCTGCGCCCGCCATACGTCTCTTACAATGGCAGCATTCCTATGCATCGCATTCTTTTGCTGATCCTCATCCTGGCGTTGGGCGCTCCTGCCTATGCGCAGAACGAAGAAGAACCCGAAGCGGAAGCTGCGGCCCGCGCCAAGCGCGCCGCGGCCGAAAAGGAAACCCAGCCCGGCTCAGTCGCCGGCGTAGTCATTCGCACCAGCGACCAGGCGCCGCTGCGACGCGTCCGCGTGATGCTTTATCCATTCGACCTGCGCGGGCCCAACCTCTTCGACGGGGGTTCGCCCGACCTCTACTCCGTGGAGACTGACGCGACCGGCCGCTTCAGTATTCCCAAGGTGCGCCCGGGCAAGTACTGGCTGAGCCTGGCGCGGCCCGGACACATCTGGGTCGACGAGCGCACGCGCGGCCAGAGCCGCGGGCGCATGCCCCTGGTGCTCGAGCCCGGGCAGAAGCAGGAAGCACTGCGCTTCGCGATGTCGGCAGGCGGCGTGATCGCGGGCACCGTTTTCGAGGCCGACGGCGAGCCCGCGCGCTTTGCCACCGTGAACGCGTTGCGCCTCACGCGCAGCGGCGGCAAGCGCCGATTCATCAAGGTGCGCACGGTGGAAGCCAACGACATCGGCGAGTACCGGCTCTATGACCTGCGGCCCGGGCGCTACTTCGTCTCCGCGCAGGGCGCGAATCCGCTGCGTGCGCTGATGACCGACCAGACTGAGGAGAACATGCTCATGCTGGCGGCGATGTTCGAACCCCGGGTGGCTGAGAGCGGCCAGGTCGAAGCCGTGCCGCGCGTGGTACCGACCTATTTTCCCGGGACCCCCGACGCTGCTCTGGCCGCGGCGGTGACCCTGGTGGAGGGCGAGCAGGCGCGCGCCGACTTCACCGTGCTGACCGTGGCGCCCGGCCGCATCAGCGGTCGCGTGACCAACCTGGGCGCGAACCAGTGGCCGCAGGTGATGGTGCAGAAGAAGGGCAGCCGCGGGCGCGGCGAAGAGGCGTTCTTCCTGGAGGGTGAGATGCCGCCCCGGGCGCGGGTAGAGAACGACGGACGTTTCACTATCAGCGGCGTGCCCCCGGGCGAGTACCGATTGCACGCCTTCGCGGTGGAGGAGCGCAGGCGCGACCCCGACAGCCGCGAACGGACAGAAGAGCCGAAGATGTACGTCGGGCGCGTGGAGGTCACAGTTGCCTCGGGCGCGGACGTGCAGGGTGTGGACATCGCGCTGCGCGACCAGACCGTGGTGCAGGGACGCGTGACCGTCGAGGGCATGAAGCCGCTGAAGCGCGGTGAGGAGTTCCCGGTACGGCTCGAACTGGTCAGCGAGGGCGAGGAGCCCGGCCGTTTGCCGGTCTTCGTCGCCAACGACGGTGCCTTCACCGCGCGCGTGGGAGCGGAAGCGGGCGGCACGCTGCGCTTCCAGATGTATACCCAGCGTCGTGGCGATCCGGACGCTCGCTACTACTTGAAGTCGGCCCGCGCGGGCGGCATTGACGTGCTCGAGAACGGGTTGCCGCTCGATGCCGCGGGCGGAGGCGTGGACATCGTCGTCGGCAGCAAGCCGGGGACGCTCGAGGTGCTCGCTATCGGCGACGACAAGGAAGGGAAGAAGCAGGCCGCCGGCGGCGTGACCGCCGTCGTCTTCCCGGCAGACCGCTTGCAGCATCGCCACCGTTACGCCAAGGCGACCACCGACCAGTACGGCAAGGCGCAGTTCAAGGGACTGGCGCCCGGCGAATACTATGTCGTCGCTTGGGAGCAGGATCCCGACGCGCAGGACAAGCACGTCTTTGAAGACAACGTGCCGCCGAGCTACGACTCACTGCGCGATGCCGAGTTCATGAAGCCGCATGCGGGCAAGCTCGTGAAGGTCACAGTGAAGGAAGGCCAAGGCTACCAGGCGACGGTGCCGGTCATCCCCGCCGAGGCGGAAGAGGGCGGCGTCTCGCCCTAGAAGAAATTTATTGCGGAATGACCATCGACAAGGTTTGCTCCGGCATCAACGTCGCATTACATTCACCGACGCCGCAATAGACCATGACCCGGCGCATCAGGCGAGCTTCCATCCCTGAAGGTGCGCTGAGAGCGAACTTGGCGTTGGAGAGTCGAGCGGCAAGGGTGGCGATCTTGTCATCGCCACTGACAAAGCGGACGCCCTCGACCTTCGCGGTGCTTCCCTGAATGCGTAGCGTGAGTGTGAACTCCGCGCTGCCATTGCGAGGGGACTTGCCGAGACTCGCCGTACGCAGCTGGGAGAGTTCGGAGCCGTCATACCCCCACTTGGGGCGGGGCGCCGGGTTTTTCAGTAGCTTATCGAGTCGCTCCGCGCTCGGCTTGTGTGAAGGCGACGCCGCCAGCGCCCTGCGGTAGAACTTCAGTGCCTTTTCTTTTTGTCCCTGCTTCTCGTACATTTGGCCGAGGCGGTCCGCCAGCACGCCCGACTGGGTCCATTGCCAGGCCGCGAGCAGGTGCGATTCGGCCGCCGCCATATCATTCTTGCGCTGGTACGCTTCCCCTAGGACCGCCCACAGGTATACCGCTCGTCCCGAAGACTTCTCGTCGTTTTCCGTGGCTTCCGCCGGACTGATGCCCGCCAGCTTGTTGGCGATGCGGACCAATTCCGCCTCGGTTTCCGGGATCGCGGTCTCCACCGGTTTCATCGACAAGAAGATGGCAGACATCGGATCGCCGCCCCTGAAACTCAGCGGGGGTTCCGGGGCGTCGGCTTTGGCTGAGGCCAGGAGCGCCTCACCCTTCTCCTTCTCGCCGGCGCGCAGATAGGCGATTCCCAGCAGTCCGCGCGCAAAGGGATCCTTTGGCTTGATCCGGGTGGCCGTTTCGAGAGATTCGATAGCGGCTCGGAGCAGTGCCTTCTCCTTAGTACTCTCGTACCGCTTCAACAGCAATCTGCCCAGGTTAGGGTGGGCATACTCATCCAGGGGGTTGATCTCGATCTGCTTGCGGAACATGGCTTCGGCCTCGCCTTCCCGCCCTAGTTGATACAGTGTCAGGCCGAGATTGTTGTAGGCATAAGCATGAAATGGGTCGATTTCGATCTGTTTGCGGAACGCCGCCTCGGCGTCCTTCGCCTTGCCGAAGTCGAGATATGCCCGTCCCAGGTCATTCCAAGCGCGACTGTGCCGCGGCTGGCGGCTGACGACCTCTGTGTACAGTTGTATGGCCACGGCGAAGTTACGTGCATTGGCGGCTTTGTCAGCCGACTCGAGCAATTCAGCGACGGAAGCGCCAGCCGGGATCTCTACCTGGCCAGCCAGAAGCGCCGGCAACGCCAACACCAGGATCCCGGCCAACGTTGCACGCCCGGGGTTCCAAACTGGGAATAAGCAACGGGACATAGGTATGTTGTGACATATCCTGCGTTGGTTTTCAAGAACTGTGTTCTACTCGGTCGCGATCTTGCGGATGCGCGCGGCGCGGTTCTCCGCGAACAGCACCTCCACCGCCTGGCCGGCGTGCTCGTACTGCAGCGTGCGGTTGCCGTAGTTGCCGCCTGAGCCGACCGCACGTCCGATGCCCATTGCCATGCCCGCCTGGGTCTCGCTCATGCCTTCCACGATCTCGTGGCGCGCGACGGCCTCCCACACGGCGGGCGTCCAGTGTTTGTACAGCTTGCGCGGGTCGTCATAGTAGAACACCTCGTCCACGATCAGGTGGGTGTCCGTGCCTTTGACCGCCCCGATGGGCGCAGCGAAGCGTCCGTCCGGCTCGCCGGAGGTGAAGGTGAAGTGCGCCATGATCTGGTCGCCTTGCCGCGCCACGCGGCTGATCTTCAGCTCGGCCAGCGGCGGCAGCAGCCCGGCCTCGGTGCGCGTGCCCGCGCGGTAGTAGGCGACGGCGTTGCCCGCCTTCACCCACACCGTTTGGCCTTCCAGCTTGCGCGCCGACTCGAGGTCGTAAGCGTGCAGCGAGCGCAGGAAGACGAACTCGTCGGCGTCCTGCTGCCGTACCGGCGCTTCCGCCTTGCCGGTGCGCTGGTCGGCACGGCGCTCGTAGAGGATGTACGCGGTGCGCGCGCCGACGATGACCACCACCACGGCGAGCGCGAGCCGGAGATAGCGGAGACGTTCAGGGCTCATCGGTCATTTGGATGCAATCAGACGGCGCCTGTGGCGATCCTGCTACCTACTTCAGTATCCCCTTCAGCGTCATCCACGGACGCGCCTCGAGCACCAGGCGTCCGGCCTTGACGGCAGGGTCATTGGCGGCGAGCGTCTGCGCCTCGGCCACGCTGGCCACGCGATACACCACGATGCCGCGCCAGTCGCCGTCCTCCATGAACGGCCCGGCCATGATGAGCTTGCCCTGCTTGTAAAGCTCGTCCATGTAGGCGAGGTGGCCGCGTTGTATCTCCTGCCGTCGCTCCGGCGTGTGCTCGGGCGGCGGGTTCTTGCCCGCGGGGCCGCGCACCAGGATGCCGAAGATCAGTGGCTCCATCTCCATCTGCGCCGGGTCGTCCGCGGCGGGCTTGGCCGGCGGCGCGAACCAGCCGCGCGGTCCCAGCCACTTCTTCACTTCCAGGACCATGTCGCCGTCGCGGACGAAGGGGTCGTCTGCGAACAGCTTCAGCGCCGCGGCGGCGTCGGGCGCGTCGACGATGGCAAAGCCCGCCAAGTCCTTCAGCGTGGGTGCGGTGGCTTCCTCCGCCGTGAACGGACCATATATAAGGTTGACGCGCTCGGCGTTGCGCCGCGCCAGGTTGGCGAGGTGGCCGCGCATCTTGGCCTGGCTGGAGGCACTGTCCGCTTTGGGCGCAGGAGCCGGCGGCGCGCAGGGCATGGATGTGGATGCGGGCTTCGGCGGCGCCTGGCGGAAGAGGACCATCTGGTAGGTCATCATCTGCGGCGGGGCATCGGGCTTCTTGGCCTCGCTCTGGGCAGCAGGCGCAGGCGGGTTCTGGGCGAACGCGGTAAAGGTTGCGAGCAGCAAGAGGAGGGACAGATGGATAAGTTTCCGCATAAACGTGATTTTAGCCCAAGGTACGGAGACGCCGGGGGACGGCAAAACGCAAAAGCGCGGCCGATGCGGCCGCGCTTTCGACGTAGCAAGCTACGCCGCTACTCTTGCACGCTTACCACCTGCAGCACTTCCTCGACTGACGTCAGCCCTTCGCGCAGCAGGATGCCGGCGTAGGCCTTGAGGTCGATCATGCCGTTCTTCACCGCGCAGGCGTGGATGTCTTCCGTGCTGGCGCCTTTGGCCACCATGGAGCGCAGCTCGGCGTTCATCTTCATGACTTCGTAGATGCCGACGCGTCCCTTGACGCCTTTCTCGTTGCAGTACTCGCAGCCTTTGCCCTTGTAGGTGACATCGTCCTTGGAGAGGCCGAGGTACTGGCGCACGGTGTCGTCGATCTCAGTTGGTTCCTTGCACTTCTGGCAGAGGCGGCGGGTGAGGCGCTGCGCCATCACGCCCACCGTTGACGCCGACATCAGGAACGGCTCCACGCCCATCTCGCCCAAGCGGACGAAAGCGCCCGCGGCGGAGTTGGTGTGCAACGTGGTGAAGACCATGTGGCCGGTGAGCGCGGCTTCCACGGCGATCTGCGCCGTCTCTTTGTCGCGCGTTTCGCCCACCAGGATCACGTCCGGGTCCTGGCGCAGGAAGGCGCGGAGGATGCGGGCAAAGTCGAGGCCGATGTCCTTGTTAGCCTGGATCTGCACGACGCCCGGGAGGTCATACTCGATCGGATCTTCTGCGGTGGAGATGTTGATGCCGGGCTCGTTGATCTCCGCCAGCGCGGAGTAGAGCGTGGTCGTCTTGCCGGAGCCTGTCGGCCCGGTCACGTACATGATGCCGTAAGGCTGGCTGACGAGCTCGCGCACCAGCTTGAGCACGGGCTCGTGGCTGATGACCTTGTCGAGTCCGAGCGTGGTGTTCGACTTGTCCAGGATGCGCATACATATCTTCTCGCCCCACTTGGCGGGGACCGAAGAGACGCGGAAGTCGATGGGCTTGCCTTCCATCTGGACGCTGATGCGGCCATCCTGGGGCAGGCGCTTTTCGCTGATGTCGAGCTTGGAGAGGATCTTCAGGCGGCTGACGAGGCCGAGCTGCACCTTCTTCGGCAGGTTCTGCACCACTTGGAGCACGCCGTCAATGCGGAAGCGCACCTGAACGTCCGTCTCCATGGGCTCGATGTGGATGTCGCTGGTGCCCTTCTTGATGGCGAGGCCGAGGATCGAGTTGGCGAGGCGGATGATCGGCGCGTCCTCGCTGGCGTTCATCAGCTCCTGCTTGTTGTCGGTGGTGACGGACGCCTGGAGATCCTCGGTCATCTGCAGGTCGCGGATGATGTCGGACTGGAGCAGGTCCACGGTGACCTCGGCCTTAGGCGCACCGATCAGCTCGCTCTGCTTGCCGCCAGACGTCGCAGCAGGCTCATCTTCTTTCTTGGTGAGCTGCTGGTAGGTCGTATTCATGAACTTGCGGAAGTCTTCTTCCGTGACGATGACCGGCTCGATCATCACGCCCTTGATGACGCGGCGGATGTCGTCGAGCGCGATGATGTTGTTGGGGTTCGTCATCGCCAGTGTCAGGCGGTTGTTGGCGAAGGCCACGGGCAGCACGCGGTGCTGCACCATCATGGGCTGCGGCAGCAGTTGCAGCACGCGCGGGTCGATCTGCATCTTCGCGAGGTTGATGAACTCGATGCCGACCTGCTGCGAGGCTTGCTCCACGCGGTCCGCCAGGATGGTGGTGAGCGCCAGGCCGATCTTCGGATACTGCATGAACAGTTCCTGGAAGTCTTTCTGTTCAAGGACGGCGCAGGTCGTCGGCTGCAGAGCGCTGACGGTGGCGGTGCGCGGCTTGCCCGTGAGCAGCGACATCTCGCCGAAGTTCTGGCCGGGGCCCATCTCGGTGAGCAGGAAGTCGATGCCCGTGTTGGGGTCTTTCTTGCGGACTTCGACCAGGCCGGCGGTGATGAAGAACATCGAGTTGCCCGGGGCGCCTTCGCGCACGATGATCTGGTTGGGCGGGAAGTCGCGGCGCTTCATGCGCTTGACGACTTGCTGGCACTCGTCCACGGAGAGGCCGCTGAAGAGCTTGATGCGCTGCAGGAAGTGGAGCGGCTGGCCTTCGCTCGGGGCGGCGGCCGGCGCGGCGGCCGCGGCGGCGTCAGGCGGCGCAGGCGGCGGCGTGACCGGCACGCTGATGTTGGTGGAAGTCGTCTTGGTGGGAGCAGGCGTCGCCATGCGTTCTCCTCAATTCCTGGGCCGTTCGGGAGACTGCGTTCCAAGAGGGAAAGCGGCCACGGGCCCTTAGCCGGGGGAAGTCGCAGGATTATATACCAGTTGGATAACAGGGGAAGCAGGGAAAAACACCCGGTGTAAACGCCGATTTCGACCGGGGCGCCGCGCCCAGAGCATATAATCCGCGCACCACCTATGCCCCTGGAACCCGGAAAGCGGTTAGGCCCTTACGAGATCGTGTCGACTGCCGGAGCAGGCGGCATGGGCGAGGTCTACAAGGCGCTGGACACGCGGCTGGAACGCACGGTCGCGGTGAAAGTTCTGCCGCCGGAACTTCTCTCCTCGAATCCTGAGCTCAAGACGCGCTTTGAGCGCGAGGCGAAGGCGATCTCCGCCCTCCAGCATCCTTATATATGCACGCTGTTCGACGTCGGCTCGCAGGACGGGGTGGATTACCTCGTGATGGAGTACCTCGAAGGCGAGACGCTCGCGGCGCGCATCGAGAAAGGCGCGATGCCGATTGAGCAGGTGCTGAAGACCGGCATCGAGATCGCGGACGCGCTGGACAAGGCGCACCGGCAGGGGATCCTGCATCGCGACCTGAAGCCGGGCAACGTGATGCTGACGAAGGCCGGAGCGAAGCTCATGGACTTCGGGCTGGCCAAACCGGCGCTCGCGGTGGCGACTTCAAGTGGCATGTCGCTGACGGCGGCTGTCACGCGCACGAGCCCGGCCTCGCCCATCACCCAGGCGGGCACCATCGTGGGGACGTTCCAGTACATGGCGCCGGAGCAGCTCGAAGGGCGCGAGGCCGACGCGCGCAGCGACATCTTCGCCCTGGGCACAGTGCTGTACGAGATGGCGACGGGGAAGCGTCCGTTCGAAGGCAAGAGCCAGATCTCGGTGATGTCGGCGATTTTGGAGAAGGAACCGGAGCCCATCAGCGCGGTGAAGCCGGCGACGCCGCCGGCGTTCGAGCACCTGGTGGCGCGCGCGCTGGCGAAAGATCCCGATGAGCGCTGGCAGACGGCGGCGGACGTAAAGTCCGAGCTGAAGTGGATCAGCCAGACGAGTTCGACGACACGCGCGGCCGGGCCGGGCATCAAGCGCAAGCGATATCAGAAGTGGATGGTCACGGCGGCGGTCGCGCTAGCGGCGGTGGTGGTGACGGCGGCCACGATGTGGATGCTGGGGGCGGGCAAGTCGCCCGACGTGGTGCAGGCGTTCATTCTGCCGCCGGAGGGCGGGCAGTTCATCTTCACCGGGCAGGGCGCGGGGCCGCCGGCGATATCCCCGGATGGGACGAAGATCGTGTTCGAGGCGTCGGCGCCGGAGGGCAAGCGACTGCTGTGGGTGCGGACGATCCGCTCGCTGACCCCGCTGCCGATCGCCGGGACTGAGGGTGCGGTGTATCCCTTCTGGTCGCCGGACAGCCAGCAGATCGGCTTCTTCCAGGATGGAAAGATGAAGCGGGTGGACGTCGCTGGCGGACCGGTCACGACGATCGCGGATGCGGCTGCGGGACGCGGCGGTAGTTGGGCAGGAGACGGGACCATCATCTTTTCTCCGTCCACGAATGACGCGATCCACCGGGTCTCGAGCGCGGGCGGCCGGCCCGAGCCGGTCACCAAGATCCAGCCGAATGAATCGTCCAACCGCTGGCCATGGTTCCTTCCGGGTGGAAAACATTTCGTGTTCCTCGCGTGGAACCAGGGAGCCAGCGGCACCGAGGGCGAGGGCTACACCATCTACGCGGCTTCGGTTGAAGGCGGCGAGCGCAAGTTGGTGGTGACCGGTGCCACCAATCCCTCCTATGCCAACGGGTACCTCTTCTATGTTCGCGCCGGCAATCTGCTGGCGCAGCGCTTCAACCTCAAGGCGTTGAAGGTGGAGGGCGATCCAGTCCCGATGTTCGAACGGGTGCAGTCTGACCCGCAGTTCGGCCGCGCAAACTACTCGGTCTCGCAGACCGGGGGCCTGGTCTTCGTGAATGGCCCCAGTGCCGCCGAGGCGCGCGTGAATTGGGTCTCGCCCGATGGCCGCGAACTGGGACCAGTGGGCGGGGCCGGGAACTGGTCCAGCGTGCGCATCTCCCCGGACGGCAAGTGGTTGGCGGCGACGCTCGACCCGGGGAATGCGGACATCTGGCTGCTGAGTCTCACGCGGGAGATGCGCAGCCGGCTTACTTTCGACGCTTCTCCCGATACTGGACCGGTGTGGTCGCCGGACAGTAAGCGGATCGCGTTCACCCGCATGAAGGCCGGCAAGTACAACCTGATGGTGCGTAATGCCGACGGAAGCGGCAGCGAAGAGACTTGGCTGGAAAGTGCGGAGCCGATCCAGGTGAGCGACTGGTCGCGCGACGGTAGGTACATCAGCTACATCGTGACCGTGGCCGGTCAGGCTACGAACCTGTGGGTGTTGCCTACGGCGGGCGAGCGGAAACCGATTCAGTACCAGGCCACGCCCTTCTCAGAGGCGGACGCCATGTTTTCGCCGGACGGGAGATGGCTGATCTATGACTCCAACAGCTCCGGCTCGACCGAGATCTATGCAGCGCCCTTTCCCGGGCCGGGTGGCCGGTTCCAAGTCTCCTCCGGCGGCGGCGACTGGCCGCGCTGGACCCGCGACGGGAAGCACGTCCTCTACTCCAACGGCGACGACTATTACATCGCTGATGTCACTTACGATGCTGTCACGTTCCAAGTCACACAGACGCGCAAGCTGTTCACCATGGCGAGCGTGGGTTCAGGCTCAAGCTACTCCTATGACGTGGCTCCCGACGGCCGCATCATCATGGTCTCCTCCCAGATGAAGGCTAGCGCGAACCGCCTGGCCTGGATCAGCGACTGGCGCAAGCAGTTGGGGAAGTAAGAAACTAAAGTCGCCCGGCCGGTCAGGGCTGGGATGCTACCGGGGCTGGTGCGGCGCCGATCAGCTCAGAGACCCGCGCCAGCAGAAGCTCCGGGTGCACCGGCTTGGCTAGCAGCTCGAACTGAAAACCGCTCCGATTGGCTTCGTGCAGCATATCTGCCGTGGCCGCTTGTCCGGAAAAAAGCAGGATAAGGCATTCCGGCATCTCAGACCTGACCTTCATGGCGAGTTGGACCCCATTCATCTGCGGCATGACGACGTCTGTGATCACCAGGCGCGGCGGATTCTTGCGGCAGCTTTCGTAGGCTTCAAGCCCGTTGTAGGCGGTCGTTACGACGTAGTTCCGGGAGCGCAGGATCAGGGCGAGGGTGTCGGCGATCCGCTTCTCATCATCGACTACGAGGATATCGGGCGTGCTGGTCACGAGCTTACACTGCCTGTTTTAACGTGTCTTCCGCTGCGGTGTCGTTCGCTATGCCGCTGGCCCGGCAGGGAAGGAAGACAGAAAACACCGTGCCGCTTCTTCCGGGGGCGGTGCTGCTGCGCAGACGAATGGCCCCGTGGTGCTTTTCTACGATGCTGCGGCAGACCCAAAGGCCCAGCCCAGTGCCGACGTCGCGCTTGGTGGTGAAAAAGGGCTGGAAGAGGTGCGCCCGTACGTTGCTGGGGATGCCGTGCCCATTGTCAGCCACGGTCAGCCGCACCCCCTCTTCGTCGCCGCGCCTGGTGGCGGAGATGCGGATGGTGATCCGCCCGCCGGGCGCGACTGCGTCGATGCTGTTGGTCACGAGATTGCCGATGAGCTGGCGAATCTCTCCGGGGATAGCTTCGATGGTGACATCCGTTCGGACTTCGGTCCTAATTGCGATGTCCTTGTTCCTGGCCCGCGGCGCAAACACGGAGATGAGGGCCTTCACCGTGTTGCCTAGGTCCAGGGAATCTACGCCCTTTGTCTCGCGATAGAAGCCGAGCGTCTGCTTGGTCAGTTGGGCGATGCGGTCCAGTTCCTCTTCGGCATGGGTCAGGAACTGCCGAACATCATCGCGTACCGCCGCGCTCTTGGCCAGGTACACCAGGTTGGTCACGGCTTCCAGCGGGTTGTTGATCTCGTGCGCCACGGTGGCGGCCAGGCGTCCGACCGCTGCCAGCCGTTCCGTCGTCCGGAGCGCGCGCTCGGTGTTCTTCTTCTGGGAGATGTCGCGGACGATGCGGGCCGCCCCGATGACGCGACCGTCGTGGTCCCGGACGGGTGAGACGGTCAACGAAACGTCGATGCGGCGGCCGTCTTTTGTGAGCCGTATGGTCTCAAAAGGCGGAATGCTCTCGCCCCGGCTGATCGTCTCGAGGATACGGTCTTCATCACCCCGCAACTCAGGCGGAATGATCTTCATGATGGGTTTGCCCATCATCTCCGCTGCCGTGTAGCCGAAGATGGTCTCGGCCCCACGGTTCCAGCTGGTCACGACGCCGCCGAGGTCCATGCTCACGATGGCGTCTTGCGAAGACTCGACGATGGCGGCGAGCCGGTGCCGGGTTTCCGCGGCCTCCCTCTGCTCGTGGATGTCCAGGCACCCGCCCACGTAGCCCTCGAACACCCCATCGGCGGAGTAACGGGGCACGCCGCGGTCAATGATCCATCGGTATTCGCCGCTGTGATGCTTCAGCCGGTACTCCATTTCGAACGGCTTGCGGGCATCGAAGTTCGTCACATAGATGTTCAGGCAGCGCTCGAAGTCATCCGGGTGGACGTTCTCGGCCCAGCCGTTGCCCATTTCCTGCTCCAGGGTGCGCCCGACAAAGTCCAGCCAGCCTTTGTTGAAGTAGTAGCAGAGCTTGTCGGTGCCGGACATCCACACCATGATGGGCGAGGCCTCGGTGATGACCCGGAAACGCTGCTCGCTTTCGCGCAAAGCGGTTTCAGCGAGCTTGCGTTCGGTGATGTCGCGTGTGAAGCAGCGCGTATGGACGAACTTTCCATTCTCGAACAGCACGCTGGAGTCGATGAGGACATGGCGGATCGAGCCGTCCTTGGCGCGCAGCCGCGCCTCGTAGTCGCACAGCCGCTCGCCGCGACACAGCCGGCCGAGGATATCGTCGATCGCGGGGGCGTCGACATGGAACTCCGCGATGTGGTGGCCCAGGTACTCTTCGGCTGTGTATCCCAGCATATCCAGTTCAGCCTGGTTGGCCCACTCGATGATCCCGTCCGGGCCGACAAAGTGCAGAGCCACGGAGGAAGTCTCGACAAAATCGCGGAATTTCCGTTCGCTCTCCCGCAGCATGTGTTCGGCGCGGCTGCGTTCGGTCACGTCGCGGGTGATCGCTAACTGGACGGTGGAGCCGTCCGCCATCCGCATAGGGGCGGCATGCGTCTCCATCTGCCGGCGCGAGCCCTTCAACCCGATGATCTCGAAATGCAGCGATCCGCGTTCGCCGTCGCAGACCCGTTCGTTGAATGCGCGGAACCTTTCGCGATCCTCCGGTGTGATCACGTCATAGATGTTGCGGCCGATGAGCGGCGTGCAATCGTCTGCTTCCACCAGCGCCAAGCCGGCCGAATTCATGTGCAGCAGCGTGCCGTCGCGGGCGACCAGCTTCACGCATTCCGGGGTGGTGTCGACGATGGCGCGGAAGCGCTCTTCACTCTCCGCGACCGCTTTTTCCGACGCCCGCCGGTCCTCCAGCAGGCGCGCAGTCTGGAGCGCGATACTCAGCTGGTTTGCGGTCAGAGATAAGAGCAGGCTGTCCGTCTCGCCGGGAAAGGCTGAGGCCGTGCACCCGGCGGCGATAAAGCCCAAATCCCCAGAGATGCCGATCGGTCGGATCATGACGTGCAACGGACCAGGCCAATCCGCGCGCGTCAGCTTCTCCACCGTGGGGGAATCCGCGGCATGGGCAGCCTGGAACTGGCGCACCGTCTGGAGGAATTCGGGGTAAGCCGAGGTCTTCTCGGCGGTGATCGGGTGCGGCGATGAAGCGAAGTACACCGCCGAGGCATCGACCCGCAGCGTATGGAGGACCAGGCTGGCCGCACTCTCGGCGACGTGGCTGGGTTCGCGGCCGATCCAACTCGCGGGAATGGTCGCCAGCGACACCACGTCGCGGATGACCCGCTGCAAATCCCGGACTGTGGGTTCAGCCAGCTCCATCTGAATTGCTAGGCTCCGATCGAGGAGCTCGAAGTACGATACGCGCCGCGTTCCCTCAGCTCCAGGAGGAACTCAGCGGGAGGTACAAAAAATGGGTTCTTCTGCAGCACGCCGCCAATGATGACCATCGGGTGGGTGCGCAGTATGTCCATCACTATGCCGGCGCCAAACTTGGCGCAGTCATACGTTCATATGACCGGGTCCTTATAGTTCGGCAGGATGAAGTTCAAACGGGTCTCGTACTCCACCAGGTCGTTGACGCCGGGGAAATCTTCCAATGCCCATTCCATGTGCGCGACCAGGCGGGTGAGCGCGTAGCCCTCGGCGGGGCCGGCGGCCAGAACTTCCTGGATGAGCGCCAGCATCCGGTCCTGATCGAAGTGGCCGTCGCGGAGATACGCATCCTGCCAGCGGCGAACAACAAGTTGCCCGCGGTCGACTGTGGCCTGGGTATCTATCCCGCCTTCCTGCAGCCGGCTGAAGTGGTCATCCATCAGCCGGGGGTCCACGATGTGGAAGGCCTTCTCGCCCCGGTCGATCCCTTCCCGGATGAACGGGAGGAGGACCCGGTACTCCTCGTCAGGGCTATTGAAGAAGGCACAGATATGGCGGTCGGTCCCGAGCGTAGCGTTGGCAAAGTGGATCGGTGGCTGGGAAGCGTTCATAGCCACTCCTTTCTGGAAGGAGGTCCGGGAGACACACATTCATTCCGAGGGTCGAAACTGAGATGCGACTGACCCGGGTCCGGGTTATCCGCTGCCCTGGCGCTTGTAACGGCCAGGTGCCGCCGCCGCCCCAAGGCGGGTTGAAATACTACTTAATCGGTCACCGATGCTGTCAATCCCGTTTCCTTTAATGCAGCCCGTGCAGAGAAAGCGTGGCAGGGGAGATATTTACTTTGGTAACAACATCCCCGTATGATTCCGGCTCGTTGCAGGCTATAATCCGTTGCTCCCCCAGCTGAAGGCCCCAAAACGTCCCATGACGACCTCCGCGCCGATCAAGAGTCCCCTGCAGACGACCGGCTCCCGGCCCCTGCCGCTGGTGGTGTTTTTTGAGGGGGATGAGCACGCCCGCAAGTCGTTGACCGGCATGCAGCGCTACCGGCGCATCGCGCATGAAGTCCTGGGCAGCGAGTTCGAGACGGTCGAACACATATATATAGTCACGCGCGAATACCAGGTGGAGGAGCACTACCACGACCTGCGCAAGCCCAACGTGCGGGTCATCGCCCTGGCTGACAGCCGTTTCAAGGACCCGCGCAACGACGGCGCCGTCTATGCCTTCCTGCCAGCGATAACGCCCACCACCATCCTGGAACGGATGGTGGACAATGCCGTGGACCACATCCAACTGCTGGCCAATCGGCGGGAGATCACGCAGAAGCTCCAGGGCGCGACCAAAGAGATCCACGACCTGAACCAGATCGGCGCCGCGCTGAGCGCCGAGCACGACACCGGTAAGCTGCTGGAACTCATCCTGACCAAGAGCCGCGAGATCACCAACAGTGACGCCGGGTCGCTCTACCTGGTGGAGCCGGCGGAAGAAGAGAACCCGCAGACGCAGGTGCTCATCGCCGAGCCGGGCAGCGGCGTAGAGCCGCCCAAAGACCTGGCGACCAAGCTGGTGCAGCAGCGCGACGGGAAGAAGCGGCTGCGCTTCAAGCTGGCGCAGAACGATTCAGTGAGCATCCCGTTCCGCGAACGGGTGATGGAGATCAACGAGAGTTCCATCGCCGGCTACGTGGCCAAGACCGGGCAGGCGGTGAACATCGAGGACGCCTATCACCTGCCGGCGGACGTGCCCTACAGCATCAACCGCAAGTTCGACGAAGACTCCGGCTACCGCACCAAGTCCATCCTGGCGGTGCCGATGCGCAACCAGAAGGACGAGATCGTCGGCGTGCTGCAGCTCATCAACTCCAAGCGCGACTTCCGTGTGAAGCTGGAGAACCTGGCGGTAGTGACCAAGCAGGTAGTGCCCTACGTGGAGCGGCAGCGCTCCATCGTGGAGTCGCTGGCGAGCCAGGCGGCGGTGGCGCTGGAGAACAGCCAGCTCTACGAGGCCATCCAGCGGCTGTTCGAAGGCTTCGTGCGCGCGGCCGTCATCGCCATTGAGGCCCGCGACCCGACCACGAGCGGCCATTCGTTCCGCGTCGCCAACCTGACGGTGGCACTGGCGGAAGTCGCCGACCGCGCCGAGACCGGGCCGTTCGCCGACCTGCGCTTCACGCGCAACGAGATGAAGGAGATCCGCTACGCCAGCCTGCTGCATGACTTCGGCAAGGTCGGCGTACGCGAAGAGGTGCTGGTCAAGGCGCGGAAGCTGTATCCGGCACAGCTGGACGTGATCCAGCAGCGCTTCCAGTTCGTGAAGCGCTCGATGCAGGCCGAGAAGCTGCAGTCGAAGCTGGATTACATCTTGGAGAAGGGACGCGAGGAGTATCTCGCCACGCTGCCGAAGTTCGACGCCGAGCTGGCCGACCAGCTCAAGCTCCTCGACGGCTATTTTGAGACCATCCTGAAGTCGAACGAGCCCACCGTGCTGGCGGAAGGGAACTTTGAGAAGCTGCTGGACATCGCCGCGCACCACTTCAAGGACTTCGGGGGCGAAGACAAGCAATTGCTCACCGAGGACGAAGTGCGGTTGCTCTCCATCCGCAAGGGGTCCCTGGACGACACCGAGCGGCAGCAGATCGAGTCGCACGTGGTGCACACCTTCAAGTTCCTGCAGCAGATCCCGTGGACGAAGGAGATCCGCAGCATCCCGGCGATCGCGCGCGGCCACCACGAGAAGCTGAACGGGCTGGGCTATCCGTTCAAGCTGTCGGCGCCGGAGATCCCCATCCAGACACGCATGATGACCATCTCGGACATCTTTGACGCGCTTTCCGCCAGCGACCGTCCCTACAAGAAAGCCGTGAGCTTCGAGCGCGCGCTCGAGATCCTGGGCTTCGCAGTGAAGGACGGCGAAGTCGACCCCCACCTATTCGAACTGTTCAAGGAAGGCAAGGTGTGGGAGCGGTGGAAGGTGGAGCCGTACCCGTACTGATCCTTCGGTAGAGAACATCTTGACACGCCCCTCTCGCGGTGCCAGAATGCGCCTGATTCCTGCTGTAGCCTGACCCTCACGTCCTTCCCAGAACGCGCTTGGCCGCTGCAGCAACGGCCCCGTCGGCTCCCAGATCCCGGTCACAACCTCCCCTAGAAAGTCCCGGTGGCACGTGTGACAAGCCGCAGGTGGACAATCCGTCTTCTATGGGCGACAGCCGCCGTGGGCGTGTCTGCGGCGGTCTGGTTCGGAGCGACTGATGACCGTGATGGCTCCGCGCCGATCTTGCCGCGGGCTGAATTCCGGCGGGAGAAAGCGTCGCCGCCACGTGTGGACGCGGCCAGGCCGGAGCCGCCTAAACCAGTCAAGCTGCCGGCATCTGCCCGAGCGAGCGAAGCCCGTCGCCTGGAGCCGCGGGTCGAACGAGCGATCGAGAGCAAACTGCCGAAGCTAGCGGCGGCGGAAAACCCGTCGGCACCTGAGGCGGTAGCCGCTGGACGCCCCTTGGCGCGCACCGATGCCGGCGGCGCGATGGAGTACTTCCTGCGCAAGCGTCTCCCGGACGGCCAGGACAATCTACCCACCGAGAAGTATCTGGAAGCGTACGCCCAGACGCGCACGATGCGGCGCTATGCGACGGCCGAGAACCGGCAGTTGCCGGCCTACGCCGACGAACCGGCCGCACGCATGAATGAGGACATCAGTGCCCAGCCCACGGTAGGCACATGGCAGCCATTGGGGCCGGGGAACATCGGGGGACGGACCCGCGGCCTGCTCATCGATCCCGGCAACCCGAACGTGATGTATGCGGCAGGTGTGGCCGGCGGTGTGTGGAAGACAACGAATGGCGGCACTTCGTGGACGCCGAAAGCGGACCTGCTCGCCAACATCGCGGTGAGCACGCTGGCGATGGACCCGCAAAACAGTAGTGTGCTTTATGCAGGCACGGGCGAGGGGTTCTTCAACGTCGACTCGGTGCAGGGAGCCGGAATCTACAAGTCGACGGATGCAGGCGAAAACTGGAGCCTGATCGCCAGTACGGGCCCGACTGTGAACAGCAACTTTCTGTTCGTCAATGACATTGCAGTGAGTCCACTGAACTCGAGCCGCATCTACGCGGCCACCCGTCAAGGTGTCTTCCGCACCCTGGATGGTGGGACCACATGGACGCAGGTGCTGTTCTTCACCGCCAGCGGCGGCTGCACTGACCTGGTGATGCGCACCGACCAACCGACCGACTACATCTTTGCGGCGTGTGGCATTTTCACCAACGGCGCCATCTGGCGCCACACCGACGCCACCCAAAGCACTTCCTGGACGCGGGTTCTGGGCGGCTCCGGCCAGCCGGAGAGCGAAATGGGGCGCCTGTCGCTGGCGATCGCAAAGTCCAACCAGAACACCATTTACGCGCTGAGCATGCGCCGCACCACAGGCACCAACTACACCAACGGACTGCACGCGGTCTTCCGCTCAACGAGCAGCGGCGATAGCGGCACCTGGACGGCGCGGGTGCGTAACACCGATTCCACCAAACTGAACACCATGCAGCTCACCAACCCGCTGATCGCCTTCCTCACGGAGTGCGGCCAGGGAACGAGCAGTTTTCTGAACCAGGGATGGTATGACAATGTGATCGCGGTAGACCCGCTGGATGAGAACCGGGTGTGGACGGGGGGCATCGACCTCATGCGCTCCGATGACGGCGGCGCCACCTGGGGCCTGGCGTCCTACTGGTGGAACTCGCCGCCGAGCGCCCACGCGGACCAACATACGATCTTGTTCCACCCCGGATACAACGGCACGTCGAACAAGATCATGTTCGTCGCCAACGACGGCGGCGTCTATCGCACCGACGATGCGCGCGCCGCTGTCGCCACCGGCGCGCAAGCGCCTTGCAGCGCTGCGAACACCAGCGTGGCCTGGACGGACCTGAACAACAACTACGGCGTGACGCAGTTCTATCACGGGCTCCCATACCCGGGCGGGACTACGTATTTCGGCGGCACCCAGGACAACGGCACGTTGCGTTCCAACGATGGCGCCGGCACCGAAGGCTGGACCGAACTGCGCGGCGGCGACGGTGGCTACGTCGCGGTGGATCCAGCGAACACTGACACGGTGTACGGCGCCAACCCGAATGGCGGGTTCTTCAAGTCCACCAATGGCGGTGCCACTTTCACCAGCGCCACCACTGGTTTGACTGACAGCGGCTTCGCCTTCATCACGCCTTTCGTCATGGACCCGCACAACGCCCAGCGGCTGTGGATCGGAGGGTTCTTCCTGTGGCGTACTGATAATGCCGCTGCCAACTGGACACGCGCCAGTACGCTGACGCGAGGGTCAGGCAACGTGAGCGCGATCGCCGTGAAGCCGGGAGACTCCAACACGGTGGTGGTCGGAATGAGTGACGGATTCATCCTGCGTAATACCGCCGCCCTCAGCGCCACTGACACAACGGAATGGAGCTTCAGCCAGCCGCGCACCGGGACCGTGAGCTGGTTGGCGTTCGATCCAGGCAATCCGCAAGTCGTGTATGCCACGTATTCGAGTTTTACCGGCAGCCGTATCTACAAGAGCACAGACGCCGGTGTCACTTGGAGCCAGGGGCTGGACGGTACGGGGCTGACGGGATTGCCAAGCATCCCGGTCCATTCCCTGGTGGTGGATCCGAACAACAGTTCGCGGCTCTATGTGGGCACGGACGCAGGCGTGTTCGTCTCGCTGGACGGCGGGCAGACGTGGATGGTGGAAAACACCGGTTTCGCGAACGTGATCACTGAGGCGTTGGCGATCACGAGTGTGAGCGCTACTCCCAACCTTTTCGCCTTCACACATGGGCGCGGGGTGTGGCGCGTGCCGCTGAACCCGGTGGGCAGCGGGCCCGTGCTCTCCCTGATGACCCCATCGCGCAACCGCGCCGGCGCCGCTGACTTCACGGTCACCGTTTTCGGCGCCAACTTCGCCAACAACGCCGTCGTCCGCTGGAATGGAAGCGACCGCGCCACCAGCTTCGTCAGCAGCAACCGGCTGACGGCGACCATCACTACGGCCGATGTCGCGGGTACGGGGTCGGCTTCGGTAACGGTGTTCAACCCCACGGCCGGCGCCACGTCGGACGCGCTCACATTCACCATCGAATCCGGCACGAACCCAAGCCCATCCATCACGGGTCTGAGTCCCTCAACGGTGCGGGAAGGCGGGGGCGAGCTCCTGCTGACGGTGCAAGGCAGTTCATTCCAGAATAATCACTCGGCGTCCACGCAAGTGCGCGTCAACGGACAGACCCGGCCCAGCTTCAATATCAACGCGTTCACCACCATGGCACTGGTACCGGCCAGTGACATCGCGGCTCCGGGGAACGTGAGCATCCAGCTCTTTACGCCGGGGCCCGGCGGTGGCACCTCCAACACGCAGACGTTGACGGTGGGGACATCACTGCTCACGATGACTCCGGCGTCGCTCAGCTTCGGCAACCAGTTGGTGAATACGACCAGCGCGTCACAGGCGTTCACCCTGACCAACAACGGGTCATTGGCGACGAGCCTCAACAACATCTCCACCAACAGTTCCGGCCCTGGCTCCTTTACCCGCACCAACAACTGCCCAGGCGGAGGATTCAGCGTCCCGGCAGGCGGCTCCTGCACGATCAGCTTTACGTTCACACCGACCGGGACCGGGACGGTGACGGCCACGTTCAGCTTCACGCACGGCGGCTTCAACATCAACTCGCCCATCGTTGCGAATCTCAGCGGTACGGGCGTAGGTGCCGGGGTGAATCTCTCCCAATCGACCGTCAATTTCGGCAACCAGGCCGTGAGCAGCACCAGCGCAACGACCACGGTGGTGCTGAACAATGGCAGCGCGAACGCCATTACGGTCAACAGCATCGCATCGAGCAGCAACCAGTTCCCGATGAACCACACTTGCCCGCTCAGCCCGAATACGCTGGCCGCGGGCGCGAGTTGCAACATCAACCTGACGTTCGCGCCCACGTCCATGGGTGACAAGAGCGGCACGGTCACGGTGACGGACACGGGCAGCGGCAGCCCGCGGACCATCAACGTGAGCGGCACCGGCACCCTGATCCTCGCGAACTTCAACCCCACAAGCGTGGACTTCGGAGGACATGTCTCGGGGCGCAACACCATCCCGAAGTCGTTCACCCTGACCAATGGCGGCAACCTCAACATGACGATCAGCAATATCGCCGTGGCAGGGAACTATTCGATGTCTCACGATTGCCCGGGGTCGCTGGCGGCGAGTGCTTCCTGCACTATCACGGTGACGTTCCTGAACACGGCGCCCCCCGGCGCTGCGAACGGCACGGTCGCCGTCACCAGCAATGCGCCCGGCAGCCCGCACACGGTCAATCTCACGGCCACGGTGTTGAACTTCACCTTGTCGCTGTCCCGGCCGGCGCGTCCGCGCCGCACCGGCACCGGCTCGGCGAACGAGCCGCAGATCTTCGACGTCGTGGTGCACCCGGCCCTGGGTGCCGCCGGGCGCGTGGACTTTGCGTGCGAAGGTGGTGCGCCCGGGACTCGCTGCGAGGTGGCACCAGCCGCGGCCGAGTTGGGCGACGGCCCGCTCACTGCGCGGGTCGTGGTGACGGTACCGCGTCGCGGCCAGCGCCTGCGCAGCTTGCGCAGCGCGGCGTCGGTGAAGCTGCGCGTGACCTTCCAAGGCGCCAGCCAGTCGATCGAGTTGCCCGTGCAGTAGCGGGTTCTGTCGCACCCCGATTTGTCAAAACGGGAATCCGATTGTTTTTCGGCGATTTGTGCTTCCCACTGTGGGATAATCTCGCCGCTATGCGGTGCAGTCGGGCCATTTGGGCGGTTGTCCTGCTGGGCGCCGGAGTCTGCGCACAGGAGACCAGGTCACAAAAATCGGCGCCTCTCGAAGCGCCGAGTGCTACGCTTCCGGCCGAGTTCGCCCCAAGGGCCGAGCAGCCTAGGATCACCTTACCCAGTCGCGGGCTGGCCGCGGCGGCCAAGACCACTGTGCCGCGCATTGTGCTGCCGCCCCTGAGCGAAGCCGAGCGACACAGCATTCAGAACCCTCCTCGCACAGAGAAACGCACCCGCGTGGGCGTGGTGCGGGAACTGAAGTTCTCCTCCGCGGAGCAGGGCGCCCGAGTGCAGCTCGAGGACGGCAGAGAAGTGTGGATGCTGGAGGTGGTGTCGACCGGTGCCACGGCGGTGCGGTTGCACATCACGGGCTTTGATCTACCCGTAGGAGCAGAGCTGTTTCTGGCCGGAGGCACGGGCAGGGACGTGGCCGCGTTCACCGGCAGAGGCCCCTTGCAGGACGGGGATTTCTGGACACCGGTGTTTGCGGGAGACACGGTTCGCCTGGAGCTGCTGAACCTGGGCGAAGGCCGCGCCGGCTTTCAGGTGGTCCAGATGGGACACCAGGCAGCTCCGGAGGAACAGATCCAAGGCTGCCATCTGGACGCAACCTGCTATCCCGATTGGGCCCAAGCCGGCGACGCCGTCGCCATGATCCAGTTCACCGATGGGAAGTCCTGGTACCGATGTTCCGCGTCACTGCTGAACAACAGCACGGGCGATTTCAGCCTGCTGCTGCTCACCGCCAACCACTGCGTCGGCACCGAAGCATTGGCGAAAACAGTCCACGCAGAGTGGTTCTACCGCTCTCAGAGCTGCAATGCCAACTCCCCGCGAGGAACAGTTTCAACCCTCACCGCAACCTTGCTGGCCACCAGCACCGCGACCGACGTCACCCTGCTTGAATTGTTGGCTCCGGTTCCCGCGGAGGTCACGTTCGCCGGCTGGAATGCAGCGCCCGTCGCTATGGGGGAGGACATCGCCAGCATGCATCACCCGGGAGGTTCCTACCGGCGGATCTCGTTTGGTTCTGTCCTTTCAGATGTCGCCGGTTTCGAGAACTATCATCGCGTTATCTACTCGGCAGGCATGGCAGAGCCCGGCTCATCCGGCGGCCCGTTATTCAATCGCGCACGCCAGGTGGTCGGCCAACTGTTTGGCGGAAATGCGACCTGCTCCAATACTTCGGGAGACGCACTCTACGGCAAGCTCGACATTTCGTTCCCGCTGTTGAAATCCGCGGACGGGAGGCGGTTCCTGGAACAAGGGCTGCCTGACGATCCGTTCTCGCCCAACCACGCCCGGAGCGCTGCAAAGGTGCTGGATGCAAGCCCGGGACACAGCCTGGTGATGTTGCCTGGGATAGAGGACTGGTTTGAAGTGAAACCACCCGCCCATTACCTGGTGACGGTACGAGAGATATCGGCTTTCCCGACTACCGGGTTCCAGATGGAGGTCTACAACGGCGCCGAGGAGAGTCCGCGGGCGGTAAGCACGGAATTCAATCAACGCCCGATTGTTTCCTTTACAGCAACCGGCGACCCAGCGTCGCGTAAATACCTTCGGGTCCTGCCACCGTCGGGCGGTATCAGGAGAAGGTATGTCCTCGAAGTTGCGATCGCACCGCCACCCACTCCCACCGTGAGCTATGGGTCGTATTCAGTCCTTGGAGAGCACGCCGCAAGGGTCGAGGCGTGGGTCGATACCCGTACCGACGCGACGTTGAAGGTCGAATACAGCACGGATCCGAATTTTGCACAGTTGCAATCTATCCAGGTCGCTGTCACCGGGCAGCAGTATACGCACGGTGGTGTCACGCGAACTGTCCCTCTTGAACTTACAGGTCTCAATTCCAACACGGTGTACTACTTCCGCCTTGCGTTGGACAACGGACTAACCACGGTAATTGCCACAGGAGAGCCGCGAAGCTTCCGGACTGCGGCGGCGACCATCCGTCTGGATAAGACCAGCCTGGACTTTGGCTTGCAGAAGGCGCGGACCACAAAGTTCTTGCCGGTGAAGGTCACCAACATAGGTTCGACCCGGTGGGAGTTCTCACGGTTTGTGATCGAGCAGGGATATGCGTTCGGCAACCCTTGGGTCGTGACCCATACCTGCGGCACTGGCCTGGATCCGGGAAAGACCTGCGAGGTCGATGTTGTATTGACCCCCTGGTATCCCGGCTATTACTGGTCCATCGTGTGGATAGAATCGAACGGTGTTCGGACCGGCATCCAGTCGAGCGGGGTCGGCAGCGGCGTCCTGGCCAACATAGAGAATGCTTTTGATGGGAACTGGCAGACCAATTGGGCAAACCACCTGTCGAAGGAGCACCGGTACGTCGTGAAGCCGTGGGGGAACGAACCCTTGACGCTGCAGGGTTTCACAATAAGCGCCCCCTTTTTCATCTCCCGGAATGAATGTCCCGCAGTTTTGGCAGTGGGTTCTTCCTGCTACATCTACATAAGGGCCGTGCCCCCGAAGGTCGGCGATACGCAAGGTGATCTCAGGCTCGACCACTCGGGATTGGAGAGCCCGTCGGTCCTTCGGATGATGATCTGGGCACAGGACTTGTCACTTTCAGTGATTCGGCCGCGACGACCTTCCCGAAGCGCGAGCGTTGGCGCACAGACATTTGAACTCAGCGTGGACGCGGGCACAGAAGTCCGGGGAGATGCCCAGGTGGAGTGCGTCAGCGCCGTGCGTTCAGCGACGTGTGTGGTCAGCGATCCCGTGCTCCGGCTGAATGGAAGTCCGGCCAGGACAACGGTGAGCGTCGGCGCGACACGGAGTCTGCGGCTTTGGACCGCGCGCAGCTTGACGGTCGCCGTCCAGGTGAAGGTCACCTTCCAGGGTCTGACCAAGACCATCGATGTCCCAGTGCAGGTTTCGCGCTAGGGATTTTTGCTTCTGTGCCAGGTCGTTTGATGGGATAATCACCGCTCCCCCGCTGCTTGTCGATCCTTAATGCCGCAACCTCATCGAATGTCGTCTGCGCGAGTCCTCGCCCTGGTGGCGGTGTCGCTGCTGCTTTCCGCGCTCGCGCACGCCGGCGCGACCGTCACCATCATTCCCGGCGCCGGCTTCAGTGACTCCACGCCGGCGACGCCGGTCGGCGGGAACACCGGCACCACCGTCGGCGCGCAGCGGCTCATCGCCTTCCAATACGCGGCAAACATCTGGGGCGCGACGCTCGACTCCAACGTGGAGATCCGGGTGAACGCGCAGTTCTCGGCGCTGACCTGCACCCAGAACAGCGGCACCCTTGGGTCGGCGGGCGCGACCCAGATCCTGCGCGATTTTCCGAACGCCGCGCTGGCCAACACCTGGTACGTGGTGGCACTGGCGAGCAAGCAGGCTGGGAGCGACCGGCTGCCCGGCACCGATGACATCACTGCGAACTTCAACAGCAGCATCAATAACGACCCGAACTGTCTGAATGGAGCCACCTGGTATTACGGGCTGGACAACAACCACTCCGCGTCGCAGGTAAACCTGGTGGCGGTGGTGCTGCACGAGCTGGCGCACGGGCTGGGTTTTGCCGCCAGCGGCACGACGCTCGAGACGGGCCAGCAAGCGCAGGGCTTTCCCAGCGCCTACACCCGGCGGCTATTCGACGTGACCGTCGGCAAGTTCTGGCATGAGATGACCGATAACGAGCGCCTGAACTCCGCCATCAACAACGGCAACGTCGTCTGGCGCGGTGAAGCAGTCCTGGCGGCGGCGCCGAACGTGCTTTCCGGCACGCCGCAGGTCACGATCTCGGCCCCGCCTGCCATCGCGGGCGCCTATGGCGTGGGCACTGCGGCGTTCGGGCCGGCGCTGACGTCGCCGGGCGTGAGTGGACAGCTGGTGATCGCGAACGACTCGGCCGACTCGGGCTCGACGACGGACGGCTGCGCCACGATCACGAATGTCGGCACCGTCTCCGGCAAGATCGCCGTAGTGGACCGCGGCCAATGCACATTCAAACTCAAGTCAAAGAACGTGCAAGACGCGGGCGGCACCGCGGTCATCATCGTGAACAATGTCGCAGGCGCGCCGCCGGGCATGGCCGACGACGCGAACACGCCCACGACCATCGTCATCCCCGTAGTCAGCGTGACACAGACCGACGGGGACAACATCAAGGCGCAGATCGGCAGCACTACGGTGAACGGGTCCGTCGGGCTGAACCTGAGCATGCTGGCCGGGGCCGACAGCCAGGGGCGGCCGAAGATGAACGCGCCGAACCCGCTGCAGCAGGGTTCTTCGATCTCGCACTGGGACCCTTCGGCTTTCCCCAATCAGCTTATGGAGCCGAACATCAATGACGACCTCACCCACAGCGTGAAGGCGCCGCAGGACCTATCGCGGGCGCTGTTCACCGACATCGGGTGGGGCGCGGAGACGACCGGGCCGCCCCCCGCGCCCACAGCGGCATTCCTGCCGTCGCCGCTCGCCTTTGGCAACAAGCTGCTGGGATACGGCACCTTTACCGGGACGGTCAAGCTCAGCAACACCGGCAACGCGAACATGACAGTGAGCAGCATCGACCTCACCGGCAATGCGGCGTTTGCACGCTCGCATGATTGTCCGGGGACCCTGGCGGCGCAGACGTTCTGCACCATCACGGTCACTTATCTCCCGCCGGGGGCGGGGCTGCACTCCGCGACGCTGACCGTCACAACGAACGCCGCGGGCAGCCCCCACACCGTGAACGTCACCGGCACCGGCGTGACCGACCTCTCTTTTGCACTGACGCGGCCGGCGCGTCCGCCGCGCGCGGGCACAGGTTCGGCGAATGTCTTTGATCTGGCCATCACGCCCAGCGCCGGATTCAGCGGACTGGTGGAACTAAGTTGCGATGCCGGCGCCGGCCTGCGCTGCGCCGTGGCCCCAAACCGAGTCCAGCTCCAGGGCGATACGGCTATGGCGCGCCTGACGGTTGAGCCCAGCCGGTCGCTGCGGTTGCGGCGGGTCGCGACGGCCGAGCCGGGCGTCGTCCGGCTGCGGGCCGTGGTCGAGGGCCGGGTTCGGGTGGTCGAGCTGCCGGTGACGATTGGCCGCTAGGGCGGGTTTTTCCGCCCGATTCGGGCCGCCTACTTAACCATTCATCACAAATAATCGGCCTGTTGGTAACGAGGGCAGGTAGATTTACGTATTAGTATTATCCGGATTCCCGGGAGTCGTGTTCCTTATGCGTATGAAGAAAGTCCTCTCCCTCGCTCTTCTATCTATGCTGGTGGCGCTGCCGGTAGCGGCGCAGGAAACGGCCATGGCCGGCCCGGCCGCCAAAACGGCTGCCGAAGCGCGCGCCAATGCCGCGTTCATGGCCAAGAACTTCCAGGAGGCGGCGGCGCTGTATGCCGACGTGCTTGAAGACCAGCCGCTGAACGGCAAAGCGTGGTTCAACCTCGGCTTTGCCCAGAACATGATCGGCAAGTACGCCGAATCGTCGGTGAGCTTTGAGAAGTCCTACACCGCCGGCTTCATGCCCATCATCTCCATGTACAACGCGGCCTGTGGATACTCGCGCATCGGCGAAAAGGCCAAGGCGCTGTTCTGGCTGCAGAAGATCGCTGACGCCGGCTATCGCGACACCAACCAACTGCTGAAGGACTCTGACCTGGACAACGTGCGCAACGAGCCCAAGTTCGTGCAGATCATGGAGCAGATCAAGGGCAATGCCACGCCTTGCCAGAAGGCGCAGGAACACCACCAGTTCGACTTCTGGGTCGGCGACTGGGAGGTGCGCGCGCCGGGCGGCCAAGTGGCGGGCAAGAGCAAGATCGAGCGCGCCGTGGAGCAGTGCGCCATCGTGGAGAACTGGTGGGGAGTTACGGGAAGCAACGGCAAGAGCCTGAACCTGTACAACAGCGCGACGAAAAAGTGGCAGCAGTTCTGGGTGGATAACACCGGCGTCTCCACGCTGTACACCGGAGAGCGCGTGGGCAACGAGATGCGCTTCACCGCCGATTCGTGGAGCCGCGACGGCAAGCCCATCAAGCGCAAGATGACCTTCACTCAACTCGACGCCGACCGCGTGCGCCAGGTCGGCGAGACGTCGGACGACGGCGGCAAGACCTGGAAGGTCGAGTACGACCTGACGTACGTGCGGACGAAGGGCTAGTCGTTTCAGGTTTCGGGTTTCGAGTTTCAGGTAGGAACAAAGGCAAGACTCTTCCCCGCGGATAAGAGCGGATGAAGTGCGGATTTAGAAGCGTAGAATCTCCGGGTTCTACGCTTTTTGTTTTTGCGGGTGCGCTTCACCGCGAAGACGCGAAGGCGTGGAGGAATACAAGGTGGAAGCACCCCGCTTTAGCGGGGTGGACTCGGGGATATTTTGTGAGTGGGCTTTAGCCCGGGCATGTAAAGTTTCGGAGTACAATGTCCGACACCCATGAATCCCAAACTTCCCATATTGGTACTGGCGCTGGTCACCGTGCTGTCGGCCCAGACGGCCAAGACGCCGGAAGTCGTGCCGGTGGACCAGGAGCCCATGCACAAGCTCGTGTTCGAGAACGAGTACGTGCGCGTCTTCAGCGTCGAGGTGCCAGCGGGTGGCGAGACGAAGTATCACCGGCATGAGCGCGATTACGTCGGCGTGATGCTCGGCGTAGCCGAAGTCGAGAGCGTGCGGTTGGGCGAGGCGCCGCAGGCGTTCACCTTCCAGGACGGCGACGTGCGGTTCAGCAAGGGCGGATTCGTGCACAAGGCGGTGAACAAGGGAGAGAAGCCGTTCCGGAATGTGACGGTGGAGTTGAAGAAGGGGAGCAGCGGATCTGTTGACGTATGCGCAGCCCCCAAACAATGTATGCGGACTTCGGAGATGGGCGGTCACGTCATTTCCGTGACCACGACGTTGTTCACGAGCCGCCAACTCCGCGCTTTTCGTCATACTCTCAGCGCTCGAGGGTCGCTCGGGAGTTCCTACTATTCTCCGAATAGCGAGGACAATATTCTCATCGTTCCGCTGACGGGACTGAGCGTCTCGCTGGATGGGGAAGCGAAGAAGCTGAATGCGGGAGAACCGTGGTTTGGGTCTGTCCGCGAAGTCGAGGTGTCCGCTGGGGCTGAGGATGTCTCGTGGGTGGTTCTCCGCCTTACGCTGCCGCCAAAAGCGAGCAGCGGTGGTTCAAAGTAGGCGATTTTCAGCATGATATACAGGCTGTTCGGAATGTTTCTGCCCTAAAATCGCGGCAGCCGCGCTTCCCTGGAGATTTTTTGCTCCGCCCCTTGCGCGAATCGGCTTCCGTTGGTATATTAGGAACACGTTACGAGATGTGGCGGCCGGCCTGTGGGGCTGGCAAAAGAGATGCCCAAGCAAGAAAGTGGATCCGGAAGGGTTCGAGGGGCATCGAATAAGATGTAGAAGTCGATCCTGGCCACGGGGTCAATATTCGGGAGCAACCTTCTGAAGAAGGCAAACGCGCTCCCGAAGGGTTAAGCGAAGCGGTTCCTACCGGAACACCACTGCAACACCTCAAACGAGATCTTTTACCAATTTATCCACACTCCCGCATGGGTGTCTCTGGCCGGCTAAGGCAAAAGAGACGGCGTTCGGGAGCAACTTATCGCGCGTCTTCCCAAGGCGTTCGGTGCCGGGTGGGTCTTCTTTATAGAGGACGCCCTGAGCTGGAGCTCCGCCGGTTTACCGGTGTGGTGCGCGGCGTTTGACAGAAGCGAAAGTTTCGCGATAAGTTTGAAAGGTTCCCCTAAAGGCGCCGAGAGGTACTGAATAAGGGGAGAAAGTTTCGAGGACACGTAGCCATCCGGCTGCGTATTACTCAAACCGCGCCGCTCAGGCGGATCGCGGATTGGGTCTTTGACAAATAGGTTGAACGTGCCAGTCGTGAGAATGGATGCTCGTTTACGAGTCGAGCGATTCTCACAATATAGGTAAGTGCTGTGCGGCATTCCGGGTCTTTCGGGACCTTTTGGCTGCACAGCGGCTTCCCCTGACTACCCGTCGGGGAAGTAGGAGCGCCTCG